>Ga0078972_1000898_pt1 | contig 120535 bp, 101 predicted proteins | sample YelNatPaOPGAMG01_FD_67568 | JGI IMG/M metagenome (GOLD analysis project Ga0078972, IMG submission 67568) | Hot spring thermophilic microbial communities from Obsidian Pool, Yellowstone National Park, USA - OP-RAMG-01 (SPADES assembly) (version 2) | ecosystem: Environmental > Aquatic > Thermal... | reverse complement strand
TGCCTGCAGTCGGGCCGCCCGCAGGCGGCCCGACTGCAGGCAACCCGCCCAATCCCCCCGAATGGCTCCACTCCGGTCGCGTGCGAAGCGCGATGCCCGGATGGGATCCGCGCCCCGATGGGTAAGTACGGCTGTAGTGGTAGAACTCTCTGCGGAACTGCTGCAAGCACTCGAATTCCTCGCCGGTGATCTCCGTGGCCGTCGCGGCCAGCAGATCGATATCGCTCATCTCCGGGTCGAAACCGCCCATTACCAGGGAGCCGTGGAGGTACAGGCCGATGAGCTGCCGGCCCAGGGCCCGCTGCATGCCGGAGAGCAGGCTATCCAGAAGATCATCGATGCCGGGATAGTGCATTCGCTGCACGAGTATCATCCCTACTATTTTGCTTACGCGGAGAACGCGGAGGCGCTGAGGACGATATGTAGCCGCAGATGAACGGTGATCCGTGGGATCGCTCTAAAGCATCTGCGGTTTCCCTCTCCACGTTCTCCGCGCCTCCGCGTGAGCCCCGTCCACGACCCTCAGCTCACGGAGGTCTCGTAGACCCAGTTCTTCCACTCCTCCGCAGCGCCGAGGGAGCCGTAGAGTGCGATGGCCTCGGGACTGTAGCCAGTGATGTAGGCCCGGCGCATACCCAGCGCCTGCAGGCGGTAGAGGCACTCCTGGATCAAAGCCGCGCCGGCGAAAATCCGAGTGGGTGCAGACCCGCTCGACCTCGGCCTCGACGTTCCAGGCATCGATCAACGCCTCGCAGCCCGAAACCAAGCGCCCGTCCGCCGCCATGACGCACAGGTCGGTCTGGGGGTGGTAGAGCGGGCCTTCGTGGCTATAGTTGTAGAACTCGAGCTCGTGGCGCAGATCCTCCTCGGTGAGGGAAGCCTTGCCCTAATCCAGAATAGGGGCAGTATAAGCGAAGGCTGCACAGGCCAATAGGGCCATTCCGGAGTACGAAGGACACGAAGCAACGCGAAGGAGGCTCGCCCCGGTCGCTCATCGGCGGCGATTGCGTGGGAAGAAGGGTTGGCCTCGCCGGCTATGGGACCTCACCCCATCCCCTCCCCTGGCTTCGCAGCCTTTAGCAGGAACCCCTCCCCCTAATCCCGCCAACTGTGAAGATATTCCTCCTGTGACGCGGTGAGCCGATCGATCTTGATGCCCAGGGTGTCGAGCTTGATGCGCGCGATCTCCTCGTCGATCTCGTGGGGCAGCTTGTAGACCCGCGGCTGCAGCGTACGATAGTTGTGGATGAGATAGTGCAGCGACAGCGCCTGCACGGCGAAGGAGAGATCGATGATCTCGACGGGGTGGCCCTGCGCCCCGGCAATGTTGACCAGCCGCCCCTTGGCCAGCAGGTGCAAGCGGCGGCCATCGGGCAGGCGGAACTCGGTGACATCGGGCCGCACTTCCTCTTCCGAGACGGCCAGCGCCCGCAGCGCGTGCACGTCGACCTCCACGTCAAAGTGACCCGCATTGGCCAGGATGGCGCCGTCGCGCATGACCTGGAAATGCTCGGTCGTGACGATCTCGCGGTCGCCGGTGGAGGTGACAAAGATCTCGCCCACCCGGGCCGCCTCGAGCATGGGCATCACCCGAAAGCCATCCGCATAGGCCTCCAGCGCCTTGATAGGGTCCACCTCGGTCACGATCACCTGCGCGCCCATGCCGTGGGCATAACGCGCCAGGCCCCGGCCGCACCAGCCATAGCCGCCCACAACCACAGTCTTGCCGCCCATCATCAGGTTCGTAAGCGAGGCGATAGCATTGATGGACGATTGGCCCGTGCCGTGGCGATTATCGAAGAGGTGTTTGCAGTCGGCATCGTTGGCGGCGATCACCGGAAAGGCCAGGGTGCCATCGGCCTCCATAGCGCGCTCGCGCTTGACGCCGGTGGTCGTCTCTTCCGAAGCGCCCTTGACCCGCGGCAGGAACCGGCGGTGGGTGGTGTGCAACAGCGCACACAGATCGGCGCCGTCATCGATGACGAAATCCGGCTCGAACTCGACGGTCAACTCCTGGAAGCGCCGGTACTCCTCGGGCGCGGGATTGTAGCGCGCATAGACGGTGACCCCGCCCGCCGCCAGGGCCGCGCAGATATCGTCGCGCGTGCTCAGGGGGTTCGAGCCACAGACGGCCACCTCTGCACCGGCTGCCTGCAGCACCCGAGCCAGGTAGCCCGTCTTGGCCTCCAGGTGGATGGTCATGGCAATGCGCAGACCCTTGAGCGAGCCGTCTCCCAGTTGCCGCTCGCGCAGCGCGTTCAGCACCGGCATGTGCTGCCCCGCCCAGGCGATCTTCTTTTCGCCCTCGGGCGCCAGCGCCGGGTTGGCGATGACCGATGGAGTCAAGTATTCCTCCTTCTTTTGCAGTGTAGAGTGGATGCTGGGGGCTGTTCTGCCGCCCCCAGCATCTACTCTACACCTTAAGGTGCCAAGCCAGCCGGTTGCGCAGCCCTTAACCCGGCCAGCCTCCGGCAGGTTCTGCCCATCCATTCCCAGCAGCGGAATCGATGTCTCAGGCCTGTGTTCCCCTCAACCAAAGACCTGGTGCATGCGATCACAGTAATACTGGATATTCTCCCAGCTCGCCTCCAGCGGGATGCGATGATCGGGGCAGGGAATGTAGCCGCCCAGGTCGACCAGAGGGCGTATCCGCTCGATCTCAGCGTCGATGGCCTCGCGGCCATAGCCAAAGATATGCTTGTTCACCCCACCGACGCCGCGCAACTCTTTGCCGTACTTTTGGCGCCAGGGCAGGATGCTGGCATCCCACGTGCCGACCTCGATGGGGAACATGGTGTTGACGCCGTTCTCAAGCCAGATGGGCACGAGGGCATCGATCTTGCCGTCGCAGTCAAGTGAGACAATGTTGAGGCCGTAACGGTGCACCAGATCGGTGATCCGCTTGTAGTGTGGCCCCACCTTCCGGGCGAATTTGCTGGGAGAGATAAGAGGGCCGCTCTTGAAACAGATATCCTCCCAAAAGTGGGCGAAATCGAACTTGGCGCCTGCCGCCAGGATCGCCTCGGCGCATTGGTAGCAGAGGTTGCCCACCGTGTCGATGATCTCGTCGAACAGGGCCTCGTCATCGGCCTGCAGGTAGGCCGAGCCCACCAGAGTCAGCCAGTTGCGGATGTTGCCATACAGGCTGCCACAGTGCAGTCCGATAGGAATGTCGCGCCCCGTATCGTCCTTCAGGCGCTCCACAGCCTCCCAGTTGATGCGCTCGGGCGAGTACTGCAGCCGAGGGAGATACAGCTCCTCCCAGTCCTTTCGGGTCTTGAGGAGATAGTCCACATCGGGCGGGATGGCGTAGGCGCCTTTCTTGTGCAGTTCGATGACGCCATTGCCCGTCAGGACCTTGTAAAAGCCTTCGGGAAGCTCTTCGATGACCCGCGTCTCAAAAGGAGGAAAGAGCTCCACATAGGCGCCAAAGGTCGTGTAATAGTTAAAGTCAAAGCCCAGCCTCTGCCCGATGGCCAGGTCGATGACATTGCCATCAGCCCAGTGGGCCGCCTCATCCGCTGTGATGTGGCCCTCTTGGGCCCACTTGTCCAGCAGCTCATCCCAGAAGCCAAAATGCACCACCGGCAGCCGGTCATAGTCCCGGTAGTTCAGGACGGCCATGGCCCGCTCACGGTTGTTCATCGGAACCTCCTTCTAACAAGCAAACCGTAATGAGTAAGGTCGCCGAGGCGAAGCACCTTCTGCTTTCCGTGATATCTGCGCCAGCAGAGCTTCTGCGAGGCATTGAGCACACCGCCATGGCGGCCTTACTTGTTACGGGTTACTTATTATGTCCCATGCGACCTTATGGATTACGGATCACAACGCCGTGTCCGGAAATGGCGCAGGTGCCCTTCCGGGCGATTGCCGGCTGATACGCTTCGTCCAAACCCGGCCCTGATCCGCAGGGGGAGTGGTGGGTTAGCGCCGCCTGTGGCGGCGCTAACCCACCACTCCCCACAAAAGGCCTGCTCCGGCCGCGCGCGGAGCAGGGTACCCGGAAACCGAAGGGCGTTTTCATCGTGCGTTGTGCCCAATCGGGCATGGGCGCCTAGTCCAGCAGCGACGCCGGGTCGCCCTTGAGCAGCGGCAGCGGGTGCGGGCGCACCATGGCGCCGCCACTCTCATAGGACTCGATAACGGCAAAGATGTACTCCATGGTCGCGAGGGCATCACGCCCCGATGCCCGCAGGTTCTCCCGCGGGACCTTGTTGGTGACGTCCTCGAGAAAAGCATGGATGCGGCGCGGGAAGGTCGCATTGAAATCGGTGATGCCGGTGTTCATGACCTCGGGGGGCGTATTCCCTGGCGCCTTCCAGTAGGTCAGCTTCTCGATGCAGTTCTCGATGCAAAAAGTGCCCTTGGTGCCTGCCAGCTCAAAGCTCCACCAGCCGCCCAAGCCAAAGGTCGCATCGCCGCGTTGGCTCAGCAGATAGCCGACTCCACCGTTGACAAAGCGTACGTTGACACCGGCGATGGAGAGCATGGGGTCGGCCTCATGAGTGCGGAAGCTCGGCCGACTCACAAACGCCTGGATGTGAGTGATATCGCCGCAAAAGTAGCGCATGACCGAGAACGGGTGAGTGAGGAAGGCCTTCAGGTGGGCATAGGGAAACCCGGCAAAGCGCGACGAAGCCGGGTAGGCATAGCCCTCTTCGCCGCCGTTAAAGCCCATCTTGTGCAGGCAGTAAACGAGCTCGCCGATCTGGCCATCCTGCTGATATTTCTTGGCTCGTTCGGCGGGGGGCGTAAAGTAGTGGTTCAGGTTGCAGCCGAGGTAGAGGTCTTTCTCCGCGGCCTTGGCCACCATCTGCCGCGCTTCGTGGATGTCGTTGGAGATGGGCTTTTCCACCAGCACATGCTTGCCCGCCTCCAGCGCTTCCATGACCGGCTCAAAGTGCCAGGAGCCATTCTCATAGCCGCCGGTCGTCACATCGACCACATCGAGGTTCTCGTTGGCCAGCATGTCCTTCAGGCTGTAGTAGGCCCGCACGCCGTACTTTTGCGCGGCGGCATCGGCCCGCTCCTTGACCACATCGCATACGGCCACCAGGTGCGACAATGGATCCTTGGTGTGGCACTGCGCGTGGAGGTTACCGATGCCGCGCAAACCGACGAGACCGACTTGAAGTGCCATCTTTTTGCCTCCTTGGGCATGAAGAGAGAAACGAAGCACAATCCGTGATCCGTAATCCGTAAGGACACCAGAGCGAGAGGCCCACTGCTCCGTGCAGGCTTTCGAGGCAAACGCCACGAAAAGCAGGAAGCGTATCGCCATGGCGACCTTACGGATCACGCTTTACGCGTTATTTTTCTCCCTCGCTTGCAGCCACGCAGCTTGCGTGGGGTCGCCGCTATGCATCGTTTTGTGCGTCTTTGTGGTGCAAAGGTCTCGCGCCAGGGCTCACTTTCCGGTACGGCTCGGATCAACGCGCGCCGCAGGCCTGCAGACACGCCTGCATGTGGCCGCGCGACTCGGCAGCGATGATGGCGCACTGGATGAGGCTGTAATCCTTGGCGCCGATGACTTCCAGATCCAGCGGGCCAGTGTAGCCGTTCTGGTGCAGCACACGCACATAGCCGATCAGGTCAATATCACCACGGCCGTTAGCCTGCATCTCGGGCTTGCCGGGGCTCTGCTGGCGGCCTTTGCAGTCGCGGATGTGCACGTGTTTGACGCGCGAGATCACAGCGCCAATTGCCTCGACCGGATTCTCGTTCCCACGATAAATGTGCGAGGGATCCATGTCGATGCCAAAGGCGGGCGACTTGATGGCATCCATCACCCGCAGGGTCGTGGGCGTGTTGTAGATGGCCGCGCCCACGTGCGCCTTGACGCAGAGGGTTACGCCATAGCGCTCGGCCATGAGCGAGAGCTTCCCCAGGGAATCGATCGATCGCTGCAGGCTCTCCTCGTCGCCCGACTTGCCGCCGGGACCGCAGTTGATGATAGGAATGCCGATCTCCACCGCAGCCTGCATTGCGGTCTCCATCACCGCCGGGTCCTGTGAGGGCTGCTCCATGGCCAGGAGCGCCAACCCCGTATCGCGGGCCAGGCGTTTGATCTCAGGCGCAATCTCGCGCCACCGCGACAACACCAGGTGCTCGCTCATGCCATCGATGGCCGAGATCTCAATCCCGTCATATCCAGCCATCGCGATGCAATCAAAGGCGGTCTTCAGATCATAGCCGCCGAACAGCACCGAATTCGCTCCCAGTTTCATGTTTACCCCCTTTGCAATCCTACCTGTAAGACCACCCGGGGCTGGAGCCGCCAGGCTGAGCAAAGCCAAACCCTCCGGACGCGTGTGAAAGAAACCTGGTTTGCACAGCGAACATGGTTCCTGCACGAGCCCCGGAGGGGCTTTGCCCTTCTCAGCGCGACAGCTTCAGCCCCGGGTTCCCTGCTCGAGCAAGCAAGAGAGTTTCCCAACAGTATCGCTTTTAGCCTCGAACGGTCTCGCTCAAGCGCTCAACCAAGTCCGCCAGCAGTGACGTTTCACACTCAGGTTGCTTCGCCCGACGCACCACTGAGTCTATCAAGAGTCACTCTCGCCGCTTACCCCACTCCCCCACACCAGCGGATCTGCCGGCATTGGAAACGCTACTTCACGTACACAACTTTCTCAGTCTGGATGGACTCGATCGCGGCGGCGAGCACCTTTTGCGCCGCCAGGCCGTCGGCGCCGGAGCCGTCGATCTGATCGGGTGGGCAGCCCTCGCTGACCTGCTCCAAAAAGCGATGGATGCGGTTGCGGAAGGTGTCCTCGAAATCGCGCATGCCGCCAAAGATGGGGTTCGTGTAGACGGTCTTTTCCAGAGAGTTGGCCGGGTAGAGCGTAACCTCGCGGAACATGTCGTCAATCACAAAGCGGCCGCCGACACCGGCCACCTCGCAGCGCTCCATGGGGTGACCGCGCTCGATATCGTAGGAACCAGTCAGTGAGCCAACCACGCCATTCTTGAAGCGCATGTTGAACTGGGCTGTCGACCAGATCTGTCGCCCCGGCGCCTTGGTGGCAAAGCAGTGCACGGCCTCCACATCGCCGCAGAAATGGCGCATAATATCCACCGAGTGTGGATGCAGAGCTTTGATATGGTAGAAAGGCGAGCTTTCGGCTGGATTCTTGATCCAGATCGCCATGTTGATAAAGAGCAGGTGCCCCAGCCGCCCCTCGTCCATCCACTTGCGGGCCAGGCGCGCCGCCGGTGTAAAGCGGTGGTTCAGGTCGATCCCGTAGCAGACCCCCTTTTTCTTGGCCAGGGCCACCATCTCTTCAGCCTTGGGGATCTCATTCGAGATCGGCTTTTCGCCCAACACATGGCAACCCGCTTCCAGGGCCTGCATGGTGGGCTCATAGTGGTCCGAGCTGTACTCATAGCCCCCCGTGGCCACACTGCAGAGATCCGGCTGCAACGCCTTGAGCATGCTCGGCACATCATAGAACGCTGGCACACCAAACGTTTGGGCCGCCGCATCGGCACGGTCGCGACGGATGTCGCACACACCCACCAGCTCGGCCAGCGGATCATCGCGATAGATCCGGGCATGCCGATTGCCGATAGGCCCCATTCCGATCACACAGACGCGAAGCATCAATGCCTCCTTAGTTCCCTGGGATTTCGTACCCGTACTTTCGCATCGCCGGCGCCAGGAAATCGTAATAGCTTTCCCCATCGGCCGTTTTCCACCGGTCGACCGCCTCGGGGTTCACAGGGATCTTGACCAGCTTGATGCCCAGGAAATCCTCCAAGCGGGCCAGCGTTTCATCCTGCTTGAGGACGAAATCCTCAAAGCGTACTTCGATCCAGTTCGCCGGTTGTGGCGTAGCCTGGACCAGTTTGTACTGGTACCACCACGAGATGGCTCGCTGCCGGCGCAGGTCCTCGGTAGCGGGGTAGTCGATACCGAAATCGTGCAAATCATCGGTCTTGTGGCGGTTCAGGATGCAGTCGCGCGGATTGCGGATCCAAAAGATGTACTTGATATCAGGGAACAGGCGCTGGACCCATGGGTAAACGAGAGTCGTCTCGGGGATCTTCCAACCTTTGTGTTCGGCGGTGCTCTCAAGGACGGATTTCAGGTAGCGATGGATAAGGTCCGTGAACTCGGTCGGGATTTCCATCGTGTGCAGGGCGCTCCAATCCCAGTCCAGATCACCCTTCCACTGTACAAAGCGCGCCAGCACGCGGCAGGCATCGTACATATCCTCAGGTGGCAGGAGATCACTCGACTGGTTCAGCGGCGCCCCCATAAAGACGCCTGACTCCCACAATGTGCGCGATATAGCCCGCGTGCCCGAATGCCCGCGACCGATGATGGTGATCATGCTCATATGCGTTGTATTCCTCGAAGATCGAAGAGTCACCCGAGGCTGGAAGCGAGACTGTTGGCAAACTCGGTTGCGTGCCCGGCAACGGCCGCCCAGGGCTAAAGCCACCGGGCTCAGAAGGGCAAAGCCCCTCCGGGGCTCGTGCAGAGGCCGATCTCGCTGCGCAGGGCCGGTCTGCTCCACACACCCCCCCACAGGGCTTTGCCCTTCTCAGCGCGGCGGCTTCAACCCCGGGTTCCCTGGTCGAGCAGGCAAGAGAGTTCACCAACAGTATCGCTTTAGCGTTGGGTTCCGTGTTACTTGCGTCCCTTGGCCTGCAGGCGGATAGCCTGGCCCACATCACCGATGTGCAGGGTGTTGTAGGCCTGCTCCGAAGTTTTAAACGCACCGACACCTTCGTGGCCGTGCCAGTCGCCCTGATGGAAGATGGGGTTGGGAAGGCCCGTCTCCTGCTCGCGCCTGGCGATCCAGGCCTCCATGCGCGCCTTGAGCAGCGCCACCACCTCGGGCTGACTCTCCGCCAGGTTGTTGTTCTCCCCGGGGTCCTCGATCAGATTGTACAGCTCCACCGGCGGCTTGAAGTGGAAATCGGGCTCCAAAGCGACGATCAGCTTCCACTCTGGCGTGCGCCAGCCGTGCTTGCGCATCCAGGTGCACTCGGTGATGTAAAACTCGCTATCGTGAGAGGCCACCTCGCCGCGCACCATGGGCAACAGGCTCTTGCCATCGAACCGGATCTCAGGCTCGGGCTGGATGCCGGCCAACTCCATGAGGGTCGGCATCAGGTCCTGGTGCCGGTTGTAGCCGGCGATGCGCTTGCCCGCGGGCACATGGCCGGGATAGTGGATAATCAGCGGCACGTGCAGCGTCTGATCGTAGAGCCCATGATGGTCAAAGTAGCAATCATGGTCATAGAGGGTCTCGCCGTGGTCCGAGTTGATGACCACGATGGTATCCTCCAGCAGGCCATGCGCCTCCAGGGCCGTGAAGAGGGTCTGCATGCAGGCATCCATATAGGCCACGGCGCCATCGTATTGGGCAATCACATAGTCCTTGTCGGTGATTCCAGGCGGCATCCAGCTGGCGAAAAAGTCGCAGAAGGGCTTGAAGGCCATCACAGGGTCCATCGAGTGATTGGTCGGGTCCAGCTCGTTGCCGTGGTAGAACGCGCGCTCAAAGGGCGCTGGCGGCAGATAAGGCGCGTGGGGGTCCATGTGGCGCAGGAAGAGGAAGAAGGGCTGTCGCTTCTTCGCCAGCCGGTCGAGCTCGGGGATAGCCACATCGTTCAGATTCTGCGCCTTGGGGCTGCGGCCCTCCGCCCAGCTCCCCCAACCCGCATAATCGATGTACTTGTCGAAGCCACGCGAGGCAGCATTGCCACTAAAGCCCACGCAGGTTGTGTTGTAGCCCGCTTCGCGCAACACTTCGGGCAGCGTGCGAACCTCGGGCCGCAGAGGGCCTTTGTGGCGCAGAGCCACCACCTGGCTGGTGATGAGGTCCATGCCGGTGAGCATGGCCGTATAGCCGCTCGTCGTTGGAATATAGGCGGAATAGGTGCGCTCAAAAAGCGTGCCGCCCTGGGCAAAGCGGTCTATATGGGGGGTCGTCAGGCGGTGATAGCCGTAACAGCTCATGTGATCGGCGCGCAGCGAGTCGATCCCGATGAGCACGATGTTGGGCGGGCGTTTGCGTCGTGGTGACATTATTCATCCTCCTCGGTCCGATGATGTATGATAGTACAGGAAACTTGAGCCGGATACATGACTCGTAATAAGTAACACGCAATAAGTGAGGTCGCCATTCCGACATGCTCAATGCTCTGGACAAGCTCTGTCGAGGCGAACACTATGAAGAGCAATACGCGCTCCGAACTGGATACCTGACTTATTACGGTTTACTTATTACGTCACGTCGTGACCTTACGCATTGCCTGTTACGCATCACGGCGGGCACGGCCCGGTTGACCCACGGATCACAAGGTGCGCCGGCATATCGATGCGCTGGATGGGAAGCCCAGGGTCCTGAATCCGCTGGAACAAGAGGCGCGCGGCCTGCCGGCCGATCTCTTCACTGCCAGCGCGCACGGTGGTCAGTGGAGGCACGAGATAGGGCGCCAGGTCGATATCATCGAAACCGGCAACAGAGAGGTCGCGAGGCACAGAGAGCCCACGTTGGGCTGCCGCCTGTAGAGCGCCCATGGCCATCAGATCATTGACGCCCACGATGGCTGTCGGTCGGGGGGTGAGGTCGAGCAGGCGGAGCGCCCCGGCAAGGCCATCCTCCAGCGTGGGTCCACAGTGGACAACCAGATCATCCTCCGCAGGCAACCCCGCACTCCGCAGTGCCCGCCGATAGACCAACAACCGTTCGGCCCCGAGAGCGCGACGAGCCACCCCGTGGATAAAGCCGATCCGTCGGTGGCCCAGCCCCAGCAAGTGCGCCATGAGCTGCGCCGACCCCTGGCCATAGCATTGCACGACGGCGTCTTTGCCCGCCAATACGCCCCCAAAGGTGACAATGGCCCCACCCTGCAGGCGCAGCGCAGCCAGCTCATGGGCCAGGCGGCCCGGGTAGGTCAGGAGCAGGATCAACCCATCCATACGCTGCTGCGCCAGGGCACGGAGAGATTCGCGCTCGCGTTCAGGCTCCAGCGCCGTAAAGGCCAGGACCAACTGGTAGCCGTGCTCGCGCGTCACCGCCTCCACACCTCGCACAACTCCCCAAAAATGGGGATTGCCGGCATCGGGGACGAGTAGGCCAATGGTGTGGGTGAGGCCCGAGCGGAGGGTGCGCGCCGCAGCATGGGGCTGATAGCCCAATTCCTCGACAGCTTCCAGCACCCGTCGCCGGGTCTCCTCAGTAATGGGGACATTGCCGCCACTGCGGTTGGTGATCACGTTGGAGACCGTCGCCCGCGAAACGCCTGCGCGGCGAGCGACATCCATCTGCGTAACGCGCCTGGTCATGGCACACCCTGGCTTTCGGGGGTAACCTTGGCACGTGATACCCTGCACGTGTCAAGCATATTGTAGCATGAAAGGAAAGTTGAGTCAAGTGCGAAATAGGCGCTGTCAACGGATTTCTGCCACGGATCCTATCGGGTTCAAAGCAAAGCGTCCCCCCAGCCCAAAGCTGGGGGGACGCTTTGCTTTGAACCCGATAGGATCTGACTCTAGTGGGCCATGGCCGGTCCAGCCGCGGCCTCTTCCTCTTCTTCCTCTTCCGAGAACTGCTCACGGCCGCCCAGCATAAAGGCCGCCACGAACATGAGGACGATGAAGATGAGGACGATCACCGTGACGCCAACCGAGCCCTTGTTGCCGGCAAAGCCAAACATTTGCTGCCCGGCCAGGCCCATGGAGGCGAGCACGCCAATGATCCAGCCGCCAATGGCGCCCACGATCATCAGGATGCCGCCCAGCCGCAGCGTGCGCGACGCGGGCACATCCTCCGGCTCCATGATGTCGGTCCAGATCAGGCCCCACCGCTTGATCGGAGGATAGAGCAGCAGCAGGAGCGGCGGGCCCAGCACCAGCTCAGCCAGGAAGTTGTTCACCGAGATAATGCTGGCCAGGAAGGCATAGGGCACCATGCCCAGCAGGTCCAACCACCAGCCGATGATCACACCGCAGGAGATGGCGGCAGTCAGCGCGGTCACGACGTACATGGCCAGCCGCAGCCACGAGTTCACGTTCTGGATCTGGGCATCCTTCTTCGGCAACAGGGCGCCCCAGATCTTGTAGGAGACAAAGCCCAGGAAAAAGTTGCCGACAAAGCCGCCGATGGAACCCGGCCCCAGGGTGCCAAAGAGGTCGCCGATCAGATTGCCCAGGGCCGAACCCCAGGCACCAGCGGGCCCGAACATGATACCAAAGATGACGGGGAAGACGTTGCCCGGGCGCACTTCGGTGATGCCGGGGATTAGCACAATGCCGCCCTTGAAGACGATGAGCGACACGCCATAGATGGCGGCGCTCAGGGCCACCAAGATGATCATCTTGGTGGACTTCCACATGGTGATAACTTCTTTCACGCCCAGCCTCCTATATGCAGGATAGGGTGATTACACTGTCGCTCGATAAGAGCACGCACGGGCCGGGTGCCCAGCATCCCGAGCATCACCTCCCTTCGGCCGCCGGATGGAGCACAAACAGCGACGCAGAGCAGGCGCAGGGTGCGACATCCTCTGCGCGCAGCACGTCGAGGCAGATCTGCACAGCAGCCTGGCTGCCCTCTTCCAGGCACCGGGTGCTCTGTGTCAGATCCAGCTTGCCCTCCATCAAGCCGGCTCCCCAATTCATGGGGATGGCCACCGAGGCGTAACACAGGCCCAGCTCACGGGCCAGGGTGACCTCGGGCACACCGGTCATCCCCACCACATCGCCCCCCAGAGCGGCCAACATGCGTACTTCGGCGGCCGTCTCAAAGCGGGGACCCTCCATACACACATAGGTCGCGCGTTCTACCAGCGCCAGGCCGCGCCGCTGCGCAGCCCGCATCAAGGCCGCGCGCAGTGCCGGGCAGTAAGGGTCGGTCACATCCACATGGGCCACGCCGCTATCATCGCCATCAAAGTAGGTCTGTGCCCGATCCCTGGTGAAATCGAGAAACTGGTCCAACAGCGCGAGCCTGCCCGGCGGCACCCGCTCGTTCAGGGAGCCCACAGCCGCCGTCGCCAGCACCCGCCGCACGCCCAGCAGCGCCAATGCCTTGATATTGGCGCGGTAGTTGATCCGGTGCGGCGGCGTCGAGTGCTCCACACCGTGCCGGGGCAGGAAGACAATGCCCTCACTGACGCCATAACCCACATAGAGGGTCACCGCCCCATAGGTCGTTTCGATCACCCGCTCGCAGAACTCGCCGCCCGCCAGGCGATAGACCCCTGAGCCGCCGATAATGGCGCCCAACGGACGTTCTTGTGCTGGCATCCTCTACTCCTGATAACCCGGCAGTGCAGACCGAGATGCTGACATCTAGAACTTGACCAACCCCGGAATGCGCCCAAAGTGCATGGCCCACAGCGCAATGCCTGCAGCGAGCAGAATGACCATGATCACCAGGAAAACAAAATCGGCTGCGTGCAAGCCGATGCGCAGGTAACTGGTGCGCTTGGGGCGGGCGCCGAATCCTTTGGCATCGAGCGCCATGGCAAAGACGTTAGTGCTGCGAATCGTGGAAAGAAAAGTCGGCACGACCAACGGGATGTTCTTCCTGAATCGCTGAATGGCGTTTCCTGAGTCCAGGTCCAGGCCGCGGGAGCGCTGCGCTTGAGAGATGGTATAGGCGGTGCTGGTGATGGTCGGCACCAGGCGCAGGGCCGTGGAAAAGGCGAAGCACAAGCGATAGGGTACGCCCATGCGCACCATCCCCAGTACCATCTCCTCATTGCGCGTCGTGCTGAGGAAGATCATGCCGGCGATGATAAAGGTATCGATGCGAATCGCGCTGCCCAGGCCAAAGAGGAACGCCTCCAGCTTGATAGGGCCGATAAAGGGCGTGGCCCCCTTGGAGAAGAGCGCCCACAGCACTGTGCCCATCGTGCTCAGCATGAACAGGATGAACCAAATACGTTTCAGATTGGAGAGGGACCGGCTGATGGCCCCGTGAATGAGCACCACCCCCAGCGCCAGCAAGCTCCAAGCCGGATGCATGAAGAGCAGGCCCAAAACAAAGCTGGCCAGCATCAGCGTGATCTTGGTGCGCGGGTCCAGGCGATGAACGATGCTATCTCGATCCAGGTACAGGTAGGGATCCAACGCTCAGCCCTCCATCCGCGTGCATTGCACCATCTCTGGTACTGAAAGCAGGGTATGGCCCAGCTGGTTGCTGAGGCTGACGATCTGCGGCGGCTGCAAGAAGGTCTGGCGAAGCTTTTCCTCCTCGGCAAAGACCTCACGGGTGAGGCCCTGCAGCAACACATGGCCGTCCTTCATCACCACCACGCGGTGAGCGTATTCCGCCACGACCCACATGCTATGCGTCACAAAGATGATCGTATGCCCCTGTTGGTTGAGACGGCTCACCAGCTCCATCATGGAGCGCTGCTCAGCGTAATCGAGCCCGGTCGTCGGCTCGTCGAGGATAATGATATCGGGCCGCGCCGAAAGCACCGAGGCCACGGCCACCCGCTCGCGCCCACCCTTGGTGAGCGAGAAGGGATCCTCCTGCTCCATACCCACCAGGCCGACGGCCTCCAGGGCCTCCTTCACTCGCTCTTTGACCTCGGCTTCCGGCAGGTTGCGAATACGCGGGCTGAAAGCCACCTCATCATAGACCGTCTGCGAGAAGATCTGGTGGTCGGGGTTCTGGAAGACATAGGCCACTCGCTGGCCCAGCTTGTAAACGCCCTGTTCGCGCGTATCCTGCCCATCGACCAGCACCGCGCCGCCTGTCGGTTCGAGCAGCCCGTTAAAGTGCTTGACCAGGGTTGTCTTGCCAGAACCGTTCTGCCCCACCACCGCCAGGAACTCGCCGCGGCGGATCTCCAGGTCCACACCGCGCAAGGCATCGACCCGGCCCGGGTATTGGTGCGTCAGGTCTTGCACCTTGATCAGCACATCGCCGTAGGTCTGGGCGCGCTGCGCATCCTGGCGCCGCAGCGCCTCTACCGCGGCCTCATCGATGCGCCAGCCTCGCCGCTGGAAAGCCTCCACGCCGTCTTCCACTGTGAGGGGAAGGTCCCGGGCCCCACAGCGTTTGAAGAAGAGCGGCACCTGGAGTGGCTGCACGCCAATCTCCTCCATCAAATCCACTTCGCGCAGCACCTCAGTCGCCGGCCCGTCGCGCAGAATGGTCCCTTCTTTCATCAGCACAATGCGCTGCGCTTTGAGCGCCTCTTCCGTCTCGTGCTCGACGATGATGAGGGTCATCTCCTGGTTGCGGCGCAGCTCATCCGCAATGGCAAAGATGCCCAGCTTGCTGATGGGATCCAGGTCCGTCGTAGGCTCATCCATACAGAGGATCGAGGGTTCCATGGCCAATACGGAGGCGATGGCCAGCTTTTGCTTCTGCCCGCCAGAGAGGCTGGCGGGGGTACGGTTCTCCATACCCGTGAGGCCGACGAGCGCCAGCGTGCGCTTGACGCGCACGTCGATCTCCTCCCAGGGCACGGCGAAATTCTCGGGGCCGAAGGCCACTTCCAGAGACACATTGGTCGAGAACAGCTGCGACTCGAAATCCTGGAAGACCAGACCGACATGCTCGGCCATCTCAGCCACCGAGTGCTCGCGAGTGTTCCGCCCGAGCACAATCACCTGCCCGCGAAACTTGCCACGGAAAAAGTGTGGCACCAGCCCATTGAGGCATTCCGATAACGTAGACTTGCCCGCCTCGCTGGGCCCCATGACGACGATGAAATCGCCGCGCTGGACCTGCAGGTTGATGCCCTGCAGCGCCTGCCGCTTCTGTCCCCGGTAGCGATAGCTCAGGTCGTGGATATCGATGGCAAGCTCCACGCTACCTCCTTGGGCATGGTCACTCACAGTCAACCTACCTTGCTTACTTATACCATCTCATAGTGGAAATGTCAACGGGGTCGAGCACACAAACAGGCCCGCATCACGTTACAGTTCCCCAAGAGAGCTGAGCCATGATGCGGGCCCGTCAGGCCTCGATTACCTGCGCAGAGAGATAATGATAGATGTTAGCCTAACCACAACTCGGGGCCGCTACAATCGTGCTGCCGCGAGCTCACGCCTGCAGAGAGCGGCGCCACAGGGTACCGCCCAATTCCAAAGCATAGAGCGCCTTCTTGCCGCGCCCATCGGGTCCGATCGCCACGCCCACATAACTGCCTGAGCTGGTCTCACCGTTCACGGCCTGCCAGGTGCGGCCGCCATCCACTGAGCGGTAGATGCCGCTGGAGGTTGCCGCAAAGAGGGCGCCACCCTTGCCCGGGTCGCCATCCATAGCCAGGCCAAGGATATTAGGGGCGTCCACAGTTACCTGCGTGCCCACCCACACATCATGCCCGCCGCGCAGAGGCCGCAAGCACTGGGTCTCGGTCGCAAAGTAGGCGCCATCATAAGGCTTGCGGCCGGGCGCCGGCGGCAATGCGGCATCGAGCCACATCGCCGACGTGTGCTGATCCAGCACCTTGCGCCAGGTGCGCCCTTCGTCGGTAGAGCGCCAGATGTGGATCGTCGGCTGCTTGCGCCAGCCTACCTCAGCAGCGGAGCCCATGATCAGAGTGTGATCTTCAGCCAGGTGCGGCGAAGCGGCCAGAAGCAGCGCCCGCTCGCCTTCAGCATCCGTCGAGAGGGTCGTCCAGGTCGCTCCCAGATCATCCGAGAAGAGCACCTCACCCGTGGCCGTAGCGGCCCAGGCGCGCCGGTCGTCCGCACCCAGGGGAGCCAGGAGCAGCGCCAACACATCGGAGCCCTCCTGCACCACCTGCCAGGTCGCGCCGCCGTCGGTCGAGCGCAAGAGCCCGCTCATGACCGAGCTGACCAACAACACTTCCTCACCAGCACCGGTATAAGCCACAGCAAACGTGCTGAGCGGCAGATGCATGCCCAGGCTTTCGAGCTTTTCCCAGCCCTGCCCATGATCCCGCGAGCGCCAGAGCCCCTCGTTGGGCCCCATGACGAAAAAGCCTCGTTCATCGGTCACCAGGCGGGCCAGGCCGCGCGCGGCCAGCCCCTGGCTCATCGAAGACCAGGTCTGCCCGCCATCCTCCGACTGCCACACGCCCGCGTCGTAGCTGCCCGCCACGATCATCTGCTGCGAGCCGGAGAGGCTGAGCACTGCCCCGATCTCAGCGCAGACGAGCTGCCAGTCGGCGCCGCCATTGCCAGAGCGATAGATACCCTCGGTCGTGCCGGCCAGCAACACCTGGCCGTCAACGCCAGGCAATACATAGAGCGCATTCACCGGGTTGCCGCTGGAAGGCGCCGAGAGCCGGTTCCAACGCACGCCTCCATCGGCAGAGCGGTAGATATAGCCCTCTTCGCTGCCGGCAAAGAAAACCATCTCGCTGCCGGTCTTCTCGGGGGTTGCCGCCAGGGCCGAGATGGCCATATCGGAGAAGGGCCAGTCGACCTCACGCCAGGCGCGGCCGCCGTTAGTGGAACGGAAAAGCCCCTCGGCTGTACCGGCCAGCGCAATCTCCTGCTTGGACCAGTCGGGTGCGCAGAGGATGGTCTGGACCGACTCATCGACCAAGCCGAAATTGGCGGGCAACCAACGCTTGCCTCCATCCTCGGTACGCCACACACCGCCGCCTTCAGTGCCGGCCAGGGCGGTGCCGTCCTCGGAAAAGGTCTTCGAACTGGCGATGCAGGTCACCGGCGCCAGGTCAGCCGAATGCAACTGCGTCGCCCGCTCCCAGGTCGTGCCGCCGTTCAGCGAACGGAAGAGCTCACCATTCATGCCACCGGCCAGGAGCATCCCCCCGGAGGCCACGTGCAGGCTGCTGATGAGAGGTGTAGTGAGCCCGTTGAGGTTCTGCACCCACGCACCCTGGCCGCGATGGCGGAAGATACCACAACTGGTGGCCGCCCACACGTGCACGAAACGCGGCGTTTCCAACACCGCAAGACCGAAGACGGAGCCTCCAGATGCAACGGGCCCCATCTTCTCCCAGTTTCCGGCCAGGCCAGCCCCCGGCCACCTGCCCTTTTGCTTCGTGATCATGGCTCTACACTCGTCTCCGGTTGTCGATGCAGGATAAGAGCTCCGGTAGTGAGCAGCATATTGGCCCCGCTGACCGCCGTCTCGAGAGCGGCCTGCAACACGCGCGCGGAGTCCATGATGCCCGCTTGCGACATGTCCACCACCTCACCGGTGAAGACATTAACGCCAAAACCTTGCCCGCGCTCACGCGCCCTGTGCACCACCGTATTGGGGTCCAGGCCGGAATTCATGGCGATACGGCGCATTGGTTCTTCCAATGCCCGTGCCAGGCAGCGCACGCCAAACACCTCATCGCCCTGCGCCTGCACAGCCTCGACGGCCGGGATGCAAGCCAGGTAAGCTGCTCCGCCCCCCGGCACCACACCACTGCGCACGCCCTCGGCTACCACGCGCACGGCCTCTTCGCCTTGCTGCTTGATACGCTCGCGCTCCTTGTCGGTCGGAGCGCCCACCTTGAGAATGGCGATGCCCCCGCTCAAGCGGCCGAGGCGCTCGCGGATTTCGGCCGCTTCCTCAACATTCTTGGCGTCTTCCAGGGCCGCGCGCAGCGCGATCCGGCGCTGGCGTACAGCCTTGCGATCACCCGCCCCCTGGAAAATGGTGAGGAAATCTTCGCTCACCTCAATTCGATCGGCCTGCCCCAGGTCCGCCAGAGTGATATCGGCTGGGTTGATATTGGCGCCCTTGTAGATAAAGCGCCCCCCCGTGATCAGGGCCATATCTTCCAGCGCCGCACGCATCGGGTCGCCCACGCCCTTGGGCGTCACCCCGCAACACTGGACCACACCCTTCTGGTGGTTGGCCAGGAGCGTTGACAGGGCTGCCCCGTCCTGCGAAGCGGAAACCACCAACAGGGGCCGCTTTTCGCCCTCTTGCACGATCAGCCGCAGAAGGGGGGCCACTTGCTCCACCTGGCTGAGGTTCCAATCTGTGATAAAGATGTAGGGGTGCACCAACTGCACCAGGCGATGATTGACATCGGTGAGGAAATAGCGAGAGGTGAATGAGGCCTTGAAACGTGAGCCCTCGATGTATTCTCGATTGAGATAAAAGCCGATGTAATCCTGTACGGTAACCACCCCTTCAGTTCCGATCGTCTCGTAAATCTCCCCGACGATACGGCCCAGATCAGGATCACCGCAGGCGGCTGTAGCCAGGGCCGCCATCCTCTCCTGGCCCTCCAGCGGCAGAGACATCTCCTGTAAGGCCTTGGTCGCCGCCGCCATCCCTTTTTCGATGCCCGCGCGGAGTTGCATCGCATTGGCGCCCGCAGCGATGCTGCGGCGGGCCTCATTCAGGATGCCCAGGGCCAGCACCCCTGCTGTGGCGCTGCCGTCACCGACCTTTTGCCGCACTCGCCAGACCAATTGCCGCAAGAGCATCGCCCCAGCATCCTCCACCGGCTCTGGCAGAGCGATAATGCGCCGTACCATCGTCGCGCCGTCGGTGATCGTTTCATAGCGCTCGCCGGTGTCTTTGGCGCTGACCACATTGCCAGCGACTGGGCCCAAGGTGAGTCCTAGGAGATGGCCTAGCTGCCCGGCCCCACGCATCATCCCCTCAGATGCCCTTCGCCCCAAGATTACCTTCGGTCTCTCCATGCAAAGCTCCCCTGGATTACCTTTGATCGCAAACGACCGCTGCCGTGCGAACCGCCTGAGTGGCAGTGAGCTTTATAATAGCACAATTATGGTCCATAAGCCAAAAGACAGATTCCCGTTTTGCCCCAGCAATGCGCGAATGACTTTTTGGCAAAACGTGGCATTGGGCGTAAATTGTGCGGGGTCTCGAAAACAGCCATGGATCTCTGAAGGGAGTCTAGACATGAACTCAGCATCCTTGGATCCCCGGCCCGCAATGGTCGATCTCTGCCGCACCATCTACGACCGCCAACTCTCCGACTCGGCGGGCGGCAATGTCAGCGTGCGCCTGGAGGGCAAGATCTACGTCTCGCCCCGCTTCATGGGCAGCAAACACCGCTGGCAGATTACCCCCGAGATGATCTCCGTGCTCGATGCTGAGACGCGGCAGGTGATCGAGGGCCCGCAGGAGCTCTCGCGTGAGGTCAAGGCGCACCTGGCGCTCTATCAGGCCTTTCCCGATGCAGGCTCGGTGATCCACGCTCACCCCTGCTACGTGCAGGTCTTTACCTCGTTGAACAAGCCCTTGCCGCCGATGACCGAATACACGCGCAAGTACGGCACCATCCCCTGCATCCCCCCGGCCAAAGCTCACTCGCAAGAGCTGGCCGATGATGTCGTCGCGGTGCTCGCCCCCAAGCGCAACGAGTTTGTAGGCCATGGGCTGGCGGTGCTCCTGCCCTACCACGGCATCATCTGCCTGGGCCACGACATGGACGAGGCCTACGACACCTTGGAGCGCATGGAAGTCAATGCCCGCTGCGCCATCTTTGGCGCCTTTCTGCGCCTGGCCGAGGATAAGGCATGATCCTGACGGTGACCCCCAATACCGCCGTAGACCGGGTGCTCTTCTTCCGCAACTTTTCCTGGGGCCACACTTTCCGCGCCGACCAGGGCCTCTGGGCGCCCGGGGGCAAAGCCACCGACGTCTCCTGGATCCTGGGCGAGCTGGGGCAGCCCTCTGTGGCCACCGGCCTGGCCGCGGGCGAGCCGGGCCGCCGCCTGCAGGGTATGCTGGAAGGCCAGGGCGCCACGGTCGATTTCGTCTGGGTCGATGGCGATACGCGCGTGAACTATGTGCTGATCGATACGGCCCAGGGAGTGCAATCCACCATTACCGATAGCGGCCTCATCGTGCAGCCCAAGCACATCGCCGCCCTCGAGGCCAAGCTGGAGCACTATCTGCCTCAAGCGGAGGTGCTGGTATTGGGCGGGCGCGTGCCTCCTGGGATGCCACCCGATTGGTATATCCCCTGGATCCGCCGCGGGCGCGAGCGGGGCATTCCCGTGCTGCTGGACGTGAGCGGTGAGACCCTGGCCCGCTGCGCCCCCGCTGGGCCCACCATGCTCAAGCCCAACCTCGACGAATTGGCCGAGCTGGCCGGGCGCGAGCTGCACGGCCGGCCCGATGCGTTGGGCGCCGCGCGCGAGCTCCTGACCTGGGGGGTGGAGCTGGTGCTCGCCTCGCTGGGGGCTGAGGGCGCCTTGGCCGTCACCCAAGACTCCGCCTACTACCTGCCGGCCATCCCCGTCACCCCTGTCAATTGTGCCGGCGCCGGCGACGCCCTCACCGCCGGGCTCACCTATGGTTATGCTCACCACTGGCCGCTGGAAGAAAGCTTGCGCCTGGCCGTCGCCGCCGCCACCGCTGTCGTCATCACCCCCGGCACCGCCGAGTGCCACCGGCCAGATATCGAGCGCTTCAAGCCGCAGGTGCAGTTGTTGGAGCCTTGAGTTTTGGAGCGAAGAAGAGTTTCGGCTGGCGCAGTGCATTGTGCCAGCCGAAACTCTTCTTCGCTCCAAAACTCAATAGGTAAAGACCACCTTGATCGTCTCATCGGGGTGCTGGGCGATCAACTCATAAGCATTGGGCGCCTCGGTATAGGGAATGCGCTGGGTGACCATACCCTCGGTAGAAACGAGCCCCTTGTCCAGCAGATCTATTGCCGTATGCTCCAGCCGCTCCAGATTCCACATGGGGTGGGCGCGATGCGGGCAGCCCCAGACGGCCATGCTGGAGATGAGTGTGGGCCGGTTGTGATGCCATTCGGCGCCCAGGCTGAGAGCGCTGGCATTGCCCCTGTAGTACGACGCAGCCACCACCAGCCCACCGACCTGCACCGAGCGGATCGCCTGCTGCAACGCAGCGTACGCGCCCGAGATCTCCAGGGCCACATCAGCCCCCTTGTTGCCCGTCATGCGCTTGATCTCCAGCGCCACATCGCCCTGAGCAGGGTCCAGGGTATAGTCGGCGCCATAGCGGCGCGCCAGCTCGCGCCGGCTGGCGATCAGGTCTACCGCAAAGATCGTCTGTGCCCCGCTCAAGCGCGCCATCTGCACCGTCAGCAGGCCAATGGCGCCCAGCCCGAAGACGGCGGCCACGTCGCCCACCTTGATCTGCGCATCGTGCACCGCATTGAGGGCGAAAATAGCCGGGTCGGTAAAGAGGGCCGTTTCGGGCTGCATGTTGGGGCCGAGCAGATAGAGCTGCTCCTCCCGCGCCACATTGGTCGGCCGGTGCGGCAGGCCGCCATGCACCAGGTCACCGACCTTGAAGCGCGTGACCCCCTCGCCCACCTCGATCACCTCGCCCGTCAGCCACGAACCCAGCCGGCGAGGGTAGAAATCGGCGCTCTCATTGGGCAGGAAAAGGCGGCACTCGAGGTCAAAACGCTGCGTCAAAAAGGGGGTAGTGCCGAGGTAAAGCGCCATCTCGGTGCCATGTTTGACGCCGCTGACGATGCTGCGCACCCGCACCTCACCGGCGCCGAGGGGCGCCTCCGGATACTCGCGCGCCTCCAACGTTTTCGGCGCGACCAGAATGTACTCCCTGGGCATAGTAGCAGAACTCCTTGCGACTTGGCCTCACTGCATGCCGGCGCCAGGAATGTCCGTCGCTCCAACCATCTGCAATACGCCAAGGGGAAAAGGGGTGGCTCAAACGGGGCCAAGCTGCAGGCACCCTGGGACAAACGCAGGTGGGCCCAAAGAATGGAGCCTATTATAGTCTGGCTGGGGATGATGTCAACCAACAAACGCATCCTGGCTCAACAATTGCACCAGGGAAAAGACCAGGCGCTCGGCATTGCGCTGCGCGGGAACCAGGTAGCGGATCATCGTCAGCCACTGCCAATGCCGGCCGATCAGATCCGAGATCGAGCGAATAGAGAGAAAAGGTATGCCATGCATAGCGCAGACATGCGCCACTGCTGCGCCTTCCATATCGGTAGCCAGGATGCCGTGCTCGCGTGCCATCTGCTCGCCACAGCGACGGTTGCGCACCACGCCGCCCGCCGTAGCCACGCCGGCCTCCAGCACTTTGGGCGGGCGGCTGCGCACCGGCCGCAGGGGCGCCACCTCGGCCGCGCGCCAGGCCAGGGCCAGATAACCGGGATCACAGGGGTAGCGCGCCGCCACTAGCTTTTCACAGAAATCCGCGCGCCCATGGGATGCATGGGCGCGCGGATTTCTGTGAAATAGCGCCAACCGCCGGCTATCAAGCTGATAGACGGCCTCCGCCAGCACCAGATCGCCCAGATCCACCTGGGGCGCGACCCCGCCCGCCGCACCGGTCAACAGCACCAGCCTGGGCTCATAGGCACGGAGCAGTGCCTCTGTGCAGCGCTGCGCGGCCCGCACGCCCACACCGCAATGCGCCAGCACCACCGGGCACCCGGCCAGCAGCCCCTCATGCCAGCCTTGCTGCGAACGCTGCGCCCATGGCCCCACCGCCAGCGCCCGCGAGAGGCCCAGGCTCTCAATCCCCATCGCCGTCACAATCGCCACCCCACGACGGTGGTCAACCGGTGTTTGGCTCGTATTCAAGCCCGCCCCCAATCAAGAAGCTATGCCTTCATTCTAGGTTGGCAGAGGAGCCGTGTCAAACGGGCACTACCCCTGTCCCACATACGATGAGGCCGGCCCTATTACACGCCCCCGGCGCCGGGTAAGCTTCACTACCCCCATCATCCCCTGCAGGGGGACAAGAGGGGGAGTGGTGAGAGGTTGGGGGGAGGTTTTCTAATAGTGGACCACCACCAGCGTGCCTGGGTTATCTGCCGTGGCATACACCACCCTCGCGCCGGCGGGCATGATGGGCGACGCCCAGTCAAAGATCCACTCGGCGTCGGGCAGGCTGAGGTTGACGCAGCCGTGGCTCATGGGCTGGCCAAAGTTGTTGTGCCAGTAGGCGCCATGGATGCCATAGCCGCGGTAAAAGTACATCGTGTGCGGCACATTGGGCAGATAATAGCCCGGGCCGGTCATCAGGGTGCTTTCCAGCTTCACATAGATGTGATAGCTGCCCGTGACGGTAGGTGTGCCAGGGAGGCCGGTCGAGCAGAGCATCGTCCGCACCGCCGTATCACCCTCCCAGGCAATGAGCCGCTGCGTGCTCAGGTTGACTTCGATCCAGCGCCCCTCGTGCCCCTGAGAGGCCGGCACAGTGGTGGGTTGTGGGACCGGCGTGGGCGGCAGAGCAGTCGCTGTCGGCGGCAGCGACGTCGCCGTGGCTGTGGCTGTAGCGGTCGCCGTCGGCTCGGGCGTATTCGTCGCTGTCGCAGTAGCGGTCGGCGAGCAGGTCAGCGTCGCCGTCGGGGTCACTGCCGTGGGCTGCAACGCCTCAACAGGCGTCTCGCTGATCAAGGGCAGCGCCGGCAGGCCGCTGTGGCTCGGGGTACCCGTCAGCGTGCTCTGAGCATGGAGCACCTGGGCCCAGCCAGCGCGCGCCACGAAAAAGGCGCCGCTGAGCAACGCGGCCAGGCAGAGCAGCACCCCGACCACAGGCGTGAGCCACCGGTTGCGTCGGTGGAGCGCGGGCTCCAGGCGAGGAGAGGCGAGCGCAGGCGCGCCTTCGGCCAGGGCCTGCGCCTCCAGGCGGTCCCAGGCCCAACGCAACCCGGCCGCTGCGCGCGCGTTACCCGGGTGATCCTGAAGCACTTCGGTGAGGAGGTCAATCGACTCCTGCGGGTCTTCGGCAATGGCCGCCAGCCACAGGCGCGCCTCAGTGTTGGTCGGATCGGCAATCAGGGCCGCCCGGAGCAGGCGCCTGGCGCGCACCCGGTCGCCATTTCGGGCTGCGGCCTGCCCACGGCGCAAGAGGCCAGCCGCAGCAGCAAGGGCAGATGCAGGGACAGATCTGAGATCTGCCCCTACGCCGTCTGCGCCGCCCGGCTGTGTTGCACTCTTGTTTGCGAACTTGGGGATCAACCGGTTCTCTCCTTGCCCACCGGGGTGGCGGGGCTAAAGCGACATGCTGCGAGAGGAAAACTCCTCCACTATCCATGTTACAACCACGCAACCGGTGCGTCAACCGCAGGAATGCCGCGTGCATGCTTGTTGTTGCCGTTCCCAACTTACAGTCGGGCGCTGCAGCAGGAATCCCGCACCCGCCGGCCCCGAAACCCTGAAATGTACAAAATCCCAAAATCCTTGACAATAACCCTGGCTTGCCCTATAATGCTTGCAGTACAACTATCTGTTGATTGGGTATCCTGATGGCGCCTCGTAGAAAGGGTGATGATCAGAGCATGGAGCCACGTAGCCTGGAGGGGATGGCCGCATTTATCCGCCGCGTCTGCCGGCCCAATGGTGAGCCGGAAGCCACGTTCTCTTCACCCACCGCTTCTGAGGTTCCCACTCCCGCCAGCGAGCCGCCTATAGCCGGCATCGAGATCGACTCTAGCTCCTGGGTCGCAGGCTTTGAGCCCCCCCCTGAAGCCCCCCTCTACACGCTCTATAACGACCAGCCGCCCCCCCATGCCGGGCAGGAGAGCGATTGGCAATGGGCCCAGAAGGCCCTGGACAGCGGCGATGTCCAGGAAGCCACGGTGGTGGGCTGGAATCGCGGCGGGTTACTGGTACAGTGGGCCAGCCTGCAAGGCTTTCTACCCGCTTCACAGTTGCAGCACATGATTCGTTACACAAGTGATGAAGAGCGCGATACCGCCTTTGCCAGCCGGGTGGGTGAAGCCCTGCGTCTGCGTGTGATCGAGGTGGACCGTAACCGTAGCCGCCTGGTCTTCTCCGAGCGGGCCCTGCAATGGGGGCAGAACAATGGGCAGGGCCTGTGGCAGAGTTTGGCCGCGGGCCAGGTGCGGATCGGCCGTGTGCGCAACCTGTGCGATTTCGGCGCTTTTGTCGACCTGGGCGGCATTGATGGGCTCATCCACATTTCCGAGCTTTCCTGGCGTCACATCAAGCACCCAAGCGAGGTGCTGCAGATCGGCCAGGAAACGGAGGTTTTTGTCATGGCTGTGGAGCCCGAGCGCAAGCGAGTGGCTCTCAGCCTCAAAAAGCTCACACCTGACCCCTGGACCAACATCGAAGAGCGTTACCATGTGGGGCAGGTGGTGCGCGGCGTCGTGACCAATGTCCTCAGCTTTGGCGCCTTTGCTCGCATCGAGGACGGTATCGAGGGACTCATTCACATCTCCGAGTTGGCGGAAGGTAACTTTTTGGATCCGCGCAATGTCATCACCGAGGGTGATGTCGTGACCGTGCGCGTGCTCAGCTTTGATCCGGCCAACCGCCGTCTGGCCCTCAGTATGCGCCAGGCCCGCCCCACAGACCCCGATACGCCGGCAAAGCCCCCTGCGCCCGGCCCGATGGAGTAAAGCCGCATCTATGCCTAGCAGCACATCTCAGCCGGCCCCTGGGGTACCTCAGCAGGATGTAGATAGCCCGCTGAAGTCTCCAGATCCTGTTTTCCTCCCGCTCCCCGGGCCGGGCTGGCTCTACCAACGGGAGCTCTGGGGGGCAATTTTGGGGCTGGCCGGGTTCATCGCCTGCGCCGCTCTGGTTTCCCTTCTGCCTGGGCGGCCAAGCCGCTGGCTGGCGGGGGCGCTGGGCCAAGAGTTCGGCTGGGGGGCGCTTTTCATTTCCAGCCTGTGCCTGCTCGGGGGCGCTGCGCTCCTGGTGTGGGAACAGATGCCCCGCCTCCGCCTCGATGCCCGGCAGGTGATCGGGCTCGAGTTGGCGCTGTGGGGCGGGTTGGGCCTGCTGCACAGCCCTTTCCCCCTGGCCGAGGGCTACGACCGTGCTCGTGCCGGCCTGGGTGGGGGCTATTTCGGCTGGGCGATCCTCTATGGTACCAGCCGCCTGCTCGGTCGCAGCGGTGCGATTCTCTTCTGCCTGGCCCTCGTCGCTGCAGGCGCCTGTCTGTTGCAGCCCAGCCTGTGGCGACGAATCTCGGCCCCGGTGCGGCGTTTCCCCTCTCGCTCCGGCCAACGTCGAGGCGCGACGCCACAGCCGCAGCGAGAGGACCGGGCCTTTTCGGCCCCAGCCACCGCCGAAGCAGTCGAGCGACCCGCCGGCCCGCCCACCGTGCACCGGCCCGCTGGCCCTGTGCCCCGGCCCCATCCCCCGGCCAAAGCAACCCCCGAGCCCAGGCCACGCCTCCGCCCGCGCAGCGCCAAACTGCCACCGCTGGACCTGCTGGCGCCGGCTTCAACCTTTGACGCAGATGACCCCGGCACGCGCTATCAGGCGCAGGTGATTGAAGAAACGCTGACCCAGTTCGGCGTGCCCGCACGTGTGGTAGAGGTCCAACGCGGCCCCACCGTCACCCAGTTTGGCGTCGAGCCAGGGTTCGTAGAGCACAAGCGCGGCAACGGGCCGGCGGAGCGGCGCAAGGTGCGCGTGAACCGCATCGTCGCTCTCAGCAATGACCTGGCGCTGGCCCTGTCGGTGCCCGCTATCCGCGTCGAAGCGCCGGTGCCCGGGCGCCCCCTGGTCGGCATTGAAGTGCCCAACCGCAAGGGAGCACTCGTCAACCTGCGCTCGGTGATGGAGGCGGACTCCTTCCGCCGCCTCCGTTCCCCCCTGGCCGTGGCCCTTGGGCAGAGCGTGGCCGGCAAGGCGGCGGCTGCCGACCTGGCCAAGATGCCCCACCTGCTGGTTGCGGGCGCCACCGGCTCGGGCAAAAGTGTGTGCGTCAACGCCCTGATTGCCTGCCTCCTGCTTCAGAACTCGCCCGAGGACCTCAAGCTTCTGCTGGTGGACCCCAAGCGGGTGGAGATGGCGGGCTATGCCGGTGTGCCGCACCTGATTGCGCCCGTAGTCGTTGAGGCCGACCAGACGGTGATGGCCCTACGCTGGGTCTGCCAGGAGATGGACCGGCGCTACAAAGAGTTTGCCCGCACCCGCGTGCGCAACATCGAGGGCTATAATACGGGCGCCGCCAAGCGTAAAGAGCCGCGCCTGCCTTACCTGTGCGTCTTTATCGATGAGCTGGCTGACCTGATGATGGTCTCGCCCGACGAGGTCGAACGCTCCATCTGCCGGCTGGCGCAGATGGGCCGCGCCACCGGCATCCATATGGTGATCGCCACCCAGCGCCCCTCGGTCGATGTGGTGACCGGCCTGATCAAGGCCAATTTTCCGGCCCGCATCGCCTTTGCCGTATCCACCCAGATCGATTCGCGCGTCATCCTCGATGCCCCAGGCGCCGAGCAACTGCTGGGGCGCGGTGATATGCTCTTCATGTCACCCGAGGGCAACCGCCTGCTGCGCCTGCAGGGCTGCTGGGTCTCTGATGAGGAACTACGGGCCATCTGCGACTATTGGCGGCAGGCCGCCATGGTTGGTGGCGAAACCACTGCCTCCACTGCAGTGCCCTGGGAGGGGATGGAAGAGGAGAGCGACGAAGACACCCTGCTCAACCAGGCCATCGCCATCATCCAGGAAACGCGGCAGGCTTCGACCTCCTATCTACAGCGGCGCCTGCGCGTCGGTTACTCCCGTGCAGCCCGCATCATGGAGCAATTGGAAGAGCGCGGTATTATCGGCCCCGACCCGGGCGGAGGCCGGCCGCGCAAAATCTACATTGAGACGGCGCCCGCAGAAACCCCAGGCATAATGGATGAGGAGTAACGTGGGGGAACGCATATGATTTACATCGGCACCAGCGGCTACAGCTATGACGATTGGGTTGGCCCCGTATATCCACCAGGCCTACCCAAGAGCGAATGGCTGTCGTTCTACGCCCACGAGTTCGGCGCCTGCGAGATCAACTATACTTACTATCGCCTGCCCTCAGCCCGCACCCTGGCCGCCATGTCGAAAAAGACGCCCCCGGGCTTCATCTTTACCGTCAAGGCCAGCCAAGAGCTGACCCATGGCCGTGAGGACCCCGCCGAGGCCTTTGTCGCCTTTCGCGCCGGCGTGCAGCCTCTGGTCGAAGAAGGCAAGCTCGGCTGCATCCTGGCCCAGTTCCCGTTTTCCTTTCATGCCACGCCCGAGAACCGCGACTATTTGCGCGCATTCCGTGAGCGCCTGGCCTTGCCCACCGTGATCGAGTTCCGCAACCGCGCCTGGCTGAGCGACGAAACCTTTGCCTTGCTGCGCGCTCTGGGGCTTGGCTTTTGCTGCGTCGATGAGCCGCGCCTACCGGGCCTTTTGCCGCCCATCGCCGTCGCCACCGGGCCCATCGCCTATGTGCGCTTTCACGGTCGCAACGCCAAAAAGTGGTGGCAGCACGAGAACGCCTATGAGCGCTATGACTATACCTATAAAGAGGAAGAGTTGCGCGAATGGGCGCCCAAGATCCAGCAACTCGACCACGAGAGCGAAAAGACCTTCGTCTTTGCCAATAACCACTGGCAAGGTCAGGCCGTCGGCACCGCCCGCCAGCTGAGGCTCCTGTTAGGGATCTAGACCGAATCCAGGATGGAACCGGCCCATTCCACGCAGAAAGGGTTGCAGATTCCACCCCGGGCTCGGCTTGGGAGGGGTGCAGTTCAATCTGGGGACGAATGCGTACACCCGGGTCGTGTCGTGCGCCTCTTGCCCCCACCCCAGCCCGCCCCCGCGGGAAGGGGTTAGGGGGATGGGCATCGCGCCGCGGCTGAGCGACAGCCTCCGATCTGCGCCAAGATTGAACTACGCCCGTTTGGGAGACGCGAAGGGCACGGAGAGGGGGGCTATGGGCATTTCCGAGTTGGACTGTGCACGTCAGATCCTGGAGGTAGCGCCGCGCATCAACCGCTGGTTGGTGGCATGCCTGCGCGAGCAGACGGAATCGGCCAGTTTCAGCTTGCCCCAATATCGCCTGCTGACCTGACCTGAAAATAGCGCCAGCGCCCTCCCGGGCAATTGCCGGCTGCCATGCCCCGCACAAGCCCGGCTCTATCCCAGAGGGTGTGGGTCTGTGGGGCGGCCGCTGTGCGGCCGCCCCACAGACCCACACCGTATAAGAAGGCCTGTTCCGGCCACATGCGGAGCATGGGTACCCGGAAGCCGAAGGGCATTTACATCGTACGTTGTGCCCAATCGAACATGGGACACTGCCAGACATTCCCCTCTATGTTCTTTCCCCTTGCTGTTGCCGACGCATAGGAGGACGCCCGCTTCTAGCGTCCCGCCAGGCCTGGTCCCAGTCCGATTCTACCCGGCCGCCGCCCAGTTGCCCCAACCTGTTCTGCCCACGAGAGCCGTTGACCCCAGCTCGTAATAGGGGAGAAGGTGCGTCCAGTAGCAATACCTCATCACCACAGACAGCAGCTTGTATCCTATGCAAGAAATGGCATAATCCGCAATCATTGACATTGCATATTTCAGATGGTAAAATCGATAGTGAGAGAGGCGTTCTCTCCATCGGTTGGCTGGCCGGATGCTCCATACGCCCCATCCTTCTGCACACGCCGAGATCCATCATCAACCTGAGAAATGGCTGTCGCGCTGCCCAGATGCCCATAATTCCCGATGCTCCACAATACACTGTCGGCGCTTTCCTGCCGCGTAACGCTCAGTTCGCTGAAAGGTGCAGCCATGTCTCAACCTCTGCTGGAGATTCAAAGGGCGACCAAGATCTACGGCGGTGGCCTCATGCAGTCTGGCGAGACGGTAGCCGCTCTGCGGGACCTGGAGCTGACCCTGGCTGAAAAGCCCGCGACCATCATGACCGTCGCTGGGGAAAGTGGCAGCGGCAAGACAACGTTGGCCAATGCCATTCTCGGCTTCATCAGCCTCACCTCCGGCCGGATCCTCTACAAAGGCCACGACATCGCCCGCCTGGACCGGCAACAGCGGCTCGACTATCGCCGTCAGGTTCAAGCCGTCTTCCAGGATCCCTACGAAGTCTACAACCCCTTCTACCGCGTCCGGCACATCTTTGACCTGGTCATCAGCCGTTTCCACCTGGCTGGCAGCCAGAGCCAGGGCCGGGCGCTCATCGAAGAGGCCCTGAATGTTGTCGGCATGCGGGGCGAGGAATTGCTGGAGAAATACCCCCATCAGTTGAGCGGCGGGCAGCGACAACGCATGATGGTTGCCCGAGCTTTCCTGCTCAAGCCCGGGTTGATCGTGGCAGATGAGCCCGTTTCGATGGTCGATGCCTCGCTGCGCGCCATGATCCTGGATATCATGCTGCGCATGCGTGACGAGTACAACATCTCCTTCCTGTACATCACCCACGATCTGAGCACCGCCTACCAGATCGGCGACCGGATCTGCATCCTCTATCAGGGCAGTATCGTCGAGATGGGCGTCACCTCACAGGTAATCGAGAGCCCGCGGCATCCCTACGTCCAGTTGCTCATCGACTCGATCCCAGTACCCGATCCCTCCCAAAAGTGGGATACGACCCTGGCCCTGCCCTCCGAAGACGAGCTGCGCGCTCGCACTGGGCCGGGCTGCGCCTTCTACCCGCGTTGCGCCTACCGTATGGACCGTTGCCTCGCCGCACAGCCTGCTCTGCGCGACGTCAATGGCCTCGACCACCAATGTGCCTGTTTTCTGCTCGAATGAGAGCAGGCGCTGACCGTGAGTTTGACGGCGGATGCTATGCGAGATTTCTTGCGCATCATTGCCCTGCTGGTCGTACCACTGCTCATCATCATGGCCATACCGATCGTGGCGCTCCAGTTGCGTGCGGCCACGATCGCCTGCCCACCGCGCTGTCGGGGTGCTGACCTGCGCGGGGTGGATCTGCAGCACCGCAGCCTGAGGGGCGCCGATTTGGCCGAGGCCAACCTCAGCGGGGCCAGGCTGGCTGGGGCCCAGATGGAGCAGGCGAGCCTTCTCTTTGCCGAGCTGGAGAGCGCCGATCTGCGGGGGGCGCAGCTGCGCAGCGCCGATCTGCGGGGCGCCCTGCTGCTGAGGGCAAACCTCAGCGGGGCGGACCTGCGCCAGGCCAACATGGGGGGCGCCAGGCTGCGCAAGGCCGACCTGACCGGCGCAAACCTGGCCGGCGCCGACCTGACAGGCGCCCTGCTGGACCAGGCTAACCTGCGCGGGGCTCTGCTGGATGACACAACGACGATCGACGCCAAGTGGCGGCTGGTCTGGGAACTGCAGAGCCGGGGCGGGGAGGGGCGGCGCCTGGCCGGGCAGGATCTGCAAGGTGCCTACCTGCAGCAAGCCAATCTTCGGCAGACTGAGCTCGTGGGCACAGACCTGCGTGGCGCTGATCTCACTGGCGCCGACCTCTCAGGCGCCGACCTGCGCGGCGCGGCGCTCCACGGGACCGTGCTCGACGATACCACCCGCCTGGATCCCCGGTGGCGCTTGGTCTGGGAGATTCTGAACCAGGCGGCAGCGGAGCGGAACCTGGCCGGGGCTGATCTGAGTGGGGCCAACCTCAATCAGGCCTACCTGCGGCGAGCCAACCTGACTGGGGCCGATCTGAGCCAGGCCACTCTGACGGAGGCCGACCTCGGCGCAGCCAAATTGGCTGGGGCCAACCTGCACAACGCCGTGTTGATCGAGGCCAACCTGCACCAAGCCTCTCTGCGAGCGGCGGACCTGACCGGCGCCGACCTGACCGGCGCTGATCTCAATGGTGCGGAGCTGCACGGCGCGATCGTGGATGAGACGACCGCCATGGCCGACAAGTGGCGACTGACCTGGCGCATCCTCAGTCAGGGAGGAGTGGGCCAGGATCTGCGGCAAGCCAACCTCAGTTGGGCCTGCCTGACCGGGGCGGACCTGCGGCGAGCCAACCTGGCCGGGGCCGACTTGATCGAAGCGAACCTGGCCGGGGCCAACCTGGAGGAGGCGGACCTTTCCAGGGCCGACCTGCGCGATGCGGACCTCTCGCAGGCGAACCTGCGGGGGGCCAATTTACAGGGAGCAGCCCTTGCCGGGGCCAAACTGGAAGGGGCGACTCTCCCCGCGGGCGCGGCTCCAGGTTGACCGGCACGCCCCGCAAGCCGCAGGGCAAAGGAGGTGAATGCCGAGAGCAAACGCTGGTACCTGAGTAGCGGCCTTTGGCCCGTGGCGCGAGGTTTTGCCACACTTTTGCACCTCCCGGAGGTCCAACCACCCATCGCTAGCGCCATCAAGCTTTGGCCACTCGTCCAAACCCAGGTCTTAATCGGTAGGCAGAGCCATTTCACAATCTAAGGAGGGAGGAATGAAAGGCCTCAGTCGACGCGAATTTCTGCGTTGGAGCGCGATGACCATCGCCGGCCTCGTGGCGGCTGCATGCGCCAAGTCTACGCCGCCCCCCACAGAGCCGACGGCTGCCCAGGCTGTCGAGCAGGCAGCCCCGACCGAGGCGCCCAAGCCAACCGAGGCGCCCCAGGCAACTGAAGCGCCCAAGCCGACCGAAGCGCCCCCGACACAGCCGCCCGCTCCAGCAGGTGATGCGGAGCGCCGCCGTACGGTCATCTTTGATATCGACGGCGGCCGGGTAGAGGCACCCGACCTCTGGAACCCCTATGTACCGGGTAGCCGGCGTGACCAGGGCTATCACCAGGCCATTCTCGAGCCCCTCTTTATGCTTCAGTACGAGAGCGGTGAGATCCTCCCCTGGCTGGGCGAGAGCATGACGGCTGACAGCACGCTGCAGGAGTGGACGCTCAAGCTCCGCCAGGGCGTGCTGTGGAGCGATGGTGAACCCTTTAACGCCGACGATGTGGTCTTTACCCTCCAGATGCTGATCGATCACGCGCCGGACCTGAGCTATTCGGCGGGCCTCAAGGAGTGGATCACCAAGCTCGAAAAAGTCGACGATCTGACCGTCAAGTTCACCCTCTCCAAGCCCAACCCGCGCTTCCTACTGGACAACTTTGCCGTCAAGACATGGGGTGGTCCCTGCATTATGCCCAAGCATATCTGGGAAGGGCAGGATCCCCTCACCTTCAAGTTCTACGATCCCGACAAGGGTTGGCCGGTCGGCACCGGACCCTACAAGCTCCAGAGCGTCAGCCCCACCGAGTTCGTCTATGTGCGAGATGATAATTGGTGGGGCGCCAAGGTCGGCTGGAAGCCGTTGCCCAAGCCCGAGCGGCTGGTCTGGACATGGGCTGGCCCCGAGGAGACCCGCACTGCCCTTATGGCCGATGGCCAGCTGGATAGCCTCATGGATATCACCCTGGGCGCATTCCAGGCCCTCAAGCAGCGCAACCCTAATGTCATCGCCTGGCACCAGGATCTGCCCTATGCCTGGGTCGACCCCTGCGTCCGCACCCTCGAACTGAACCTGACGATAGAGCCCTGGAACGACAAAGACATGCGCTGGGCCATCAACTATGCCATCAACCGTGAGCAGGTGGTTCAGATCGCCTACGAGGGCACGAGCATGCCCGCCGAGTTCTTCTTCCCGGCCTACCCGCCGCTGAACCGCCTGGTCCAGCTGGCCAAGGATGCCGGCCTGTACGACAAGTACCCGCTGACCAAGTATGACCCCGACAAGGCCAAGCAGATCATCGAATCCAAAGGCTATGTGATGGGCAGCGACGGCTACTATGCCAAGGATGGCAAGCAGCTCGCCATGACCATCACCTGCCACGAGGCCTTTATCGAGCTACAGCGCAATGCGCAGGTCATGGTCGAGCAGTTGCAGGCCATCGGCATCAACGCCACGATGCGCAATGAGGCGGGCGGCACATGGGGCGACAATTTCGCCTTTGGCAAGTTCGAGGCCAAGTCGGGCTGGCAGATGTGCGGCTCGATCAACGAGCCCTGGGCCTCGATGGACAACCTCAACGCCCGGTGGCTCGTGCCGGTCGGCGAACGGGCGAGCGGCAATGGGTGGCGCTGGAACAACCCAGAGTACAGCGCCCTCGTGGATGAGATCGGCGTCTTACCCCTGGGCGACCCCAAGATCGATGAGCTGTTTCTCAAAGCCGCTGAGATCTATCTGCGCGAACTGCCCGTCATCCCGGTGGCCCAGGCCAGAAAGCTCGTCCCGTTCGATACCACGTACTGGACGGGTTGGGCCACGGCCGAAAACAACTATCAGCATCCCTGCACCTGGTGGCAGAGCACCCATCTCCACATCCATCATCTACAGCCCACAGGTGCATGATCCTTGACGCAGGCTCGCAGCCAGATCTGTTAGGGGGTGGGTATTGCCCGTGTTTTGCCACTCTGCAGAGCGGCAAAACAGGGGCAATACCCACCCCATACCCCAAGGCTCAATGCCAGGCGGTTGCGCAGCCATTAACCCGGTAAGCCAGGTGGCAGGTTCTGGCCAAGCGATGCCCGGCATCGAATCGATGTGCCAGGTCTGACAAGCGGATGTGGTTCCCAGAGTGAAAGGGGCGCCATGCGTGGTTTGACGAAAGCCTATGTGATACGCCGTCTGGGCATGTACCTGCTGACCGTGTGGCTGGGCGCCACGCTCATCTTCATCATCCCGCGCCTGGCGCCGGGTGACCCGGTAGCAGCCATGGTCAGTCGCCTCACAGCTCAGGCCGGCTATGTACAGAATAGCGGCCCGATGATCGAGGCCTGGCGGGCCCGCTTTGGCCTGGATGCACCGCCGCTCCTGCAGTACCTGCGTTTCTTGCTCAACTCCATCACCTTCGACCTGGGTTACTCGCTGACCCAATTCCCCGTCAAGGTGGAGGAAATGGTGGCATCCTCACTCCCCTGGACTTTGGGGCTGCTCTCAATCGCCACCCTCATCTCATTCATCGCGGGCACGACCATCGGTGCGCTGATGGGCTGGCGCCGCACCCCCCGCCTGTTGAAGAGCCTCCTGCCCCTGAGCCTGGCTTTCACCTCCATCCCTTTCTTCATGCTGGCCATCCTCCTGATCTACGTCTTCGGCTTTGGCCTGCGCCTGTTCCCTATATCAGGCGGCTTTGGTCGAGGGATCGTGCAGGGGTGGAATTGGGCGTTTATCAAGAGTGTTGTGTACCATGGTACCCTGCCTGCCCTGGCCATCGTCATCGCCTCCATGGGCTTTTGGGCCTTGGGCATGCGCGGCATGATGATCACCAACGAAGGCGAGGATTATATGATCCTGGCCCAGGCCAAGGGCCTGCGGGCGGGCCGTGTTTTCTGGCGTTACGCCGTGCGCAACGCTGTGCTGCCCCAGGTGACAGCCCTGGCCCTGAGTCTGGGGGGCATTGTGGGTGGCTCGACCCTGGTGGAATACCTCTTTGCCTACCCCGGGATGGGCTACCTGCTCTACCAGGGCATCGTCAACAACGACTATACAGTCATTCAGGGCATCGTGTTCATTCTGATCCTCACCACTGCCACAGCCGTTCTGATCATCGACCTGATCTATCCGCTGATCGATCCACGGATCACTTATCAGAGGCGGTAGCCATATGGCAATACTCACAGCCGGAAAACCCCTTGCACGCGGGGCCTTACGCGTGACCCACTGGGACTCGCCCTGGCTGAACCCCAAGCTCATCATCGGCGCCGCGATGGTGCTGGCCGTGATCCTGATGGGGCTCATCGGCCCCTGGTTTTGGGATGTAAAGCTGGCGCGGGTCGGCGCGGCCCCCCTGAATCTGCCGCCCATGTGGGCCCACAACCCCCTGTCGCCTCCGCCTGACCCTGCGCATCCCCTCGGCACCGAGAGCAACGGTCGGGATATGCTCGCCGTCGTGATCACTGGCGCACCCCGTTCCTTCCAGGTGGGCCTGATCGCCGCCGGCATTGGGATGCTCATCGGCGTCCTCTTTGGCTTCACTGCCGGCTTTATGGGGGGCTGGGTCGATAATGTAATCCGTACCCTGGCCGACTCGGTGATCACCATCCCCTCCCTGGCCGTACTGATTGTGATCTCCTCCTACGTGCGCCAGGTCGATATCAACAGCATGGCCCTGATTCTGGCGCTCTTTTCCTGGGCTGGGCCCACCCGGGTCATCCGCGCGCAGGCGCTTACCCTGCGCGAGCGCGGATACGTGCGCATGGCCCGTCTCTCGGGCGTCTCGACGCCAGACATCATGTTCAGAGAGATGATGCCTAACATGCTGCCGTACCTGGCCTCCAGCCTGGCGGGCAACGTGTCGGGCGCGATCTTGGCGGCGACCAGCCTGGAAGCACTGGGCCTGGGCCCCACTCGCATCCCGACACTGGGCATGACCATCTTTTACTCCATTCGCTCCTCGGCCATTATCCGGGGTATGTGGTGGTGGTGGGGGTTCCCCATCCTGATCCTGGTTATCATCTTCACCGGCCTCTTCCTGATCGCCGTCGGCCTGGATGAGATCGCCAACCCGCGCTTGAGAGGAGCCAAGCCAGCATGATGACCACAAGACACGAGCCCCAACGCACGGCAGGCATTGCGGGCCCCGCTCCGGTGCTGGACGTCCGCGAGCTACGGGTGCACTATGCGACCCCCCTGGGCGATGTCATCGCCGTCAACGGCGTCTATTTCCACGTTTCCCACGGCGAGACGCTGGGGCTGGTCGGCGAGTCGGGGTGCGGCAAGACGACGGCAGCCATGGCCATCCTGCGCCTGGTTCAGCCGCCGGGGCGCATCATGGGCGGCCAGGTGCTGCTGAACGGCGCCGACATGGTGACTCTGAATGAGCATGAGCTGCGCGAGCGGCGCTGGCGCCAGGTTGCCCTCATCCCGCAGGGCGCCATGAACTCGCTGAACCCGGTTATGCGCGTCAGCGAGCAGATCGCCGACGGCATTGAAGCCCACAGTGGCCATCAGCCCAGGAAAATGCTGCGGGAGCGCATTCTGGATCTGTTGGCCATGGTGGGGCTGCCGGGCCGCGTCTACGATCTGTATCCCCACGAGCTGAGCGGCGGTATGAAGCAGCGCGTATGCATTGCCATGGCTATTGCCCTCAGCCCGCCCTTGCTCATCGCCGACGAGCCCACCAGCGCGCTTGATGTGGTCGTCCAGCGCGTGGTCGCTCAGACCCTGCTGGACGTAAAGAAGCGCCTGAACATGTCGATGATCCTGATCGGCCACGACATGGGCCTGCAGGCCCAACTGGTGGATCGCATCGCAGTGATGTATGCCGGGAACATTGTGGAGATCGCTCCCGTGTGGGCCGCGTTCCAGCGGCCGCTCCACCCCTATACCCGGCTCCTGATTGCGTCCATCCCATCGATCAGGGAGCGCAAGCCCCTGCGTGTGACCGAGGGGCTGACCCACGACTTGCGTAATCCGCCGCCCGGATGCGTCTTTCAACTGCGTTGCACCGAGGCAAATGAGGGGTGCCGCAGCCTGGTGCCACTCCTGCGCGAGGTTGCCCCGGGCCACCAGGTGGCCTGCCATCGTTACGGAGCCTGAGCCCCGGAGCGGCCACATGGACGCAGATAGTGGAAAAGACAGCAATCGCCTGCCTCGCCGCACGTTCCTGACCCGCGCGGCCCTCATGGGGATGGCCCTGGCGGCGGGCGCCTGCGCATTTCCAGCGGCAGCCCCCTCGGGGGCCACGGTAGGGGCAACGACAACCCCGTCGCCACCCTCCACACCTGCTTTCCGGCAGGTTGAGCTCACCGCCGCCACCTGCTGGGGAGCCAAGTTCGCACAGGCCGCCGAACAGGCATTTGCCGGGTGCCTCAGGCCAGAGGCGGGCCTCAGCGTCCGGGTGCAGCATATTGCCGCCGCATCCTTTCCAGCAACCATCCTGACCCGACTGGCCGGCGGCGATCCCTTTGCGCTCATCTTCCTGGCCGCGCAAGATGTCGCCTCCTGGGTCGCCAGTGGGGCGGCGCTGGCCCTGAATGATCTGGTAGCAAAGGACAGGGCAAGCCTTCTCCTGGCCGACATCGGCTCCAAGGCGCTGGGGCAGTGGCTTTACGGCAATGATTCGCCCCCGCCGCCAGAAGCATGCGATACCTGCGCGGAGGCCAGGGGCGAATGGACGATGGCCGGGCGCCTCTACGGGCTGCCCAGCCTGCAAGCATCGCTCCACAGCTACTTTAACCTGGATCTCTTCCATGAGGCAGGCCTGCAGGCGCCCGCACCGACGGCCTTGTGGCAGTGGAAGCAGTTACAGCAGTGGGGCAGGGCGCTGACCGCACGCCAGAACGGCAGGACCGCCCAATACGGCTTTGCCGCCACGGGCATACAGTGGTGCTGGGAGGCATGGCCCAACCTCAATGGCGCCCACATCTGGGATGAGGCCCTCACTCGCTGCCTGCTCGACGATCCGCGAGCCATCGAGGCCCTGGCATTCTACCAGAGCCTGATCTACGTAGATAGCGTGGCGCTGCCTCCAGGCGCAGCTGAGGCCCGCGCCTCTTTTGCCGCCGGCCGGGTAGCGATCCTCCTGGACGGGAGCTGGCAGCTCGGCTACTTGCGCGACCACTCCCCCCTTGCCGGCTTTGACTGGGATATCGGCCTGCCGCCCGTACGGGCTGAAGGGGCAGCCTTTTTTGTCCCCAGCTTTACGGCCGGCGCCCTGATTCCCGCGGCAGTGAGGGACGTGGAGGCCAGTTGGGCGGCACTCCAGTGCCAGGCCTCTCAGGCCTTTGCCGTGCAGTTGGTCGCGGCAGGCCTGGCCGTGATCCCCGTCCGGCAGAGCGCACTGCGAACGGCCCCATTCCGTTCATCGCCGGCAGTCTCGCCCGCGGGGCAGACGGCCAGCTTTTACACTCGCCTGGCCGAGCTCGGCGCCCCCCGGCGCAGCACCCGCTACGATCTGGGCAAGGAAATCATCGCCGACCTGGACCAGCTCCAGATGATCTACACCAACGCTGCCAAACCCGCCGACCTGCTGCCGGCGCTGGCGCAGAAAATCAACCGCGCCCTCACGGAGCGCCCGTGGAATAGAACGGGGGAGCACTGATGCGTGGAGGGAGTTATGTGCCCACACGGGCACACAACTCCCCGAAAAAGATGCTAATTCGTGCCCTGAATGGTAACGTCGACACAAACCTGGCTGATGATCGAGCCATCCCGCGGACTGGTATCAAAGACCACCACACGGCCGGCCGTGCTCCGGACAGGCCTGGTCCAGCTCAGGTCGATCGCATAGGGCCCCGTCTGCCCCATCTCCACACCGGTGATCATGGCCGTCCCGCGCGCGAGCACCGCCCCGCTGGCTGTGCGCACCTCAACGGCGATTTGGTTCTCAAAGGCGGCTGCCTGCCCCGTAACATGCACGTTCCCATTGAGGATCGAGTTTGCGACGGGGGAATCGATCGTGAATCCAGCCTTGGGGATGACCAGCCGCTGGCCCGCAAAGATCAGGTTGGCGCTGCGCAGGTGGTTCGTATTCACCAATGACCACACCGAGACGCCGAATTTGCGGCTGATCGCCGAGAGGGTATCGCCACGCTGCACAGTATAGATCTGATAGCTGCAGGCGGTGGAAATACTTGTCGGGATCAGCAGCCGCTGGCCGGCACGGATATAGTTGGGATTGGTAATGCCATTGGCCAGCACGATCGCGTTCACCGTGACGCCGTACAGCCGTGCGATGCGGGTGAGGGTATCCCCATAGCGTATGGTGTAGTACACGTCTCCGGCCGCGGGGGGCGCTGCGCTCACCGCCGGCGAGAGGACCAAGGGCGTCAAGAGGGCAATGACCAGGACAATCAACGCAACTCGGAGCTTCACCTGCCACCTCCTGGCAAAGAACACCTGAACTCCTGCCTATAGGACGCTTTCCAGCGGTCGCCAGTTCCTCCTTTCGCATCGAGAGCCAATGCAAAGCGCTCAACAGGCTATCGCCGTGGAGTCGGCTGTCTGCCTGCTATACCCAGTCTACTCCCTGTGCGTTGCAGGTATATGCCTCCCCGGTAGCAGGCCCGACACGGCGTGTAGCAGGCTCGCAACAGGGCAGGCTGAACACGTACCATAAGGTACATTGACACGCTCGTTCATCGCAGTATAATGCGGCTATTGCTGGCAAATTCGCAGCAACGGTGAGGTCCCACATGCTTTTTCCATTCTCAAGCTGGACGCCCCGGCATTGGGCACGCGCCGCCCTGGTGACGGCCGCCCTGATCACGATCCTGTGGGTGCTCTACGCTGCGCGCGTCGCATTGACCCCGTTCCTGTTGGGCTTGTTCATGGCCTACCTGGTGCTGCCTGCAGTGGATTGGCTGCAGGCTCATCTGCCGCCTTTCCTACGCCACACCAAGGCCGGCCGTGTGTTGGCGATTGTGTTCATCTACATTGCCGGGTTGAGCCTGATCGCGGCCTTTTTCGCCTTGCTCGTGCCGGCCATCATTGCCCAGGCCGAGCAGCTCATCGCCAATTGGGACCAGATCGCCATCGAGATCCAGGGGCAATTCGCCGCCGTGCGCGACTGGTACCTCACCAGCCTGCCGCCACAGTTGCGCGCTTCACTGGATGCCCAGGTGCAGCAGATTGTCGGCAGCATACTGGTTGGGGCTCAGCAGGGCATCGTGGGCGGCCTCGTCGTGGTGACCAACGCCATCAGCATCACCCTGGGGTACCTGGCGGTGCCGGTCTGGGTCTTCCTGATCCTCTATGATGCCAGGCCGTTCCAGCGCGCCCTGATCAACGTCATCCCAGAAGTCATGCGGTCCGATATCCTGAACCTGGGGCGCATCGCGAACGATGTGGCGGGCGCCTATGTGCGCAGCCAGATCGTGATCGCAGCCGTGCTCGGCGGCTCAACGACTATCGCCCTGGCCCTGTTAGGGGTAAACTTTGCCCTCCTGCTCGGCTTCCTCGCAGGCATCCTGGACCTGATCCCTACCCTGGGGCCGTTCCTGGCCGCCATCCCCACCATGATCATCGCCTCCTTTCAGCGCCCCATCCTGGCGCTTTGGGCGTTCCTGGCGATTTTCGGCGTCGTGCAGTTGGAGAGCGTCATCATCGTGCCCCGCATCGTCGGCGGCAGCGTGCGCGTGCGCACCGCCGTCATCATCCTGCTCCTGGTCATCGGCAGCGCCCTCTGGGGCCTGTTGGGGCTGGTGATCATTGTGCCTCTGGCCGCCATGCTGCGCGACATGGTGCACTATCTCTACATCCGCACTGCGCCGGCGAGCGTATCGCCCGACGCCGCCCTGCAACACATTCGCAACCAGCGGCATGCCAAGCCTGCGGATTAGGACAGAGAAATGCCCCAGTGGCTTCCCGCACTGGTTTTGATGGGTCGGAGTCGCCCCCGGTAGGCAACGGGTACTCATCAAAACCAGCGCGGGGCCCACTAGCTGCGTTTGGCGGCAAGGCGCTCACCAAAGCGCGCCAGGTCGATGATCACCCGCTCGTGGCGGCCCACCCCTACCACTTCGCGCTCGTCGCTTGCCTCCAGCTCAAAAGTCAGCCGGCGGCCATTGACCGCCACCAGCCGGGCGCAAGCCTGCACGCGCATGCCGACAGGCGTTGGGGCCCGGTGCTCCACGTCGATCCGGGCGCCCACCGTCATCTGCCCCGGCGGCAGCAGGGGGTCCACCGCGGCCACCGCCGCCCGCTCCATCAGCCGCACCATCTCCGGTGTAGCCAGGGTTTCCACATTCCCGCTCCCCAGGTGGAGCGCAGTGTGTTCCGGCCCCACCAGCATCTCCAGGCAGCCGGTAAGCCCGGGTTGGATACTTGCTGACATGCTTATCTCCTTTCACGGATCATCGGGAGGGTGAAGCTAACGCAAAAAGGGACGGCAGGTTTCCCGCCGTCCCTTTTCTGTTTTGTCTACCCTGCTAGGCGATAATTGCCATCAGCTCCGGCACATCGATAGTTTCCCGCTCGATGAGCTTGCTTGCCAGCAGTTCGAGCTTGTCGCGCTTGGCGCGCAGGATTTCCATGGCCCGATTATAGCTGCGAGTGATGATCTCCCGCATCTCCTGATCGATCTCCTGCGCAACCTTTTCCGAGTAATCGCGCTGTTCCGAGATCTCACGGCCGAGGAAGACCAGTTCCTCTTTTTGCCCAAAGGTGCGAGGCCCCAGCTTCTCACTCATACCATACTGAGTCACCATGACACGCACCAGCTTGGTCGCCTGCTCCAGGTCATTGGAGGCGCCTGTGGTCACGTCGCCGAAGATAATCTCTTCGGCTGCGCGCCCACCCAGCATACCAGTGACCTGATCCTCCAGCTTGGCTTTGGACTGCAGATATTGGTCGTCTTCCGGCAGGGCCATCGTATAACCCAACGCCATGCCGCGCGCCACGATCGTTACCTTGCGCAACGGGTCCGCATGCGGCAGATTGGCCATCACCAGGGCATGCCCTGCCTCGTGATGGGCGATAATCTGCTTTTCCCTCTCGCCGATCAGGCGGCTCCGGCGCTCCGGCCCGGCGATGACCCGCTCCACAGCTTCCTGGAACTCGAGCATGCCGATAGCCTTCTTGCCGTTGCGCGCCGCAAGAATGGCTGCCTCGTTGACCAGATTCTCGATATCGGCCCCCGAAAAGCCCGGCGTCTGCTTGGCCAGCGCCATCAGGTCCACATCCGGTGCGAGCGGCTTGCCGCGCACGTGTACTTCCAGGATCGCCTTGCGGCCGTTCATATCGGGCCGGTCCAGCACCACCCGCCGGTCAAAGCGGCCGGGGCGCATGAGGGCCGGGTCCAGGATGTCGGGCCGGTTGGTGGCGGCGATGACGATCACCTTGGTATCCGTGTCAAAGCCGTCCATCTCTACCAGGATCTGGTTGAGCGTCTGCTCGCGCTCATCGTGGCTGCCGCCGAGGCCCGCACCGCGATGGCGACCCACCGCGTCGATCTCATCCACAAAGATGATGCAAGGGCTGTTGCGCTTGGCCTGGTCGAACAGGTCTCGCACACGGCTGGCGCCTACACCGACAAACATCTCGACAAACTCGGAGCCGCTGATGCTGAAGAACGGTACCCCAGCCTCACCGGCCACCGCACGGGCCAACAATGTCTTACCGGTGCCCGGCGCGCCCACCAGGAGCACGCCCTTGGGGATCCGGGCGCCCAAGGCGGTAAAGCGCTCCGGTTCGCGCAGGAACTCGACCACCTCGTGCAGCTCATGTTTGGCCTCTTCGGCTCCAGCCACATCGTCAAACGTGACGGTAGGCTTGTCGCCCGTGAACATACGGGCCCGACTCTTGCCGAATGAGAGAGCCTGATTGTTCCCACTCTGTGCCTGGCGCAGCATGAGCAACACCAGTCCGCCGAAAACGAGCGCCGGGATCAAGTAGCCCAACAAGCCCAACCATCCTGCCCATGGACTGGGATCCTCGACGTTGATGCTCTGGATGTGATCGATCTGCGCTTGAGTCACACCGAGGTTCTTCATCGTCTGCGCGAAATCGGTGCCATCCTCCTTGCGAGAGACAACCTTCTTAGGATTGCTGCCGTTGAGAGTAATCGTCAGGCGACCGTCAGGCGCGATGGAGACGCTTTGGACCTGCCCATTCTTGACATAGTTGGCCACTTCCTGGATCGAGGCGTGGCTCAGGCTCTCGCCGGGGGAAACGAAGTTAATAAAGAGGGCCACCACAGCAACCAGGATCAGGAGGTAAACAAAACCATTCTTATACCACGAAGAACTCACCCTTGTGCCTCCAGCCAAATCACCCCGAGGTCCGATTGATCCTCGGGGGCTACCTGCAAGAGATTATACCAGAAACCTTACCAAAATGGAAGTGCTTGTTGGGCTAGCTGGTCTAGATAGAGGAATAGCGCTGTGCGGGGGAGCTGGCGTGGCGACTGGCATGAAGGGCAGCATAGTTGGTGAGCTGGGCGCCCCGATCATGCACCGCCTGGCGCACACGGGGGCTGATGAGGGCAGCCAGATCACCCGGGTTGGGGCCAAAGGGGGAAACCCCAGAGTGGGTGCAGGGATGGAAATAGAGCTCAGCCGAGCGCACTGTTGGCTCGATGCGTCGCAGCAGCCCCACCACAAAAGGCTCGTGCATGCGGCCCAACTGCAGCAGGCCATAGGTGCGATCGGTGACGACCAGCATGCTTTGGGACAGGCGGCGCTCCGCCAGGCGGCAGAGCAGGGCATACACGGTGGCCCAGGTGATCTTGCCCGCCAACCTCTGCGGGTCGAGGGAGAGAGACAGGCGCAGGTCATCGGGCGCTAAGCGGATGCCGGGAGCGCCGTATTGTTCTGCCAGGGGAATCAGCACGGCCGATACAACTGGATGCAGGTGCATGAAATAGTGGCCGTCGACATGGGCCAGGGGGAGCCCAGTCGCACGAAAACGCTCAAACTGGGCGCTGATCTCACGGCGTAACTCGGCCCGCAGAACGGGGCTGAGGAAATAGCGCACCCCCGCCAGAAAGGGGTTGCGTGGCAGGTGGCCCTGCGCATCGACCAGGTGTGGCACCGCTGCCGCAGGCAGGGCCGGCGCCACAGGGCGCCGGCCCATCACCACCACGTGCAATCCCACTGCCAGGCTCGGGTGCGTTTCGGCGCGGCGCACCGCATCATCGACGGCGCTGCCCGTCACCATCAGGCTGGCGCTCGTCAGCACCCCCTCTTCGTGCGCGCGGATGACGGCTGCATTGATGCTCAGAGCGCCGCCAAAGTCATCGCCGTTGAAGATCAAGCGCAGTCTGCCCATGCCCCTCTCCGGACGAACCTGGACCCTATTGCTGTGGCCCCATCACCGTTCGCCCGGATCGAACCCAGGCGCTAGGGAACTGTGGAACGGCGCCGGACCCTTGGGCCTGTGAATCTTCACACACTGTCAACCCTCATTATAACACCCGGCGCGACCGGCTTCAAGGGCGAAACTGCCCAGTACCGTATATGATCCATTTGTAGGTCGTTAGTTCCCTCAGGCCCATAGGCCCGCGCGCGTGCAGCTTTTGCGTGCTGACCGCCACCTCGGCGCCCAGGCCGAATTCACCCCCATCAGTAAAGCGGGTGGATGCATTGACGTACACGGCCGCTGAATCGACTTCATTCAGAAAACGCTGGGCAGCGCCATAGTCCTCGGTCAGGATGCCGTCAGAGTGCTGGGTGCTGTAACGCGCGATGTGCTCGATCGCCTCATCCAGCCCGCCCACCACATGGATCGAGAGGATCAAGGCCAGGAACTCGCGCCCGAAATCATCGGGCGCGGCAGCGACCAGCTGCCACTGCGCGGCTTCTGGCTGCGCCTGCAGGATCGCCAGGGCCTCCGGGTCGGCGCGCAGCTCCACGCCTGCTCTGCTCAGATCACGCGCCATACGCGGCAGAAAAGCGGCCGCCACATCTCGATGCACCAGCACAGTGTCGAGGGCATTGCAGACAGTTGGCCGCTGCACTTTGGCGTTGTAGATGATCGGCAAGGCCTTGTCCAGGTCAGCCGCGCGATCGACATAGAGGTGACAGACGCCGATTCCCCCTGTGATCACCGGCATGCGCCCTTCCCTCCGGCATAGATCATGCAACGCTGCCCCGCCACGCGGAATGATCATATCGATATAGCGATCGAGGTGCAGCATCTCAGTCACCAGGGCACGGTCGGTGGAGCGGATCAACTGGATGCTGTCTTCGGGCAGGCCCGCCTCCAGGCAGGCCGCGGTGATTAGATCGGCCAGTGCTGCGTTGGAGCGCCGGGTCTCCTTACCGCCGCGTAAAATGGCCGCATTCCCCGATTTGAGGCTTAGCGCCGCCACATCGACCGTCACATTGGGCCGCGCCTCATAGATCACGCCCAGCACGCCGATGGGCACCCGGCGCTTGCCCACGTGCAAGCCGTTGGGCAGGCGGTGCATGTCAAAGGTCTCGCCGAGGGGTTCGGGCAGGTCTGCCACCGTCTCCACGCCCTGGGCCATCCCCTCCAGGCGCGAAGGGTTCAGCTTGAGGCGATCCTGAAGCGCAGGAGAGAGGCCGGCCGCACGCGCCTCCTGCATATCCTGCTCGTTGGCCGCCAGCACCTGCTCGCCGCGCGTGCGCAGGGCAGCGGCCAACGTCCGCAATGCCCGGTTGCGGCTCCCCAGGTCACTCGTGCCCAGCCGCCGCGCTGCCGCTCGCGCCCGGGCGCCCATCTCCTGCAGGTTGTCCATGTTGCCTACTCCTTTCCCCAGATGTCAGCCAATCGGCTTTTCCGATCGCCGCAGCAGCACCAGGTTATCGCGGTGCACGACTTCGCTCGCATAGACGTATCCCAGGGTCGCCTCGATCTCGCTGGAATGACGGCCCTTGATCTGCGCCAGGTCGGCGGCGGCATAGTTGACCACGCCCTGCGCGATCTCCCGCCCCTGCGGATCAGCGATGCGCACCGTGGCGCCGCGCTCAAAAGTACCCTCAACCGCGGTGATCCCCACCGCCAGGAGGCTGGAGCCGCCGCACAGGATGGCCTGCGCCGCCCCGGCATCGACCGTCAACACACCCTCAGTCGCCTTGTCGGCGAGAATCCAGCGCTTGCGCCCGGCCAGGCGGTCACCCACGGACGAAAACCGAGTGCCCATACGCTCACCTGCCACCAGACGCAAGATCACATCGGGCACGCCACCAGCGGCCACAATCACATCGGTGCCGCCGCGGGTAGCCAGGTCGGCTGCCTGCACCTTGGTGAACATGCCGCCCGTGCCCAGCCCCGAGCGCGAGCCGCCTGCCAGGCGATAGGTCTCTGCATCGATCTGTGCGACCTCAGAGATCAATTGCGCCTCCGGATGCAGGCGCGGATCGGCGGTATAGAGGCCATCCGTGTCCGTCAGGAGGATCAAGAGCTCGGCCTCCACCAAATTGGCCACCAGCGCCGAGAGGTTATCGTTATCGCCAACCTTGATCTCTTCGGTCGCGACGGCATCGTTCTCATTGATGATGGGCACAATGCGCCGTTCCAGCAGGGCCAGCAGGGTATCACGGGCATTGAGGTAACGGTGCCGGTCGTGCAGGTCTTCGCGGGTCAACAGCACCTGCGCCACGGGCACATCATAGATCTCGAACAACTGCTCATAGATATGCATCAGCCGGCCCTGACCCACCGCTGCGAGCATTTGCTTGTAGGGTATGGCCGACCCCAGGTGTGGGTAACGCAGCCGCTCACGCCCAGCCAACACCGCACCCGAGGTCACAAGCACCACCTCGTGCCCTCGGCTGAGGAGCGTGGCAATTTGCCGGGCCAGGTCCACCAGGCGCGGGCGGTTCAGCCCCTTGGCGCCGGCAGTGAGGACGCCCGTCCCCACTTTCACCACCAGGCGGTGGGGCCCCTGGGATGCTGTTGTGCCAACCATGGCTCCTCCGAATAACGAAAAAGCAGGCTGCGACCGGCAACCAGGCTGCGCAGCCTGCCTGAACCAGGCATCGTTCAGGGAAAAGCAAGCTCAGTTTACCACCGGGGGCGCACGCAGGCAAACTGGGGCGAGGCTGCGCCATAGGTACGCTTATTGCCGTGCCTACTGTGTGATATTTGGTCGGGCAACAAGGAGAGGTTATTGGCCAGCCTTTGGGTTGTGCAGCAGGTCGCTATCATCGTTTGCCTGAGCGGCTTGCTCGTCATCGCACTGAGCAATATGGGCATCCTGCGCTGGCTGGGGCACTATCCGCCGCCGCCCCGCACGCCGCGCGTTTCCATCATGGTGCCGGCGCGCAATGAGGAGCAGAATATCATTCCCTGTATGCAATCGCTCCTGGCTCAGGATTACCCCAATTTCGAGATCATCGCCCTTAACGACCATTCCACTGACCGTACGGGAGAGATCCTGGCTGAAATGGCCGCGGGAGACTCGCGCCTACGTGTGCTCACGGGCCGCCCGTTGCCGCCCCACTGGATGGGGAAGAACTGGGCCTGTTACCAGCTCGCGCGAGCGGCGCAGGGTGAGTTGCTGCTTTTCACCGACGCCGACACGCGGCACGATCCACGGACAGTGACCGATGCCGTTGCCGCCCTCTATGCCATGGACGCAGATCTTCTGAGCGCGATGCCCTATCAGGAGTGTGCCACCTGGGCCGAAAAGCTAGCCGTGCCAGCGCTGTTGTGGGGGTCCTTCTCATTTCTGCCGCTGGCCCTGGCCTACCGTGTGCGCACGCCAGAGATATCTACCACCCTGGGGCAATGCATGCTCTTCCGGCGCCAGGCCTATGAGCGAGTCGGCGGCTACAAAGCAGTGCGTTCGGAGGTGCTTGACGATACGGCCCTGGGTCGGCGGATCAAGGCCCATGGCTTGCGCTGGCGGCTGATCGATGGCACCACCCGCATTCGTTGCCGCATGTATCATGGCCTGCGCGAGGTCTTTGCAGGATTCAGCAAGAACATCTTCCCTATGTTCGACTATAACCTCGGCCTGTACGTGCTCGTCTGGTTGTGGATCGCCATCGCCTTCCTGGAACCCCTGGTCGTGCTTCTGCTGCACTGGGCAGGGACGCCGGTTAACTACACCTCGCTCACGCTGGCCGGTGCGAGCGTGGCGTTCACCCTGGTCATCTGGACGCTCTCATGCTGGCGCTTCAACCTGCCTTTCTACCTGGCGCCCTTGTATCCGGTCACGGTCATGATGGCCATCGCCATCGGTATCTCTTCGGCGGTCCAGGCCCTGGCGGGCCGAGCCAGGTGGAAAGGCCGGCGGCTCGCCAAGCCGAAAATTCGCCTTTGGTAACAGCGTAGAAATCAGCAAGGAGGTCATGCATGGAGACTATGCAGATCGCAAAGGTAGGCCAGCCAGCGCCCGATTTCAACATGCTTACCACCAAGGACCTGGAGACACTCGAAGCGCGCGCGCGCCTGAGCGACTATCGTGGTGAATGGCTGGTGCTGTTCTTCTATCCGGCCGACTTTACCTTTGTCTGCCCGACAGAGATCCGCGCCTTTCGCGATCACTATGAGCAGTTCCGCTCGCTCAAGGCGGACATCCTCGGCGTCAGCACCGACAGTGTGTACAGCCATCGCGCCTGGATCGAGACGCCTCCAGAGCGCAACGGCATTGGCCCCCTGCCCTACCCCCTGGCCAGCGACATCACCAAGGCGGTCAGCCGCAGCTATGGTGTACTGGATGAGGAAGCGGGCATGGCCCTGCGCGGGTTATTCATCATCGATCCGGATGGCATCCTGCGCTATGAGGTCGTGCACGACACCGACGTCGGGCGCAGCGTCAGCGAGACCCTGCGGGTGCTGGCGGCGCTGCAGACGGGCGGCATGTGCCCGGTAGAATGGCAGCCCGGCCAGCCCACGCTGCAAGCCGAGCCAGCCTGACCCTCGTACAGCAAACCTGACACCCCATTCCGTGGAGAGCCCTGAGTTGCTCTCCATGGAATGGGGTGTCAGGTTTGCGCGCCGCCCCCATTCCTTTGACAAATCCCGCCGGGCCATGTATCATCTTTGCCAACCCCCGCGGAGGCAGTGGTGCCCCTGTGGTGAGAGGAGCAAGGCATGACAGCTCACCGCCCCTTTCTCGGCGCCCTGCCGTACGGTGTGCGTGACCTCTTTCTAGAAGAAGCAGCGCGGCTTTCCTCCCTTGAAGACACGTGGCGCAGGCTTTTCGAAACCTGGGCCTATGTTCGTGTTATTCCCCCAACCTACGAGCATTATGACGTGCTCCTGACAGGTTCGGGGATGGAGATGGAGGAGCAAGTCTTCCGCGTGCTGGACCGGGAGGGCAATATCCTGGCCCTGCGCCCGGACCTGACGACGCAGGTTGCGCGCATTGTCGGCACCAAGCTGTTCGATCTACCGTTGCCGCTGCGCTTTTATTACGTGGCCAGCGTCTTTCGCTTTAACGAGCCGCAGGCCGGCCGCGAGCGTGAGTTTCGCCAGGCTGGTGTAGAGCTGATCGGCGCATCCACGGCCGACGCCGATGCCGAAGTGCTGGCCCTGACCATCGAGGCCCTGCGCGGCGCCGGCTTGCCCGAGTTCCAGCTCAACGTGGGCCACCTGGGGCTATTCCGCGCCCTGATAGCAGAAGCGCGCCTGGCCCCCACCCTGGTCGACGATGTACGCGCCGCGCTCAACCGCAAGGATGCAGAGGGGCTTGCCGAGGCTGTCGGCCGCGCGGGGCTCAGCGGCCCCATCGCCGATGCCTTGCAGAGCCTGCCCACCCTGTGCGGCGGCCCCGAGGTCCTGGAGGCAGCCGCCGCCCTCAGCCGCCATCCCAGCGCCCACGCAGCCATAGAACGCCTGCAGGCTGTCCGGGGTCTGCTGGAGCTTCGTGGTATGCTGGGCCATGTGATCTTCGACCTGGGCGAAACGCGCGGCATGGATTATTACACCGGCATTGCCTTTGAGGGCTTTTGCCCGGGCCTGGGCTTTCCCATCGCCTCGGGCGGGCGCTATGATGAGCTGATCGGCCGCTTCGGTCAAGCGCGCCCGGCTGTGGGCGTAGCCCTCAGCACCGAGCGCATTCTGCTCGCCCTCAACGGCAATGGCCGGCGCAACTTGACCCGCCCCGACCTGCTGGCGGCAACCGCCGTGGCCCGCGAGCGGAGCGCGCAGATCGAGGCATTACGCCAGCGCGGCTGGCGAGTGGAGGCCGATGTCTTGGAACGCAGTGAGGGTGACCTGCGGGCACTGGCCACACAGCGCGGCATCCCTAACCTGGCGCTGGAGGCCACGTCCGAGCGTGTGCGCCTGGTGAGCCCCCAGGGCGAAAGCTGGCTGGCCTGGAGCGACCTGCCTGGGAGGCCGGCGTGAGCATGCTGTGTGTAGCCATGCCCAAAGGCAGGCTCTTCAGGCCGGCCGCGGAGCTCTTTGCGGCCCTCGGCTGCCGGAGCGTGCAGGCGCTGGCCGAGGGGCGGCGGCTGATCCATGAAGAGCCCGAGGCAGGGTTCCGTTTTGTGCTGGTCAAGCCAATAGACGTGCCCACCTATGTGGAGTACGGCGCCGCAGACCTCGGCATTGTGGGGCAGGACGTGCTGCGCGAGTTCGAGCGCGACCTCTACGAGCCGCTCCGTCTGGGCTTTGGCGGCTGCCGCCTCGTGGTCGCAGGCCCGCCCGCGTTGCGCGCCACCGACTGGGCGCGCCGGCCAATCTTGCGCGTGGCCAGCAAATACCCCCGCCTGGCTCGCCAGTACTTTCTCGACCGCGGCCTCTCTATTGAGATTGTCACCCTGGCCGGCTCGGTGGAGCTGGCGCCGCAGGCGGGCCTGGCCGATCTGATTGTGGATGTGGTCGATAGCGGCCGCACCCTGGCCGCCAACGGCCTCGTCGAGATTGAGACCATCTTGCTCTCTCAGGCCTGCCTCGTCGTGAACCGGGCCAGCCACAAGCTGCATTTGGCGCGTATAAACGCGATGATAGAGCAGATGCGTAAAGCGTAATCCGTAATGCGTAATACGTAAGGTTGCCACGGCGAAATGAGTTCTGCTTTTCGTGCTGTTCGCTCCGGCAGAGCCCACGCAAGGGAGCGAGCATGGGGCATGGCGGCCTTACGGATTACGTATTACGGATTACGCTCTTGGAGCGAGGACATGGACTCACCCCTCAAGATCTATACCACCACCGAAGCCCAGCGCACGCTGCTCCGCCGACGGCCGCTGGAGGCGACCGGGCTGCCGGCGAGCATGCGCCAGAGCATAGAGCGGATTTTCGGCGCCGGCGTAGGCCCTGCCGAGGCTGTGTCGCGCATCCTCGCCGACGTCCGTGAGCGCGGCGACGCCGCCTTGCGCGAGTGGACCGCGCGCATCGACGGTCAGGACCTCTCCACGCTGGCCATCGAGCCCAGCGAGCTCGAGGCCGCTTACCGGTCGTTGCCTGCGGACCTGCGGGCCGCCATGGAGGAATCGGCACAGCGAATCGAGGCTTTCCACCGCCGCCAGCCCCTGCACTCCTGGCTCGATGTGCAGCCCACAGGCTCTCTGGGACAACTGGTGCGGCCCATCGAGCGGGTCGGCCTCTACGTGCCAGCCGGCCGGGCGCCGCTGCCCTCTTCGCTCCTCATGGCAGCCATTCCGGCGCGTGTGGCGGGCGTACAGACGCTGGTGGTGGCTACACCGCCCCAGCGCGACACGGGCCTGCCCGATCGGGGGATCCTGGCCGCCGCCCACCTGTCTAGGGTGGACCGGGTCTACCGCATCGGCGGCGCCCAGGCCATCGCCGCCCTCGCCTATGGCACAGAGAGCGTGGCCGCCGTGGACAAAATCTGCGGCCCGGGGAACCTCTTTGTGACCCTGGCCAAGCGCCAGCTCATGGGCCTCGTCGGCATCGACGGCCTCCCCGGCCCCACCGAGACTATCGTCATCGCCGATGAAACGGCGCGTCCGGAGCTGGTGGCCGCTGATCTGCTGGCCCAGGCCGAGCACGATGTGATCGCCACCGCCATTCTGTTGACCCCTGCGCGCGCCCTGGCTGAGCGGGCGGCGGAGCAGGTGGCCGCGCAATTGGCTCGCCTGCCGCACCCTGAGACGGCCGCCCAATCGTTGGCCCACTATGGCGGCGCTGTCGTCACCGGGTCCCTGGCCGAGGCGCTGGAACTGGCCAACGCGTACGCCCCTGAGCACCTCTGTCTCTCCGTGGCCGATCCCTGGACCTGGGTGGGGCGGGTGCGAAACGCTGGGGGTATTTTCGTCGGCGAGGGTTCCTGCGAGGTGCTGGGCGATTACGTCGCCGGGCCCAGCCACATCATGCCCACCGGCGGCACAGCGCGCTTTGCCTCGCCACTGAACGTGGCCGATTTCGTCAAGATCACCAGCCTCATTGCCCTTGAGCCCGCTGAGGCGCAGCGCCTGGCCGCTGCGGCCGCCCAGTTGGCGCAGTTCGAGGGGCTGGCCGCCCATGCTGCAGCCGCGCGTGCCCGGGAGGTCCGCCATGACTGATTTCCAGCCCCCCATCCGCCCGCACATCGAGGCGATGGCCCCCTATGCACCGGTCGAGCCGCCGGAGATCTGGGCGGCGCGGCTGGGCATCCCGATGGAGCGTCTGATCAAGCTCGACGCCAACGAGAATCCCTACGGCCCCTCGCCCCGAGTGCAGCAGGCCCTCGCTGCGCTGCTCAATGCCCATATCTACCCCGACCCCACCCAGCGCCCGCTGCGGCTGGCCCTGGCGCGCTGGCTCGGGGCCGATGTGGAGCAGATATTGGCTGGAGCGGGCTCCGATGAATTGATCGACCTGGTGCTGCGCTTGGTGATAGAGCCCGGCGATGTGGTGCTGGACTGCCCCCCCACATTCGGCATGTACCGCTTTTGCAGCGCCGTCTGCTCTGCGCAGGTACGCCAGGTGCCCCGGCGGGCCGATTTCTCTCTGGACCTGCCAGCCATCGAGGCGGCCGCCCGGGATGAGCGCGCCAAGGTCCTCTTCGTCACATCACCCAACAACCCCGATGGTTCGCTGACCCCGCCAGGAGTGATCGAGCGCCTGCTACGGCTGCCCATCCTGGTGGTGCTCGATGAGGCTTATGTCGAGTTCAGTGGCGAGCCCAGCTTGATCCCCCAGGTGGCGGCCCACACGAACCTGATCGTCCTGCGCACCTTTAGCAAATGGGCCGGCTTGGCGGGCCTGCGCGTGGGCTATGGCGTCTTCCCCGCCGCGCTGATGCCGCACCTGTGGAAGATCAAGCAGCCCTACAACCTCAACGCCGCAGCCGCCGCGGCCGCCATCGCCTCGGTCGAGGACCACGAGTACTTGCTGCACAACGTGCGCCGGCTGGTGCACGAGCGGGAGCGGCTGGAGCGCGAGTTGGCCCGCTTCCCCTTCTTGCGCCCCTTCCCCAGCCGGTCTAATTTCGTGCTCTGTCGGGTACAGGGGCTGCCCGCACGCCAGCTGATGAGTGCCCTGCGCGAGCGCGGCATCTTGGTGCGTTATTTCGAGCAACCGAGCCTTGCGGATTGTATCCGCGTGAGCGCCGGCACGCCCGAGCAGACAGACGCTTTGCTCGCGGCGCTGGCAGAAATCGGGGAGCAGGAACATGGAACGACTGGCTGAGGTCACCCGCAAGACCCGCGAGACCGAAATTACGGTCAAGATCGACCTCGACGGCGCCGGCGAGGTCACATCTCAGACGGGTGTGCCCTTTCTCGATCACATGCTGGCTCAGGTCGCCGTGCACGGGCTGCTTAACCTGACGGTGCTGGCGCAGGGCGATCTGGAGATCGACGATCACCACACGGTAGAGGACGTGGGCATTGTCCTGGGGCAGGCGCTGCGCCAGGCGTTGGGCCGCGGTTTTGGCATTACCCGCTTTGGCACAGCCCTGATCCCGATGGATGAGGCACTGGTCCAGGTCGCGTTGGATCTTTCCGGGCGGCCCTTCCTGGCCTACGACATGCCACTGGATCAGCCCCTCATCGGCCGCTTTGATGGCCAGCTGATCGAAGAGTTCCTGCGCGCCTTTGCGACCCATGCCCAGGTGACCCTGCACGTGCACCTGCTGAGCGGCCACAATGCCCACCACTGCCTCGAGGCCACTTTCAAGGCGCTGGGCCGGGCGCTGGCCCAGGCGGCCGCACCCGACCCGCGGCGCAACGGTATCCCATCGAGCAAGGGGTTGCTTTGATATGATCGCCATTATCGATTACGGCATCGGCAACCTGCGCAGTGTGGAAAAGGCCCTTCAGCACGTGGGCGCCAACGTGCGCCTGACGGGGGATATCGCGCAAATCCGGGCAGCCCGGGGCGTGGTGTTGCCCGGCGTCGGCGCCTTTGGCGATTGCATGAGCCAATTGGAAAAGCATGGCTTTGTGCCTGTGGTCAAGGACCTCGTGGCCGCCGGCGTGCCGCTCCTCGGCATCTGCGTGGGCCTGCAACTCCTCTTTGAGGAGAGCGAAGAGATGGGGCGCTTCCCTGGCCTGGGGCTGCTGCCGGGCCGCGTGCGGCGCTTCCGCGGCGACCTGAAGGTGCCGCACATCGGCTGGAACCAGGTGCACTGCATCCGCGCAAACCCGCTGCTGGCCGGCATGCCGCAGGATAGCTTTGCCTACTTTGTGCATTCATACTATGTCGACCCGGCGGATGACAGCGACGTCCTTGCTGTCACCGACTATGGCGGGCCCTACGCCTCGGTCGTCGGGCGTGGACAGCTCTTTGGCGTCCAGTTCCACCCGGAAAAGAGTCAGGAGGTCGGGCTGGCGATATTGCGCAATTTCAGCGCGCTGGTGGAGAACGCTCTGTGATCATCTACCCCGCCATCGATCTACGCGCCGGCCGTTGTGTGCGGCTGCGCCAGGGCGACCCGCAGGCCCAGACCGTCTACAGCGAGGACCCGGTCGCTATGGCCCAACATTGGGCCGGGCTGGGCGCGGCCTGGCTACACCTGGTCAACCTCGACGGCGCTCTGGAGGAGGCCGATGCCAGCGCCTGTAACCTGCAAGCCTTGGAGCGCATCCTGGCCGCCGTCGCCGTGCCGGTGCAGTTCGGTGGCGGCCTGCGTACGATCGATGCCATCGCCCGCGTGCTGGATATGGGAGCAACGCGTATCATCCTGGGCACTGCCGCCGTGCGTGACCCGGCGCTGGTGGAAACAGCCCTGGCCCGCTTTGGCGCTCCGCGCATCGTGGCGGGAATCGACGCTCACGCGGGGCAGGTCGCCATCCGTGGCTGGCAGGAGCGCACCACCGTCGATGCCACGACCCTGGGGCAAGCCCTGCACCGGTTGGGCATCGAACGGGCTGTCTATACCGATATCGCCCGCGACGGCATGCTTTCGGGCCCCAATATCACCGCCACGGCGGCCCTGGCCCGCGAGACAGGGCTGCGGGTCATCGCCTCGGGCGGCATCAGCCGGCTGGAGGATGTGCAGGCCCTGGCTGCCCTGGAAGCGGAGGGCATCGAGGGCGCCATCATCGGCCAGGCGCTCTATACCGGCGCCATCGACCTGCCGGCCGCCCTGGCCGTCTTGCGTCAGCAGAATACATAGGGTATCCTGGCTCAGGCCGGGCAGCGGCGGAGCATGTAGGCCGGCTGCCGCCGGGATCGCTGGCCGGTAGTCCGTGTCAGCCGGCGCCGAATCGTGGCTACTCGGGAGGTTATCTGTATGCTCGCCAAACGCATCATTCCCTGTCTGGATATCAAGGACGGGCGCGTGGTCAAAGGCATCCGCTTCCTGGAGCTGCGCGACGCTGGCGATCCTGTGGAGCAGGCAGCCGCCTATGATGCCGCTCACGCTGACGAACTGGTCTTCCTCGATATTACCGCCTCGCACGAGCGGCGCGAGATCGTGCGCGATATGGTGCGGCGCGTGGCCGACCGCGTGTTCATCCCCTTTACGGTGGGCGGGGGCCTGCGCACCCTCGAGGATATCCACGGCATCCTGCTGGCCGGCGCCGACAAGGTCTCGCTCAACTCGCCAGCCGTGCGCACACCCGAACTGATCACCCAGGGTGCACAACGCTTCGGCAGCCAGTGCATCGTCGTGGCCATCGATGCCCGCCGTCGCCCGCGCCGGGAGGGCGAGGCGCAGACCTGGGAAGTCTTCATCGATGGGGGCCGGGTGCCGACCGGGCTGGAGGCGGTAGCCTGGGCGCGCGAAGCGGAAGCGTTGGGTGCGGGCGAGATTCTCCTCACCAGCATGGATTGCGATGGCACCGAGGCAGGGTATGACATCGAGCTCACCCGCGCCGTGGCCGACGCCGTCTCCATCCCGGTCATTGCTTCCGGCGGGGCAGGCAAGCTGGAGCATTTCGCCGACGTGTTCACCGCAGGCCGGGCCGATGCCGCCCTGGTGGCCAGTCTCTTCCACTATGGCCAGTTGACCGTGGGCCAGGTCAAGGCATACCTGGCCGAGAAAGGAATTCCGGTGCGGCAATGAGTGAGCCGATGCAAGAGGCCCTCGACCATCTGGAATGGGACGCCCGCGGCCTGGTGCCTGTCGTGGTGCAGGATGCAATCAGCGGCCAGGTGCTCCTGTTGGCCTACGCCAACCGTGAGGCTGTAGAAAGAACCCTGGACACGGGCCTGGCCCACTTTTGGAGCCGCAGCCGCCACTCGCTGTGGCTCAAGGGCGAGACCTCAGGCAACTATATGCACATTGTCGAAGTGCGCGTCGATTGCGACACCGACGCCCTGCTCTACCGCGTGCGCCCCGATGGCCCGGCCTGCCACACCGGCGAGCGGAGCTGCTTCTACCGCACACTCGCTGATCTGCAGGCGGGCCAGGGCTGACCGGGGACACAGAGAGCAAGGAGTATCATTGGGCAAGGCCGCCTCACCACCAGGGCACGAAGACACCAAGAGGCACAAAGGATTTCACGCTCCTCCTTTGTGTTTCTTCGTGTCTTGGTGTCTTTGTGGTGAGATGCTCTTGGCCTGGCACGAGCAATTGATCGAGAGGGAGAAGCTATGAGTGACACACTGGAACGCCTGGCCGCCGTGATCGCCGACCGCCAGGCGCACCCCAAGCTGGAATCTTACACCTGCAAGCTCCTGGCGGGCGGCCCTGCCCTGCCCGCGCGCAAGGTCGGTGAGGAGGCCGTCGAGACCATCGTCGCCGCCCTGGCCGAGGACGATACGCGCCTGCGCGAAGAGGCCGCCGATCTGGTCTATCACCTCATGGTCCTGCTGGCCAGCCGGGGCCTCAGTTGGGCCGACGTGGAGCAGGAACTCGAAAAGCGGGCACACTGACGGCCAGGCTGCAGCCTGGAATTCCCCCTCGCATTCTTCGCTCGCGCGGCCATACACGGCCAAGGCCCCGGGCGCGCCATACTTGGAAAAAGGCTCCCTCTCGCCTATAATCACATAGGAAATTGTTGAGTTCATGGCGTCATGTGTGCACCGGCATGCAATCCCGCAGCGAAGGGAATGGAGCCGTGTCTGACGATAGTACACGCCCCAAGGTGGCCTGCATCAAATTCGTATTCCTGCCCGCTTCGGAGGTCTTTATCGCGGAGCAACTGCACAGGCTGAACCGCTACGAGCCGCTGGTGTTAGCGGTGAGCGCCCCGAACCTGATGGGTATTGCGCCGGAGAGGGTACATGCCCTGAGCCGGCTGGACCCCGTAACATACAGCCTGAACCGTTTGGCACTCAAGGCAACCCATACCTGCCCGCATTTTGAGAGCGTCGTGCGGCGCGAAAGGGCTGCCCTGCTGCACGCCCAATTCGGGGTGGAGGGGCTCTGTGGCCTGCGGCTCAAGCGGCGCACCGGGCTGCCGCTCCTGACCAGCTTTCACGGCTACGACGCTTACCGCCTGCCGCGCCGTCGGCCGGGCATCTACCGGGAGCTTTTTGCCGAAGGCGACCTTTTCCTGGCCTGCTCACAATCCATGCGCAAACAACTCCTCAAGTTGGGCTGCCCCGACGAGAAAATCCGGGTGTTGCCCTTGGGCGTTGATACCAGTACCATCACCTTCCGCGAGCGGCAATCGCCCGGCGATGGTCCCGTACACATCCTGTTGGTGGGGCGCCTGGTGGAGAAAAAGGGCATCCCCTATGCCCTGCAAGCTTTTGCTGCTGTGCGGCGCTACCACCGCAATGCCACGTTGACCATCATTGGCGACGGCCCCGAGCGGCCCACGATCGAGGCTTTGCTGCGCAAGCTGAACCTGACCGATGTGCGCCTGCTGGGTGCACAGAGCAATGAGGTGGTGCTCCGTGAGATGCAGCGCGCCCACCTCTACCTGCAGCCCAGCGTCACGGCCCTCGATGGCGACGCCGAATGCACCCCAGTGACCCTCATGGAGGCGCAGGCTTCCGGCCTGCCCGTCGTGGCCACCTGGCATGCCGGCATCTCCGAGTTGGTCGTGGACGGCAAGAGTGGCTTCCTGGTTTCGGAGCGGAACCCGCACGCCCTGGCCGAGCGGCTGCGTTACCTGATCGAGCACCCGGGCCTGTGGGGGCCGCTGGGGCGGGCCGGGCGCGCGGTGGTGGAGGAGCGCTTTAGCCGGCCCCGGCAGGTCACCGCCCTCGAGGAGGTTTACGATGAGGCTCTGGCCGGCGTGCAATAGGATGCGCATCTGCCTCTTTGCCCGCGCCATGCCCGAGCACAGCCATGGCGGCATGGAGCATCATGCCCGCTGCCTGGCGTTAGGGCTCATACAGCGCGGCCATGCTGTGAGCGTGCTGACCACCGCCCGCCCGGGTGGCGGGCCTGCCTATGTCGAGGACCCCTGCCCCACCTGGTTCCTGCCCGCGCCCGCGGGGCGCTATTCCGCTGCCTGGTGGCAAGAGAGCGCCGCTGCCTTTGCCCGCCTGCACGCCCAGGCGCCCTTTGACCTGGTCTGGAGCCAAAGCGCTGCCGGCCTGGGCTACCTGGAGCAGCTGCAGCCAGCGCTGCGTGTGCCCGCTGTAGCCATCATGCACGGGTCCATGCGCGGCGAATTGGTGCGGCGCCGGGAGCCATGGCCCTCCCTTCCTGGGCTGGTCCGCACTGCCCTCTACTTGCCTGAATATGTCCATTTCGCTCGCCGTTGGCGCCGGGCAGGTCCGCGCCTGAGCCGGGCCATTGTGCCGAGCGCCGAGCTGGCGGCCGACAATCAACGCGAGCTGCGCCTGCCGCCTGAGCGGGTGCCCGTCGTGCCTCTGGGTGTGGACCTGGCGCGCTTTCGCCCGGACCCGGCCGCTGCGGCGGCACTGCGCGGGCGGCTCGGCCTCGCCCCTGAGGCGCCGGTGCTCCTGGTCGCCGGGCGCCTCAGCCGGCAGAAGGGCGCTCATGTGGCCCTGGCCGCTTTGCAGCGCCTGCGCGCGGGCGCTCCCCCGCCCTACCTGCTTTTGGCCGGTGAAGGGCGTGAGGCCGGGCCTCTGCAGCGCACCGCTGCCCGGCTGGGGGTGGCCGAACGCGTCCTCTTCCTGGGGCGGGTGCCGCAGGAGGAATTGGCGGCCTGCTACAATTTGGCCGACCTGTGCCTCTTCCCCTGGCTGGGGTGGGAGGCCTTTCCCCTTTCACTGCTGGAAGCCCTCGCCTGTGGGCGGCCGGTGGTCGCTTCCTGCATCGGCGGCGCACCCTCTCTATTGCAGATGGCGGAGGTGGGCCGGCTCGTGCCCCCTGGCGATGCGTGCGCCCTGACCGGGGCTATCGCTTCGCTCCTGGCTGAGCCTGATCAGCGTCGACGCATGGCCAGTAACGCCCGTGCTCTGGCCGAGGCCGAGTTTGGGCTCGAGACGATGGTCGTGCGCACGGAGGCCATCTTTGCCTCATGCCTGGAAGGGGGCGCCGCCCATGAGTGAGCGCAGGCCCCCTGGCTCTCTGGGCCCCCGGATTCTGCGCGACACGCTGCACGTCACCTTCGCCAGCGCAGCGGCGCAGGTAGTGATCTTTGCCGCCGCCGCTTACATAGCCGCCGTTTTCGGCGCGACCTGGCAGACTGACGCCTTTTACCTGGCCTTCACCCTGCCCCTCTTTGCAGCCAACGTGGTGCGCGAGGCCATCAAAGCTGTTTTTGTGCCGGTGCTGGTGGAGATCAAGGTCAAGACCCCCGAGCAGGTGGGCCCGGTGGTAAGCTCTGCCCTGTTCGCCGTCACAGTGATCGCCTGCGCGGCGGGTCTCGTGCTCATGGCTGCGGTGCCCTGGGCGTTGCCCCGTGTGGCCCCTCAGCTCTCACCCGCTGGCAGCCGGCTGGCCGTCCGGCTCGTATGGGAGCTAATGCCCATCCTGCCGCTCATGTGCCTGGCGGGGGTGCTTTCCGGGCTGTTGAACGCCTACCAGCACTTTCGCCTGCCCATGCTGGCGCCGGGGCTCGAGGCGGCGCTGAAAGCCGGCGCGGTCTTTGTGCTCGTGCGGCCCATGGGCATCCATAGCCTGGCCCTCGGGAACGTGCTGGGCTCCCTGGCCAGCACGGTGGCCCTCTGGCTGTGGGCGCGCTCTCTGCGCTTGCCAGCAGGTGCCCTGCCTCGCTTGCCGGCAGGTGCCCTGCCTCGCTTGCACCCGGGGCTTACGCGCATGGGGCAACTCGCGCTTTTTCCTCTGTTGGGCAATACGCTGTTGCTGCTGAACCCCTTTGTGGACCGCACCGTGGCCACACAGTTGCCCGCGGGGGCCATCACGGCGCTCAACTATGCCGAGCGCATCAACAGCCTGCCCTATGTGCTGGTGGGGGCCGGGCTCTTTTCGGTGATCCTCTCTCACTGGTCACAGATGGTTGCCGAGGAGGGGCCGGGGCAACTCGGACGCGCCCTGCAGGAGGGCCTGCTCACCCTGGCCTATGTGCTGGCGCCTGTGACGGCCATCTTCGTCGTGCTGCGTACCCCCCTGGTACGCCTGGTGCTGGAGCGCGGGCGCTTTGACGCCGCCGCCACGTCCCTGACGGCACTGGCCCTGGGGTACCTGGCGCTGGGCACCATCCCCTCCTACGCCGGCACGCTCCTGGCGCGCGGCTACCTGGTGCTGCAGGATACGCGCACACCGGTGTTGCTGGGGCTGCTCAACGCCGGGCTCAACTTGGCGCTGGACCTGGCCCTGGTCGGCGCGTTGGGGTTGGGCGGCATCGGGCTCTCCACTTCGCTGACGCTCCTCATTATCGCGGCGCTGTCGCTGGCGCTCATACGCCGCCGACTGCCCGGGCCGGATTGGCTGCCCCTGCTTTGGCCGGGCCTGCGCATTGTCCTGGCCGGGTTGGCTACGGCCCTGGTCACTCATTACGCCTACCTGGCAGCCGCCGGAGTGCTGGGCGACCGCACGTTCCTGAGCCTGGCCGCCGCAGTTGCCCTGGCGGGCCTCGCAGGCCTGGCTGTCTTCGTGGCCAGCTCCCTCGCCCTGGGCCTGCAGGAGCCGCTCAAGCTGCTGCACTGGCTTGGCCCGCAACGAGCAAGGAGAGAAACCGCATGAGTGCAGAGGCACAGCCAGCAGCGTGGCGGGGTGACGTCGCGGTGATTATCCCTTCCCTACGGGGCGAGGTCGGGGAACTGCTGGAATCGATCCGGAGCCAGACCTTGCTGCCAGGCCGCGTGGAGGTGGTGCGTGGGGTGAGCCCCAATGGGCGCGCGCGCAACGTGGGCGTTGCGCGCACCGGGGGCGAGGTTGTGGTCTTTATCGACGATGACGCAGTATTGGGCCACCCCGAGGTGCTGGCGCGCCTGGTGGCCGCCGTCGAGGTCGACCCGACCGTCGGCGTAGCGGGAGCTTCACGCCTCCTGCCGCCACGGGCGCCCTGGTTCCAGCGCTGGGTAGCCGCGGAGGTGCCGCGCACCACACACGCCGTTGTCGACGAGCCGTTGGAGACCAACCCCGAGCCGGCCAACCACTATTATTGCGAGATCACGACCACCTGCTGCGCCATGCGCCGGGACGTGTTTGCAGGTCTCGGCGGCTTTGACGAGGGCCTGGTGCGCGGGGTGGATAGCGAGTTCTTTGTGCGCGTACGCAGGCGCGGGTATCGCCTGCTCCTGGTGCCCCAAACCTGGGCCTATCACCCGGCCCCGCCTACCCTGCGCGCCTTGCTCCGCAAGCAGTTCCTGTACGGCCTGGGGCACGCTCAGGAGGTGAAACGCGATCCCAGCCGCGACCTTGGGCGCGTCTTTCGCTCGCGCCGGCAGGCGGTCGCCTACCTCGCCTTTCGCACATTGATCCTGGTGCCCAATATCTTCCTGCCCTTTTCCTATGCCGACCCACGCTGGCGGCTCGCCTGCAAGCCCCTCAAGGCGCTGGCCAGCTATGCCAGTGCATTGGGTTATATCTATGGGTGGTATAATAACGAGGAGGCCTGGACTTCCAGGAAAGCTTCGCAAGTCTGAAAACGCCCCTGCAGATCAGGGCCGGGCTTTGCGGAGCATGGCAGCCGGCAATCGCCCGAAAGGGCGCTGGTGCAACTTTCGGACAAGGAGGACCCTATGCGCATCGGCATCGACGTGCGCACAATGCGCGACGACTACCCTGGCATCGGCCGCTATGTGTACAACCTGGTGCGAGCGCTGCAGCCGCAGCTTGCAGCGGGGGACACGCTCGTGCTGATCCGCGACCCGCAGGCCCCACCCAGCCGCTACGATCTCAGCACTCAGGAGGGTATTACCTGGGCAGACTTGCCCTTGCCGCCGCGCGCGCTCAGCCAGCAGTGGAAGCTGCCTGCGCTCCTGCGCCGCCTGAACCTGGATGTCTTTCACGCGCCCTACTGTGTCACCGCCAACTGGGGGTTACCCTGCCCGCTGGTATTGACGCTGCACGACCTGATCCCGCTGATCTACCCGCCCTCCATGCCCTCGCCGGTCGAGCGCTTGGGCTTCCGCACCGCCGTGAGCCTCGCCGCGCGCGCGGCCCGGCGCATCATCGTCCCCTCCGAGGCCGTGCGCGCGGATCTGATGCGCCTGTTGGGCAGCACATTGGGGCAGACCGCGGTCATCCCCGAGGCGCCCGCGCCTGTCTTCACCCCCGCCCCCGATGCCCAGGTGCGGCGCACCCGTGAGCTGTACCGGGTGCCAGCACGCTATTTCCTGCATGTAGGCACCAACAAGCCACACAAGAACATCGAGACGCTCCTGGGCGCCTATCACCGCTACTATACCGCCGCCCCGGCTGAGCGCCGCCTGCCGCTGGTGCTCATTGGCGCTGAGGATGAGCGCTACGGCAGCCCACGCCGTTGGGCGGCCCAGTGGGGGCTGGCGCGCTCGGTGCTGGCCCTGGGCGACGTGCCCGACGAGGACCTGCGCGATCTCTATACCGGCGCCACCCTGGTCGTGTTCCCATCGCTGCACGAGGGGTTCGGGCTGCCGGTGCTCGAAGCCATGGCCTGCGGCGCCCCGGTGCTCGCCGCCCGCGCCCCGGCCATTCCCGAGGTAGCCGGCGATGCGGCGCTCTTCCTGGATCCGCGAGACGAGCCGGCCTGGGCTGAGGCCCTGACTCGCCTGCCCGACGATGCGGAGCAGCTGGCCGCCCTGAAACAGAAGAGCCTGGCCCGCGCGGCGCAGTTCAGTTGGGCGGAGACGGCCCGCGCAACGCTGGAAATCTATCGCGGAGCCAAGTGAAAGAGAGCATGGAACCGCTGGTGAACGCGAATCGACGCAGGTTGATACGAAGGTATGGAACCACAGATGAATACAGATCAACACAGATAATTGCAACCCAATTCATCTGCGTTGATCTGCGTTCATCTGCGGTTCCATATCATGTCCGTTTGGCGCTCATCTGAGGTTTCATGAGAGTCATTTATGCAACCGGCGCGCGTTTCGCCGGTAGCGGCATCGGCACAACCGGCTATCATACGGTGCACGGCCTGGCTCGGCATGGGATGCTGCAGCGGGTGCTCTGCGGCTCTACGGCGGAGAGCGACATCCCGCCCGAGCGGGTCTGGTCACTGGGGGCGCCCAGCCGCCTGCTGCGCAAGCTGGCCTCGCTGGATATGACGCACAGCCTCTGGTACCTGGAGAGCCTGCTCTTCGAGGCCTGGGCCTGTGCGCGCCTGGAGCGGGCCGACCTGTTACACGTCTGGAGCAACTATGGTCTGGGGCTTATCCGCCAGGCCAAACGCCTGGGCATGGTGACGGTGCTGGAGCGGGGCTCCACTCACCCCAGCTATCAGGACCGGCTCTTGCGCACCGAGTACGCCCGTTGGGGGCTGCATTATCGCTCGCCGCAGGCTGCCCTGCGCCGCATCGCCGCCGAACTGCAGGAAGCTGACTATGTGCTCGTTCCGGCTACCCAGGTGCGCAAGACCTTCCTGGGCGAAGGGTTCCCTGCAGAGCGCCTGCTCGAGCTGCCCTATGGCGCCGACGTGCAGCGCTTCCGGCCGGCTGCGGGGCGCGCTGCCCACCCTTTCCGAGTGCTTTTCGTGGGGCAGGTCGGTGTGCGCAAGGGTGTGCCCGCCCTGCTTGATGCCTGGCGGGCGCTCGGCTGGCGTGATGCCGAGCTCTGGCTGGTAGGCCGGGTAGAGCCGGGGTTTGGGCGCCTGCTCAGCCGCTGGCAGGGGCTGCCGGGCGTGCGCCTGCTGGGGCACATACCCAACCCGGTAGAGGCCTACCAGCAGAGTGACGTCTTCGCCCTGCCCTCCCTGGAGGAAGGCAGCGCCCTTGTCAGCTACGAGGCGCTGGCCTGCGGCCTGCCCGTGATCACAACCCCCAACACCGGTTCTGTGGTCCGTGACGGCGAGGAAGGCCTGCTCGTGCCGCCGCGCGCCGTCGATGCTCTGGCGGCTGCCATCGAGCGTCTGCGCAGTGACGAGCCCCTGCATCGGCGGATGGGGCGCGCAGCCCGCGCCCGCGCTGAGGCATTTACCTGGGAGCACTATGAGGACACTCTGGCTGCCCTGTATCAGGGGCTCATAGGCAGCCGCGGAGGCGAGCCGGCATGAGGTCTGCCCTGCGCTTGGCGTGGCGCTGGCCCACACTGGCGGGCCTGCTGACCCTGGCCCTGCTCATCCCCGTGTGGAGCGTGCGCTACCCGCCCCTGCAAGACTACCCCAATCACCTGGCGCGGGCATACATTAGCCTGCACCTGAATGACCCGGGCTCGCCCTTTGCGCGCTACTACACCCTCGACCTGGCCCCGGTGCCCAACGCCCTTTCCGACCTGGCGCTCCTGGCGCTGGGCAGCGCCCTACCCATGGAGACGGCCGGCAAGGTGCTCCTCTCCATCAACCTGGCGGCCCTGCCCTGGGCGGTGATCGCCTTTTTACGCGCGACCGGCCGGCCCGATTGGCGCACGCTCGGCCTCTTTGGCTGGGTCTTCGCCTACAGCCACTTTACGGACCGCGGCTACCTGAACTATTGCCTGGGGCTGTGGCTGCTCTTGCTGGCCCTGGCCTGCATAGTGCGCTTCGATCGCTCCTCTGCCGGGCCCACTGCCGGCCGTTGGGGTTGGGGGGCGCTGGCCGCGCTGTTGATCGCGCTCACCTACCTGGCGCATCTGTTCGCCTTGATCGCTCTGACCGTGGCGCTCGTGGTCATCGCGCTGGCAGGCAAGAGGGACTGGCGGCGGCTGGCTCGGCTGGCGTCGCTCTGGGCGCCGACCGCCGGGCTCAGCCTGCTCTACTTGAGCACGCTGCGCACAGGCAATGGCTTTGTGTGGACCTGGTACCCCAGTCTGACAGAGTACGGCCGCGTTCTGGTCCAATCCTTCATGGCCTACGACACCCGACGCGAGTTGCTGAGCTACGCGCCGGCCATCCTACTATGGGGAGGGTTGGCGGCCTGGGGAGTCTACCGGGCTCCGGCTGGCCGGCGCCTCGCGCTGGACAAGGATACGGCCACCGCCACGGGGCTGTACCCTGCAAGCCACTGGCTGGGGGCTTCGTTCGCCGTTCTGCTCTGCTCTGCGGTCACGCCGTTGACCATCAGTGCAGTGGGCGGGCAAAAAGTGGATCTCCTCATCCGCTTAGGGCAGCGTTTCGTGCTGCCCGGGCTATTTCTGGCCCTGGCCGGCCTGCCCACACTGACAGGGCGGCCCCGGCGCGGCGCCCAGATCGTGCTGATCGCCAGTGCGACAGCGGTTATCGCCGGCACCGGCCTGACCTATCACCGCTACCAGCCGTCATTGACTGCCATCGCCGGCTCGCTGCAGCAACTGGAGCCCGGCCTCGCGCTGGGTCACTGGACCGACCTGCCCTACACCTGCAACACCAACCCCTACCGCCACTTTGCGGACTATGTCGTCATCTGGCGCAATGCCCCGGTCGCTGGGCTCTTTACCGACTATTCGCTCTTGCGGCAGCGCATTCCCATGCCATCCACCCTGGATGATGGGCTCACAGCGGCCACGCTGCCCGCCGATAGCCGTTTCTACCCGCAGTTTGCCATATTGAGCAAAGACCCGCCGCCAGCGGTAGTGCAGTGGTACGAACGCGTGGGCGGGGCAGGCAACTGCTCACTGTGGCGCAGCCGCGTGCACTGACGAGCGGCCACGAGCCCAACCCTCTCGAGTCGCGGCGCTATGCTGCAGAGCCGGGGCAGCCAGGTCCACATCGTCGCGCTCGTCGGCTGGCCCGGCGTAGGGCCCTATGCCCGCAGTGTGGCGCGGCCGCGTGCGCCAGTGCGGCACCCTGATCGTCCCTCTGTGCCCTCCGTATCCCCCAGATCCTTTCCATCTCTCAATCCTCGAGATTCAGCCAGCGCAGCTCCTCAGGCGTCAGAGAAAGCCCCAACGCCGCGACAGAAGTGCGGGTCTCCTCGATACAGCGCGGGCCGATGAGGGCAAAGATGTTCAGCGGCTGGCAGAGCACATAGGCCAGGGCCACCTGCGTGGTCGTGACGCCCTTGCGGGCCGCCAATTCCTTCACCCGCTCGAGGCGCTGAAAGTTGGCCTCGTTGAACCAGGTGCGCACCACCGAGGCGAGGGCCGGGTCATCCCGATCCTCGGGGCGGAAGCGCCCGGTGAAAAAGCCGGAGGCCTGGCTGCTCCAGGCGAAGATGGGCATCTGCGTCTGTTGGTACCAGGCGCGGGAGGCGGCGTCCACCGCTGACACACAGCCCTGCCACATCGGCTCGTTCCAGACGGCCAGGGCAAAGTTGGGGCTGCTGGCGGTGAAACCGCGCAGGCCATACTGCGCCGCATAGGCGTTGGCGGCCTGGATGCGCTCGATGGTCCAATTGGAGCCCCCGAAAGCGCGGATGCGCCCTGCGTTCAGGTGCTCGTTCAGCACATCCACAAACTCGCCCACGGGCACCCCTGGATTATCACGGTGCATGAAATAGATGTCCACATAGTCCGTATCGAAGCGGTCAAGTGTCTCTCTCAGCTCGCGGGAGAGCGACTCCGGGTCGCAGTGTGGGGTGTGCGCCCCCTTGGCAATGAGCACGATATCGCGCCGGTTGTTGCGCGCCTTGAGCCACTGGCCCACAATCCCCTCGGTGCGGTAGACATAGGCCGTATCCAGGCAGTTCCCGCCCAGCTCCACAAAGTGATCCAGCAGAGCACAGGCAAAGGGCAACTCATTCTCACGCAACACCATGGTGCCCATCACCAGGCGCGAGATGGGCTGCTCAATCCCATCAACATGGCCATAGGGCATCACCGGGCGCGAGCCGTAGACCTTGGGGCGCATGGCAGTGGGGGCCGCCAGCGCGGCCAGTTTTTCATTGTCGAACACCAGGCCGATATCTCTGCGCCAACGGTCCAGCGCCTGCATATTGCCCAGGGAATCGGCCCAGGTCATGCAGGGTGAGGGGGCCTGGTGGTCGGCAATGTGGCGCGCCACTGTGTCGGCCTCGACCGAGTAGAGGGGCGCGTCGGCGTTGACCACGATGCGCTCAGGCTCGGCCTGGCCGTTGCGATAGAGGAGGATTTCGCTGTCCTCCCCGCCAGGGAACCAGGGCCCATGCACCAGGATATAGCCCTCCGAGCCCCACACCCGCACCCCCGGCGTCACCCGTGCGCGCAGGCCACAGCTGAGAGTGGCCGTGATATCGCCCGGGAAGCGGCAGACAGCGCTCGCCCACTGATCCACGCGGCTCTGAGGGTCGATATGGGCCACGCCCTTGATCTCCAGCGGCTCGGCGAAAGCACGCCCCGTGGCTGCCCCCGCCAGCAGGCGCGACATCGAGAGGCAATAGCAGCCCACATCCATGATCCCGCCGCCGCCCATGGCGCTCTGCTGTCGCACGTTATCATAGTGCGGCTCCCCCCAATCGAAGGAGAAATCGACCTGGAGCACGCGCACCTCGCCAATGGCCCCGCTGCGCACCAGCTCCGCCAGCCTGTGGGTCTGCGGGTGGCAGCGGTACATAAAGGCTTCCATCAAAAAGACACCGTTTGCGCGGGCGGCCTCGATGGCAATCATGGCCTCGCCCAGATTGGTGGCCAGCGGCTTTTCACAGAGAATGTGCTTGCCTGCCTCGGCGCAGCGGACCGTCCACGGCGCATGCAGATGGTTGGGCAGCGAGATATAGACGGCATCAACCTCGGGGTCGGCCAGCAGCGCCTCGTAGGAATCGTAGCGGCGCGGCACGGCAAACTCGTCGCCAAAGTGGGCCGCCGTCTCGGCGCTGCGGCTCCCGACGGCGACCAGCCGCCCTGTGCGCGAAGTTGCCAACCCCCTGGCAAAGGTGTGGGCGATGCGGCCGGTGCCCAGGATGCCCCAGGCAAGCTTACGCTCAGGCGCGGAGGGAGTGCTTCGGATCATCGTGTGGACCTCCATGGATAAGTGAGGGTAAGTGAGGTGGTACAGGAAAAGCATACCACGGGGAGGGTATGCTGTCAACGAACCTCACGCCCTTGAATCCCGCTTCATTCTGTAGTATACTCTGCCAACGTCTTCTATCAGCCTATTGTTGAGTAAGGAGTGCTGCATGAGGGTCTCTTGTCTGCAGGAAAACCTGGCCAAGGGCCTTTCCACCGTCGGGCGAGCCGTGGCAACCCGCAGCACGCTGCCCGTATTGTCCAACGTCCTGCTCGCGACCGATAACTCGCGCCTCAAGCTCTCGGCCACGAACCTGGAGCTGGGGATCAACTGTTGGATCGGCGCCAAGGTCGAGCAGGATGGCGCGGTGACAGTGCCTGCGCGCCTGCTGATGGATTTTGTCAATTCCCTGCCGCCCGAGCGCATCGACATGGAACTGCAGACCCGCACGCAGACGCTGCATCTGCGCTGCGGCCGCTTCGAGGCCAATATCAAAGGCATCGATGCGCAAGAGTTCCCCATCGTCTCTGCGACCGATGAAGACCACACCGTGCGCATCGAGCCGCAGACCCTGCGCGATATGATCAGCCAGGTCATCATCGCTGCGGCGACCGATGAGAGCCGCCCAGTGTTGACCGGTGTGCTAACCGAGCTTTCGGGCACTACCGTCACTATGGCCGCCGCCGATGGCTATCGCCTTTCGGTGCGCAGTTCGGCCTTGAGCGGGAATGCCGGCACCGAGGCCAAGGTCATCATCCCGGCGCGGGCGCTGCAGGAACTGGCGCGCATCAGCTCGGAAGAGCAGGAGCCAATCCGGGTCATCGTCTCGCCGGCGCGCAGCCAGGCCTTCTTCCGCCTGAGCAACATCGACCTCATCACCCAGTTGGTCGACGGCTCCTTTCCCGATTTCCGGCAGATCATGCCCAAGCATCACAATACACGCACCGTGCTTTCGACCGCCGAGTTCCTCAAGGCCATCCGCCTGGCCGCGCTGTTCGCGCGAGACAACAACAATATCGTGCGCCTGCGCATCGAAGGGGCCGGAGAGCTGGCGCCGGGCAAGGTGGTCATTTCAGCCACCTCATCAGAGTTGGGCTCCAACAATGGCGAATTGGAAGCGACCATTACCGGTGATCCCATTGAGGTTGCCCTCAATGCGCGCTACCTGACTGATGTGCTCAACGTGATCGACTCGGCGGAAGTCGCCATCGAGACCACTGCCGCCACCAGCCCGGTGCTTGTGTCGCCCGTGGGGGGCGAAGATTTCAGGCACGTGATCATGCCAATGCATTTGGGCCGGTAAGGGCGCACAAAGCACAAGATCGTCGTGACCCGTTATAAAGTAATCCGTAATAAGTAAGGTTGCGCTTGCGGAGCACAGGTTGCCTTTCGTGGCGTCTGCTCTGGCGAGACTGCTGAGAAGCATCGAGCATGCTGGAGGCGACCTTACGCATTACGGATTAATTGTTGCGAGTCATGGCGGCCTTATGCCTGACGCTTTGGCGCAAGACGCATCATCTCCAGGAAACCGATGGTTGAAGGCTATTAGCTGTTATATGTACCTGAAGCATCTCTCGCTGACCAACTACCGCAACTATACCCGGTTGGAGCGCGACCTTCCGCCGCAGGTCGTTTTGGTGCGGGGCGACAACGCCCAGGGCAAGACCAACTTGCTCGAGGCCATCTACTACCTGGCGACCACGCGCTCGCCCATCATCGGCGCCGACCGACATTTGTTGAACTGGACCAGCCTGCAAGAGGAGCCTATGCCCTTTGCTCGCCTGGCAGGCGATGTAGCGCGCCAGGAGGGCGACCGCCGGGTGGAGATTACCCTGGTGCGCGAAGGCGCAGCTTCGGCAGAGGCCCCCTCCGACGGGCGCCTCAACCGCCGCTGCCGCGTCAATGGCGTCGACAAGCGGGCCATCGATCTGCTGGGGCAGCTCAACGTCGTCCTCTTTCTGCCGCAGGATATCGACCTGGTGGCCGGCGCCCCGGCTGGGCGCCGCCGCTATCTGGATGTGACGCTCTGCCAGGTCGATGCCACTTATTGCCGGCACCTGCAGCAATACAACCGTGCCCTGACGCAGCGCAACTCACTCCTGCGCCGCCTGCGCGAGCGCCACGACGACCCGGCCCAGCTCGCTTATTGGGACCTGCAGCTGGCTCGTTGGGGGGCGCTGGTCATCCAGAGGCGCCGGCAGGCTGTGCAGGGCCTGGAGCGTTCCGCCGCCGCCGTGCAGCCAGCACTCACGGGCGGGGCGGAGCATCTGGCGCTGCACTATCTCGCTTCCCCCGCCATCGGCAACGGGACGGGGCCTGAGGATGCGCCGGCGGCCGAGCCGGCGGAGGGCGAATGGCTCAGCGCCGACCCCGATCAGCCGCCCCTGCCCATGCTCGATGCCTTTATGCAGGCCCTGGAGCGCTCGCGCCCACGCGATATTGGCGCCGGTGTGAGCACCACCGGCCCGCACCGCGATGAGCTGCGCTTTTTCGCCAACGGGGTCGACATGGGGCTCTTTGGCTCGCGTGGCCAGCAGCGCACCGTCGCCCTGGCCCTCAAGCTCGCCGAGGCGCGCTTTATGAGCGCGGAAACCGGCGAGGAGCCAGTGCTCCTGCTCGACGACGTCATGTCGGAGCTCGACCGCGCCCGGGGGCAATTTCTCCTGCAAACCATCACCGGCGTCACGCAGGTCATCATCACCGCCACCGATCTCTCGCTATACCCCCAAACCTTCCTCCAACAGGCCGTTCAGTGGCAAGTACAGCAAGGGGCCATCTGCGATGCGCCCCGGAGCAGTTGAGATGCGTTACCGCTTTACCCCCATGAGCGACGACGATGCCCGCGCCATTGCCGGCTGGCGCTACCCCGCCCCCTATGATTTCTACGATATGCAGCGTGACCCCGAAGATCTCTTGGAGCTACTCAACCCCGACCTGCGGGCTGGGGTCTACTGGTCCGTGCGCAACGAGCGGGGCGAGCTGGTGGGCATTTTCACCTGCCTGGTGGTCGGCAGCGTCGCCGAAATCGGCCTGGGCCTGCACCCCAAGCTCACGGGCCGGGGGCTTGGGCTCGGCTTTTTGCTGGCCGGGCTCGCCTTTGCCCGCCAAAAGCACGCTCCCACCCAGTTCCGTCTCCAGGTCGCCGCCTTTAACAAGCGCGCCATCCGGGTCTACGAGCGGGCAGGGTTCGTGCGCACCCATAGCCTCATCCAGAGGACGAACGGCGGCGAGCACGAGTTCATTGAGATGGTACGTGATACGTGATACGTAAGGTCGCCATTCCGACATGGTCGATGCTTCGCCTCAGTCTCGCCAGAGCAAACGCTAAGAAAAGTAACCAATGCTTTGCAAGGCGACCTTACGCATCACGCATCACGTATTACGTTAACAGCGTCTGCGCATCGAACAGATGAAAGTGGGTGACGTATCGCTCCATCGTGCGGGCGATGCGCTCGACGACAAAGGCATTGGGGTCCGCAAGCACAGGCGAGAGGTTGGCGTAGAGCTGCTGCCGGGCCTCCAGCACCCGCGGATGGGTCCAGATGTAGCGTGCGCCCGTCTGTACCAGCCACGCCCGGCGCTCAGGCGCCAGCTCCTGCAGCGCCTTGCCCTGCTCCTCTGGCTTGAGCCACTTGGTCCACCGGCCCGACTCGTCTACGGCGCCCTCGATCGCGGCCATCATGCCCGAAGGCGCCCGCCCAGGTCGGCCGCGCAGGAGGTCCTGCTCGCGGCTCTCCAACTCCTGCAGCGCCAGGTACTCCTCTGTCGTAAACTCGGGGCCCACATTGGCGCCGCCCATGCCGTTCGCGGGGTATGCCTCGGGGTTGGCCACCCAGTCGGTATAGTGCCCCTTGACCAGTGAGCCCAGGGGGGCGACAATATCATAGAGGGCGCGAGCCGCCTGCGGATCAAAGACGGGGTTGCCCAGGTCGGTGCCTACCTTACCCACCACAAAGCAGGGCCAGGCCGCAAGCAGGCCCCGCTCCTCGAGTGCCCTGCGCAGGCCATGCACAAAGTAGGTGAAATTGCCCATATCGACCAGGCCGCCGTGCACCTCCTCGGTGCCCACCTCGTAAGAGACATCGCTCCGCCCCAGCCGCCGGCGCTCTGCCTCACAGTGCGCCATCAACTCCACCGTGCGCTCCAGCACCCGCTCGATGGGCACCGGCGTCCCCGGCGGCAGCCCACGATCGACTGTGGGGTCCAGGTGCAGCAGGCAATAGCCCGCCTCCAGGCAGGCCGTCAGCGTCTGCTTCAGTTCGCCCATCGTCTGGTCCAGGGTCAGGCGCTCGCGCGTGTGCTTATCCTTCAGCCAGGGACCGCCATGGTCCAGACAGGGATAGAGCAGGCTACGACAACGGTACTTGTCACGATAGCCCTCCATCTCATGCACAAAGGCCGCCGGCGTCCAGCCGGTATAGCCGCCATCACGGTCCACCTGATTCAGCGTGGCGGCAAAAAGCATGGGGGTATGGTTCTCGGCAGCGACCTTGACCGCCGCCTCCAGCACGGCCGCCGAGTTGGGGCAGGCCGCCAGGAGCGTGATCTGGGCCCGCCCCTCCTCCCGCAGATCGATGATGCGGGCAACCACGTCCTTCAATGGCAGCATAGTTGTCTCCTTGCATTCCCGAAATCTGTTGACAGCGCTAGCCCAACGGCCTCTTCGCCGGGATGCCCGGGCGCCTCGGGTAGGCTGCCGGCGTAGGGGCAACCTTGTCGATAACGACCAGGATGCGCGTCTCTCGTTGCCAGGGCGCCTTGACCTCCCTCAGCTCGCGCACGGCCCCGCCGAGCTTCTCGATGGCCCCCAGGGCACTCTGCACTTCGCTTTCCGCCTCGGGCCCCTTGGCGGCAATAAAGCGCCCACCGACGCGGCAAAAGGGCAGGCAATACTCCGAGAGGACCCTCATCTCGGCCACGGCGCGCGCCGTCACAATATCATAGCGCTCTCGATAGTGAGGGTTCTGCCCCACCGCCTCGGCCCGGTCCCAGACGCATTCCACATCCTTCAGCCCGAGATGGTCGATCACGTGCAGCAGGAACTCGACTTTTTTGCGTGTGGATTCGAGCAGGGTCAACTTGATCTCAGGGCAGACGATCTTGAGCGGCATGCCCGGGAACCCGGCCCCCGCACCCACATCGAGCACGAGCCAGGGCTGCAGCCGGCAGATGAACGGTAACTGGTTGCCTACCACATCGCCGGTCCAGCCGGGAAAGGCTAAAAGTATGGTCAGCGACTCCAAAAAGTGGCGCGTCTGCACATCCTCATAGCCAACCACGGTGGTCAAGTTGAACCGCTGGTTCCACAGCACCAGGTCCTCATAATAACGTTGGAACAGTGCCAGGTGCTCAGCCGTCAGGCTCAGCCCCAACTGGCGGGCCCCATCCTCCAGCTTGGCCATCGGCTTGTTCAAGGTATTTGCCCTCCCTCGCGGCGATTATACTATAGACGTGGACAGTTGCTCAAGTGGGACTGTCAACGGATTTCCTGGAACGGATTGAACGGATTACAGGCTCTCTGCACGAACGCTCGCCGCTCAAGCGCCAACTCGCAGGCGTCTGTGCGAAGCAATCTCCCAGCAATTACACACGACCAATCCGTGTAATCCGTTCCAGCAATCCGTTGACAGCGCTGCTTTCCAAATCGTCCACTTTCTGGTATGATATGTCTACCAGGAGGTAGATCATGGTTGAGGAACGGTTGGTATCCCCCGAGCAGCAGACCGAGGAAAGCGCGAGTGAGCCGAGCCTGCGGCCCCGCCGCCTCGACGAGTATATCGGTCAGGAGCGGCTGAAAGAGAGCCTGCGCATTTTCCTGCAGGCGGCCCAAGCGCGCAGTGAGGCGCTGGATCATGTGCTGCTCTACGGGCCGCCGGGCCTCGGCAAGACGACCCTGGCCAATGTGATCGCCAACGAGATGAGCGTGAACATCAAGATCACGTCCGGCCCCGCCATCGAGCGCGCCGGCGACCTGGCGGCGATCCTGACCAACCTGCGCCGTGGCGATATCCTCTTCATTGATGAGGTGCACCGCCTGAGCCGGGCTGTGGAGGAGGTCCTCTACCCGGCCATGGAGGATTTCGCCCTCGATATCGTCATCGGCAAAGGGCCCAGTGCGCGCAGCATCCGGCTGTCGCTGCCGCATTTCACCATCATCGGCGCCACCACCCGCATCGCCCTGATGACCTCGCCCCTGCGCGCGCGCTTCGGCGTGACCTATCGGCTGGATTTCTACGATATCGAGGCCATGCGCACCATCGTCCGGCGCACGGCGGCGATTTTGAATGTAGGCATCGATGACGAGGGCACCGATGAGGTCGCGCGCCGGGCGCGGGGCACGCCGCGGGTGGCCAACCGCCTGCTCAAGCGCGTGCGCGATTACGCCCAGGTGCGAGCGGGCGGTCGCATCGATGCCGCGGTGGCGCGTCAGGCACTGGATTTGCTGGCTGTGGATCCGTTGGGCCTCGACGAGGCGGACCGGCGCGTCTTGCACACCATCATCGACAAGTTTGATGGGGGGCCTGTGGGCATCGAGACGATCGCGGCCGCACTGAGTGAGGAGGCGGACACGGTCATGGATGTATACGAGCCTTATCTGCTGCAGCTGGGGTTCCTGGAGCGGACCCAGCGCGGCCGCCTGGCCACCCGCCGGGCCTACGAGCACCTGGGGCTGCGTTACCCCGAACGGGATAGCGCGGGGCCCAGCCAGCCGGAGTTGTTCTGAACCATGGGCCAGCCATTGCTGTTGCACATTTGCTGCGGCCCCTGCGCTACCTGGCCGGTGCCACACCTGCGCGACGAGGGCTTTGAGTTGGTGGGCTGGTGGTACAATCCGAATATCCAGCCGCCAGCCGAGCATGCGCTGCGGCAGCAGAGCGCCAGGGCGCTGGCGGCGCAGGCCAGGCTGCCGGTCATCTGGGGGAGCTATGAGCCAGAGCGCTATGAGGAGGCGGTGCGCGGGCATGAGCAGCGGCCCGAGCGTTGCCGGGCCTGCTATCGCTTGCGGCTAGAGGCGGCGGCCCAGGAGGCGGAGCGGCGCGGCATCGAGAGCTTTACCACGACGCTCCTGATCAGCCCTTACCAGGACCAGGCGGCCATCCATGCGGTCGGCGACGAGATCGCGGCGGCCCACGGCCTGGACTTTTACTTTGAGAATCTGCGCCGGGGCTGGGCCGAGCGGAACAAGCTGGCCCGCGCTATGGGGCTCTACCTGCAGCAATACTGCGGCTGCCATTTCAGCTTGCAGGAGCGAGAGCAGGCCGAAGCGCGCCGCGCAGCCGCCCCAATTGGAGGCCGCCTTTGATGCCCGGCCTGCCTGATCTCGGCCGGTGGCTGCTGTGGGCCGGGCTTGCCCTGGCGGGCCTGGGAGGGCTTTTCATCCTCCTGGGGCGGCTGCCCTGGATAGGGCGGCTTCCGGGCGATATTCGCATCCAGCGCGACGGCTTTTCCTGCTTCATCCCCCTGGCAACGTCGCTGCTACTGAGCGTCGTGCTCACTGTCCTGCTGAACGTGCTGATCCGGCTGTTCAGGCGCTGAGTTGTATCCAATCGGGCATGGGAGACTATTTGGCTTTATTCGACCTGGCGGTCGCCTGGGAATGGGCCTTTGATGCCGACTTTATCGATCTCTTGCTTTGCCACGCGGCCCGGCAAGGGTGGTCAGTCCTGACCATCACCCACGACAACCTGGAAGTGACGCTGCAGGACCTGGCGGCGGCGCGGCTGCGCGTGCGCTGCCTGCTGGACCGCGCCTCTGATGCGTGGCCCGCCTTTGCGCGCCTGGCCCCGCTCATCGAGCATGGCGGTGGCCGCATCATCAACCCCGCGCGCTACGAGCTTCGGGCCTGCGACAAGGCGCGCACGCACCTGTTGTGCGCGGCCCATGGCGTGCCGCTGCCCTACACCACCATCGTGCCGCCCTTTTGCAGCGACCCCAGCCCGCCCCTCATTCCGGCTGGCCTGGGGCGCCCCTTTGTGGCCAAGCCAGCCAGCGGTGGGGGTGGGCAGGGAGTGCTTCTCGACGTCAGTACCGTGCCCGACGTACAGAATGCCCGGCGCATGTTCTGGCACGACCGCTACCTGCTGCAGCAAAAGGTCCGGCCCGGCACCCTGGACGGGCGGCGGGCCTGGTTCCGCGTCTTTTACACCTGTGGGCGCGTCATCCCCTGCTGGTGGGATGACCTCTCTCATCTCTATGCCCTGCTCACGCCCGAGGAAGAGGCGCGCTTTGGCCTGAGCCCCCTGCGCGAGATCGTGCCACGTATCGCCCGTACCGTCGCTCTGGACTTTTTTTCCGCTGAGATCGCCCTGGCCGACGATGGGCGCCTGGTGTGTGTGGATTACGCTAACTCGCCTTGCGACCTGCGCCTGCAATCCCACCATCCTGACGGCGTGCCCGACGCAGTCGTCGAGCGCATCATCGAGGGGCTCTTTGCCTGCGTGCCCCCCCGATACGAGCGCCCCCCGGTGTGGCGGCAGACGTTCGCCCAGCAGGTTGGCTAATAAGGGATGGACCATGCCATCGGGGGTCCATCTGGCACAAGTTAGTGTAACTGTCCCTACACAGATCATCCTGGGATATACCCTCCCGTTGGATCCCCTTGACACAGAATCAGGAACATGCTATACTACAGATACCCTATGGGGGTATCATCCGAGCAATGGAGGAGGGAAGCATGCCCGTCTATGAATATCGCTGTCCCAAGTGTGGACGCGTCTTTGAGCATTTCTGGCGGGGATTTGAGCGCCGTGAAGAGTTGCGCTGCCCCGATTGCGGCGCAGACAAGGTCGAGAAGGTCTTCTCAGTCTTTGGCACAGGGGGAGGGAGCACCGCCTCCTACAGCAGTAGCAGCGCCAGCTGCGCGCCCTCTGGGTGAGGAATCAGGCGCTAGAGCAATATCGGGCGGCCCGTGTGGCTATGGCGAGCCGATGCAGTGAGCAGTCATCCATCGCCAGTTGCCCGATTTTGCACCGGGGCCGGTGGCCCTTCTGTTGGGCCGGGATGCCAATCATCCCGGCCCATTTCTTTGCTAAAGCGGCGGGGGAAGTGTATACTGGGCAGGGAATGGAAGTGGATTGGCTCAAGCCTGGAGGCCGCCTTGGATCGCTATGACCTGGTCACTTTTGACATGGGCTATACGCTCATGTACTTTTACCCCTCGGAAGACGACATCGAGCTCTGTGCCTACCGGGCTGTGGGCTTGAACCCGAGCAAGGCGGACCTTGCCGCCGCGCGCAAGGCCGTATGGGGTGAGTATAACGCGCAGGCCGGCGTCTGCACCTTTGAGCCCACCCAGGAACGCAACTGGGCGCTGCAAGAAGAGATGGGGGGCCGCATCCTGGACCACCTCGGTTTTGACCGGGCCCTTCTGCCGCGCGTGTTACTGGCGATTGATGAGGCCTACAGCACCCCCGGCGTCATGCGCCTCTACCCAGAGACCCTGCCTGTGCTCAATACCCTGCGCGCTCAGGGGCTGCGCCTGGGCGTCATTTCCAACTGGAGCTGGAATCTGGAGCGGCGTGCAGAGCAGATGGGGCTAGCCCGCTATTTCGATTTCATGCTTGCCTCGGCCCGCGCTGGCTGCGACAAGCCGCATCCCAGCATCTTCTTGCAGGCCCTGGGCTTTGCCGCTGTGTCGCCCAAGCGGGCCATTCACATCGGCGATAGCTACGAAGCCGATGTGCTGGGCGCGCGCGGCGTGGGCATGGACGCCCTCTGGCTCGACCGCAAAGGGTTGGGCGGCCATCCCGATGATCGCGCCATCCGCGATCTGACGGAGCTCCTGACGATCCTGGCCTGAGAACACGGCCCGGGTCGGGGAGGGCATGAAGGATGGATTGCGGGCGCAGATGGATGTCGATCGGAAGACTCGAGGTCTATCGCCATTGGTGTCCTTTGCGCCTTTGTGGCTACACGTTCTCTGTTCGGTGGTGAGATCCGTGTCCACCACAAGGAGGTAATTGTGGGTCAACCGCGTATCGTCGTTGTCGGCAGTTCCAATACCGACATGGTGGTCAAAGTATCGCGCATCCCGGGTCCGGGTGAGACAGTCGTAGGCGGCAGCTTTATGATGACTGCCGGCGGCAAGGGCGCCAACCAGGCCGTCACCGCCGCTCGTTTGGGGGGCCAGGTAACCTTCGTGGTCCGCCTGGGGCGTGATGTATTCGGCCGCCAGACGGAAGAGAATCTGCGCCGCGAGGGCATCGACACCACCCACCTGGTCTGGGATGATGAGACCCCCAGCGGCATCGCGCTGATCATGGTCAGCGCCGAGGGAGAGAACTCGATCGCTGTCGCCCCGGGTGCGAACGGTCAGCTGACCCCGGCGGATGTGGACCGGGCCGAGGCCGCGATTGCCGCAGCCGACGCCCTCCTGCTGCAGCTCGAAGTGCCCCTGGGGGCTGTCGCGCGTGCCATCGAGATCGCGCGCCGGCACCACGTGCGCACGATCCTGAACCCGGCCCCCGCTGCGATGGTGCCGGCAGATTTGCTGCGCCAGGTAGACCTCCTGACTCCAAACGAGCACGAGGCGGCGCGGCTGGCAGGCATGCCACCCGCGGGCCAGGAAGGTGCGGCTCGGGTCGCCGAGAAACTCCTGAGCCGTGGCGTGCCGGCCGTCGTCCTGACCCTGGGCAAGCGTGGGGCACTTTTGGCGACCCCCGGCCAGAGCGAGATGATCCCCGCCTACAAGGTTACCCCAATCGATACCACCGGCGCAGGCGATGCCTTCAACGGTGCCCTGGCTTTCAAATGGGCGCAGGGGGCCTCGCTGGCGGAGGCCGTACACTATGCCAACGCCGTGGCCGCCCTCTCCACCACCGTCATGGGCGCCCAGAACTCTCTGCCCACCGCCGAACAGGTCGCCAGTTTCCTGAATCAGCAAGGATGAGTTGGTTGGGGTGGTTTCTGCGGCGGCGCCCGGTGCGCCGCCGCAGAAACCACCCCAACCATTACCCCTCCTTGATCAAGGCGCACATCTCGGTGATGATGCGCATGGCCGCCCAACCGGTGATATGATTATGGTCCAGGGGCGGCGAAACCTCGACCACATCAAAGCCTGCCACCGGCAGCCGCCGCTCATGCAGGGCATGGATCAGATCGTAGAGATAGCGGCTGCTCGCTCCGCCCGGCACGGGCGTGCCCGTCCCGGGCGCCGCCGCCGGGTCCAGGAAATCGATATCAAAGCTGACATACACACCGCCCGCCAGCCCTCCCAGCCGCCGGCAGATGCGCTCGGCCAGCGCCGCGGGGTCCAGGCGCCCCAGCTCCTGGGCATAGACCACCTCGACCCCGTGCTCGCGGATATACTCCACCTCCGGCGCCATCAGGTCGCGGATGCCTACCAGCATCACCCGCTCCGGCCCTACCTGGGGCAACTCACAGATGCGCCGCAGGGGGCAGGCATGGTTCCAGCGCGATTCCACGCGCCCGCCCACGCCCCGGTAGGAATCCATCAGGTCGGCGTGGGCATCCAGCCAGAGCACCCCCAGGGGCTGGCCTTCCACCAGCCCGGTGAGCACGCCGCTGGTGATCGAATGGTCACCCCCCAGGACGAGGGGCACGGCGCCCGCCCGGGCCACCTCTCGCGCCGCCGCAGCCAGGGCGCGCTGCGTGGCCTCGGCATCATCCTGGTCCATGGGCGCATCGCCCAGGTCACAGATGCGCAAGCCCCGCAGGTCTCGCCCACCCTCGGTGAAAAACCAGCTATCGGCGCTCAGAGCCCGCAGCTCAGCCGGGGCCAACGCGGCGCCCCGGGCATGGGTCACCGAGCCGTCATAGGGTGCGCCCAGCACTGCCAACTGCGCCTCTGCCAGGGGCAGGCCGGGCTGGTTGAGCCGCATCCACAGCTGCGTGCTCGCCGGCCGGTTGTGTAGCAGCATCTCTCCTCCTCTTCGTGCAGCATGGGCCCCCATTGTACCACACAGGGTCTTGGAAGCGATACACTCTATGTCGCAGGGCTTCGCATAACGTGCTTCGCTTTCCCCACACGACCGATTGACGCCGGATAGAGGTCATGCTATACTCTCTCGGATTTGTGAAATGGGTCTCAAACTTAGGATAACACTCATGTGCAAGCGACGGTTTGGGGGCTTGATCCTCATTTCCCTGGTCATTCTGCTCGTCGCCGGCGGCTGCGGGTCCACATCGACCCCCAGTGCGGCGACCGCGGCGCCCGCTGGTGGGCAAAGCATTGAAAACAAAGGCTCCGATACGCTCGTCAACCTGGCCCTGGCCTGGGCTGAAGCCTATGCCAAGGTCAAACCGAACGTCCGCATCTCCGTCACTGGGGGCGGCTCAGGCACCGGTATTGCCGCTCTTCTGAACGGCACCGTCGACATCGCCAACGCCTCCCGTTCTCTGAGTGAAGAAGAAAAGGCCGCGGCCAAAGCGGAGGGCTTTGAGGCCAACCAGATCACCGTGGCTATGGACGCCATCGCCGTCATCGTGAACCCCTCCAACCCGGTGAGCGACCTGACCATCCAGCAACTCAGCGATATCTACACCGGGCGCATCACCAACTGGAAGCAGGTTGGCGGTGAGGATCGCCCCATCGTCCTGCTCTCGCGCGAGTCCAACTCGGGTACCTACGTCTACTTTCTCGAAAACGTGGTCCGCCAGGGCCGCGCGGATTCTACGGACCTCTTCTCGCCCAATGCCCTGCTCATGCCCTCCTCCGAAGGGATCAGCAACGAAATCCGGCAGAACCCCAATGCCATCGGCTATGATGGCCTGGGCTATGTGACCCCAGACGTCAAAGTCATCCGGGTCGCGGCCAAGCCGGGCGGCGAATATGTCATGCCCACCGCCGATACGGTGGTACAGGGGAAATACCCCATCGCCCGCGGGCTCTACATGGTCACCCGGGGCCAGCCCACCGGGGCCGTAGCCGATTACTTGCAGTGGATTAAGGGGCCAGAGGGGCAGGCCATTGTGCGGCAGCTTGGGTTCGTCCCGTTACAGGGGCAATAGTGGGGCAGATATGAGCAAGGCGATAGAACTCTACGGTCAACAGGCCAAAGAACGCCGCCAACGGGCCGGTGAGTGGATCGTGGAAAACCTCGTCCGCATCAGCGGCATCTCGGCGATCGTCTTTGTGGTCCTGGTTTTCTTCTTCCTCATCCGGGAAGGGTTGCCGGCATTCTGGCAGGTCCAACCAGGCAACCTCTTTGGCACCAAGTGGTACCCCACCTTTGGCTTTTTCGGCATCCTGCCCCTGATCTGCGGCTCGCTCCTGGTGACGGTCGGGGCGATCGTCATTGCCCTGCCCCTGGGCATCGCCACGGCCATCTATATGCGTGAGCTGGCGCCCGGCTGGCTGCGTGAGATACTAAAGCCGTTGGTCGAGATCCTGGCCGGCATCCCTTCGGTGGTGCTCGGCTTCCTGGGCATGGTCGCCGTGGCGCCGCTCCTGCGCACGTGGTTGGATATGCCCACCGGGCTATCGGCCTTTGCCGGGGCGCTCATGCTGGCCTACATGGCCCTGCCCACCATCATCTCTGTCGCCGACGATGCCATCGATGCCGTGCCCAAGAGCTATCGCGACGCCGCCCTGGCCCTGGGCGCCAACCACTGGCAGACGATCTGGCGGGTGGTGTTGCCGGCGGCGCGCTCGGGCGTGCTGATCGGCGTCATGCTGGGCATCGGCCGCGCCATCGGTGAGACCATGGCCGTAATGATGGTCACCGGCAATGCCGCGCGCATGCCCGACGGGCTGCTGGCCATTTTCCAGCCTGCGCGCACCATGACGGCGACCATCGCCGCCGAGATGGGCGAGGTGGCCAACGGCAGCACCCACTATCATGTGCTCTTTGCGGTGGGCATCGTGCTCTTTGTCATCACGTTCCTGATCAACGCGCTGGCTTCGGTGCTGATGGTACGCTCCGGGCCACGGCGCGGCGGCCAGCTATTGGGGTAGGGTAGGGATCACATGTCGCGCTATTGGACCGAAAAGATCGCCTTTGTGTTGATGACCCTGGCGGCAGCGCTCGTGGTCATCCCCATCATCCTGGTAGCGGGCTATATCGTCTACCGCGGGGCGGGCGCCATCAACGGGGAATTCCTCTTCGGCATGCCGTTCGACGGCATGAAGCAAGGCGGCATCTTCCCGGCAACCGTGGGCACGGTCGTCCTGACCCTGGGCACCGCCATCGCCGCCCTGCCCCTGGGCATCGGCGCAGCCATCTACCTGGCCGAGTACGCCCGCGATAACCTGCTCACGCACATGATCCGCATGGCCATCATCAACCTCGCGGGCATCCCCTCGGTTGTCTATGGCCTGTTCGGGCTCGGCCTGTTTGTGCTCGCCATGCACTTTGGCACCTCGATCCTGGCCGGCTCTCTGACCCTGGGCCTGCTGACCCTGCCGGTCGTCATCAGCACTGCCGAGGAAGCGATCCTGACGGTGCCGCAGTCGTTCCGCGTGGTCAGCATCTCGCTGGGCGGCACCAGGTGGCAGACCATCCGTTACCAGGTGCTGCCGCACGCCCTGCCGGGCATCATCACCGGCGTCATCCTGGGCCTGGAGCGCGCCGCCGGCGAAACGGCGCCCATCCTCTTCACCGTGGCCGCCTTTTACCTGCCGCGCCTGCCGCACTCGTTATTTGACCAGACGATGGCCCTGCCCTATCACCTCTACGTCGTCTCGACCCAGGTGCCGGGGATGCCGGCCAGCATGCAGTTCGGCACTGCGCTGGTGCTGCTGGCCTTTGTGCTCTCGCTCAACATCGTGGCCACGATTATCCGCAGCCGCGTGCGCCGCCAGCGGCACTGGTAGTCTCGGTTTGTAGTGCGCACGTCAGTGCGCCGTCCTGTTGCTCTACAGCAGCATTCGCATAGCAGAAACACAGCGCACTGACGTGCGCACTACAAACCGATGTTTCGCTGCTCAAGAGTGCACGGAGCGCCGGCTGCTAGTACTGCAACCGCACTTGTTCCAGCCGGCTCCCGGTAACAGCCGGCAAAGGTGCTGCGCGCCTGCCCGGCTCTGACCCGGGAGGGGGGATTTGGCGGCCCGGCTGCAGGCAACCCGCTAAATCCCCCGAATGGCTCCACTCCGGTCGCGTGCGAAGCGCGATGCCCGGATAGGATCCGCGCGCCCCGATGGGTAAGCACGGCTGTAGTGCTAGTCGGCTATGGGTGCTTGCCATGAGCGCTAATAGGGCATCGTCACGATTCCGAGTTGCTCGCCATGACAAGCGGATATGGCCGGCTGGCAGCCAGCGCTCCGTGCACTCATGAGCAGCCACCGGCACAATGAATAGGTAGTAGAACGCCGTGAGCAAGATTCGACTCGAGAATATCACCTTTAGCTACGACGACAGCCCGGTGCTGCGCAACGTCAGCCTGGAGATCCCCGAGCGGCAGGTGACGGTGCTCTTTGGCCCTGCACAGAGCGGCAAGACGACGCTGCTGCGCCTGCTCAATCGCCTGATCGACCTGCTCGACAGCTACAAGATGAGTGGCCGCGTGCTGCTGGACGGGCAGGATATCTATGCGCCCGGCATTGCCGTCACCGAATTGCGGCGCCGGGTCGGCATGGTCTTTGCCGTCCCCATTCCCCTGCCGGGCACCATCCGCGAGAACATCGCCTATGGCCTCACGCTCAAGGGCGTGCGCAACCGAGGGGAGATCGAGGGCCGCGTGGAGACTGCCCTGCGCGCCGCTGCCCTCTGGGATGAGGTGAGCGACCGGCTGGACAGCCCGGCCGTCGCTCTCTCCGGCGGGCAGCAGCAGCGCCTCTGTCTGGCGCGCATCCTGGCGCTGGAGCCGGAGGTCATCATCCTGGATAACCCCACCTCGGGGCTGGACCCCATCTCCACGGCCAAAGTTGAGGCCTCGCTCGAGCTACTCAAAAAGCGCTACACCATCATCCTCGTGCCGCACAGCGTGCAGCAGGCCGCACGTGTGGCCGACCGCGCCGCTTTTATGCTCGGCGGCGAGCTGATCGAGGTTGGCGACCCCGACCAGATTTTCACCCGCCCACGAGACAAGCGCACCCGGGATTACGTGGAGGGACGGTTTGGCTGATTGTGGGTAAAAAGGGAGCCCCCTGTTCCACCCCGCGGGGTGGAACAGGGGGCTCCCTTTTTACCCACAATCAGCCAGCCACCTGCTCAAACACCCGCAGCCAGTTGCCGCCGAGGATCTTGCGCACGGCCTCCTCGCTATAGCCGCGGGCCACGAGCCCCTCGGTGATGGCTGGAAAGCGCGTCGCATCCTCCAGCCCCGGGAGCACGCCATCAAAGCCGTCGAAATCGGAGCCGAGGCCTACGTGATCCTCGCCCACCACGTGCACGATGTGATCAATGTGCTTCAGCACCATCTCCAGGTTCTTCGCCGCCGGATCGTCGGCGACGAAATCGGGCACGAACACCACGCCGACCACGCCGCCCTTGGCCGCCAGCGCCTCGAGCTGTTCGTCGCTCAGGTTGCGCGCATGGCCGCAGAGGGCCTGCGCATTGGCGTGCGAGTCGACCACGGGGCCCTCGCACAGGGCGAGCACGTCGCGCACACCCGCCGGCGACAGGTGAGCGATATCCACCATGATGCCCAGGCGATTGCACTCCTTCACCAGCTTGACGCCAAACTCCGTCAGGCCGCCGCCCGTGCGCGATTCAAAGACGCCGTCGGCCGCCTCGTTGCGCACACTCCAGGTCAGGCCCAGGTTGCGCAGCCCCAGGCGGTACAGCATGCGCAACACCCCCAGGTCGCCGCGCAGGCCCTCGGCGCCCTCCAGGCCGATAATGCCCGCCAGGCGCCCCTCGGCCTTGGCCCGGCGCACATCCGCTGCCCTGGTCGCCAGGATCAGATCCGGCGTCTGCTCCATCGCCTGGTAAAAGGCATCCAACAGGCGCAGTGCCTGCCAAGTCGGCGCCACCCCGCCCAGAGAGGGTGGCTCGGCGAAGAGGGCGAAAATCTGCGCCGTCACCCCGCCTTCCCGCAGACGCGGCACATCATTGTTGCCCTTCTCCGAACGGGTCACGATGGAACGCTTATCCTCGATCACCGAGAGCAGCGTATCGCAGTGCCCGTCGATCACAATCGCATCGCGGTGCAGTTGTAGAGGGTCCAAAATCGGTCTCCTTCCGATGTCACAGTAGCAGCCTTTGGATTATAGCACCAGTAATAGGGTAGAGGTAAAGCAGCGCGAAGAGAATATGGCACCATATGTCTGACGCCTCGGGCTACAGCCGGGTATGGGCTCCGCTGCCGCCGGATGCACCCTGGTGCATCCGGCGGCAGCTTCCAGCATGCCAACTCCACACCCTAAAAGGCCCACGCCGGGATGCCCGCGCAGCAAAACGCCCGGCTACCAGCCGATCTACCGCCGGGCCACTGCTCCTTGTGCGGCCAATATCCCCTGCAAGCGGGCCACATCCAGCCGCCGCGGGGGCACGCCCTCCCGGCAGCAGAGCGCCGCCGCCGTGCCGCCCAGGTAGCCGAAGCGCTCCAGCAGCACCGTGCGCGCCCCGTTCCGCGCCGCCGCAATCGCCGCCGCCAGCCCCGCCGGCCCGCCCCCGGCAATGATGACGTCCGCGTCGCGGGTGATGGGAATATCGCGCGCGGGCTCATGGTAGGCGTGCATGGGTTGGTTGACCTCCATTCTCTGACCTGGAAATAGCGCCGGGGCCCTTTCGGGCAATTGCCGGCTGGCCCGCTCCGCCCAAGCCCGGCCTGATCCCGAACGGTGTAGGTCTGTGGGGCGGCCGCTGGGCGGCCGCCCCACAGTCCCACACCATACAGAAGGCCTGTTCCGGCCGCGCGCGGAGCATGGCGCCCTTAAGCCCGGGGGCGTTTTCAGCGTGCGCTCTGCGCCCCGTCGGGCATGGGTGGCTACACATTCACCACGACGACACTGCGAGCACAACGATTCCAGACGTCGTGCCCGTCGTATAGTTATGCCTGGATGCGTTTTCATCCGTTGTGGTGAACGTCAGTTCATGAACACCTGTAAAAAACATCGGCGTTTGCTCAAAACCCCTTTCTCTGCTAAGATATAAGGGCTGAACGACCTCGGGCAGCGCGGCTGGCCGGGGTCGTTCCACGTCTGAATCGAGGTATTACGAGTGCTGACTGAACGAACCGACCTGCGCAATGTCGCTATTATCGCCCACGTGGACCACGGCAAGACGACCCTGGTGGACGGCCTGCTGAAACAGGCGCGCGTTTTCCGCGCCAACCAGCAGGTAGCCGAGCGCATCATGGACTCCAACGCCCTGGAGCGCGAGCGGGGCATCACCATCCTGGCCAAGAACACGGCCATCACCATCTGGGACCCGGTAGCGCAGCAGCAGGTCAAGATCAATATTGTCGATACCCCCGGCCACGCCGATTTTGGCGGCGAGGTGGAGCGGGTGATGAACATGGTGGATGGCGTGTTGCTGCTGGTCGACGCCGCCGAGGGCCCCATGCCACAGACGCGCTTTGTGCTGAAAAAGGCGCTGGAGATGGGCCATCGCGCCATTTTGGTCATCAACAAGGTCGACCGCAAATTCGCCGACCCGGTGCGCACGCTGAACGATACCTTTGACCTGTTCATTGAGCTGGGCGCCAGTGACGAGCAGGCCGATTTTCCGGTGATCTATACCAACGCCCTCACCGGCCAGGCTGGCCTGACCCCCGACCTGAGCCCCGACCTGAGCCCGCTCTTCGACGCCATCCTGCGCCACATCCCGGCGCCGCGCGTGGACCCCGACGCCCCGCTGCAGATGCTGGTGACGACCCTGGGCTATAACGAGTATCGGGGCATCACGGCCGTCGGGCGCATTTTTGCCGGGCGGATGACGGTAGGCCAGCCGCTGGCGCGCCTCACCCGCGACGGGCAGGTGCTGCCCGAGCGTGTGCGCTATCTGCAGGTGCACCAGGGGCTGGAGACGCTGGATGTGGAGCAGGCCGAGGCGGGCGAGATTGTGTCGCTGGCCGGGCTGGAGGGCATCGCCATCGGCGACACCCTGGCCGACCCCGACCAACCTCGGGCGCTGCCCACAATCCACGTGGAAGAGCCGACGGTGCGCATGACCTTTGGCGTCAACACCTCGCCCTTTAGCGGCCGCGAGGGGCGCTGGGGCACCTCGCGCCGGCTGCGCGAGCGCCTCTTTGACGAGCTGCGGCGCGACGTGGCCCTGCGCGTGGACGAGACGGATACAGCCGATACCTTTGTCGTCTCGGGGCGCGGCGAGCTGCACCTGGCCATCCTGATCGAGACCATGCGCCGCGAGGGGTACGAGTTCCAGGTGTCGCGGCCCGAGGTGATCTTTCATCGCAATGCCAGCGGCGAGACCCTGGAGCCCTACGAAGAGGTGTACATCGAGACGAGCACAGCCACCGTGGGCACCGTGGTCGAGATGCTCGGCTCGCGCCGCGGGCAGATGCTCAACATGGTGGACACGCAGGATGGCTCGGTGCGCCTGACCTACCTGGCGCCCACGCGCGGGCTGCTCGGCTTCCGCCAGCAGTTCCTGACGGCCACCCGAGGCATGGGCACCCTGCACACCCTCTTCCACGGCTATGCGCCCATGGCCGGGCCGATCCCTTCGCGCACCACGGGGTCGCTCGTGGCCTGGGAGGCAGGCGTTTCGACGACCTATGCCCTGCGCAGCGCCGAGGAGCGGGGCGTGCTCTTTATCGGCCCCGGCGTGGAGGTCTATGAGGGCATGGTCGTGGGCGAGCAGCAGCGCAGCGACGACCTGGCGGTGAACGTTTGCAAGACCAAGCACCTGACGAGCATCCATACCGAGACCAAGGATGCCTTTATGCGGCTCAACCCGCCGCGCCAGATGAGCCTCGACGATGCGATCGAGTACCTGGCCGAGGACGAGCTGCTCGAGGTGACGCCCCTCAGCTTCCGCATCCGCAAGCGGATTCTCGACACCCACGAGCGCGGCAAGCAGAAGAAGCTGGCCAGGCAGACCGTCGAGGCGTGACGCGTGATCCCGTGATGCATGAGGCCGTCTTGGGCCGGAACGCTTGCTGTGGCATGGGCAGAGCCCTCGCCGGGTGTCGTAGTGACGACTTGTTCGTCTCCCCGGGGCAGGCAAAGACGAAAGGCCATCACTACGACACTGACCGAGATTCCCGCACTGAGCCTCTGGGAGGGGCAGTGGGGCTGGCCCGCAGCTTGCTAACCTTCCCATGCCTGGCGTACCTTGCATGCGTCCGGTTGTAGAATGGCCTGTTGACAGAGGGGACCTGGCCGGCTATACTCTTCCGGAAACCGCCAAAAGACTGGAAGATGCTCATGTGGCCTGTATATCCCTTTACGGCCCTGGTGGGCCAGGAAAAGATGAAGCTCGCCCTGGTGCTCAACGCTATCAGCCCTGAGATCGGCGGGGTGCTGATCCGGGGTGAGCGGGGAACCGCCAAGTCCACCGCCGCCCGCGCGCTGGCGGCGCTCCTGCCCGAGATCGAAGTCGTGCGCGAGTGCCCTTTCGGCTGCGACCCTCGCTATCCCGATCGGCTCTGCTCGAACTGTCGTGAGCGGCTGGAGCGCGGCGAAACCCTCGCCACCCTGCGCCGGCGTACGCGCTTTGTGGACCTGCCCGTCAGCGCCACCGAGGACCGGGTGGTGGGCACGCTGGATATTGAGCGCGCCCTCAAGACGGGCGAGCGGCGCTTTGAGCCGGGGGTGCTGGCGGCAGCCAACCGCGGGCTCCTCTACGTGGACGAGGTGAACCTGCTCGATGACCACGTGGTAGACCTGCTGCTCGATGCAGCCGCCATGGGCGTGAACGTGGTGGAGCGGGAGGGCATTTCTTTCATCCACCCGGCGCGCTTTATCCTGGTCGGCACCATGAATCCCGAAGAGGGCGAGTTGCGCCCACAGCTCCTGGACCGCTTTGCCCTCTGTGTGGACGTGCGCTCCCTGGCCGATGCCGCCTCGCGTGTGCTCGTGCTGGAGCGGCGCCTGGCCTACGAAGCGGACCCGGCCGCCTTTGTCGCCGCGTGGGCGCCCGCCGAGGCGGACCTCTCGCAGCGCATCGCCGAGGCGCGTGAACTGCTGCCCCAGGTGAGCTACACAACCCACGATCTGCAGACCATCGCCGAGCTGACGGCCAGCCTGGATGTCGACGGTCACCGTGGCGACCTGGTGATCCTCAAAACGGCGCGCGCCAATGCCGCCCTGGAGGGCCGCCTGAGCATCAATGCTGACGATATCATCCAGGCGGCGGAGATTGCCCTGCCCCACCGCCTGCGCCGCCATCCTCTGGAGGATGCCGAAGCGGAGCCACAGCAACTGGAGGCCCGGCTGGAGCAGGTACGCATGCACCTTGCTCAGCCCCCTACTGTGGCGGCTGCCGATGCAGGAAAAAAAAAGCCCTGAAACCGGCTCCCTCGGCCACGGTTGAGGCCGTTGTGCCGCAGGCAGGCACACCCCTGCACGGGCACCATGCAGATGCCCAGCCCATGGATTACCTCCGCAAGGCCAGCGTGGATGTGCCCACCGGCCAGGCCTTCCAGCCCCGCCGCGTGCAGGCGCCGCTGGACCGCCTGACCCGCCGCACCGCCGGCCGGCGCTCCTTCACCCTGACGCAGCGCAAGCGCGGCCGTTATGTCACGAGCCGCCCCGCCGGGCAGGACCTGAGCGACCTGGCCCTCGATGCCACCCTGCGCGCCACGGCCCCCTACCAGGTGGAGCGCGGGCGGCCCCTGGGCGCGCCCCTCCGCCTGCGCCGGAGTGATCTGCGGCGCAAGGTGCGCGTGCGCCGGGCTGCCAATCTGATCGTCTTTTTGCTCGACGCCAGCTGGTCCATGGCCGCCGCGCAGCGCATGAGCGCCACCAAGGGGGCCGTGCTCTCGCTTTTGCTCGACGCCTACCAGAAACGCGACCGGATATGCCTGGCCGTTTTCCAGCGTGACCGCGCCCGCCTGGTGCTGCCCCCCACGAGCTCGGTCGATCTGGCGCGGCGCCTGCTGGCGCAGCTCCAGGTCGGCGGCAAGACGCCTCTCAGCCACGGTCTGCTGCTGGCCAACGAGGTGACCCGCCGCGAAAAGCTGCGCGACCGCGAGGTGCAGCCCATCCTGGTGGTGCTCACCGATGGGGCGGGCAATGTGTCCATCTCCGGCCGCCCACCCGAGCAGGAGGCGGCCGATCTGGCTGCCCGCATCCGCGCTGAGCACATCCGCGCCCTGGTCATCAACACCGAGCACGCCTCCCTCGACCGGGGGCTCGCCAAGCAGCTGGCCGAGGCCCTCGGCGGCGATTGCTTTACCCTGGCCGAGCTGCGGGCGGATGAGCTGTATCGGGCGGTGAGGAACGTAATACGTAATGCGTAAAGCCGCCATTGCGCGGCGCCCGCCCCTCTGCATCGTTTCGTTATGGGAGTGCGCCGTAGAGCAACGCATGCCTCGGAGTTGCATCCTTACGCATTACGGATTACGTATTACGAGTCGAGGAGAACGTCATCGCGTGAGTCACACTGCCGCTTCATCACGCCGGCGCCTGGCCGCCGACCTGTCGCTCTTGGCCATCACGGCCGTCTGGGGCGTTACCTTTGTCACGGTTAAGAACGCCGTGGCCGCTTACCCCGTTTTTCCTTTCCTGATGTTGCGCTTTCTGATCGCGGCGCTGGCCTTGGCGCCTGCAGCCTGGTGGGCGCGGGGGAGGTTTCGCCCCGGCGACCTCCCGGCAGGGATCGCGGCAGGGTTCTTGCTCTTTACCGGCTATGCCCTGCAGACCCTCGGTCTGCAGGAAACGGAGGCCGCCAAGGCCGGCTTTATCACCGGCCTTTCGGTGGTGCTGGTGCCCGTCATAATGGCTGTGCTCTGGCGGCAGCTGCCCCCGCAGCGGGCCATCGCCGGCACGGCGCTGGCCACCGTAGGGTTGGCGCTCCTGTCGCTCAACGCCGATTGGTCCATCCATCGGGGCGACCTGCTGGTGTTGGGCTGTGCCTTTGGCTTTGCCGGGCACATCGTCGCCCTGAGCATCCTTTCGCCCGGGCGTGACCCGCGGGTGCTCACGCTCGTCCAGGTGGCCACAGTGACGGTGCTCAGTGCGGGCGCCTCGCTTGTGAGCGGCGGGGTCCCCGCCGTGCCCGCACCCGTGTTGGAGGCGGCGGCCTTTACGGGCGTCGTGGCGACGGCGCTGGCCTTTTTCGTGCAGACGGCCGCGCAACGCCTGACCCCGGCCACTCACACAGCGCTGATCCTGACGGCCGAACCAGTCTTTGCCGCCCTCTTTGGTGTGGCAATAGCCGGCGAACGGCTGGTGGCGCGCGGCTGGCTGGGCTGTGTGAGCATCCTGGTGGGGGTCATTCTGGGGGCGCTGGCAGGCGAGGCGGGTTCGGCGCCCAAGCCCGCCGATGCGGCCCCTATCATGCAAGAGGAGGCATCATGATCGAAGGAGTCACCGTCAAGGACCTGCGCATGATCCCCGATGAGCGCGGCTACCTGATGGAAATGCTGCGCTCCGACTGGCCCGAGTTTGAGCGTTTCGGCCAGGTCTATGTCACCGCCGTCTACCCGGGGGTGGTCAAGGGCTGGCACTATCACAAGATCCAGACCGACCACTTTGTCTGCCTGGCCGGCATGGCCAAGGTCGTGCTCTATGACGACCGCGAGGGCTCGCCCACACGCGGCGAGGTGAACGAGTTCTTCCTCGGCTGGCAGCGCCCGCGCCTGCTCAAAATACCGCCCGGCGTGCTGCACGGGTTCAAGGGCATCAGCCCAGAGATGGCGCTCATCGTCAACGTGCCCACCGAGCTGTACAACTATCAGCAGCCCGACGAGTACCGCCTGCCCCCCCATACGGATCAGGTGCCCTATGACTGGTCAAGGAAGGACGGGTAAGAGGGCCAACGCCGCTTCCAGCGCCGAGAGCAGGGCCTTTTCCTGCGCAGGCAGCACGGTGCGCAGGTCGAGGAGCAGGCGGTCCTGCTCGATGCGGCCGACGACGGCAGGCTCGCCCAGGCGCAGGCGGCGGGCCAGGGCGTCTACCGAGGGGGCGCGGAGGGCGATGAGGTAGGTCGGGAGGGTTTCGCCGGGGAGGGAGCCGCCGCCGATGGTGGAGCGCCCGGGAATGACCTCGGCTTGGGCGCCCAGGGCGCGCAAGCGGCGGGCAAAGCGGCGGGCGCGGCCCTGGACCTCCTCCGCAGACAGAGAGATCATGCGCCAGATGGGGATCTCTGTGGCGGCGCGGCCGGCCAGGTGCGCAGCCAGGGTCGCGCCCAGGGCAGCCAGGGTGAGCTTGTCCACACGCAGGGCGCGGGTGAGAGGGTGCCGGCGCAGGTGGGCTATCAGCTCCGCGCGGCCCACGATCATGCCCGCCTGCGGGCCGCCCAGGAGCTTGTCGCCGCTAAAGGTGACCAGGTCCGCCCCGGCGCCGAGCAGCTCCTGCACGGTCGGCTCGTGGGCCAAGCCGAAAGCCGCCGTATCCAGCAGGGCGCCCGAGCCCTGATCCACCACCAGCAACGCGCCCTTTTCGTGGGCAAGCTGGGCCAGCTCCTCGGTCGTGGGCTGCTCCACAAAGCCCAGGAGCTGGAAATTGGAGGCGTGGACCTGCAGGAACATGGCTGTCTGCGGGGTGCAGGCAGCGGCGAAATCGCGGGCATAGGTGCGATTGGTGGTGCCGACCTCCACCAGCGTCGCCCCACTCTGGCGGAGCACATCGGGCACGCGAAAGCCGCCGCCGATCTCCACCAGCTGCCCGCGCGAGATGATCACCTCACGCCCGGCGGCCAGCGCACTCAGCACGAGCAGGATGCCGCCGGCGTTGTTGTTGGTGACCAGGGCCGCCTCGGCGCCGGTGAGGCGCTGCAGCAGCCCCTCGGCATGGTGATAGCGGGAGGAGCGCCGGCCCTCTTCCAGATCGAACTCCAGGTTGCTGTAGGCGGCAGCCTGCGCAATGGCAGCCAACGCGGCCTCGCTGAGGGGGGCGCGGCCCAGGTTCGTCTGCAGGATGACCCCGGTCGCATTGATCACCGGCCGTAGGGAGGGGCGCAGCCAGGAATCGAGGAGCCGGCCGGCCGCCACAAGCAATTCGGCGGGCGTAGATGCGGGGGCTCCCTCGCGCACCGCCAGCCGGGCTTCGGCGAGCGCCTGGCGCACCGCCGTTGTCGCCAGCTCACGCCCCCCCTGCGCGGCCAGGGGCTCAAAGCGGACGTCGCGCAGCAGGGCATCCACACTGGGCAGGCGGCGCAGCTCGGCCTGAAGCTCAGCCATCGGCCGTGCCTCGCCAGCCATAGAGGCCCAGGTCCAGGCGCCCAGCAACATCGAAAATCACGCCTTCATCCTCCAGCAGGGCCTGCTGCAACAGCTTGCCGTCGGGCAGGCGCGCTACAGTCGAGGGGCGGCCCTGCGCATTGACCACCCGTTGCCAGGGGAGCCCCTCTGGGCAAGAGCGCATGGCCCAGCCCACCGCCCGCGCCCCGTTGGGCCGCCCCAGCATGCGGGCAATCTCGCTGTAGGTCACCACCTTGCCGCGCGGCACACCGGCCAGGAGGGCATAGACCCGTGCAAAAAAAGGTTCGCTCATGCGGCCTGCACCGTCCCGGGCAGATGAGCATTGGGCTTGACGTCGAGGTCCCACGCCGAAACATCCCCCTGCAGGTAATGCCAATAGGCTGCGGCCGCCACAATGGCGGCATTATCGGTGCAGAGGGCGGGCGGCGGAATGCGCACAGGCAACGGAAGGGTCTGGCGCATGCCGGTGCGCAGGGCCTCATTGGCCGCTACCCCTCCGGCCAGCAGCACCTCCGTGGCGCGAAATTGCTCGGCGGCCCGCAGCGTCTTTTGCACCAACACATCCACCACCGCCGCCTGGAAACTGGCCGCCATATCGGGCACAGCCAGGCGCCTCATGACCCCTGCAGGCAAGGGCGTGGCCAGCTTGCGCCCACGCCGCGAAAGCTGAGCATCGGTGTCCTCGGCCAGGTGCAGCACCGCCGTCTTGAGCCCGCTAAAGCTGAAATCCAGGCTATCGCCCAGCCAGGCCCGGGGCAGGGCAAAGGCTTCAGGATCGCCGCTCTTGGCTGCCTCTTGTATGGCAGGCCCGCCCGGGTAGGGCAGGCCCAACAGACGGGCGACCTTGTCGAACGCCTCGCCCGCCGCGTCGTCGAGCGTCTGCCCCAGCAGGCGGTAGGCGCCATGATCCGACATGAGCACCAACATGGTGTGCCCGCCCGAAACGACCAGGCACACCAGCGGGAAAGCGGGCGGAGGCGTCGCCTCTTGCCCGGGCTTGACCAGCCAATTACCGTAGATGTGCGCCTCGATGTGGTTCACGCCGATCAGTGGCTTCGACTGGGACCAGGCTAACCCCTTGGCCACATTCAGCCCCACCAACAGTGACCCCGGCAACCCCGGACCATACGTCACCGCCACAGCATCCAGCTCGTTCCAGGAGCAACCGGCAGCTTCCAGGGCCTGGCGCACAGCCGGCACAATGAGCAAGATATGCTGGCGGGAGGCCATCTCGGGGAAAACGCCGCCATACTGGCGATGCAGGTCAATCTGCGAGGTGACAATATTCGAGAGGATGTTCCTCCCGTCTTCGACGATGGCTACCGACGTCTCGTCACAAGACGTCTCAACACCCAGGATACGAGTCACTCTTCACCTCAAACTCACAAGCTCTCTCCCTCACGATTGCGGCGTCACTGGAGAGGTGGTAGGCGTGGGCGAGTTGACGCCGGGCTGAGGCAAGGGTGCGCAATAGAGCTTGGCGCCGCTGGTCAGGAAGACGCGTTGCCGGTTCTCGTCGACGAACAGCCCCTGCAATTTGTCCAGGGCCGTCTGTCCATCAGCCGCTTTGAACTGGCGCACAAACTGCCCTTCCTTTGTGAACTGCACAACCCGTGCCAGACCAGCATCGGCCACATACACCGAGCCATGGGTATCATCATCGCCCGTCACACAGAGGGCAACCGGGTTGCTGAGCGGCACATCCAGGCCGCCCAGGGTAAAGGGCTCTTCCTTGCCCGACAGGAATTTCAAGATCGTCCCATCGGCCAGCAGCACATAGATATGCCCATCGATAGCCATGTCGACCGCAGTGCTCAGATCGCCGCTGAAATCGGCCGGGAGATAGTCCTTGGGGGGTGAGGTATAGCCCCCGGCCGTAGGCTCGTATTTGAGGATACGATTCTGGGCCGCGTCGAGCAGGTAAAAGTTGCCAAAGTAGGAACCGGCGGCCACCGGCTTTCTCCAGGCGGCGCTGTTGGCTACCGGCAACACGGTAATGCCCCGGGTCACATCCCATTGCAGCAGCGAGCCATTGCGCTCCAGGATCATCAGGTTCGACGTTTTTTGCTCGCCGCCGGCAGGCATCCAGATCATATCCAGCAGGTCACCCACCACAATCGAGCCCACAGCCTGGCCCTTTTGCACAAGCTGCGCATCCGAAGCCGGCGGCTCGAGAGCATCGCCAGCCGGGTTGAGCAGGCGCCGGTAGACGCGGCCGCTGCCGCGATCGAGCACGAACAGATCGGTGCCGCGCACGATCACGCGTGTGGGCTCCGCCGAGCCTGCCTCGCCGGCAGAGAAATCCGCCAGCTCCCAGATGGTATACAGGCGCTGCACCGTGCTGGCCGCATCGAGCTGTTCCAGCATCTCTCGGTGCAACTGGAGCGCTGAGGCATCCGCGGGTGAAATGGCCAGGGCGTCATCGATCAGCTTGAGGCCGTTGCGCAATCCCTCGCGCAGCGAGTCCTTCTGCCCGCTATTAAAGCCCGTGTCGCGCACCGATATCGCCTGTTGGAGCAGTTCCTCCACCTGCGCGCGCCTCGTGCGTTCATAGTTCCAGCGATATGCGCTCACGACAGCGACAGCCAACACGGGGATCAACAGAGCCAGGACCACCACGGTGCGTATGCTAAAGCGGCTCTGCGGCTCGTGCGAAGGCGCAGGGCGAGAGCTACGGCCTGCAACCCTCTGCTGGGCCGCCAGACGCGACAGCCGGTCGCGCAGACTTGGCCGCGAGGGCTGATCCTCCACCGGGTACTCCTCTTCCTCCGCCTCTACCTCCTCCAGGTCTTCAGCGGCCAGTGGCCGCGAGGCAGGGCGTTCCATCCGCTGACCGCGCGCCGACGAGGCATCGGGCAGTGCGCCGGGTGGAAGGTCGTCCTCTTCCCCGGCGCCAAGCGCCGCTGCCGCCTCATCTGATGCCGGAGCGGGCGAGCCGATGGAAACGATAACCGCGCTCATCTCCTCGCCCGTAACCAGGCGCCGCAACAACTGGGGCGCCCCCTCGCGGTGGGCCAGGGCCTCGGCCACCGCACGGCTCGTCGCCACACCGGCCAGGATGGGTGAGGCGAGCATGAAGGTATCCCCTTGTGCCACGGTGGCATGATAAAAGGCGGGCTGGATGTTGCGCCGCAGGCCCAGTGGGGGCGAAGCAGACCATTCGTCCTGGGGTGGAATGCCCTGCCGCAGCCAGAGCGATTCCTCCGGAAAGCGACGCAGCCCTTCCGGCTGCAGCAGATAGGCCAGGGCGGGGCCAATCTGGCCCAGGTAGAGGTCATTGCCACGCAGCACGGCGCAGGTAATGCCGGCAATGCCACGAGATTCGCGCGGTGAGTTGAGGTTCTCTTCAAAGAGCAGGTTGGCAGCCTGTGCGAGCGCTGCCCCAATGCTGCCGGTCACGCTGCCCGAGGCATGATAATAGGTATTGCGCACAGCCTCACTCAAGAGTTTGACCACGCGGGCAGGGCTGGGAAAGGGCCCTATCACATCGACGAGCAGGTACATCTGGCCCCGGTGGCGCCAGGAAGAGGGCATGGCGGGACCTTCGAGCACCAGGACGTTCTGCGGACGTTCCTGCACCACCCCCTGGCTGATCCCGAACCGTTGCACGACTGTTTTGAACGTGGCATCCATGCGGATTACTCCTTGGCTCAGCCGTACTGGTTTGTCATGCGCCGCTCCATGTGCGCAGCAAACCGGTCCCTATTCCCATTCGATCGTGGCCGGCGGCTTGCTGGAAATATCATAGACCACGCGGTTGACAGCCGGGACTTCATTGACGATGCGGTTGGAAATGCGCGCCAGCACCTCGTAAGGCAGGCGCGCCCAATCGGCAGTCATGGCATCCTCAGCCACCACCGCCCGCACAGCCACGACATGGGCGTAGGTGCGATGGTCCCCCATGACCCCCACACTGCGCAGGGGGGTCAGCACCGCGAAATACTGCCACACATCGCGCGCCAGCCCTGCCTGTGCAATCTCTTCCCGCACGATGCGATCGGCCGCACGCACCACGGCCAGCCGCTCCGCCGTCACCTCGCCGATCACGCGCACGGCCAGCCCCGGCCCGGGGAAGGGCTGCCGCCACACCATCGCTTCGGGCAACCCCAGCGCTAACCCCACGCGGCGCACCTCGTCTTTAAACAGGTAGCGCAGCGGCTCCACAAGCTGGAAGCGCAGGTCATCGGGCAGGCCAGCGACATTGTGGTGGCTCTTGATGCGCGCCGCCGCCTTGGTGTCATGTGACGTGCTCTCGATCACATCCGGGTAAAGGGTGCCCTGCGCCAGGAAATCGACCTGCCCCAGGACCCGGGCAGCCTGCTCAAAGACGTCAATAAAGGTGGCGCCAATCCGCTTGCGCTTCTCCTCTGGGTCCTCCACACCGCTCAGTGCCGTGAGGAACTGCGCTGTCGCATCCACATATTGTACGCGCAGGCCCAAGTGCTCGCGGAACAGGGTGAGCGCTTCCTCAGCCTCGTTGTGGCGCAACAGGCCATTATTCACAAAGACTGCTGTAAGCTGGTCGCCCACCGCCCGGTGCACCAGCGTCGCCGCCACCGCCGAGTCCACGCCGCCAGAGAGGGCACAGATTACCTTGCCCTGCCCCACCTGCGCGCGGATGCGGGCCACCGCCTCGTCAATGAACGAGCCGGAGGTCCACGTTTGCCGGCAGCCGCAGAGCCGGCAGAAATTCTCGACAATCTCCTTGCCGCGCGGGGTATGCACCACCTCGGGGTGGAATTGCAGCCCATACAGGCGGCGCTGCGGGTCGCCCATGGCCGCAACCGGCGCATTGGCCGTCTGCGCCAGCGCGCGGAAGCCGGCAGGCATGCCCTCGATGCGATCGCCGTGGCTCATCCACACCTCAAGCTCCGGCCCCAGCCCGGCAAAGAGGGGCGCCTCCTCGTCAATAATCTGCAGGCGCGCGGGGCCATACTCGCGGTGAGTTGCCGGGGCAACCTTGCCCCCCAATTGTTGCGCCAGCAACTGCATACCGTAGCAGATGCCCAGAATCGGCCAACCCTCACTCAGGATCTCCGGCCGCAGATGAGGGGCGCCCGGATCATAGACGCTGGCCGGCCCCCCTGAGAGAATCAGGCCTTTGGGGCAAAGGCGCCGCAGCTCTTCGACTGTGATATCAAAGGGCACCAGCTCTGAATACACATTGCACTCGCGCACGCGGCGCGCGATCAGATGGCTATATTGTGAGCCAAAATCGATGACGACAATCATCTCGCGGTCGCCGGCTGCCGGGGGCAATCCGCTATCCGCACGGTTGTTTATCATAGCCCGCCCCCTAGTCCCCAAACTCGATATGGCCGTTCTCCATACTGCGGATGCTCACGCAGGCCTCGATGGGCAAGCTGGGATGCTGCTGCGCCAGAAGGGCGCGCCCGCCCTCAAAGGTCTTCTCGATCACAGCCCCCACACCCACCAATGTGGCCTGGGCGCGCTCCACAATGCGGATCAGCGCGCCGATCGTCTGCCCCGAAGCCAAAAAGTCATCGACGACCAGGATGCGATCCGCGGCGGAAACCATTTCCGGCGACACAAAAAGCTCCACCATACGCCCCTTGGTATGGGAAGGGGCCGCCTCGACAAAGGTGTGCTCGGGCATGGTCACCGGCTTGACCTTGCGCGCATAGACCACCGGCACCCCCAGCGCCAGGGCCGTGGCCAGGGCGGGGGCGATGCCCGAGATCTCGGCGGTCAGCACTTTGGTGATACCCATCCCCTGAAAGCGGCGGGCCAACTCCTCACCGACGGCCATCATCAGACGGGCGTCCACCTGATGATTGATGAATGTATCGACTTTGAGAATACCGTGGCCCAGGTTGCGGCCTTCGGCCAGGATGCGATCGCGCAGGAGTTGCATATAGACCCGTCCCCCAAGAGTCGCCCGCAGGCATAGAATCAAGATGGACCGGCCCTGCGGCCGGCTCTTGCAGCGATTATACCCCACTGTAGAGTGAGTGGCAAGTTTTTTCTTTGCCGCAGGGCTGCCTATCATATGTCGCATCGAGCAGCGTCGTGCCTGCACCAAAGAAGGTGGGCCAGCACAGGCGGTTGCCGGATATGGCGCTCCGCGACCGACCGGGCAGGCTGGAGACCTATCACTGCAGCCGTACTTACCCATCGAGGCGCGGATCCCATCCGGGCATCGCGCTTCGCACGCGACCGGAGTGAAGCCATTCGCGGGGTTTTGGCGGGTTGCCTGGCTGGCGCCGGGTTATGGGCTACGCAACCGCCCGGCATTGGGGGGCTTCCGCTTAGCGCCGAAGCCGATCGCCCGGCGTTTACCCTGGCCAAGTCCGGTTAGGCCTTTTGCCAAAGGATGGGCGTGGATTGCTCGCCCTGGAAATCGGTGTGCAGGAGGAGTCGGCTCTGCCCTATGGTGTGGGGATCACCGGGTGCGCGGTGGGCACACAGGATTTGCAGATCGGTGGGGTGGGGGTGGTTTCAAACAAGCGTTTGCCGGGCGCGCCGGATATAGAAACCGGGAGGAGCCATTTTCCGTCATTGACCAGGTAGGTGTTGGCCAGGTCTATGCTGGCGCTATTGACGATCATTGCACTGGTCGGGATTTCTGCCCCATTTCCAGCCCCTTTGGCCAGGTTCGCTGCTGCAATCATAGCAGAGTAACCGGCCTGATAGGACAATGGGACGGCGACGCTCTGCAGGATATCGCCATCTGTCTGGAGCAAATCGGCGACGGGGCGGTCAAGCCCCACGCCAAACACGGCTACCTGACCGGCAAGCCCGAGCGCCCTGACTGCCCGGGTGGCTTGCAGGATCCCTTGCGCACTGGCCGCCCACAGCAAGTTGACCTGCGGGTAGGCTTGGAGGATCTCCGCGGGCGATTGGCCGGGCTGCATTTCCATCTCGATGATCTCGATCCCCGGCATCTGTTTGAGCCGTGCCATGAAGGTTGCGCCGCACTCGCCGCAGCCGCCATCCCGAAGGCAGGGCCAGATGCCCACCACGGCTCGCCCGGCCCGCCCGTGGATCACCCACGCCATCACCGCATCGGCGCTCAAGGCGCCGGCGTCACGATCAGGGCCATCGATGACGGCAGTGTCGATGCCGGGCTCATTGACGCAGCCCACGAAACAGATCACGTGGGTCCCTGCTGCGCGGGCCTCTTGCAACCCTGCCACCGAGCCTTCCGCAGAAAACGGCGTCACCAGCAGCACAGCCGGTTTGTGACCTATGACGGAGGCGAGCAGCCGCGTCTCTTCCTCCAGGCTGGCCGCCCGGCCGCTCCACAGGCGCACACCGGCATGGCGCGCTGCGTCCTCCAGGCCAGACTTGAGCAGGCTGACATCGCCCCTTCCTGGCGGCAGCAACACAGCAACCAGCGGTTTTGCTCCCCCCATCTGTGAAGTGCAGATGCCGATCAGCAGCACGGCGAACAGAAGGGAGGTCAACACTTTCACCCTCTTGCTCAATGATAGAGATAGCATGCTACCTGGTGATCATCCCCGAGATCGATCAAGGGTGGCGGCGCTTCGCTACAGCGCGGCATAGCCTGTGGGCAGCGGCTGCGATAGATGCAGCCCCTGATCAGATCGGCGGAACGGCGCAATTCACCATATTTCATCGGCCTGCCATCATCCTGCCAGCGATTCCTGGGGTTGGGCGGCGGCACTGAGGCGATCAACACCTGCGAGTAGGGGTGCCGGGGATCGCGGACAACCACATCCATATTGCCGGCCTCCACGATGCGCCCCTGGCAGAGGATGACAATCTGCCCGCCCAGGTAAAAGCCCACCGCCAGGTCGTGGGTGATAAAGATGCACGACATGCCGTAATCCTGCTTGAAATTGAGCAGGATATTCAGAAAGGTCGCCCGCAGCGAAACATCGATCATCGAGACCGGCTCGTCGGCGATGATCAGTTGCGGACGGAGCAGGTAGATGCGCGCCAACATCACCCGCTGGCGCTCGCCGCCGCTCAGTTGATGCGGATAGCGGCCGATGATGTCTTTGGGCCGCAACTCCACTGCCTTGAGCGCCTCCTCGATCATTTCCATTTCCTGGCCCTTACCGGTGGACATGTGAAACTTGCGGATGACGACCTGGAGGACGCGCTCGATCTTGTAAAAGGGATTGTAGGTGCCATAAGGGTCCTGAAAGACGACCTGCACCTGCCGCCGGTAATCCTCCCACTCCCGCGGCTTCATCTTCCGGATGTTTTTTCCCTTGTAGCGGATCTCGCCCGAGCTGGGCCGTTCCAGGCCAAGGATGCTGCGGGCGATGGTCGTCTTGCCGCTGCCGCTCTCGCCTACCATCGTCAGCAGGGTGGGCCGGTCGCCGGGCAGAGAGAATGAAACCCCGTCGAGGGCACAGACCTCACCCTGGCCGAAAATGCCGCGGCTGGTGGTGAAGATCTTGGTCAGATTATCGATTTCGAGCAATGGTGTCGTATCCATGTTCACCATCCTGCATCCCTGCTCATGACGTCTGCGGACGTCATGAGCAGTTCTACATGGCCTGCGGGCCATGCCGCAGTCAGCGGAGCATTTCATCACACCAGTGACAGGCCACGAACCTGCCCGGGCGGATCTCGCGGAGCGCCGGCTCAACCGAATGACAGGCCGTCATCGCTTTCTCGCAACGCGGGTGGAAGCGGCAGCCTGGAGGCAGCTCGGATGGGCTGGGCGAGACACCCGGAATGCCATGCAGGCGCGTGCGCTCGCGACCGAGCGCGGGGATGGTCGAGATCAGGCCCTGAGTGTAGGGGTGAAATGGATCGTTGAAGATATCGTCGATCTCGCCAATCTCCATCACCTGCCCGGCATACATGATCACCAGCCGATCAGCGATCTGGGCGTGGACGGGCATATCGTGGCTGACCACGATGATCGTGCAGTCCAACTGCTCCTTGACGCGCATGAGCGTCTGCAGGACCATTTTCTGGATGGTCACATCCAGTGCGGTCGTCGGCTCGTCGGCGATGATCAGGCGCGGCTTGAGCGCGATGGATGCGGCGATGATGACGCGCTGTTTCATCCCCCCGGAGAGTTCGTGCGGGTACAGCTTGGCGACCTCCGGCGACAACCCGACGGTCTGCAGCAAGCCGGCGACATGTCGCTGCGCAACGGCCTTGGGCATGGGCTGGTGCACCTGGATGGCGTCGATGATCTGGTCCTCGATCTTCATCACCGGGTTGAGCGAGTTCATCGAGCCCTGCGGGATGTACGAGATCTGCTGCCAACGGATGCGGCGGAATTCCTCTTCCGACAGGCTGAGGAGGTCAGAGTTGCCGCCGGCATCCTTGGCCAGCAGTGGGGCAACCACCTCTCCGCTTTCAATGTGCCCCGGCGGGACGACGAGGCGCAGCAGCCCCTCGACCAGCGTGGATTTGCCGCAGCCCGATTCCCCGGCGATGCCGAGCACCTCATCGGGCTTGACGTCAAAAGTCACCCCGTCAACCACCCGGTAATCGCCGCGCGTGGTTCTGTAGTAGACGCGCATGTCTCGGATCTCAAGCAGGTTCATGTTCAGCCCCCGGTGATCCGCTTCAGGCGCGGGTTGAAAACCTGTTCCAACCCCATGTTGATCAGGTTCAGGGAGACGAAGATGAGGATGAGGCAGATCACCGGCGGGAAGATCAACTCGACTTTGCCCAGCGCGAGCGCGCCCCAGCTCAGCGAAAAGTTGACCATCAGCCCAAGGGTGATGATATCGCCTCCGGGGCCCAGGCCGATCAGCTCCAACCCCGTCTCGGCAAAGATCGCGCCGACCGTGGTAGACGCCAGAGCCACGCCCAGGAAAGGCAGCAGATTGGGCATCAACTCCTGGAAAATGATCTCCAGGTCTTTCAAGTTAGAAACAATAGCCAGGTCCACATACGGCTGCGCGCGCAGGCTGAGCACCTGGGCACGGATGGTGCGCATGCCAAATGGCCAACTGAACGCTGCCAGCAGCAACGCCATCACCGGAATGGAGAGGCCCTGGATATAGGCCGCCAGGGTGACCAGGATGGGCCAGGAAGGGATGACCAGAATCATATCGGTGAAGGTGCGCAGCGAACCATCCCAAGCACCGCCTTTATAGCCCGCTACAAAACCGATCAGAATGGCGATGAAGGTGGCCACGCCCCCCGAGAGGGCGCCGATCACCAGCGAATAGCGCAGGCCCAGCACGAGCTGCGCCAGCCAATCGCGACCCCAGCGGTCGGTGCCCAGCCAGTGCTGCGGCGAAGGGTCTTCATACGGCGTGAAGCTGCCCATGGAAACGGGGTTCACATTGCCGATCAAGGCCTGGTTGATCAGCGGCTGGAGCAGGGCGATCAGGATCAGGAACAGCAAGATCCCAATGCCGACCCCGAGGAGCTTGCTCTGTGAAAACAGGGCGCGGATTCCCACGGAAACCTCCCATGCACGATGTTAGCTCTTGCTCTCGCGGGCAACACGCGGGTCGACCAATGGCAGCAACAAATCGATGAGCAGCGTAGCCGTCAGCACGGTCACGATCGACATCAGCATGATGCCCTGTACCGTGTTGTAATCGAGCAAACCGATGGTATCACGGAACAGCGAGCCCAGGCCGGGGTAGTTGAACAGCATTTCCACCAACAGCGCACCGTTGAGCACAAAGCCCAGCGACATGGCCAGCCCGGTCACCTGCGGCAGCATGGCATTACGCAGCACGTAGGAGCGCAAGATTCTCCCCTCCGGCAGTCCTTTAGCCCGGGCATAGATCAGGTAATCCTCGCCGAGGATCGACACCACAATTGAGCGAGTGGAGATCAGCCAACCAAACATGGAAAACAGCACCAGAGAGAGGGCCGGCAATGTGCCATAACGGATGACGCTCTTGATGAACTCCCAGGTAAACCCCTTGGGGATAGCCGCATCAAAGGCGCCCCGCCGGGGCAACCAGACCAGAGTGTACGAAAAAGTGAATAGCAGCGCCAGCGCAATGAAATACGGCGGAATCTGAGACACGATCAGGGAAAGGTTGGTCATCACCCGCGAGAACAGGGAATCGCGTCGCCAGCCCACAATGCCGCCCAAGATGAATCCCAACACCCAAGCGATGATGGTGGAGATGCCCAACAACCCCACCGTCCAGGGCAAGGCCAGGAAGATGTGCTTTTCGGCCGGTGTCGGAAAGCCGATAAACGAGGGGCCCAGGTTAAAGTGCAGGATGACATTGTCCAGGTAATGAAGATACTGCTGGAGCAGGTTGCCATCGAGGCCCATCATCTTGCGGTAATTCTCGACCAGCACTTGCGCATCGGGAATCTGGCGGCCGCGCTGCTCCATCGAGCGCACATAGGCGCCGATGGGATCGCCCGGAACTAGGTGGAAGAACATAAAGGCAATAGTGAATGCGCCCCAGATGGTAAAGGCATACAGCCCAAGCCGTTTCGCAAGATAGACGAGAACAGAGATCTTTTTCATTCCTGTGCCTTCTGATGGGGTGATACAGGGTGCCCCCCTGCCCCTTTTCGCTCTTGCCCTCGGGGCAGGGGGGCAGATGCCGGCGAGGCTCTACGCCTTCTTCAGGTTCATCAAGGTGAACATGAACTCGGGCCACCAGGTGAACGGCACGGTCGCGATCTTCGTCTCATCTGGCCAGCCCTTCCAGTAGTGAGTGCTGAAGGGCATCACGAAGGTGGTCTGGATGATCGGGATGGAGATCATGTTGTCAATGAACATCTCAAAGGCCTGCTTGTAGATATCCTTGATCTTCGGATCATCGGGGGCTGTATCTTCCAGCGCTTTGGCTATGGGGTCGAAATCCTTGTTGCTGAAGCGAATCCAGTTGCCGGCGGTGGCGCGCTGGCCGACCGGCTTGATGCGGTAGGACTGCCACTCGGCGAAAGCCTGCGGGGGTTCCTGCCAATTGCCGCACCACCAGTGCGAGGAGATGTCAAAGTTGCCGGTCTGCAGGGCCTCATCCCACACAGTCATCTCATTCCACTTGACGGTGGCCTTGATGCCGACCTTGCCCAGGTTCTCGGCAAAGTCGAGCGCGATGGGATACTCGCCGGTGACGCCGACCTGCGGGACAATGATGGTGAATTCCATCTTCTGGCCCTTGTCATCGACGCGGATGCCGTCGCCACCCTTCTTGAAGCCAAGCTTATCCAGAATGTCGGCAGCCTTTTTCAGGTCGAAGGACACGTCGGAGGAGGCGCCGTATTTCTGCAAAATGTCCTTATAGTCATAGACCTCATTGCCGCCCCAATCGGCCCAGGGGTAATCGGCGGGCACGGTAGGCCAGGGATACAGCGAATCGGCGGCTTTTTTCTTATCGACGCAGTGGAACATGGCCCAGCGGACCTCTTTGCGGCTCAGCGGGTACTTGCCGCAGTTGAACCAGATGCCGCGCGGGCAGGGGTCGCGCCAGGGAGCCAGGACGACCTCCGGGTTCAGCTTCTGGGATTGGCGCAGCAGCTTGGCGTCGGAAGTGTACGAGTGGGCGTGATCGATAAAGTTGTCTGCCAGGTCGGCGATTTCGGCTTCGGGCGGGGGTGAGGTCTGCCAGACCACATAGGGTGGAATAGGATCGTAGCCCAGGGATTTGCCCCACCAGTTATCCACCTTCTCAAAGACGTACATACGCAGCTCGGGGATAGCCTGCTTGAACTTGTAGGGGCCAGTGCCGATGGGCGGGAAGGCTTTATAAGTCATGGGGTCCTTGCCCTTCCATTCGTGCTCGGCGACGATTGGGCAGGACCAGGCCTGTTTGAAATTCCAGTGGAAGCGTGGGTTGGCGGCTTTAAGCTTGAACACAGCCGTGGTGTCATCGGGGGCATCCACACTATCAACCCACTGGGTCATCGTCGAGCTCCAGCCCAAGTTCTCGTTGCTTTGAAGCATCTCGATGGTGAACTTGATGTCCTTGGCGGTGAATGGCTCCCCATCATTCCAGGTCACGCCCTTGCGCACCTTGAAGGTCAGCTGGGTATAATCTTTGTTGTAGGTGTAGCCTTCCACCAGGAAGTTGACCGACTCACCGGAGGCCCAATTGACATACATCAGGCGCGCGCCGATAAGCTGGTCCCAGCCGGAGCTGATCATCGCATTGGGCGTAAAGGGGTTGGCAGAATCAAAGATGCGGTAGACGGTTGTTTCGTTGATGATCACAGATTCCGCACGCGGGACGGGCAGGCCGCCCTTGATCGTCTCGACCACTACGGTCTCTTTGACCGGCTTTTCCACCTCCACAGTCTCTTTGACCGCCTTTTCCACCTCCACGGTCTCTTTGACGACCTTTTCCACCTCGACGGTCTCTTTCACGACCTGAGGGGGCGCGGGCTGCGCGCAGCCTGCTGCACACACGGCAAAGACTCCCAGAGCGATGGCCCGCAGGAATTCCCGGCGCGAGACGTTTTTCCCAGCCATTGAGCTACCTCCCGATTCTGTCAGTAGACAAGAAGATAGTGGATTGTGGAGATACCTGGTTGAGAAGGGTGTCGGCGAGAATGTTGAGGGACTTGCTCCCGTCCTATCTCATGGCGTCGAGGAAAGGGCCAAAACTCTGGTGGGCTGTTGGGCGGGGAACGTATAGAACTATTGAGGGACTCAGGGGTATATTCCAGGGGATCCAGCAATACCTCAGCAGCGGCCTTTCCCATACCTTCGTCTCCGGAATTGCCAAGCCGGTTGAATACGGGTCGATCGATGCCACAACTCGCGAGGTTTGCGAAAGAGGTACCTTATGGAGTATCGTGGGCCGGCACACTGTGCAGCTCTAGTTTTTCTGGGAAGGCGATGCGCCGGCACCTCGGACAGGCCAGGCAAGGGGTGCGTTATTGCACCACCGCATTGCCTGGCTGCACGCAGACTCTGTATTTTGTTAACTCGATTATACCCGATTCGTCCTCTATTGTCAACGCCTTGTTGGCCCAACCTGTGCCGGCCCTGGACAGGCCAGGGTGGCTGGGCTATAATCGGCTGTATCGCACTTGAGACTGGAGCAGCATGGGCACACTGTACGTTGTCGCCACCCCGATCGGCAACCTGGAGGATATCACTCTGCGCGCCCTGCGTGTGCTGCGCGAGGTGCGGCTCATTGCCGCTGAAGATACGCGCACGGCCCACAAACTCCTGGCGCGTTACGATATCCACACCCCCACGACCAGCTACTATGAGCACAACGAGTTGGTCAAGACGCCGCTGATCCTGCGTGAGCTGGAGCAGGGCGATGTAGCGCTGATTTCAGAGGCGGGGATGCCCGGCCTCTCTGACCCGGGGCACGAGCTCATTGGCGAGGCCATTGCCGCTGGCTTCCCGGTCGTGCCTCTGCCTGGCGCCTCGGCCATTACGTCGGCCCTTGCCGTTTCGGGGCTGCCCACCGACCGCTTTTTGTTTCTGGGCTTCCTGCCGCGGCGCGCCAGCGACCGCCGGGCCTTTCTCCAGTCGGTGGCGGCCGAGCCCTGGACTCTGGTGTTTTTTGAGGCGCCGCACCGCGTGTTGAGCAGCCTGGCCGATATGGAGGCCGTGCTGGGTGACCGGCGGATCGCAGCAGCGCGCGAGCTGACCAAGCTCTACGAAGAGACCTGGCGGGGCACGATCAGCGGTCTGCGCGCTTACCTGGCAGAGGCCGACCGGCGCGGCGAGTACACGCTGGTGGTGGCCGGCAAGAGCCCCGAGGCGCCGGCCCCATGGCCGCGAGAGCAGGTGTGGGCAGCCCTCGAGCAAGCGCTGGCTCGCGGCCGCACGCCCCGCGAGGCCGCCAAAGAGGTCGCCCTCGCAGCCCACTGGAAAGCCCGCGCCGTCTATGACCTTTCAACGGAGCTCAAGCGTCACTCCCGGTAAAGACGGCCTGATGGGCCGCGTAGCCCCTTATGACGCACCACACAGGCCTGCACAGGCTAGCGGCTCGTCTCCACCTTGTCGGCAGCATCGCAGGGACGGCCCGGCGGGCCGTGGGCGCGGACCGGAGCAGGAAATGCTGGCCCTCCGTCTACTCAGTTATACAGCCATTGCTTGCATTGCAGCTTCATGCTATAATGAATCGGGTGTTCCGCCTGCCTGTCTCCATTTCTGCCGCTGGATTTGAGCCGTGCTTAGCCATTCAGACCCAACGACCCCAGCCGGCCCGCAGGCCGCACATACCACTGGCACCCGGGCTGAGCAAATCAACTATCTGCTGAGCCTGGGGCAGGCTGCCGCGCGTGCCGGGAAGCGCAGCGAGGCACGCCGCCTGTTTCAACGCATCCTTGCGCTCGACCCCACCAACCTTGACGCCTGGCTGTGGTTGGCCTACCTGGCGCCCTCCCTGCGCCAGACCCTGGCTTACCTGGAACAGGCCGGCGCTCATCACCCCGGCGACCCCCGCCTGAGGGAAGCACTGGCATGGACAAAGGCCCGCCTGCCGCGGGAGGACACGGCCTCGGCCGCCCGCCGCGTTTCCCAGTGGTCACCCGCTCTGCCAACGCCGGGGCAGCGGCTTCAGCCCAGCCGTGCCGCGAGCGACCCGAACAACCGATCTGCCCTGGCCAAGCCGCAGGCCATCCGCGCGCCCAGCCGGCGCTTCCACCTGCACACCCCGGTCATTGGTCTGACTCTGCTCATCCTCATCCTGGGGGGTCTGGGGGCCACCATCGTCGCCCACGGCGGCCTGCCGACGAGATCGCCCTCGCCGCAACCGACGCCTACCGAAGGGTTCGTGACGCCCACACCGGATATGGCCACCCTCCGCCAGGAGTCGGGCCAGGCCATTGCCAACCAGAACTGGGCGCAGGCCGTCTCTATTCTCGAGCAGTTGCGCCAGCTTTCACCCGAAGACGACGGCGTGCGCCAGCAACTGGCTGTGGCCAACCTGCGCTATGGCCTGCAATTGGTCGATATGGACCGCATCGACGAGGCCATCGCCCACTATGACGCTGCCATCCGCTTCTATGCCAACGACATGGACCTGCAGACCGCCCGCAAGCTGGCCGTCAACTACCGCGACGGCAGAGCAGCGGCGCAGGCGCAGCATTGGGACGATGCCATCAATCTGCTGGAGAACGTCTATCGCATCGACCCGCACTTCCGCGACGTAGCGGACCTCCTCTTCTCGGCCTACATGGCCCGCGGCCAGGGGCAAGAAAAGGGCCAGGATTTGCCCGCAGCGCGCGATGACTATGCGCACGCCGCAGACATCAAGCCCAACGATCAGCAAGTGCAGAGCAAGCTGGCGTCGATCACGGCCACGCTCACGCCGCCTACCCCCACCCCCACGCCGCGCCCGCACAAGCGCATTGTGGTCTCGGTGGCGCAGCAGCATCTGTGGGCCTACGAGGACGACCAGGAGGTCTTTAGCTTTATCTGCTCCACGGGCACAATCGCCGCACCCACTCAGTTTGGCACCTACCAGATCCTCGACAAGATGCCAGAGGCCTGGTCATCGGTCTGGTCGTTGCGCATGCCATATTGGATGGGCATCTATTGGGCCGGGGCTTCGGAGGATGGCATCCATGCCCTGCCCATCTACAGCGACGGGCGTGTCCTTTGGAAGGGCAATCTGGGGCACCGCATTTCCTACGGCTGCATCGTGCTCGATACGCCAGATGCCATCGCCCTCTACAACTGGGCCGAGATTGGCACAACAGTGACCGTTAACCCAGACTAGTGGGCCCCCGCACTGGTTTTGATGAGTACCCGTTGCCTGCAGGAGAGCAACTCCGACCCATCAAAACCAGTGCGGGAAGCCACTAAACCGAACCTGGCTCGTACACCTGCCTGGCCTGAGCGGATCCAGGCTCCGTATCCGCCGCCGGGCGGCAAGCGGCTATTCCGCCACGCTGCCGCCCGGCCTCAATTTGGGAAAAGGGGCTATGCCCGCCCCCCAAAGGCCCTGTACCCGGGTAGGGCGTAGCGTAGGGCCCGGTTGCCAGGGCAGAGCGTCCTTGACAGCAGCCTGTTCGCCATGGACTCGCCGGCGTATCCTGGATGCACCCCTGGCTATTCCCCTTGTCAAACTGCCTCTTTACGGTTATAATCCCGCCCAAGAGCGATACAACACTGTCTCACTTCCTCGCACTGTTGATTCCAGATGCTGGCTGATGCTTACACCAGCTGCCGGCATTCCACGAAGGAGAGAAGGGCCAATCATGGACCCGGCTGAAGCTTCCCAAATGATCGCCTGGCTCGAAGAGGAATTGCGTAAGAACAAGGCGCAGATCGCCGAGATGCGCGATCTGGTAAACAAGCAGACTATTGAAATCGGCGACCAGCGGAAGCGTATCGAGGATCTGCAAAGCCGCCTAACCAAGCTGCAGACCGATTTCACCCGCATTTCGCAGGTCGATCAGGCTATCGCCCAGGTCAAAACGGAACTGGCGGGCGTGCTGCACGATGTGCGCGAGGAGATCCGGCGCAGCGATCAGCAGGCCCTGCAGAGCCGGCAGATTGAGCGCGAAGCCGACGCCAAAGCGCTCCTGGAACTCAGCCAGCGGGTGGAAAAGTTCGCCGTCCTGCCCGAGCGCCTGAGTGCGCTGGGCGCAGAACAGCAGCGGCTGAACGAAGCCCTCATCATGCTGCGCCAGCGCAGCGACGAGATCGACAAAACGCTGGTGCGCCTGGCCGACCAGGATCGCCTGAACGAGGAAGGCTACAAGCGCCAGTCGGGCCGCATCGACGTCCTGCAGCAGAGCCTCGACGGTATCCGCAACCAGACGAGCGGCTTCTCGGCGCGCTTCCAGTACCTGGAAAAGTGGGCTCAGGGCAGCGCCCAGCGCGCTGCGGAGCAACAGGCCTTCCGCACCGACCTGCAGCGCGCCCTGGCTGAGGTGCAGGAAGCGCAACGCCGCTCCGAGCAAAAGGTGGAGAAGCAGATCCGCGAATGGGCCACCATTACCGAGGGAAGTCATCGCGATCAGGAGCTGTGGACTAACCAGTTGCGAGTCTTCGCTGAACAGCACGAGCGCACCAAGAGGAGTCTGACGGGCATCCAGGACCTGGCCAAGGAGATGCGGGCAGCCTATGACGAGCTGCGGGCCATCGTCGATATGCATGCGGAAAAGCAGCGCCGCGACCTGCGCGAGTGGCAGGGCGAGAATGAAAAGCGATGGACCCGCTATCTGGCCCAATGGGAGTATCGCTGGTCTGAACAGCACAAGGTCAACGAGGTGTTTGATCAGCGTCTGAATGAGCTCGACAAGATAGCGCCGCCGATCCACCAGGCCCTGCAGGAGCTGCGCGTCCAGCTGGCCGATGAGGCAGCAGCAGCGCGCGCAGCCGTGCTGGAGTTGTGGCGCTTCGAGCTTGAGGCGTGGCAACACCAGGTCGATGCCATCAAGGTCACGGCCGACAAACTACATGCCCAGTTAAAGGAGTGATCCGGCGTGCGTGTTATTGGCACGGCGGGGCACGTTGACCACGGCAAATCAACCCTGGTCACGGCTCTCACCGGCATAAACCCTGACCGCCTGCGCGAAGAGCGCGAGCGAGAAATGACCATTGACCTGGGCTTTGCCTGGCTGGTGCTCCCCGATGGTGAGCCTGTCAGCATTGTCGATGTGCCCGGCCATGAGGATTTCATCAAGAACATGCTGGCGGGGGTCGGCGGCATCGATGCCGCTCTGCTGGTCATCGCCGCCGACGAAGGGGTCATGCCGCAGACCCGCGAGCATGTGCATATTCTGGACCTCCTGCAGGTCAAGAGCGGCGTCGTCGCCCTCACCAAAATCGACCTGGTCGATGACCCGGAATGGCTGGACCTGGTGCAAGAAGAGATCCGTGAGTTCCTGGCCGACACCAGCCTGGCCGACGCACCCATTGTTCCCGTCTCAGCCCGCTCGGGTGCGGGCGTGGAGGCATTGCTGCAGGCGCTGCAGCAGGCGCTCGAGCAGGCGCCCCCGCGCTCTGACCGAGGCCGGCCACGGGTGCCTATTGACCGCGTTTTCACCTTGGCAGGCTTTGGCACCATTGTCACCGGGACCCTCAGCGACGGTACCCTACGCACGGGCCAGGAGGTCGAAGTGCTGCCGGCAGGGGCGCGCTCGCGCATCCGTGGTCTACAGACCCACAAGCAAAAGGTTGACCTGGCAGCGCCCGGCAGCCGGGTGGCCATCAACCTGGTGGGCCTCGACGTTTCAGATCTCAGGCGCGGTAACCTGGTGACGCTCCCGGGGACTTATCGGCCAACCCAGATTTTCGATGCCCGCCTGCAGCTCCTGGATGACGCCCCGCGCCCGCTGCCCCACCACGCCGCCGTGGACCTGTTTGTGGGCTCCTTACAGACGACCGCCCGTCTGCGCCTGCTGGACCGCCCTCACCTCGACCCGGGGCAGGCGGCCTGGGTGCAGCTCGAAACTGAGGAGCCGGTCGTCGTAGTGGCACAGGATCGCTTTGTCATCCGCCAACCTTCGCCCTCTGCGACCCTGGGCGGCGGGTTCGTGGTAGACCCACACCCTGGCCGGCGTCACCGCCGATCACGGCCCGAGGTGCTGGCGCGCCTGGAGACGCTGGCTCACGGCACGCCGGAGGATATTCTGCTGCAGACCCTGGAGCGGCAGGGGCCGCTGCCCGCGCCCCTTCTCGTGCAGCGCTCGGGGCTGCCGCCCGAGGAAGCCGAGGCCGCCCTGGCTGAGCTGCAGCAAACGGCGCAGGTCTTCCCCCTGCTGCCTGGAAGCCCTGGGGGCGCCCTGATCAGCCAGGGTCAATGGAACACCCTCAGCGCCAAGATTGAATCGCTCCTGCAGGCCTACCATGCCCAGTATCCATTGCGGACAGGCATGCCGCGCGAGGAGCTCAAGAGCCGCCTTCGCGTAGAGAGTAAGCTCTATGGCGACATCCTGCAGCGCGCAGTTGCCGAGGGCACGATCCGCGCTGGCGAGAGCGTGGTCGCTCTCGCCAGCCATGAGATCCGCTTCACCCCGGAACAGGAGCGGCGCGTGCAGTCGCTGCTGGCCCAGTTCGCTCAGAACCCCTACAGCCCCCCCAGTGTGGCCGAGAGCGAGGCGGCGGTCGGGCCCAACGTGCTGACTGCGCTGATCGAACAGGGGCGCCTGGTGCGCCTGAGCGACAGCGTGCTCATGAGCGCTGAGGTCTACCGCACCATGCTCGACACGGTGATGGAGCGCCTGCGGCGCGGCGAAAGCGTCACCGTGGCCACCGTGCGTGACCTCTTTGGCACCAGCCGCAAGTACGCCCTGGCCTTCCTGGAATACCTGGACAGGGAGCATATCACCCGCCGAATCGGCGACGAACGCGTTCTCACCTGAGCGCCCTCATCAGGCGGGGTAAGGCAAACGTTGAGGCCGTCACGACGACACAGGCTCATGATGTAGGGACAGATCTGAGGTCTGCCCCTACATCGCCAGCGGACGTGCCCTCTCTCACTACAAACCCCGCCATCCTCCTTCCTGGCCCACATCTTGCTGGCTGCGAAAACGGATCATCCCGTTGACCTTTGTCAGCCAGCAGGAGCGAGCCTCCGGCTCGCCATGTGGGAGAGAGACATGAAATTCGTAATCGTTGGTTGCGGCCGGGTCGGCTCACGGACGGCCAGTCAACTCTCACTCGCCGGCCACGACGTCAGCGTCATCGACCGCGACCCCAATGCCTTTCTGCGCCTGAGCCCCAACTATCGTGGGCAGACCTTTGAGGGTGTGGGCTTTGACCGCGACGTCCTCATCCGTGCGGGCATCGAGCGCGCTGACGGGTTTGCCTCGGTCACCAGCGGCGACAACACCAACATCGTCTCCGCACGCACTGCCCGCAATGTGTTCCGCGTGCCCATGGTCGTTACCCGCATTTACGATCCCCGGCGGGCTGAGATCTACCGCCGCCTGGGCATCCTCACCATCTCGCCCACCGACTGGGGCGCCACCCGTATCACCGAAACCTTGCTCCACCCCGGCATGACCACCCTGCTGACTATGGGGCACGGTGAGGTTACCCTGGTGGAGGTCATCGCCAGTGAGCACCTCGATGGCCACCGCGTTGACGAGTTGAATATCCCCGGCGAAATCATCGTCTGTAGCCTGGCGCGCGACGGCAGAGCGGTCATACCGACAGCCGGTACCCGTTTCCGTCTGGGCGACGTCCTCAGTATCGTGGTCGACACGCTGTCCATGGGGCGCCTGCAACAAATGCTACGCATGCCGTAGGAGGTCGGCGGAATGAATGTGCTGATTGTCGGAGGGGGGCTTACCGGGTCCTTTCTGGCTCAAGTATTGTTGCAGGAGGGCCAGCAGATCACCGTGATTGAGAAGCGCCCGGCCAGTGCAGACCGGCTGCAGGCCATGCTGCCGGCTATCCGCGTGATCGCGGGCGACGGCGATGACCCCGCGACGCTGGAGCAAGCCGGCATCCGCGCTGCCGATGTGGTCGTGGCCACCACCGGCGACGATGAGGATAACCTGGTCGTCTGCCTGCTGGCCCGGCAGGAGTTCCGGGTGCGCCGGACCCTGGCGCGCGTGAACAATCCCAAGAACGAATGGCTCTTCACGGCCAACATGGGCGTGGATGTATGGGTCAGTCAGGCGCATGTGATGGCCGACCTCATGCGCGAAGAGATCGCGAAAACCCTCTGAGCAGCGGAGCGCCTATTTTGAGGGGAGAGGCATAGCATGAGCAGACTGGGCCCTACGCCCATGCGAGAGGCAGAGCGCGAGCCAACCCCAGCAGCGCCGACTGCCGAGACAGAAGAAGCACAGCGGGTCGTCGCCCTGCCCCCTGATCAGGTCTATGGGGTCCTAGACAGTGCACCGGAGGGCCTGACGAGCGCCCAGGCACAGGAGCGCCTGGCGCGCTATGGGCGCAATGTGCTGCCGCAAGCGCCGAGCACGCCACTCTATATCAAGTTTCTCTCCAACTTTACGAATGTGATGGCCCTCCTCCTGTGGGCAGCGGCCGGGCTGGCGCTGCTGGCCCAACAGCCGCAGCTCAGCATCGCCATCCTGGCCGTGATCATCATCAATGCGGGCTTTAGCTTCTGGCAAGAGTTTAAAGCCGAGCGCGCCGTGGAGGCTCTGAAGAGGTTGCTCCCCACCTACGCCCGCGTCCTGCGCGATAACCAGGAGCAACGCATCCCCGCCGAGGAACTCGTGCCCGGCGACGTGCTCATCCTGGCCGAGGGCGACTCCATCTCGGCCGACGCCCGCATCGTGCAAGAGTTCGAGCTGCGCAGCGATAACTCGACCCTCACCGGCGAGTCGGTGCCTGTGCGCCGCACTAGCGAGCCCTCGACCCAACCTGACCTCGCCCTCGCCGATCGCCCCAACCTGGTCTTTGCCGGCACCAGCGTCGCTACCGGCAGCGGCCGCGCTGTCATCTTTGCCACGGGGACGGACACGGCTTTCGGCCGCATCGCCCAGCTGACCCAGACGGTGCAGGCCGCGCTGAGCCCTCTGCAGCGCGAGGTGGCGCGGACGACGCGCATCATCACCGTAGCCGCCGTGACCGTCGGCATAGTCTTTACCCTTCTGGCGATAGCCGTGACGCGCACCCCCGTGCTCAATGCCCTGATCTTTGGCGTCGGCATCGTGGTGGCCTTTGTGCCCGAGGGTATGTTGCCCCTGGTCACGCTCTCGCTGGCGGTAGGCGTGCAGCGACTGGCCCGGCGCAACGCCCTGGTGAAAAAGCTCTCCGGCGTGGAGACCCTCGGCTCCACCACCGTCATCTGCACCGACAAGACCGGCACCCTCACCCAAAACGAGATGACCGCCCGCGAGGTCTGGCTCCCCTCCGGCCCTATCCGCATCACCGGCTCCGGCTATGAGCCCCAGGGCCAGTTCCTCCGCGACGACCAGCCCATCGCCCCCCACACCGACCCGGGCCTGGAGCTGCTCCTGACCGCCGCCGCCCTCTGCACTAACGCCCGCCTCGTGCCCCCCGATTCCACCCAGGCCCGTTGGTCCGTCCTCGGCGACCCCACCGAGGCCGCCCTCATCGTCGCCGCCGAAAAGTACGACCTCGATCTCACCACCCTCAACACCAACCAGCCTAGAATCTGCGAGATCCCCTTCGAGTCGGGCCGCAAGCGCATGACCACCGTCAACCAACTCCCCGGCCTCGCCCGCCGCGCTTACGTCAAGGGCGCCCCCTCCGAGGTCCTCCGCGTCTCCTCCCGCATCGAGGTCAACGGCCAGCCCCAGCCCCTCGACGACCCGTGGCGCGACCGCATTATGGCCCAGAACGACGAGTACGCCCGCAACGCCCTCCGCGTCCTCGCCGTCGCCTACCGTGACCTCGAAGAAAACGAGCCCTGCACCGATATGGAGCAGGTGGAGCGTGACCTCACCTTCCTCGGCCTCATCGCTATGTTCGACCCCCCACGCTCCGAGGTCGGCGAGGCCGTCGCCCGCGCCCACTCCGCCCGCATCCGCATCATCATGATCACCGGCGACTATGGCCTCACCGCCGAGGCTATCGCCCGCCGCGTCGGCATCATCCAAACCCCCAACGTGCGCATCATCACCGGCGCTGAACTGGCCGAAATGCCCGACGATGACCTCAAGGCCGCCCTGCAAGCCGGCGAGGTCATCTTCGCCCGCGTCGCCCCCGAGGACAAGCTGCGCGTCGTCTCGGCCCTCAAGGACCTGGGCCAGATCGTCGCCGTCACCGGCGACGGCGTCAACGATGCCCCTGCCCTGAAGCGCGCCGACATCGGCATCGCTATGGGCATCACCGGCACCGATGTGGCCAAGGAGGCCGCCGCCATGATCCTCACCGACGACAACTTTGCCACCATCATCAACGCCGTCGAAGAGGGCCGCGGCGTCTATGCCGACGTGAAAAAGTTCATCGTCTATGTGTTCACCAGCAACTTTGCCGAGGCTGTGCCATTCATCCTGTTCGTGCTCTCGGGCGGGGCCATTCCCCTGGGGTTGACCGTGCTGCAGATCCTGGCCGTGGACCTGGCGGCCGATCTGATCCCGGCCCTGGGCCTGGGGTTGGAGGCGCCTGAGCCCGGGGTCATGCAGCGCCCGCCGCGCAGCCAAAACGAGCACCTGGTTGACCGGGCGCTCTTGATGCGCGCCTGGCTCTGGCTGGGGCCATGGGAGGGCTTTTTCGCCATCATGGCGTTCTTCTACACCTATTGGATCAACGGCTACTGCTGCCGCTTCGCACCCCTGCCCGGCGCCGGCCTGCTGTACGCGCTCGCAACCACCATGACCCTCACCGCCATCATCGCCGGTCAGGTCGGCAACGTCTATGCGGTGCGCACTGACAAGGCCTCGACGTTCAGCCTGGGGCTCTTTTCGAACCGCACACTGAACTATGGCGTGCTGTTCCAGATTGTGGTCATCCTGGCGATCGACTTTATCCCACCGCTACAGAGCGTCTTTGGCACGGCGGCGCTCAATGGGCAACTGGCCATCGTTCTGCTGCCCATCCCCTTTCTGCTCTTCTTCATCGAGGAAGGACGCAAACTCGTCGTGCGCAGGCTGGGCCACAGGCGCCCTGCGCGGGCGCCGACGGGGGATTAGCAGCCTATGAGTCATCTGCTGCAGCCCCCCGCACGCGAAGCGCAGCCCCCCGCGCCACCGGCCGTTGAGATCGAAAGCGAGGCGGCGGCGCGCGTGGAGGGGCTGCCGCCCGAGCAGGTCTATGGGGCCCTCGACAGCGCACCGGAGGGCCTGACGAGCGCCCAGGTACAGGAACGCTTGGCGCGCTATGGGCGCAACGTGCTGCAGGAAGCGCGAGGTACGCCGCTCATTCTCAGGTTCCTCTCCAACTTTACCCATACGATGGCGCTGCTGCTGTGGGCGGCGGCCGGGCTGGCGCTGCTGGCCAGGCAGCCGCAGCTCAGCATCGCCATCCTGGCCGTGATCATCATCAACGGGGTGTTCAGCTTTTGGCAGGAGTACCGGGCCGAGCGCGCTGTGGAGGCCCTGAAAAAGCTGCTCCCCACGTACGCGCGCGTCCTGCGCGATAGCCAGGAGCAACGCATCCCCGCCGAGGAACTCGTGCCCGGCGACGTGCTCATCCTGGCCGAGGGCGACTCGATCTCGGCCGATGCCCGCATCGTGCAAGAGTTCGAGCTGCGCACCAACAACTCGACCCTCACCGGCGAGTCGGTGCCCGTGCGCCGCACCAGCGAGCCCTCCACCCAGCCCGACCTCGCCCTCACCGAGCGCCCCAACCTGGTCTTTGCCGGCACCAGCGTCGCTACCGGCAGCGGCCGCGCTGTCGTCTTTGCCACCGGTATGGAGACCGCCTTCGGCCACATCGCCCAGTTGACCCAGACGGTGCAGGCGGGCCTCAGCCCCATGCAGCAGGAGGTCAACCGCGTCATCCGCGTGGTGACGTTCGCGGCCGTCATTGTGGGCATCTTCTTTTTTGCTCTGGCCGTCCTGCTCACGGGCACGCCGCCCTTCGATGCCCTGATTTTCGCAGTCGGTATTATCGTGGCCTTTGTGCCCGAGGGCCTGCTCCCGGTCGTGACCCTGGCCCTGGCGGTGGGGGTACAGCGCCTGGCCCGGCGCAATGCGCTGGTGAAAAAGCTCTCCGGCGTGGAAACACTTGGCTCCACCACCGTCATCTGTACCGATAAAACCGGCACCCTCACCCAAAACGAGATGACCGCCCGCGAAGTCTGGCTCCCCTCCGGCCCTATCCGCATCACCGGCTCCGGTTATGAGCCACAAGGCCAGTTCCTCCGCAACGACCAGCCCATCGCACCCCACACCGACCCGGGCCTGGAGCTGCTCCTGACCGCCGCCGCCCTCTGCACTAACGCCCGCCTCGTGCCCCCCGATTCCACCCAGACCCGTTGGTCCGTCCTCGGCGACCCCACCGAGGCCGCCCTCATCGTCGCCGCCGAAAAGTACGGCCTCGATCTTACAGAGCTCAACACCAATCAGCCCAGGAGCTGTGAGATCCCCTTCGAGTCGGGCCGCAAACGCATGACCACCGTTCACCAACTCCCCGGCCTCGCCCGCCGCGCTTACGTCAAGGGCGCCCCCTCCGAGGTCCTCCGCGTCTCCTCCCGCATCGAGGTCAACGGCCAACCCCAACCCCTCGACGACCCGTGGCGC
>Ga0078972_1000897_pt1 | contig 120552 bp, 115 predicted proteins | sample YelNatPaOPGAMG01_FD_67568 | JGI IMG/M metagenome (GOLD analysis project Ga0078972, IMG submission 67568) | Hot spring thermophilic microbial communities from Obsidian Pool, Yellowstone National Park, USA - OP-RAMG-01 (SPADES assembly) (version 2) | ecosystem: Environmental > Aquatic > Thermal... | reverse complement strand
GCAACGGCTTTATCCAAACTTTTTACAAATTACCCTCCTACTCCGATCCTGTTGCTCGTGAGTGCATTGTGGGTACTGGGGAGGTCACAAAGTCCCGTGCCGAACAATTTTACTTAGGAGGATTGGCTTCCCGCAACTTCACCCAAATTTATTCTGCAGTAAATACCACCATTCCTCCAACCGTTGAGAGCATCCAGCCCCCAGCTGGGGCAACTGGCATAGCCCTAAACCAACCCATCATCATCAATTTCACCAAACCCATGAGCAAAGAAACTATGGTCGATGAATGGTTAACCATTTCTTACGATGGAATAAATGTTCCCCTTTCCAGTTCCATGTGGAGCTGGAACTCAGATAAAACCAAACTTACCATTACAATTTCCTTAGTCGCAAATAAAACTTATACGGTCACCGTCCTTGGGGGAACTGGTAATGCAACTGCAACCGACGGTACTTTCTTTACCACAAATTATTCTTTTTCATTCTCAACCGGAAACACTTTCTCCACCACCCCTCCCTCTGCCTTTATCAATCCTATTAAAAATGATGCGGGAGTAGAAACTAATGTAACTACCGACCCTACTCCCACCTTTTTTGGTATCGCCACCGATGAAAGCGGTTCAACTGTTGCTAACGTCGAATTTCGCTATGGTAGCCCAAACTGGAGCGAGTGGTATCCTGCCACCCCAGCTGACGGCACTTTTAATTCTCCTACTGAACCTTTTATCTTTACCCTTCCCAAAGAGGTCCCTATAGGAAAACACCAGGTGCAGGTTCGCACTACTAATTCGGCTGGGGTTACAACTGCAGAAGGCTTTACCCCTTACACCTTTTACGTAATCAGCAATAAACCTCTAATTACCTTAACAGCCGATGGATCAGAAATTATCAATGGAGATCCTATTAACCCTTCACCCTCTTTTGAGATCACCGTAGCAACCGATCAAACCCTCTCTCAACTCTGGTTTATATGCGATAATGGAACTCCGGTAAACCTTTTACCAATTTCTCCCTCCTTTATAACTTCTGTTTTTTATAAGCCAACACTATCCGAAGGGAAACATGACATCCGGGTAGAAGCTATTGACCAAGATGGCCAGGGAAATACCCGCATCAGCACCAAGGAAGTAACCAACCTTTTGGTGCAAACTTCTGGTGATCTGCAAGTTTTCGGCACGCCCTTAAATTATCCTAATCCTTTTAACGCGGGCAATGAAAGTACAACCATATCCTACATCCTTTCTCGCAATAGCCACGTTACTTTAACTATTCATGACTTGGCTGGAACTCTCATTACTAAGAAGGAACTGGCTGCTGGAAGCAATGGTGGTCGTGCAGGATATAATGAGGTTCTTTGGAATGGAAAATCAGACGCGGGGAGTGTGGTAGGGAATGGAATTTATGTTTATCTTATTATCGCTGACGGCAAAGTGATCGCACGTGGAAAACTGACGGTGCTTAAGCGATGACAAATATTCAAGGTACAAGATACAAGAAGCAAACAAATTTCAAATTCCAAATTCCAAAATTGGTTATTGGAAGTTGGTTAATGATTATTTTTTGGTTATTGTTTTTTGGTTGCTGGTCATTAGTTCATGCGCTCAGCGGTGTGGCCTCTGACCCGAGCAACCCTCTCTTCAATGCTCGTCAACTGGGCATGGGAGGACTATCTATTAGCTTTGCCCATGACGCTAATGGGGTTTTTACTAATCCGGCGGAATTAACAAACCTTGAATTTCCACAATTGACTACCAGCTCTCGTCGGCTCTTAATGGATGAAACTCAATACCTTCTTTTGGGATGGGCTGTGCCCACATCCTATGGAACTTTCGGATTAGGTTACGTCTCCATGGGAACCAGTGGCTCCATCCCCACCATGCTTGACCCCGCTACCCAGCGCATTATCCAAAATCCAAGCATTGAAGTTGGGAGTTACAACAATACCGTGTTAGCTGTTTCTTATTCACGCAACCTCACCACCCCTATCAAACTTGCCATTGGCGGTAATCTTAAATTCTTCAATCAAGCTCTTTCCGGGGGATTTAATGAGCAAGGGACCGGAATGAGCTTAGATCTTGGCCTTAACTACCAGGTACTTTCTTGGCTTACCGCAGGCTCGGTGCTACAAAATGTTCTTGGAGGTTCGGTCAAATGGGCGAGCTCCGAAGATAAGATTAGCAATTACTATAAGATGGGAGCTGCCGCTAATATCTTAGGGCCTACCGCTGAGGCACTAATTTACCATCCGCAAAATTTACGCGCGGGCCTTGAACTTGACTTACCCAATAATGTGCTTGCCTCTAGCAATTCCATGCTTTTCCACTTTGGACTCGAATATTCACCCTTCAAAAATCTTTTCCTAAGAGCTGGATTAAATCAGGAATCAGCTGGCACGGGACTTACCTTTGGGGTTGGCATAGTCAACGGGGGTTTCCGCTTTGATTATGCTTATGTGGCACGGCAAGGACTCCCTGGCGACAACCCTCACTACTTCTCCCTTTCCTACGTGGGCGAAAGAGTAGTTACTTCTTCGCGCCAACTTAAACGTTTGGAATCCGCCTTAAAATTCCTTGAACCCAAGGACCGATCTATTACTGATCGGGATACCATTCCTATCACCGCCGAAGCTAAGGCTAAGAAAATTTATGACGAAAAAACTGTCTGGACGGTAACCGCTATTTCTTCTACTTTTGAAGTTAAAGAAGTCTTTGAACTTGAAGATTTAAAGACGGTCTATCTTAACGGCATCAAAATCGAACAAACCGGCACCATCGAAACTTCAGCTTCGCTTTCTTTGGGAAGAAATGTCTTTAGAATTGATGGCTATTACCCGGCCGAAGTCCTGGCAGGAAAAATCACTCCCGAAGTTTTTGCCGCCTCTGCAGAAGTAAAGGTCCTTCGCTTCCAGCCTTTTGCTGACACTCCCATGAATTTCTGGGCTATAGAACCTATTGCCCTAAATGTTACTCTGGGTTTAGTCAAAGGTTATCCAGACAATACCTTTAAGCCCGAAAAAGGTATCAGCCGCGCAGAACTTGTTACTCTATTGGTACGCACCTTAGGCGCCTCCGAAGAAACTCTTATTCAATCTGGTGCCAGCCAAATTTTTAAAGACGTAACCCCTAATCACTGGGCAGCAAAATTTGTTAATTATGGCAGCAGCCTTAAATATGTTACTGGGTACCCTGATAGCACTTTCAAGCCCAATAAGGTGCTTACTCGAGCAGAAGGGGTTACCATTTTAGCACGCTACGCCGGATTAACCGAAGAAGTCGGCACCAAAGAAGGACCGTTCCCCGACCTAAAGCCTGAATTCTGGGCTAATAAGTATATCATGCCTGCCAAAACTGCCGGCCTGCTTAAATATCTGGAAGGAAAAGAATTTAAGCCTTCTGAACCCTTTACTCGCGCTGAGGCCTGTGAAGTACTTTACCGCATACCTGTCATTCAGAAAAAAGTTAATGAGTTCTGGGAAACAGGCATAGTCTCAGGTTCTCAATAATTAAGTTTCTTTATGCCTCTCGGTCTCAACAGTCAGTTCTTTCCCATCGGTTTTAATTACCACAGTTCCATTTTCATCGGTGCGATAAACTAAAACGCCGGCTTCTTTTAATTTTTGCAAAGTTGAAGGATGAGGGTGATGGTAGCGATTATGTTCTCCTACTGAAATAACCGCAATCCTAGGCTGAACCGCTTTTAAAAACTCATCTGAAGTTGAGGTAGAACTTCCATGATGACCAACTTTTAAAACCGAAGACTGAAGACTATAGATCGAAGATCGCAATATCCTTTCCTCCCCGCTTCTTTCCATATCACCCGTAAATAAAAAGGAGACGTCACCATAAACTAAGCGCATGACCACGGAATCTGAGTTGGGGTCTCCTAACAAGGGATCAAAAGGGTTCAAAATATATCCGACAATATTTTCCGCAAAGTGGATGACCCGACCTCCACGACCCACAGAATATTTAATTTTATTGGCTTCAATCAGTGCTTTAAACCTCTTATACGCTTGCGATTCGTAAATCTGGCCGCTATCGAGAACCTGATTTACTTTAATTTCTTCTAAAACTTCATTTAGCCCGCCAACATGATCTTCGTGGGGATGAGTTAAGATCACTAAATCTAATTGATTGATCCCCTTTCTGCGGAGAAAAGGTAACACCACTTTCGTACCAACGAGATCTCTTGTTTTCTGATTCTCTGATACTCTAATTTTCTCGCTCTGATCTTCTGATATTCTGCTATTCTCCCCACCATCTCTTCCCCCTCCATCGATAAGAATCTTTTCTCCTTTTGGCATCTCAACCAAGATACAATCCCCCTGCCCCACATCCAAAAAAGTAACTGCCAATTCCTTCGAGCCGTATACCTTTGCTGAAACAACTTGATCCCCGAGAAAAAGCAAAGCAATTAAAAGGAAGGAGAAAAACATTCGTTTCAAGGTAAATTTCAGTTTTCCCTCTTTTCTCAAAACGCTGACAAGCATTATCAAACCCGCATAATAACCAATGACCAAAATTAGCGACGGTGTCTTAACATAGAAACATGCCCCGGGAAGAGAAGAAATAAAGCGAGCAATCCAATCTAAAATGAAAAGCATTAACCAGATGGTTCCCCCCAGAAGCTGTGCCAAAGGCAAAAGAATAAACCCCAAAAGAGTGGTTGAAACCCCGAGTATTACCAGAAACTCAATCCAAGGAAGAACCAGAAGATTAGAAATTACAGCCCCAATGGAAATCTGATTGAAATTAAAAGCAACTATGGGAGAAGTAGCCAAAAGAGGGGCAAAAGAAATGGCTAACAAATTAGCTATGCTCCGTCTTGCCGCCTCATGCTTTATCAAAAGAAAAGAGGAAATAAAGTAGCTCTCAAGCACCGGTGCGATGTAAACCAGCGCCCAAGTTGCAGCAAAGGAAAGCTGAAAGCCGATATCAAAAAGATTAAAGGGATCCATTATAAGCAGCATCCAAGCAGAAAGCGCCAGGGAGGTATAAAATTCTTTCTCACGCTCAAAAAGAAGGCCAAGGATGGTAATTTCCCCCATAATGGCAGCACGGAGAATGGAGGGTCCTGCCCCGGTAACTACCACGAGCATCAAATTGAAGAAAGAAGTAACCAAAACCGAAAGCCACAGAGGAAAATTCAATGCTCGGGTTATGCCCAGACAAACTCCAATTAAGATTGAAACCTGCGTACCGGAAACCACCAAAAGATGAATTAAGCCCGCTCTGCGATAAGTATCTTTTACCTCAAAAGAAAGAGGGGAAACAGAAGTACCCAGAAGAATGCTTCCCATAAGCGAAGCTTCTTTCTCCGGTAAAATTTTTAACATCACCTCATTGAATTTTTGGCTAAGCCAAAGAGCTGCCTTTTTAAGGAAATTTCCCCCTCTGCCAGGAAGCTTTTCATAAAATGAAGCATAAAGACAAAAGTGAGAATAACTTTGAGGGCGGGAAATTATCCCTCGAACTTTAATCCGATCGCCATAATGCAATTCTTCGCCCTGGGGGGTAAAAACATAGATCGTTCCTCCAACCTCGCTTGAAACCTGTTGCCTAATAACTTTCTCAACCTTCAGCAAAAATGAAAATTCATCTCCCCTGACTCTTGGACACTCATCAATGGTACCAATAAGTGTTAAATACCCTTTTTCCGTATATGCTGAGATATCATTTGAAGAAGCTAGGCTTCTAACTTGAAAAGAAAATGCCCCAGCTAAAAGGGAAAGAACCAAGATAAAGGGGAACAAATTTAGCTTTTTTATATAAGCAATTACCGCTAAGATAAAAAAAATCAAAAGCAAGATAGAAAGCAACCAAAAGGGAAAAGGAAAATATTTTCCAAACACAATCCCCAAAGAAAATGCAATTGCTATGAAAATAATCGGCCGATCCATACCTCCTCCCCACGCCCAGCAGTAGAATAAAGGTGCCATGATAAATCATGGCACCTACAGGGTAACCCTGTCCTTAATTTTTTCAAATTTGCTTTTCCCAAACCTGGGAATTTCCATAATCTGCTCAATCCTGGCAAAGGGGCCGTTTTTCCTTCGATATTCAATAATGGCCTTTGCTGTCGCAGGCCCAATCCCGGGCAGGGAATCTAACATCTTTTCATCTGCCGTATTGATATTTATCTTGGAAAATGACATTTGCTTCTTTTTGTCTTTCTCTTTTCTTTCCGAAGAACGATCCGAGGAAGCATTGCCTATCCCTTCCTCCACCACCTTCTGTTTTTCAGGTACTATAATCTTTTCTCCATCCTTTACCCTCTCCGCTAAATTAACTCCTGATAGATCCGCAGAAGGTAGTGGTCCCCCAGCCAGCTTAAGCGCGTCTAACAAACGATCACCCAACTTCAACTTAAATACCCCTTCTCGGTGAACTGCGCCGCAAACATGAACCATAATTGTTCCTTCAACCGCCGGCACATTTCTCGCGCCGGGTTCTTCGATAATTATTCCTTGAGAAGGCCTAGAAAAGTGTTGATAAACCTTCACCCCAAACCCAATCACTAAAGAGATAATTAAACCCAAAAGGATAAGCTGTTGTTCTTTTGAGAGATTAAAATTAAAATCCATAACCTCTAAAAAACAAGCAACTTTATTGCCAGGTGGAATCACATACTTTTGGCCACAGGCCCTGGCTATAACTCATAAGCAATTATTAATCGTTAAAACAATAAAAAATTAGGATTATCAACTACCGCCTGCAGTTTTCTTGACCTGAAACTTAAATTTGAAAAAGTGGCGGGATTTCGACAGTGTAGACTAAATTTGGTAATATATTTTTAAAATATCTTCAACGTAGGAACGAGTATGTTCAGAAATAGAGCCATCACGAGCCACCGCATTGGGCCCCACTAAGTAACTAGCAAGGGCAGCAGAAACCCTCCCTTTAAAACGATCAAGAAGCGACTTAAAATAACGGACTGTGCCCATAGTATTTTGGTCAATATCAAAACCATCCTCAACTCCTAGGTTCTTTGCAGTTGAAGGAAGAAGCTGGCCCAACCCCATGGCTCCCGAAGAGGAAAGCGCTCGAGGATTAAACTTTGATTCCCGAGCCATCAAAGCAGCCACAAGTTTGGGATTTACATCATAAACTGAGGCGTGTTTCATGATGCTGCCAGCAATAGAAACTGCCAGTTCAGAAGAACGATATTTCTTTATATAGCTAATAATATCGTTCTGTGCCGAGACTGGTTCTACTGCTAGATAATGGGCCGGAGGTTCAGCCACGGTAACCTCAGGATTGATAACTCCCGTAGTAGGAAGAGTAGTAGTAGGCAAAGAAGGAGGTTTATATCCTTGGTTGTGACCAAAACCAGAAAAAATAGAGATGACAAAAATCAATATAACAATGGCTGAAGTAGCATCCATCACTTTTCTCCCAGAGCTCTAGGGATAGCGGTAAAGTACGGCTTTTTCAACTCGGCCAGGGAAAGATTAATTAAAACCTTTTTGCCCTTCAAAATTACTAATCGTTTTCCTCCCACTTTCCCTAAAATGGAGCAGGGCACTTGATAAAGCATAGCAATATCCGAAAGGGAAAAAATATTTTCAGGAGCAATGGTAAGGATTATCCGCGACTGACTTTCTCCAAAAAGCAAATGGGCCTCGCTTATTTCATCAGTTAAATTAACTACTGCACCTTTTTCAGAAAGAATCACACTCTCCGCCAAGCCCACCGCCAACCCCCCCTCGGCAAGATCATGAGCTGACTTGGCAATTCCAATCCTAATGGTCTCTAAACATGCTTCTTGCACCCTTTTTTCTAAATCTAAATCAAGCTCGGGCACTTCGTTTGGCTCTTCCCGATTTACTCCTAACAAAACAATTAAATCTCCATCATTTTTAAAATACATATCCGAGCGGCGGGTTACATCTTTAATTATCCCTACCATTCCGATCGTAGGAGTAGGATAGATAGCTCCTTTTGGACTTTCGTTATAAAAAGATACATTTCCTGAAACCACGGGAAGGTCAAAATACTTACAAGCATCTGCGATGCCTTCCACACAGGCCTTAAATTGATAGAAGCGATCCGGCTTTTCTGGATTTCCAAAATTTAGGCAATCCGTCACCGCTGCTGGCTCTGCCCCAGTGACCACCAAGTTTCTAGCTGCCTCAGCCACTGCAATCTGCGCACCTAAATAAGGATCAAGATAACAATAACGTCCATTCCCATCCGTAGTAGCAGCAATAGCCCAACTTTTTCCTTTAAGCCGCAAAACCGCTGCGTCTCCCCCCGGCAGAACCACGGTATTTGTTTGAACCATGTGGTCATACTGCTCATAAATCCATTTTTTACTAGCAAAGTTTGGATCCGCTAACATAGAAAGCAGGGTCTTAGGATAATTTTTTATTTTGTTTATTTTTGATTTTTGATTTTTGATTTTTGATTTTTTGAAAGGCATGTCATAGATAGGAGCACGTGCTAATTCTTCTGCCGGGACTTCTGCTATAATCCTCCCTCCACTTTTAATAACCACTTTTTTTCCTTTGATAACTTTGCCAATCACTACTGCTTCAAGGCCCCACTTCTTGAAAATTCTCAAAATACCTTTCTCTTTCCCCTTTTTCACACAGAGAAGCATCCGCTCCTGAGATTCGGACATCATAATTTCCCAGGGTTCCATGCCTTCTTCCCGAAGCGGAACCTTGTCTAAATCAATTTCCACCCCCACCCCACCCGCCGCAGCCATCTCCGAAGAAGAACAAGTTAATCCCGCTGCTCCCATGTCCTTAATACCAACCACTCCCTCAGCTTTTAAAGCTTCCAGGGTAGCTTCAATTAAACACTTCTCCGTAAAAGGATCTCCTACTTGGACAGTAGGCCTCTTTTCAATTTCGCGGGCTTCGAATTCTGACGAAGCCAAAATTGAACAGCCCCCAATCCCATCTCGACCGGTTCTATTGCCAACATAAATGATAGAATTACCAATTCCTGAAGCTTGAGCACGGGCAATTTTATCCTTAGGGGTAACTCCGAGACACATTACATTAACCAAACAATTCCCCGCATAAGCATCATCGAAATAAACTTCTCCGCCCACCGTGGGTATTCCCAAACAATTGCCGTAAAATTGAATCCCATCTACCACTCCGGTAAAAATATATCTGTTAAAGGGATTATTTAACTTACCAAACCGAAGAGAATCGAAAAGGGCTATGGGCCGGGCTCCGGTCGTAAATATATCACGAACAATTCCTCCTACCCCAGTGGCAGCTCCTTGTTTCGGTTCCACTTGAGAGGGATGATTGTGAGATTCCATTTTAAAAATAATAGCCAGGTCATCGTAGACCATTCCTCCCGCATCTTCACCAATGAGCGTTTGGTACTTTCCGGTTTGGGGGAAAAGCTTAAGCCATTTTCGGGAGCGAGGGTAACCACAGTGCTCAGACCATTCTACGGAAAACATGGCGAGCTCAGTGGAAGTTGGTTCCCGCTTAAGAATTTTTAATATACGTTGGTATTCAGAATCTTTTAAACCTAACTCGCGGTAAGCTTTAGCCCGCATTACCTTACTCTTTTTTTATCTTCTTCCGTAACACCCTTGAGAGTCAAATTTGTTCTTCCCATTTCATCAATTTCAATTACTTTTACCACTACCTCATCCCCCGGCCTTAAATAATCTTCTACCCGAGAAACGCGGCGATCGGCAATTTCAGAAATGTGAATCAAAGCATCTTTCCCTCCGGGTAGCTCCACAAAGGCCCCAAAGGGAACTAACCTAGAAACTTTAACTCTCAAAACATCCCCTACTTTAGGTTCAAAAGTAATGGCCTCAATAGCCGCTCTTGCTTTTTCCGCCGCAGCAGCATCCGGGGTGGTAATAAAAACTCGGCCATCATCGTTAATATCAATTTGGACTCCTGTTTCTTCAATAATCTTTTTAATATTTTTGCCCGCCGGCCCGATAACTAAGCCAATTTTTTCGGGATCAATCTGGAAACTAATCACTCGGGGGGCATAAGGGGAAAGTTCTTTTCGCGGAGAAGAAATCACTTGCTCCATCTTGTCTAAAATTTTTAAGCGCGCAGCTTTTGCTTGTTCTAAAGCACGTTCAATCAACTCATAAGAAAGGCCCTTAATTTTAATATCCAGCTGAATGGCGGTAATCCCTTTCCTGGTACCAGCAACTTTAAAATCCATATCTCCAAAATGATCTTCTAGTCCTTGAATATCCGTGAATGTTACCGCTTTATCTTTTCCCGAAACTAAACCAATAGAAATTCCCGCCACCGGAGCGTCGATTTTAATTCCCGCATCCATTAGTGCTAGTGAGCTTCCACAGGTGGAAGCCATGGAAGTTGACCCATTAGAACCTAAGACTTCTGAAACCAAGCGGATAGTATAAGGAAATTTATCTTCAGGCGGAATTACCGGAAGAAGTGCTCTCTCTGCCAGTGCCCCATGGCCAATCTCCCTTCTACCCGGCCCGCGCATAGGACGAACTTCGCCTACCGAAAAAGCAGGAAAATTATAATGATGAATGTAGCGCTTAGCTTCTTCCAAGTCCAACCCTTCTAATTTCTGAACTTCACCGATTGAACCTAAAGTTACCACCGTGAGCACTTGTGTTTGTCCCCGAGTAAAAATAGCCGAACCATGAGCCCGCGGTAGAACCCCAATTTCACATTGAATGGGGCGAATTTCTTCTAGCCCTCTTCCGTCTGGCCGACGATTCTCCTCCAAAATCATGCGCCGAATAATTTCTTTTTGAATTTTTTCAATTACATTCTTGGCATCAAAAGGCCGTAAATTATGAATATTTTTTAACTGCTCATTTTGCTCTAATTGCCGTTTGACTTCTTCTTGAATGAGGCGGATTTGATCTGTTTGTTTATCACGATCGGTGATACGCAGAGCTTCTTCAATCTTTTGGGTTGCTTTTTCTCGAACATATCTCTCAATATTCTCATCTGGACGGTAGAGTTCCGTCTTTGCTTTAGCCCGTCCCGCCAAACTTATCAATTTTTCTTGCAGTTCAATAATTTCTTTTATTCTTTCATGGGCCACTTTTACCGCTTCCATAATATCGTTTTCATAAATCTCTTCTGCACCTGCTTCAATCATCAAGATCGCTTCTTTTGTCCCTGCTACTACCAAATCCATAGCTGACTCTTGCATCTGGGTGGTAGTGGGGTTAACCAAAAAATTTCCATTGATTTTCGCTACCCTTACGGCACCAATTGGGCCTTCAAAGGGAATCTCCGAAATCGACAAAGCCGCGGAAGCTCCAATGACGGCCAAAACATCCGGGGGATTGTCTTGGTCAACCGACAAAGGGGTTACTACAATCTGAACATCGTTTAAATAACCTTCTGGAAAAAGGGGGCGAATGGGACGATCAACTTTGCGCGCGGTTAAGATTGCTTTTTCCGTAGGTCTTCCTTCTCGCTTAAAAAAACCACCGGGAATTTTTCCTACCGCATAAAGCTTTTCTTCAAAATCAACTAAAAGGGGGAAAAAATCAACTTCAGGGCGAGGAAGCTCAGAAGCAGTAGCGGCCGCCAATACCATGGTATCTCCCAGCCGTACAATCACCGATCCCCCTGCCTCCCTTGCCACCCTTCCTGTTTCCAAACTTAAAATCCGCCCGTCGCCCAAGGGAAGTTCAACCTGCTTAATCATTTAAGCCCCAAAATACTAGCAAGCTCTTCGTAGCGCTTAATATCGGTGCGTTGTAAATAATTAAGAAGGCGCTTACGTTGACCAACCAACATCAGTAGTCCGCGGCGGCTGTGTTGGTCTTTCTTGTTCTTTTTCAAATGCTCAACCAGTTGATTAATTCTTTCCGTGAGCAACGCGACCTGCACTTCAGGAGACCCAGTATCCCCAGAGTGCCGCTTGAATTTTTCTATGATTTCTGTTTTCTTTTCTTTCTTTAGAACCATACAAAGAAAATTGTATCACATCTTTCTAGCTCTCGCAATATCTTTTTTAATTTGAGCGCAAAGCTTATTGACATCCGTAAATTGTTTTTCTTCTCGCAGCCGCGCAAACAAATCGACCCGCAGTTCCTTTCCTAAAAGGTTCCCAGAAAAGTTTAAAAGATGCACTTCTACTAAGGAGTGATCACCTCCAAAAGTAGGGCGAGACCCAATATTAACTACACATTTTTTTCCGTCTACAAACCCCACATAAACCCCCTGAGCGGGAAGCAGTTTCCTAGGATCTACTTTTAAATTTGCAGTAGGAAAGCCCATTTTTCTTCCACGCCCTTCTCCTTTCACCACTTTTCCCGTAATTCGATAAGGATAACCCAACATCTTTAAAGCTAAAGCAAACTGCCCCTGGCTTAAAAGTTCCCTTATCATCCTCGACTTTACTACATGTCCGGCAACTTTTACCGGGGGGATTACTGAAACCCCAAACCCATACTTTTTCCCAAATTTCTTAAGCAACTTAAGGTTTCCCTTGCGGCCCTGACCAAAAGCATAGTCATAACCCACAAAAACAAAGCGAATCCCAAGCCGCTTTACCAAGTACCTTTCTACAAACTGTTGGGGGGTCAACTTTTGCAAGCGATGAGTAAAGCGAAAAACGGCCACGGACTCCACCCCTAAGCGCAAAAATAATTCTTCTCGTTCTTTTAAGGTGGTAAGTTGCCTCAGCCCCCTTTTCGGAGCTACTACTTCTTGAGGATGAGGATCAAAAGTAAGAACCGCAGAATGGGCTCCAATTTTCCGGGCGAAACGAGCTGCAGCTTTAATCACCTTCTGGTGACCAAGATGCACCCCATCAAAGGTTCCCAAAGCTACCACCGGTCGATGTAACTTTCCTCTTTTGGGATGGCGAATGATTCTCATCTACCAAACATTCCTTTAACTAGTACGGTAACAGATTTAATATAATAAGCTGCAGGCACAAAGATTAGTTGAGATATAATCAAAGTCCCTACCACCCTTCCTAAAATAATATAAAAAACCATGGTACGAACATCTACTTCTTTTCTTTTTCCTCGAACGGCTTGATCGGTAATGTAAGCGCAAGTAGGATCAACCAGGGTAACCAACAAAATGGTAGCAATGCCATTAACGATTGCGGAAAGCTGGGAAGCGGTAATTCTAAACTCGGGCACCAGCGCCCCCGCATAGAGTGAAGAAAGAACTCCAATAGCATAAATAGAAACCACAAACAAATTTAACCACAGAAACCCTTGGGGCATACCTTTTAAAGAAAGATTAAGAAAGGATTCTTTAGAAGGAAGCCTAAACCTCCTAATGATCGCCCCAAGGTTCCTGGGTAAAAAAGCAGAGATTATTAACTTGGGAACCGACCCTACCTTTTCAAAACGTTCAATCGCCCGGGTAAAAACCGCCACAAAAAAGGGGGTAAGCAAAGCCCCTAATAGGTTTCCTACAAAAGCAGCAAAAATTACTAGACGGAAATTCCAAACCAATGAAACAGGATTTCCTTCAAGAATCGCATGATCTACCATTCCCCCAAGAAAAGGGGCCTGCAGCATATTTGAGGTTCGGGTAATAAGCAAAGTAGCATTTACAAAAGAAAGTGAAGTAGCAATTTGTTTCGTTCTTACCCCTGCCAAGCGCAAAGACGAGGCAGCGGTCTCCGTAAAATGAATAATCCCGGTTAAAACGCAAACAATGAGAAGCGGGTTCATACAAATATTATACCTTTTTAATATGGCAAATAAAAGAATTTCTAAAAGGACAACAAGGGTCTTCAATGTGGGATATAACCCACCTCAAAGTGAAATCCACCCAAAAATAGTTCGATAAAAACTTGATAGGAAAAATAAGGGGGTATTCTGACAAGTAATAACCAATTACCAAGCACCAATAACCAAAATAAAAAATAAAAAACACATACTCAAAAATCGAAAGATTTAAGTTTCATCAAAGACTCGAAGATTCTCAAAGAATTTTGCAAGTTGTTTTAAAAATAACTATGCTTTCTCGACCCTCTCTGCCCTTTTACCGTATCTTAAAGTTTCAAAACCTTTTTCTGCCACCAAGACTCGATGGTTTTCAAGGAACTTTACAGCTATTTCCTAGAATTTTTTCGTAATTCAGCAAATCCCTTATCCCGCAGTCGACAGCTGTCACAAACGCCACAGGGTTCTTTTTTTCCTTGGTAGCAGGACCAGGTTAAATCTAGGGGTGCCCCCAGCTTATACCCCAGGCGAATAATCTGGGCTTTAGTCAGGTTAATTAAGGGGGTATAGATTTTTATTCTTTTAACTTTTGTGCCTTCTTTAACTACTTTTTGAAAAGCACGATAATAAGAAGGGCGGCAGTCGGGGTACCCGGAAAAATCAATGGCATTTGCCCCAATGAAAATCGCTTTTGCCCCAATAGCTTCCGCATAGGAAAGAGCAAAGCTTAAAAAAATTGTGTTGCGCGCAGGAACATAAGTCGAAGGAATACCTTGCAGCTTTTTTCGCACTGGAACTTTCAATTTTTTATCAAGAAGAGAACTCCCTTTCCAGGGAAGTTTAATTTTAATAATTCGATAAGGAGTCCTAGATAACCTTGCTATTTTTGCGGCCCGAATAATCTCTTTCCTATGTCTTTGACCGTAATCAAAAATTAACGCATAACATTGATAGCCCTTGGTTTTTGCCCAGTAAAGGGTAGTAGTAGAGTCAATTCCTCCTGAGAGTAAAACGACCGCTTTCCTAAGCTTCATGCCCGTGTTTAAAGCGCTGGGTAGCAATTTCGTCCATAAACTTAAGTTCCAATTCCTGCATAATTTTTTTATATTCGTCAAACTTTTTCTCTTTATGCTTTTCCATAATCTTCTTTTCTTTCATGGCCTCAACCAAGCGCGCTCTCTGTTCTTCCAGCAAGCGACTAGCTTCGATGACTTTCTCCACTTGTTCATTTAAGTCGTCTTTAAGTACATCAAGATGAGCTCTTCTTCTTAATACTTTTTCAAAATCCGAAATAGGCCCGCGACGAAAAACACGACGAAGTTCTTCTTCCTTACTTTTTTTCTCCCTTTCTAAGGCCTCTTCTTTTTCTTTTTCTTTAAGCCACTCGCGCTTTTTCTCTGCAAATTTCTCCTGTTCTTTTTTCTCACGAATGCCTCTAACTTTTAAAACCGCTTCTAAATCGTATCTAAACTTTTTTCCTGGAGTTACTTTAGCCATAAGTCAAACTATTCAAAAATACTAATTAATTGGCTAACCGTTTCTTCGAAATCGACCTTTTCATAAGTTCCTTGCTTCAAGAAATTGTTTACCTGGTCAATCTTAGAAAGAGCATAATCAATTTTAGGATTGCTGCCTTTAACATAAGCGCCAATATTAATCAAATCTTCTGCTTCCGCATAACGAGCTAGAACTTCCCTTAACTTACCCGCTGCTTCACGATGCTCATCTGAAACCAGATTTACCATCAAACGGGAAACACTATGGGGAACATCAATGGCCGGATAATGATTGCGCGCTGCCAAATCACGAGATAAAATTATGTGCCCATCTAGAATTGAACGAGAATGATCCGCGATGGGTTCGTTAAAGTCATCCCCCTCGACCAAAATAGTATAAAAGGCGGTGATACTTCCCACAATGGAAGTGCCCGAACGCTCCATTAAACGAGGAAGAAGAGCAAAAACCGAAGGAGTATATCCCTTGGTCGTAGGGGGTTCTCCAGCCGCCAAGCCAATTTCTCTCTGGGCCATGGCGAAGCGGGTCACAGAATCCATCATAAGGATTACCATTTTTCCTTGATCTCTAAAATATTCAGCAATAGCGGTAGCTACAAAAGCCGCCTTTAAGCGAATCAAAGGGGGCTGGTCAGAAGTAGCCGCTACCACCACCGATTTCCTTAATCCTTCTTCTCCCAGTGATTCCTCAATAAAATCCCTTACCTCTCGACCCCGTTCTCCCACCAAAGCAATGACGTTTACTTCTGCTTCAGCATTGCGCGCAATCATACCCATAAGGGTAGATTTCCCTACTCCTGAGCCGGCAAAAATACCAATTCTTTGGCCGCGGCCAACCGTTAGCAACCCATCGATAGCCCTAATTCCTACCCGCAAAACCTCCGTTACCCGTGGGCGCCGTACCGGATCTGGCGGCTCCGCATCTAAAGGCCTCTCTTCTTCTCCTAAAAGAGAACCTTTGCCATCAATCGGCTCTCCCAACCCTCCCAAAACTCTTCCCAAAATATCTGGACCAACTCTCACCATCAAAGGCCTTCCTGCTGCGGTAACTTGTGCTCCAGGAGAAATTCCTGCGGTTGAACCCAAAGGCATAAGGAGTACTCTTCCCTCACGGAAACCAACTACTTCCGCAAAGGCCTCACGATTTTCCTTTTCGATCCGAATACTGCATAAGTCCCCCACCGAAACCCCTCCTACCTGCGCTTCAATAATTAAGCCCACCACCTGTACTACTTTGCCAATAACTTTGACCAAGTCGGCACGTTCAATAGCTTTGTGATATTTTTCAAAATCAATTTGATAGACCATTGTTAGACACTTTCCGCTGTTTCTTCGGCGGAAACTTTTTTGAGGGCTTCTTCGATGGCTTTTAACTTAGTAGAAATACGCGCATCAATAAAACCCAAATTTGTTTCTATTAAACATCCCCCCGGTTCCACATTAGCATCTTCAATGATAGAAAAACTTTTTACCCCATCCAACATTCCCGCCAAGCGATCTTTATAACGTTTAAGATATTCCGCATCTTCCCGATTGACTTTTACAATAATCTGTTCTCGATCCGAGACCCGAGAAATGGCTTCCGCTACAATATTTAAACACACATCTCGGTGAAGAGATACTTCGGAGCGAATAATCTGTTCTGCTACTCTAAGCGCCAACCGCAAAATTTCATTTTCGGCGTCCTTAATAATTTTTTTTCGTTCCTTTATTGCCTCATTAAGAGTAGCTAAAGCTTCTTCAATTTGGGCAGAAGCTTCTTCCCTCCCTGCTTGCCGTCCTTCTTCTCTTGCTTCCTCACGAATGCGCTCTGCTTCGGCATAGGCCTGCTCTATAATCTTCTGGGCTTCACTTTTTACTTTGGTTATGTCTTCGGTTGGAATTCTTACCAAAGGGCTAGGCTGAGGAGCAGAAACCACAGGTTCCGGCCGCTTATGGGTAACTACCGGAATTTTCTCAATAACTACCGTGCCTTTTTCTTCTAACTGCCCCCGCTTGATTAAGCCCATGAAAATACCTCTTTCAATTTTTCCTCTAACTTGGGCCGCAAGGGGTTGCCCCTTAAAGAACGAAGTAGATCCTCCACTAAAGCTCGTTCTCGCGACAAAGAAGCCAAGGCACTGCTTCTTTCTTCTTCAGGCAGAAAAGAAATAAAAAAGGCAGCTAACTGCGGCCGCTCGTAAATTAAAAAATTATAGGACTTCTTAAAAGAAGAGGATTGGGGAATGTAGCGTTCAGTCGTCGGAGCCGCCTCCGGCAAAGCTAAAAAGCTTTGATATTCGGATAAGACCTCGGAAATAGCTTCGGGCGAGGGAGTGGGAAGATGGTTGATTCCTGCAGCAATCAAATCTGCTAATTCATTAGGAAGATAACGAAGAACCCGCGAAGCCGCCTCCGCTCCCAAAAGTGACAGAAAAATAGTTGCTTTTTCTCTCCCGGATAAAGGCATTTGCTTATGCCCCGCCTTCCGTTAACCAGCTGCGCAAAAGCTCAGCAATCTTTTCAGGATTTCTCTCAACCATAGTACGTACTTGATCTAAGGCACTTACTCTTTCTCGAGCCACCGTCGGGCCTGTCTCTGGCACCATCTCCCCCATTTCCTCCACTGCTACCGGTTCCCTTCTTCGTCTCACCAACCTTATAATCCACATTAAAACCAAAACACTCACTGCCGCTCCTCCCCACCACACTACCGTTCCCATTTCTATCTTAATGGGCATGAGCGGTTTTCTTCTTTCAACTTTAGCCACCGCTTCAGGAGAAGCCGTAGCTAAATGGAAGGGCACTTTCTGCAAGATAATTCGGTCCCCACGCTTTTTCTGGTAACCCACCGCGGCTGCCACAGTAGTAAAAGTAGCTTGCTTCAACTCCCAAGTTAAATCGAGACGATTGTCTACTAGAATTACCGCTTTTAATCTTTTAACCTTAACTACTTTAGCTTTTAGTTCTTCATCTTTTGCGGGCAAGATTTCGGTGGCAACCCGAACAATCACACTATTTATAGGATAGAAACGATTTAAAAGTTCCTGCGCCTTTCCAGAAAGATCTTGCTCTAATGCCTTTTTAGCCTGGGCTTTGAGAAGAATACGCTCTTCTGGTGTTAAAACCGCGACTTTAGTCGCTTCAGGGGTAACTTCAAAAGAAAGAGCCGTCGTTACTTCAACCGAAGGCTTAGCCTTGGAAACTGCAGCTACTTCAGGAGAAACCGGAGCTTCAGGAGTGGTAACTTTTTCCACTTCTTTTGTCTTTACCACTTCTTCCGGAATTTCTACCACTTTTACTGCCGGTGGAGGGGGGAGAATAGCTACTTCTGGAGATACCCCTTTAGTCGTTAAAATCTTCCCCGTCTCATCTACAATAGTCACATTTTCGGGCTGAAGGTTTTCAACACTATTAGCTACTAAGTGCACGATCCCATTTATTTTAGCGGTAGGTAGTTCAAACCCCGGCCTAAGCCGAAGCAAAACAGAAGCAGTTACCGGAGCTACGGTCGCAGCAAAGAGCTTGGTCTCAGGAATAACCACTTGCACCCAAGCATCTTCTACTCCTTCGATTCTGCGAATGGTTCTAGAAAGTTCTCCTGAGATAGCTCTAATAAGTTGGATTCTGCGATCAAAATCCGTCGCCCCTAATCTTGCCTCATTGAAAATCTCCCACCCTACTACCCCTCCTGCAGGGAGGTTTTTCTCGGCCAGTCCCAGACGCGCTTGGTCTGCTTTATCTTTTGGAACCGCGACCGCTTTTCCCTCCTCTCTGATCTCATAGGGTATGCCTAGCTCCTTAAGACGCGCAATTACGGCCGCCGCATCTTTTAACTCCAAGTTTGAATAGATCACGGTGTAACCGGGCTTACGAGAAGTAGTGGTCGCTGGCCCACAACCGCGAATCACAAAGAAAATCGCCGCTACCACCACTACCACTATTACTCCCCCCGTCAATAATAACCTTCTAAAATCAAAACCTGGTTCTGCCATTTAATTACACCTGCATTTGCGTAATTTCCTTGAAAGTAGTCACTGCCGCATTAACGGTCGTTACTGCTAACTGTACCATGATGCTCATTTTCGCCTGGGCTACCATTACTTCTTGGAGTTCTGCTTCTCCGCGAACAAACTTATCTACCAACTCATTAGCATAAATTTCGGTCTTACTAACTTTTTCGAGCGATTCAATTGCCTTAGCTAGAACATCTTCAAAAGGATTGCCGCTGAAATTGCTTTTACTTGTCGGCACGGGTGCGGCCGATGGGGCAGTAGAAGGAACTAGAGGTGCTTGTGCTACAACCTCATCCTCCCCTAAAAGCTGAGCCAATCTCAAGCTAGCATTTACCGGATCAATTCCTTCTACCATAATTCTTTTCCCCCTTATTCTTTATCATTTCCATTCCTTACGGCAGTTGCAAGGTGTCCTGCATCATCTTTTTGGTCGCATTAAAAGCAGTAATGTTTGCTTCGTATAACTTCGAAGTATAAATCAAATCCGTCATCTCCGTGGCTAAATTAACATTGGGCATAGCCACAAAACCCTGGGCATCGGCATCCGGGTGACTAGGATTATAAACCTTCTGAAAAGGAGTTTGATCTTCAACCACTTCTGCCACTTCCACTCCTCCCCCACCCAATTTAAATTGAGCTAAAGCCAGCTCTTCGGCAAAAGAAAGAGGTTTTTCTTTGAGCACGGCTACCCTTCTCCGATAAGGACCTCCAAAAATTGTTCGCGTAGTGTTAATATTCGCCAGATTAGAAGCAATAAGTTCCATGGTTCTTCTCTGCGCTTCAATGGCGGAAACACTTATGTCTAGAGCCTGATTAAGTCCCATCTGAGTTCCCTCCTTTCCTTACTCCCTAGTGCTTAGTGCCTACTCCTTACTCCCTCCTACCTTCTTCCCTGAGTCGCAATCGTTCTTAAAACATTAATTTTAGAAGACAAGAGCTTAACATAAGCCGAATACTTCATGGAATTTTCAGTTAAAGCTGCTAGTTCTTCCTCTAAAACCACTTGCTTTTTATCGAGCCTTTTCACCGCCCGCATAAGTTCCTCATCAAAAGTTAAGGCCTCATAACCAGGGGTCTTGGCGTTCGCAATATTATGAGCAATTACCGCCTGTTTTTTAGTGGCAATTTCCATCGCCCTTTCTAAATTACCAAAACTTTCATCAAACAACCCCAAGGGTTCAGCCATTTACTTCACCTTCTTTCTCAAAAATCTAATGGCCCGATCAATCTCTCGACAAACTTTTGGCCTGGATAATTTTAGCTTTTCCGCAATGGTTTTTTGATTTAACCCCCTATGAAAAAAGAGTTCGACAATTTGTCTGCGGAGGGGAGGCAACTCTTGCAACGAGTTTCTGATTCTTTCTTTTAATTCGGCAAACTCTACCTCAGCATAAGGAGTAGTTTCCCCCGGCACTGCCGCCTCCACCCCTGCCTCCGCCATTTCTTCTATAGAAAGCAAATACATCAAAGCCGAAGCCGAAACAATGCGCTTAATCCTTTTTAAAGCTAGTTTAAACTCTTCTTCGCTAAGTTCTTTTTTTTCTAAAAGTTCTTCTTCCTCCTCCTCTTTCTTGCTAACTACTGCTTTGACTCCTTTTTTTGCCAAATCCCTTACCATTACCTGCACCCGGTAGGGCACAGGGCTGTAATTCTTTAGACCATCTAAAATTTCTCCCCGAATCCGATAAGAAGCATAAGTTTCAAACTTTACCCCCCGCTTAGGATCAAAGTTTTCCCAGGCCTTCATTAACCCTACCGTACCATCCGAAACCAGATCATCGTATTCCACATTGGGAGGTAATCCCTTACCTGAAACCATAGACGCAATAGAATGAACCAAAGGCATATATGCTTCCACCGATCCCAATGACCCTTTTTTGGTTTTACTCATTTTCCACCCCGATACTGACTAAGCCAACGTGCATCGAAAGATCCCTTGCAAGCCAATTGCCGAGCCAGTTGTTCGACCATAAGATCCGAACCAAAAAAATTCATTGCCTGATTTCCCTCTTCAGCTCCAATGCTTAAATCTGGGGCTTTAAAAACTTGTCGCAGAAGTTCCTTATAAAAAATAGTCAAAAACTCCTCCTTTGCCTCGGATGAAGCTATTGAAGCATGCGCGCTCCACCATGATTGAGAGGAAAGAGGCAACGTTTTTAAAAATTCTTGATTTGCTAAGGGATCAAGTGCTTCGATCATATTACCTCCAGCTCGGCCTTAATTGCTCCCGCCTTTTTCATCGCTTGCAAAATAGCAATGAGATCTTTGGGAGAAGCTCCCAAGGTATTTAAGGCCCGCACTAAAGTAGCCAGAGTAGGAGACGCTGGAACCAAAGTAAGTTTTCCTTCTTCTCTTTTTCTTATCCTGGCTTTGCTTTGTGCACGATAACGTTCATCTTCTTGTTCCCCTACCCCTTCGGAAAAGAGGGAGATATCACCGATAGTAACCTCAATTCCCCCATAAGAAACCGCTACCGGTGAAATCACCACATTTTCTCCCACCACAATCGTTCCGGTTCTCTCGTTAATCACAATTTTAGCCACGGTGTCTGGGGTTACGGTTAAGTTTTCAATGCGGGAAACCAGCGAAACCAAGTTTTCCCCCGCTCCGGCAGAAACCAAAATTGTCCCGGCATCTTTTGCCGTAGCATCAATTCCAGCTCTTCGAATAGCGGCCACTACCCGATCCGCGGTTGTAAAATCGGGTTGATCCAAAACAATCGTTAGCCCTTCTTTCCCCAACATGGTCACGGGCACCTCTTTTTCTACCAAGGCCCCCGCTGGAATTCTTCCTACCGTCGCTTGTCTTTGCTTTACATAAGGAACATTAGGGGAAGAAGGGTCAATTCCCACGAGCAAATTCCCTTGAGCCACAGCATAAACCTGATCATCAACTCCCATTAAAGGAGTAATAAGCAAAGTCCCCCCCTGCAGGGAAGTTGCATCGCCAACCGAGGAAACGGTAACATCAATTTTTTGCCCGGGTTTTACAAAAGGAGGAAGGGTTGCCGTCACCATTACCGCAGCCACATTACGGGACTTAAAATCTACTGATTGGGGAACTACTCCCATGCGGGAAAGAAGATTAGTAAGCGCTACCTGAGTAAATCCGGTTTGAGTTTTATCCCCAGTATTGCGCAAACCCACCACTAATCCAAAGCCCATTAGCTGGTTTTCCCGTGCCTCTAGGACGTGGGCGATGTCCTTAATGCGAACCGCAGGGGAAACCGCGAAAGCACGAAAATCAAAGATAAAAAACCAAAAATAAAAAACACAAACCAAAAATGTAAAAATTTTTGAGTTTTTTATTTGTGTTTTTGATATTTTATTTTTAATTTTTAATCTTTTCATTAGAAGAGCCAATTTAAAATCCTTGTCAGCCATCCCGGAGCCTCGGAATCAGCCACCGCCCCAGAACCCTTTACCGAAAGCTCCGCATTGGCAATTTGATAAGAATAAACCGTATTCGCCCCACTGATATCTTTTGCTCGAACGATGCCCGTAAGCGTGATTTCTTGAAGCTCATTATTCACTTCAACTCTATGTTGACCTTTTATAGCCAAATTACCATTAGGTAAAACTTCAGTCACCCAGGCAGCAATCCTAGCCTGAACATTACTTCCTCGGGTGGTTTGCCCACTGCCCGCATACTTATTAGAAGCATCTCCGGCCACCTGATTATTAGTCCCAACTACTGAAGCTAATCTCTGAATGGTATGGGTAAATTTTAAAGCTAAATCATCTTTAACATCCGTTTTGGTCCCCGCCAAATTTTTAGCGGACGAACTTTCTAAGATTATAACATTAATGATGTCCCCCACTTTATAAGCTTTTTGGGTGGAATATGGTGAAGCGCTATTCTCATTCCAGATCGAATCCGCCCAACCGCAAACAGCAGTAAGATAAAAGATAAAAAATAAAAAATAAAAAATAAGGTATTTATTATTAGCTCCACATTTTTGATTTTTGATTTTTGATCTTTGATCTTTCATAGTTTTACTTCCACCTCACTTTCCGAAACCACTTTTCCCACCACTACTTTGCCGCTTTCTTCTCTTTTCACTTTAATTTCCGCATCTCGGTAACCATCTTCCAAAGCCACCGCTTTGGCCTTTACCTTCAGCCCAGGAGCAGTTACTACGAGCATTACCTCACTTCCTTTTCGAATGAGTGGGGTTTCTCCCACCATCCATTCAAAGATGGTGCTATTAGCAGGAATGGAAATCTTTGCCTCTTTGCCTACCAAAAAATTACTATCAACGAAATATTTTTGAGGGAGCAAAGCCACATCTCTTTCTTCAAGCTTAAAGTCCCCTGCTTCCAGCACTTTGCCTCTTTTGATTCTCTTGGCCGCTACTACCACCTTCTTTAGAATTTCCACTTTGGCCCGCAAAAAATATTTTTGTTCCGTATCATCATAGCGAACCAAAATAGGGAAAATCACATTTCCTAATGGTTTGAATTCTGGATAAACCTCAATCACTTTTAACTGAACCTTTTCCGGAAGCTTTTCCAGCTCAGCAAAAGTTTTCTCGGCAAATTTAAAGGTCACCTGAATTTCCTCGCGCGACCAGCCGGGATATTTCGCAAGAATGTAATCCTTGACGATCTCCGTGACCTTTTGCTCGGGATTATCCAAGGCATCCGCTGGGACAACAAATAACCAATGACCAAGAAACAATAACCAAATAATAACCAAAAAGTTAATTAAACAATGTCCCAAATCCCAATTAAACAATTTTAGGGATTTGTTTAATTGTTTAATTGTGACATTTATTTTTTTATCTTGGTTATTGGTCATTATTGCTTCATTCTCTCTAGTGACGTCAGCATTCCTTCGTAGCTCTGCACGGCTTTAGTCACGGTATCAAACACTCGCTGAACCATCACCATGCGCATCATTTCCGAAATAACATCAACGTTGCTCTGTTCCAAGGAAAATTGGTTAAGCGAACCAAAGCCCTCCTGGGTTGGTGTACCAATCACGGGTTCTCCAGAAGCATCGGTGGCCTGATAAAGATTTTGACCGATAGACTTCAACCCTGCAGGATTGGTAAAACGCGCCAAGGTAATTTGCCCAAGTTCCGTAAGTTCTAGTTGATTGTTGACTGCACACAAAACGGTTCCATCCTGACGAATAACAACCGAGGTGGTACCTTCAGGAAAAACAATCGGGGGCTCTAGCAAACGACCATTAGGATCAACTAAATTCCCATCATTATCAATGTGGAAGTTTCCTGCCCGAGTATAGGCGATTGTTCCATCAGGCATCTTCAGCTGAAAAAATCCTTCTCCCTGAATAGCAACATCTAAGGGATTGTTAGTTATCTCTATTGATCCTTGGGTAAAGTCCTTGGCCGTAGAAGCCACTCTGACGCCTGTCCCATACTCTACATTCACCGGGGGGGTCTCCGCCCCAGCCATGGCTTCGTACAAAAGATCCTTGAAACTTTTTTCAACATAAAATAAGCTTTCCATTTCTGCCCGAGCTTTCTTGAAAGCCACGGTCTTCGCGTTAGCCAAATTGTTAGTAATATTCAAAAGCTCATCCTGCAGCGCAGAAAGCCCGGTTGCTGCCACATATAAAGGTTGAAACATGTTTAACACCCCCTTAGTTTTATTGCGTTGGTCGACCCAGTTCCATGGCTCGGGAAAGCTCAGCATCCCTAGTCGAAATAATTTTGGCGTTAATGTTGTAAAGGCGCTCTAAGTAAATCATTTCCATCATTTGATCTACCACACTAACGTTAGAAGCTTCAACATAGCCCTGAATCACTCGAGGATTTTCCACTTCCAACATAACTGCACGCGGGTCCTTTTTCTTAAAAATGCTACCACTTAAGGGCTCCAGTGCTTCAGGACGCTCCGGCCGAACCACTCGAATATGATCAACTACTACTTTATCTACCTTCACTTCCCCATTTGGCCCAAATTCTACCTCCGCTCCTGGAGTTACCACAATTGGTCCTGCCTGTCCCAAAACTGGAAAATTTCCCGAAACCGAAAGCAAGCGACCATCTTTATCTAAGCGAAAGCGTCCATCCCGAGTGTAACCTTCACCCCACGGCCCCTCCAAGACAAAGTACCCTTCAGACCCCAAAGCCAAATCCAGTTTACTATCAGTTTTAATCAATGCTCCCGCAATGTTACTATAAAATGAACCTTCCACTTGGGGCTTAACCGAAGAAAGGCGTTGTGTGGCTGCTTCTAACTCTAGAGGGAAACCCCGCACCACCACATCGGACTTTTTGTAGCCGGGAACTTCAGCATTAACCATGTTGTCCATAAGTTTTTTCACCCGCTGATCGGTGGACTCTAACCCGGCTTGCCCGATTTCAAAGATGCGGTCGGTCATGGCTTTGAAATTATAGAATATGCTACAATAAAAGTCAACTTGTATAGAACTTGATTGGAACCTGAGAACCCGAGAATAAAATTCTCGGTTCCGATGTGAGAATGTGAGAACCGACAATTTCATTGTCGGGCTGTGTAGAGCCTGAGATAGGAACCGACAATTTCATTGTCGGGTTGAGGGTAATATGCTTTATCTAATCCGTTATGCGGAAATTGGCAAGGAACCACATCCAGAAAAGAGCAAACTGGAAAGGGATATCGTTGAAGAAATCAGAAATCATCTGCCGGATGCCAAAATAAGAAAAGACATTGGCCGAATATTCTTAGAAACCGCAGCCGAAACCACTGAGACCCTTAAACAAATCCATGGAATAGCATCCTTTTCGCCTTGCATCAAATGCTCCCTGGAAGAACTGGAATCCAAAGTACTAGCTTTTGCCGAACCGATATTAAAGAACAAGAAATCTTTTGGGATCAAAGTCAAACGAGTTGGGCTCCACTCTTTTACCTCCCAAGAAAAAGCAGCGGAGCTGGGGGCCAAGATACTGGGAAAGTTTCCACATCTCAAGGTTGATCTCAAAACCCCAGAGGAATTAATTTTTATTGAAATTCGAGGGACGGAATGCTACATTTTTAACACGGTTATTCCTGGAATAGACAAATATATGAAGTATGAAAAGGAAGTCATCGCCGAACCAAAATTTATTGTCGATGACATGCTGGGGAAATTAGCCGTGAGGATTCGGATGCTTGGTTTTGATGCTACCTATTATCGCAATACCGCTGACAGTTTTCTTCTCAGAAAATCAAAAGAAGAAAATCGAATTCTTCTCACCCGTGACGCCAGTTTAGTAAAAATAAAGGGAGCAAACGCTTTTTGGATCTCCAGCCGCAAATTAAAGGACCAAATCCGCGAAGTGATTCAAAAGTACAACTTAAAGATTACTCCCCAAAACATGTTCAGCCGCTGTTCGGTCTGCAACAAACCACTGGTTGATCTACCTAAGGAAAAAGTTGAAGGCAAAGTCCCTCCCGTGGTTTACAAACTATTTAAAGAATTTTCTTATTGTCCCAAGTGCGACAAATACTACTGGAAAGGAACCCACTTTGAAAAGATTATCGAAGAGCTAAAGGATTTTATCTCATGATCAAAATCGACGGCTCCTGGGGTGAAGGTGGTGGACAGATTTTAAAAAGCTACTTAATATTTCTTGTTTCTTTCTGTTTCACATGTTATACTTTAGCCGGAGGTGAAAAATGCCCACGACAAAAGGTTTGAAAGAAAAAGTAATCCGAATTTTGCTCCCCTTAATAAAAACTAAGGGTAAAACCCCCAAAGACATCGATATCCTCTCTGTAGGTAATATGCTTTTAGTAAAACCTCAAGAAAGGCATGAATTGAAAGGCATCGTAAAAAAACAAAAAAAGAGCGCCGTACAATTAGTTAGGGAACTAAGAAAAGAAAGAGAAAAGAAATGGAAAAGCTGGTAATTGATACCTGTGTCTTCCTCCATTTTTTTCTTGGACAAGAAAAACAAGAAACGGTTGACACTTTATTAGAACATATTGAAGCTCGACGTTTCTTTGCCCAAATTTCCATTCTCACGATAACTGAGTTAATTTCTATTCTTTCAAGAAAAGCTAATGATGAAACGGTATGGAAATGCTTAAACTACGTATTTAAACACTTCGTTACTATCCCTGTAACTCCAGACATAGCCATCCCGGCTGGTTTTCATAAGGCAAAATATGCAAAAACGAATAAGGGTTTTTCTTACATCGACGGCATAATTCTTAGCACGGCTGAAATTACAAAGTCTACCTTAGTAACATACGATCCTGATTTTAAAACCATTTCAGAAGTAAAAGTAATAACTCCTGAAGATCTCCTTTAATTCTATGATCAAAATCGACGGCTCCTGGGGCGAAGGCGGCGGACAGATTTTAAGATCAACTCTTACCCTTTCGGCAATCCTCGGGAAACCGGTTGAAATCTTCAATATTCGCCGGGGACGCAAAAAACCAGGACTTCAACCACAACACTTAACCGGAGTCCGGGCCGTGGCGGAAATCTGCGGCGGAGAAATCGAAGGAGATACGCTTCTCTCACAAAGGATTGTCTTTCACCCCGGTGAAATCCGATCGGGAAATTACGAATTCGATGTCATGAAAGTAAAGGCCTCCGCCGGGTCCACGGGAATGATCTTCCAACAAATTGCTCCTATCCTTGCTTTTGGTAAGAACCTATCCCAAGTAGTTATCAAGGGCGGAACCCACACCGAAATGGCTCCGCCTATTGACTACCTCCAAGAAGTATTTCTACCTACGGTTTCTAGAATGGGATTCCAAGCAAAACTCGAAATTGAACGCTGGGGCTGGTACCCAATTGGCCAAGGAATAGTAAAAGCATATATCAAACCCGTCCAAGGCAAGTTAAAAGCCATCGAACTTAATGAGCGGGGGAAACTTAAACGAATTTATGGACTTTCCCTGGTTTCACGACTTCCCTTATCTATCGCGGAAAGAGAAAGAGACCATGCTTTTACACAACTAAAAGATTTGGGAGTTGGGAAATTGTTTAATTGTGACATTAAATCTGTCCCATCCCTTGGCACCGGCAATGCTTTTTCCCTGGTCGCCGAATTTGAGAATTCAATCGCAGGTTTTAACTCCCTGGGCAAAATTGGCAAGCGCGCCGAAAAAGTCGCCGAAGAAGCAGTGGATGAATTTATCAAATTCTACCGAAGCGGCGCTTGCCTGGAAAAACATTTGGCTGACCAATTAATTCTTTACCTAGCACTGGCAGAAGGAAAATCGTCTTTTTCGGTTTCAGAAATTTCATCCCACCTTTTAACTAATATTTGGGTTGTGGAACAATTTTTGCCCGTTGAGTTTAAAGTCGAGGGGAAGCTGGGTGAAGCAGGGTTTGTCTCTGTGGAAGGGGTGGGCTTAAGTTATTAACCTATCTTGACAATTTGATGAGACTGGTTAGGAAACCGCGAAGTTTATTCGCGGGTTTCGAGTTGCTAACTAATCTCTTGACGGAAGTTTGTCAGAATTTTGACCTCTTGAGTTCATTTCCTTCGTAAAATACCCGTTTTTGCGCTAAAACCTAGTGCCACGATTTTGAAAATCTGTGGATAACCCTCTTAACAAAATACTGAACAGATTGGTAGCTTATTCTTACTTTTCTCTGTCTTGATACAGAGAAAAGTAACAAAAGAGAAATCAAGCGCTTTCGAAGTTTCGGCCTCCGCCCTTTTGGAGTTCTCCGCCTTTGGCGGAGAACTAACGCCGCCCCACCACCTTTTTAAGGTAAAGCGAAAGCGCCATAACATCTTCAGGTAGCCCCCTGTCTTAGAAAAAAGTTTTTTTCATGAAAGATAGCGTCGTGATCTTCTAGAGAGTTTTATTTTAAAATAAAATGTGCCTGAACCTAGCCAGGTCTTACCCTGCGAACCGATGTTCGAGGCCTTCGGAGAAGGCCGAGTTCGGTGAGCTAGGGGATACATAAGGGGCGAAAGCCCCTTATGCCAACTTTCTTTGCCTACTTTCTTTTTTGGTAAAAGAAAGTAGGTGGGGGTAAGATGAAAATAAACTTAGTCATAAAAACAAACTAAGGGGGCGAAGCCCCCTTTGCCTGTTAGCCTGGTGGCCAGTTGAGGACACACGATGCGAGCCGATGTTATCATCAAACTTGAGCAAAGATATCCACATAGTGCCTACGTCTGAAAAAAAGTGCAATTTTTGGCTTTAATTTGGGAAATCCTATCTTGCAACTGACAAAGTTCCGTTAAAGTCGAGGGGAAGCTGGGTGAAGCAGGATTTGTCTCTGTGGAAGGGGTGGGCTTAAGTTATTAACACATTTTCACAATTTGATACATATCAAAATATCAAAATAGGAACCTTTTAATAAAATTAAAATCCTAAAGCCTCAAACCCCAAGAAAATCAAGCTAATTCTATAAAAGGAAAGGCTTGATCATTATCTAAAGTTAAGTTTTGCTATTTTCCGATATTTCGACAATTTGATATGAGACTGGTTAGCAATTCAGGAACCTGCGAATAAATTCGCGGTTCCTGAATATTTTTTACTGTCTTTATGCGAGGAACCGAGAATTCATTCTTAGGTTCCGAGCATGAAAAGTGGTTCCTAACTAGTCTCGATATTACTCATCTCTCCCTTCTCCCTCTACCGCCAACTTAAATCGCTTCTATACTCTTGAATTTTTCGAAAAGTGCAAAAAGCTTTTAACCGCTAATGGGATTTTAACTTTTCACCTAGCAGCAAAAATCATGGAAAGACACGAGCCAAACATAGGAAAGCTTTCAGGGCTTCTTTATGGAGCTGACCTTCTGGGAAGTTCCTTAGCCGCTATTTTCGTCAGCATAATTTTTATTCCCATATACGGAATGACTAATTCCCTTTTCATTACCATTCTTTGTGCCCTTGGGGCCCTTTTGGGAACCGTCTAATTCACTCCCCTATTCTCCAAAAAATAACCAATTACCAAGATACAATAACCAAATAATATTCAATAACCAATTTACCAATAACCAAACCCTCACCCCTACACTGTGCAAAGACCAGCCCCCCTCTCCCAAAGGGAGAGGGGAATATGGTGAGATAGTTCTAAGTTTTAATTATGGGCGAAGATCTTGAGGTTGAATCTAATTATCCTGATCACAGCCTTAAAAAATTACCCTCTCCCCCTGGGAGAGGGTGCAAGTGTTTGGATGGTCTAGGGTGAGGGTATTTGGTGATTGATTATTGGAATTTGGAATTTATTTGGTGATTGTATCTTGATTATTGGTAATTTTAAAAGAAAGGGAAAAGGAGGACAAAAGAAATCACTGCTTCTGCCCTTTCCACCCTACCTGCCTCCTCTGCCTTATCTGCCCTCTTTGCGTTTTTGATTTTTGACTTTTATCTCAAGGTAAGTTAATCCAAACCCATTTGATTTTTTCCTCTCCTAAACATAAAATAAAAACAAGCCATGAAACGGTTAATGATCATGTTGGTTTTACTAGACAATGCTCTTGCCCATTTCATAAAGAGCTGGTTTCCTAAGAAATGGAAAATAACGGGAAAATGCCGGCAGTGTGGAAACTGCTGTAGAGAAATTTATTTAAAAATTACTCCTGCTCAACTGCAAAGCCCCTTGTTTACCAATTTAGCCATCCGTTGGATTTCTTGGCTTTTTGATTTTAATCTTTTAAGGATCGATTATGAAAATCATTACCTAATATTTAATTGTCAGCATTTAACTTCTGAAGGAAAATGCAATCATTATTTCTGGCGGCCAAACATCTGCCGAAATTATCCGCTGGTCGATTACTTTGAAAAACCCAAGTTGCTTCCCGGCTGTGGATTTAAAGCGGAGCTAAATCACTCATGAAAAACCTCTGCTGAGAAGCGAAAGAGGCCGTCCCTTCCTATTTCAACCTCTTCCACCTTTTCCACGGGCTTTAGTTTAGAAAGAACAGAAATCTCAATTTTAATTTCCTTGAGCTCCTCCTTTCGCAAAGGTGAGAAACGAGAATCCTCAAAGGCAGAAGCCAAAGCCATTTATGCCACTGCTTCCGCAAGAGGTTTGACCGGCTGTACATAGCCGATACAGCCGCGCAGTTCCAAGATAATACAACCTAGGTTACAGCCCGCCGTAGCTATGGAAAAAGGCGAGGTAAATTGGATGGCCTCAGCAAGTAGGGCAAGAAATAATAAAATTATAATCAGCCAAAACAGCCGGCGCAGCATGACAAAATTATAACACAGCCGGCGAAATTCCGACACTTTTTTGACTGCAATCCTCAACCCTTTGGTTAATAAGTTTATGGTTCTCAAACCAAAAATCCTAATTTTTTCCCGTTCTATTAGTAAATAATAACTTCGGCTTTGGCCTAAAACATCTAACTTAAGGATGGCAAATATCTTTGGCAATAAAATTGCTAGTTTTTTGGGCAAAACCAAAGCGAAGGAGGTGAAAAGAAATGCCAGGACTAAACCGAGCCATTTTCTGCGGAAGGTTAGTTGCTGACCCTGTTATCCGCTACACCCAAAATGAAACGGCGGTAGCCCATTTTTGTCTTGCGGTAAACTGGCGCAAAGGCAGCAGCAACGGCACGGAGTTTATTAATTGTGTCGCTTGGAACGGGTTGGCAAAGGTTTGCGGAGAGTACCTAAAGAAAGGGAAGCTGGTGGCCGTGGAAGGAAGGTTGCAAATCCGCACCTTTAAAAATAAAAAGGGTCAAAGCAAAACCATCCCCGAGGTAATTCTCGACTCCATTCAAATGCTTGATTCTCGTTTCTATCAAGCGGCCAGCAAAACAGAAAAAAGCAAAGAACCTGAGCTTCTCGAAGTTTAACTCGACTTTCCCCGGGCGGCTTCCTCACCGCCCGGGGCTTTTCTTTTCTGATTAAAAGATCCCCTACTTTGCTAGAGCTATTTTATGCTATAATGTAAAAGGTATGTTTAGAAAAGTCACTTTATTTACCCTTTTCCTGGTCACCATAGGAGGGCAGGTCATGGCGGCAAAAACTATTCCTCTTCCGGAGCCCAAAATCATTGGTAAGATGTCAGTTGAAGAAGCAATTTTTAGACGGCGCTCGGAACGAAGCTTCCAACCACAAGAGCTTTCTATGGAACAAATTTCTCAACTCCTTTGGGCAGGGCAAGGAATAACCGAAAAGTCCTGGGGATTTCGGGCTGCTCCTTCAGCAGGAGCTCTCTATCCTTTAACTCTTTATGTAGTCAAAAAGGATGGGGTTTTCCGCTATCTTCCTGATGGCCACAAGCTTCTGCAAATTTCAACCGAAGACAAAAGACCCTCGCTTATGCGTGCCTCCTTAGGACAAACCGCCATCTCCGAGGCCCCGGTAGTGATTGTCGTTGCCGGAAACTTCCGCATTACCGAAGCTAAATACGGTCAAAGGGCTTATCGATATGTCAATATGGAAGTGGGACATGTGGCTGAAAACATTCACCTACAAGCGGTGGCTTTGGGAATGGTTTCCGTTCCCATTGGCGCTTTCTGGGATGATGTAGTAGCTAAAACCTTAGAGCTGCCAGAAACTCAAGACCCATATTATCTCATTCCCGTTGGCTACTTAAAAAGCTCCTAATGAAAAAAAGAAGAATCGATTATTTAAGAATCCTAGCTGTTCTTATAGTAATTGCTTCCATTCTTTATTTTTATGCCAACTTATTTGCTCCACGACTCATCCCCAAAATCTTAAGAATTGGGGTTATTCGTCGCCCTATGAATCTTCTCTTAGTAGGCACAGACATTACCTTTGATGCTGTCACTGGAAAACCTATACCCGAAAGCCAAGGAAGAACGGATAGTATTCTAATGCTACACTTTGACCCTGTCCGCTATCGAGTCTATATTCTCTCCATCCCGCGAGACAGCTTTGTAGAGATTCCCGGCTACGGCTGGCAAAAAATCAATGCGGCTCATGTGTATGGGGGGATAAACTTAACCAAAAACACTATCGCTAAGCTCACAGGTAAAAACCTTGACTACTACTTAGAAGTTAATCCCTATGGGGTAATAAAACTAGTAGATTTATTAGGCGGGATTAGGATTTACATAGAAAAAGACATGTACTATGTCGACCGCGCCCAGAATTTGTACATTAATTTAAAAAAGGGCTGGCAAAAACTATCTGGAAAAGAAGCTCAAAATTATCTCCGCTTCCGACATGATGAACAGGGTGATATTGGCCGCATTGCTCGCCAGCAAAATTTTTTGCAAACTCTTTTTCTAAACTTCAGTCGACCCACTAACTTACTAAAAGTTCCTATGGCTTTTCAGATTGCTTTGCAAAATATCAAAACGGATTTACCTTTGCTAAAAGCTATCCGCGTTTTAAACTTTTTGCGAATGTGTTCTCCCAAAGATATCTACACTTTTACGGCCTCAGGAGAAGTCAGCAGTGCCGAAAAGGCGGGGTCAATTTGGCTTTTGGATAAAAACTATTTAGAAAAGATCTTAAATGATTATTTCTGAATCTTCTTCTATTTCTTCCTTTTTCCCGTTGGTCTTCCACAGACTGTAAGCAGTTCCCAAACCAATAATTCCTACTAAGCCAAAAATGAGAAAAGCGGCAAAAGGCCAACTTTGCTGACTGCTGGCCAAAGACGCAGGTTCTTCTTTAGCCTGTCTTTGCCCATCAAAATTAAGTTGGCAAATAAAAAGACGTCCTTCTCGATCAGCTAAGTAAAGGGTTTTTTTCTGCCTAAAGGATGAAGAAGCAACCTGTACCACTGCTCTGCCTTGTTCCACCTTTAAGGGGTATTTTTTATCTTCCACAACCAGCGAAACCCTCTCAACCTCTTCCGGTAAAGCCACTTCAAGAGTAGTTATTATCGGCCCATAATCGGCTCGGATAATATTAATTTCGGGAAGAGGCTTCACTTCAAAGGCGGCTCTTTGTTTGTACAAGTGTCCATCCACATCAGCCACATAAATATCAAGATACTGTTTGCCAACATGTGCCGTTGGCTTAAGCGTAAAATCTCCTTTCCAGGTCACTCGATCGCTAGAATAAAGGGTAATTTTATCATTGCCATAGAGCACCGATACCCTTTCTGCCTTAATACCCTGGGTAATAACTTTAAAGTACAAAGTTCTCCCAGGCAGGGCCGAACCAAAGGCAGAAAATAAAATCTTTTTCTCTAAAGGATTTGATTTACTTTCCACCGGAAGCAAAGTAACAGGAATAGGCAATTTTTCTTCTTCTTTAGCAAGAACCTCTCTACTTACTTCTTGAGGCTTAACTTTAGCACTAAATAAAGAGGGCTGCCCCAAAGCGAAAGACAAGTTCACCCGATGAGAATCTTCAAGATACTCATTTCCTTTAGTATAACTATAGTCAACGCTAACTCCACGATAGTCAAGGCCCAAGCCCAGGGTTGGGAAACCGTTAAAAATCCCACCCCGCAAAGCCAGCGCCTCCACCAAGCGATACTCGCCGCCGAAGAAAAAATCAAGCGATCGATCTTCCTTAATATTGAGATCCCCATTAAAACAAAGATTACTTCTTTTAGGATTTAAAGAAGCGCCAACCCTTACCCCAAAAGAAGAACGATCAACACTTCCTGAGGTGGTATCCCACTTCATTTGGGGCTTTATTACATTTTCAAGCTTAACTCCCAAAGCCAGGTTTTCCGAAGGATGGGCCATTAGCCCCAAATCCATTCCCACACCTGACGAACCACGATCAAACAAGGATTCTTTTAAATACTTTCCGGTAACTCCAGCAAGGATTTTCCCAACCTGGAAAGCATAAGATAAAAACCAAGCGTTAGCATTATAAGCAAAGATGGATCCGGTCGCTACCGGCCGTTTATTAACAACATCTAAAGTAGCTTCCGGAATATTGCCCTGAGAAGCATTGAGAACCATAAGCCCCAGCTGGCCTCCCACAGCAGGAGCAATTACGGCCAGAGCTTGATAATTGGTACCTAAAATTTCAGCTGCCCCGGTAGAAATTTTAACTTCGTTTTCCTTAGCAAGGCCTGCTGGATTCCAGTAAATACCGTCAGTCCCCTTAGGGTTTGCCACCTGAGCTTTTCCCATGCTGATGGCCCTTGCCCCCACCCCATTATTCAATACTGCTTCTATATCCGAAGCTACCGGACTAGCAATAAGCAAAGCCAAAATAAACAAAGCAATTACTTTCTTCATTTCAGCACCGCAATCTGCACCTTGGCCTTTCGAACTTGACCTTCTGCCTCTGCTAAAATATAAGCCAGGTACAGCCCATTGTTTACCAAGTTTCCATTTTCATCCTTTCCATCCCATTCTACACAGTTATAACCAATGGTTGACTTCTCCACTTCTCCTGGCTCATAATTCCAGGCCTTAACTAACTTTCCACTTAAATCCACCAATCTAATTTTTACTCTCGGATTAACTGAACCGGTGAGTTGATAAGAAATTTTAACGATATCATCCTTTCCGTCTCCATTGGGAGAGAAAGGATTAGGCCCGGCCAAGGCCTGAACCAGGGTAAAGGCCTGGTATACTCTAAAGTAAGGTGAAGTAAAGGTATTGGAATTGCCCGAAGCATCGGTAATGGTTACCAGCGCGTAGTATTCGCCCTCAGGCAAAGGTTCGGAAAGGGAGAGGTTCGTTTGAATCGCGCCCGCAGAAGCCGCACTTAAGGCCTGAGTTAAGGTCTTAATGGTTGTGTGATCGCTATTTCTTTTGATCTCGACTACTACCGAAGTAACGGCCGCTGTTTTATCTTCGGAGAAAATCTCAATCGCCGGCTTACTTGAGACATAATCTCCTGCCACAATCTCTTTGCCATCAAACCTAATCGCTTTAATCTGGGGCTTCACCAAAGCAGGATCAGTGATGATGGTGTAAGTATCCCAGTGGCTGACATTAAAGGTTAGGGTCTTATTTGTTTGGTCCCAAATTAAATTGGTAATGAGATCAGGCCTGAAATTAACCCCATTCTCGTAAACAAGCGTTCCATTGTGATTAATCACCAAGTAATTAGAACTAAAATTATTAATGGTAATTATAGCAGGAGAATTGGCAAGGATCTTGGCATCTCCTTGACTTGGAACATTCAAAGATATCACTGAATCGGCACGCTCAATACTTACCTTTGAAAAATTCATCCCTAAAGGCGAATAATTCAAGCTATTAAAAAAGATATTCACATCATCTTTTGAGAAAGTCATGGTTGGTTTATTAATTATTTCATCAAATTTATAGTTCAAACTAACTCCAGGGCATGGAGTGAAATCACCATCGTTTCCATAATATTGATAAAAGGGGTTCCGAGGATCGCAATATAAGTAACCGGACGGATTTTCTCTAACAAAAACAGCTCCGAACAAATAATAAATTAGTTTCGAATCCATTACTACCTTTACTTTAAATGGAATTTCCGAACCTGCTTCTGCGCTTACTGGAATAGCTAGCCTAATGTTAAAATTCTTATAATTTGTATTTCCCCATCCTGCTCCTGGTAAATCAAAACTCGTTTCCTCACAAGAGTCCGATAAGCACAGCACACCTGGAGGAAGATCCTCAATCACAACATCATAATGATGTGATTTGTGATCGTTATTAATAACAGGGAAAGTTAAAGTAACCGTATTTCCAGGATATGCTTCGGCAGCAATTTTCAAATCAACTGGTTGTGGTAACACAGAATCAACAAGGATATAAACAGCACCACCTGCAACAGCCCCAGCAACTAGGGCTGTTCCAACAACTGGTAAACTTAGGCCTCCGGCAAAGACAATCACTCCGTCCATTACTATATTGCCAGCCAAGAGGCCAGCAAGTGTAGCTGTTTCCTCGGCCGCGCCACCAACCCCATCAGTCAACAGTTTATTTACTGTCCCAACCACCGAACCAAGAATCGCGATTCCATTAACCTTGCATGCAATCTCTCCGATGCTCCGTAACACCTTTGCATCTCTAATATATTTTATTTCATACCTATCATATTGATATGTAGCGGCCATCCTTGACATGAAATTACTTTCTATCTTTACTGCGTCATCAGCATTCGAAAAAGCTCTTTGATATAAGTTAACCTCACGATAATCGACGTAGGATCTAGCATGGCTAATAACTCGGTAATTTGGAGTAAATTCATTTCCAATATTAGCGCCTATTTGATAATTTGCATATGAGCCACCAGGCATAGCATTCTCAATTTCTCTTACCCAATAAGTCCTTGTCTTTCCATCCTCGATTATTCTCATAAGGGCATCTCCATCAACAATTTCAAATTCCACAGTAACGTATTTTCCGTTTATTGACTTGGTCGCTCGTGTTAATGCCGCATACTTATCATTGGTAATTGACTTTACCGTAAATACATATGAAAGATGCTCATATTTCATTTTATCCTTCAACTCTGTGAGCATTGAAGCTAGGTCTACAGCAGAGCCGAAGATATCTTCAAGCTTAAATACTTCATCGATTTTTTCCATAGTTCTTTCGTCAAGCGACAGCGCGTCGTAATAAGTCAATACATAAAACCTTTCAAGAGCAGCAGCAGTGTCGGTCAAACTATTATGGTAGAGAAAACTTATATTAACGTTCTTGCGCTGGGGATCCTTATTGACTTCAAATGAAAATGAGTAGGCATCAAATTTGTATTCATACTCATACCCAATTAATGATCCTCTTTTCGCTAGTGTTTTTCCATCACCAAAATTCCCATCTCCATAAATAAATGGAAATTTTATTGGATAACTATCAATAAAATCATATTCCTGATCCCAAGGCAAACGAATTACAACCTTATAATTTTCTACTTCACTGAAGCTTATATATTCCCCGTTGGCTTCAATTCTTTGACCATTTTTTTCCAGCCATACTTTAACATTATTATCAACATAAATCTGATTGGCCTTTTCAATAACAGAACCATCCTTTAAAAACAATTTGAGAGTTAACACATGCTGTCCATTGCTTATCTTATCCGTAAAATAGTAAACGTTTGCTTGATCCTTAGTAGTTTCTCTATGAAAAGTGCCATCAGCAAAAGATGCATCCCTAATCGTTTTCATCTTATACGAATCAACCCATACCTCAAGCCTATCAAAATTACCTGGATTAATTCCACCAATGCAATAGTCAAACAAAGCGTATCCGCATGCTTCAGTAGTAACAAGGTTAACCACCAATTGAGGTATAACTGCCAAAGTCCCAAACGCCCAAGAATCAGTTAAAGTATAGGTTCCGCTCACGTTGGTGTAAACCTTTATAGCCCGATAGTAGGTTCCGCTCTGGTTGGCAGTAAAGTTGAAAGTATAAGCGGCAGAAGAACCGGCAGGAATGGTTTGAACTTCACTGGTATTCACATAATCGTAAGGAGGATTTTGATCGCGGTCTAGTATTAGTTCTACCTTAACATTATTAGAAAAAGTGGCATCATTCTTTACCTTAACCTCAACCACCCCTGTTTCCCCAGCATTATAAGTTGCCTTGGATGCCCTTACTGACTCTCCCCAAGGCATGTAGCGGGTAAAAGTAGCATAAGTGGTATTTCCGGCAGTAACTGAAACATCCGATTTGTACCCCCAATACTCCCCATTCTTCCAAACTTTAAACATATAACTGCCTGCTGGAATGTTCGTCCAGCGGGCAACACCCGATGCATCCGAAGTCGCAGTGTCAATGTAAATCCAACTTGAATTGTCATGACGATCAACTTTGGCCGAACCAACACTGCTACCATCTACATTCTTAATGGTTAGACTTACATTCCCCTTTTGTACATTGTTAACCGTTACCGTAACCTGGCTCTGCCCCGTCGCTCCCTTGGAATCGTATCCTATAACCTTTAAAGTGTGACTGCCATTCAAATAAGTAGTAGTATCCCAATTCCACCGACTCGCAGGCGATGTGGCATCCGGTGAATTGTCTGTATATTTCAAAACATTATCTACATAATATTCAATCTTAGTCAGTGCCCCGTCCTCTGGATCATAAGCAGAAACTAATACCTCCACCACCCCGCTCACCGTCTGTCCATTAGTCGGCGCTCCAATAGTCACCTGAGGCGGTTGATTGGGTGCAGTTACCGTAAATTGTTTTAAGCCGGTCTCAACAAAATCCTTACCATCACTAAAGTAAAAATTAAAACTGTGAGTTCCTACGCTAAAGCCGCTTCCTACATACTTGTACAACGCACCATTTACATAATCCCCACTAACCTTGCTCATGGTATGACTGTAGCTCCCTCCCGTCCCATCTATGTTCACCCAGGCCGTAGCCGGAGCATCCCCATCCGCATCCTTGTAAGTAACATAAAACTCAAAATTAGTTGTCGTCGTCCCGCTCACGGGAGTTACATAATCATTAGAAAGAACCGGAGAATGATTTGAAGCCGTTACCGTGTAGCCCCGACTGCTAGATGTCACTTGATTGGGACTAACGGTAGTTAACTTGACCGTATATGTCCCAACTTGGCTAGTCGGTAAATTGTACGAAGGAATCGACGCCGTCCCATTGCTCATCGTGGTGCTAAAAGTCAGTGTACAATAGCTGCTACCACCCGGAGGTGTAATGTCCCAATAATAAGTTACCGTCCCACTCCCGCTTCCGCTTATCGTCCCACCCCCAGTCACCGTCCCATTCTGCACCACTGAGGTAGGACTCACATTTATGCTTATGGATGAAACACCAAATACGACAAAAAGTCGGTCAAATGCCCAAGAATCGGTTAAAACATAATTACTATTAACTTTTGAATAAACTTTAATCGCTCGATAATAAGTTCCTCCTTGGCTGGGTGTAAAATTAAATACAAAGTCCTTGGTACCGCCACCGCTTATGGTTTGTACCGAACTAGTTGAATCATAATCATACGGCGTACTCTTGTCCCTATCTAATATCAACTCAACCTTCACATCGTTGCTATAAGTAGCTTTATTTTTTACCCAAACAGTTATCGTCACTTGTTCCCCAAGATTGTAAGTGGTCTTGTTTGAAGTCAAATTTACTGACTCCCCATAAGGCATGTAGCGGCTGAAGCTAATGTTGTAAGTGTTGCTGCCAGAAACCGTTTGGCTGGGAGGGTTACCCCAAAATTCTCCGTTGTACCAAACTTCAAAATTATAAGTCCCATTGGTCAACCCAGTAAAAGTTGCTACCCCACTGCCGTTAGTATATTTTGAATCAACCGGCGACCAACTTGAGGTATAGAGTTTCACCTGTGCTCCAGATACCGTAGTTATTTCATCTTGCTTTTTAACCGTAACATTGATGGTAGCACCTGAAGCAACCACCGTGAAAGAACGAGAAGCAACACTTGAAGTTGCTCCATCTCTGTCTTTGGCTTGAACATAAAAAGTATGAGATCCCAAGCTAATTCCCGTTAAAGTCACACTAGTTGAAGTAGTCCAGTTATCTGGAGTAGAATCATCTAGTTCATAGTAATAGCCGGAAATATCTGAATTTCCATCAGGATCACTTCCTGACCAGCTAAAGGTAGCTGAAGTGTTAGTCGTGTTCCCGCTTGGTCCGCCTGTAATGGTTACCGAAGGAGGTGAATTATTTACTGTGGGGCCGCTATAAGTTGAAGTAGTCACATCTGAAGAATGTTTGCCATCATTAAAGCGAAAAGAATAACTATGGCTTCCTTTAGCCAATCCCGACTTTGTGTACTGGTAAATTGCACCACTTGTGTAGCTCCCACTCACCTTGGTCATATCGTATTCCGTGCCATCAATTTTTACTTTGCAAACCGTTGGTGCATCTCCATCTGAATCTTGGTAAGTAACACTATAGGTAAAAGAAGTACTGGTTGTCCCAGAAGAAGGAGAAACTGAACCAGAACTCAAAGTGGGTTGTTGATTAGAGCCAGAAGAAACATTAATACTTATTGTCTTTTCATTATTATTTTCATTGCTCTCTGAAATGGCGTCGGTTACGTCAGCTGCTACTCTAATGGTGTGTACCCCAGCAGTTGAAAACCTCGTATTCCAAGGAAAGGCACTAGTATTGCTCCATGACTCCCCAGGGTTCAGGGGTTTAGGAATTTGGCATTGATAACTAAGATAGTTGCTGCCATCAAGAAATCCTTGAATAAAAAAGGCCGTTGAAGTTGAGTTTCCTTGGTTCTTTATAGTGTAAGTGATATTTACTTCCTGATTTATGGTCGGATTTGACGGGGAAACTGATATGCTTTCCACAATCAAATCCGGCTTAGCTAGAGTGGTAGAGGTAGTACCGGTTGTAGTTGTGGTCCGTGTAGTAGTGGTAGTAGTTGTAGTGGTTGTGGACCCAATGGTAATGGCAACGTACGAAGTGTTATTAGCTTCGTTCCCTTCAGTTACTTCACCTGCCCCATCTGCTTTAAAGATCACATAATAAGTACCAGCAGGTTTTGAGGTAGGAATGGAATACGTCTTTTCTAAATAACTTGAAGTTTCGTTCGGCCCAAGTGAAGGAGTGGATTTTTCTTTTATTTTTTCGCTCTCATCCGGATTAGTATCATTAGACAAATAATAATAAAGAGTACTGCTTCCTGCCTCCACATTCCCAACATTTTTAACCATAGCTTTCATAGTTATAGAACCACCAGGGTTCAAAGTAGTAGGTGAAACACTAGGGTTGGTAACAATCAAATCAGGCAGCCCCCCAAGGCTAACCGTAAAACTTCGGGTTGCAGGTTCGGAATAATAGTAATAAGTGTCTCGACAACGTACTGAAAAGGTGTGAGTTCCCTCACTTAAGCCTGTGTATGTTTTTGAGGTATTTGTTCCACAATTTTGCCAACTCCCACCATCAAGCTGACATTCATAACGATCAATATCCTGATCTACATCAGAACCGCTCCAGGTAAAAGTAACAGTATTAGAATTAATGGTACTGTTATTTTGAGGACCAGAATTAATGGTAATGGTGGGCTTGGCATTAATATAAAAATTTGAAGTTATCGTACTCGACTCTGCTCCACTGTTATCTTTAGCTTTAACTGAAATGCTGTGGTTACCATATGTACTTCCAAAATACCATGTTAGCTGCTTAAATGTAGAAGACTTTTCCTGCCAAGGGGTGTCATCTGTTTTATAATAAAAATTTGTGATGTTACCATCTGGATCAGAACCGTCCCATTTGAAGGTTAGTTGATTTGTATTTTGCACACCACCAAAAGTTTGTACCCACCATACCTTTGGGGACTGGTTTAAAGCAAAAGCAGGTCGTAATAAAAATGCGGCCAAAAGGAAGAAAACCCAGATCAACCTTGTGGAACGATACTTCATATAAATTTATCAAATCCTTCCACAGATTTGACTCTAGGTCAATCTCTGTATCGCTTATTATAGCACAATACTTCCAAAATTGTCAAGCCCCTACTGGCTTGTATATACCCTTACAAAAGGTGATAATCCTGCAGGGCCTTGACCGAGAAGCCCTTCTTTTTTACCGCCTCAAGGCCGTTGACCGTGGCTCGGGCACCAGAAATAGTGGTAATAATGGGGACCATGTGCATGATAGCCCCGGAGCGAATTTTGGTTTCATCGATTTTGGTCTTTTTCCCCCCGGGAGTATTGATGATGAGTTTAATTTCTCCATTTTTAATCAAATCTAAAACATCCGGCCGCCCCTCCCCCAACTTGGCCACTTCCTCTACCTCTACTCCGCTCTTTCTTAAAACCTCCGCTGTCCCGGAAGTAGCTACAATTTGATAACCCAAAGCCGCAATTCTTTTTCCAATATCTACAATGGACCTTTTATCACGATCATTAACGGAAATAAAAACTCTACCTTCCGAGGGTATTTTTTGACCAGCGGCAATTTGCGCCTTCATGTAAGCCACCCCTAAGTCGCTATCAAGACCCATTACTTCCCCAGTGGATTTCATTTCTGGCCCTAACACCGGGTCAACTCCGGGAAAACGATTAAAAGGAAACACCGCCTCTTTTACCGAAAAATGCTCCGGAACCACTTCCTTGGTGATACCTTGTTCTTTTAAACTTTTGCCAATCATGACCTTGGTAGCTACCTTGGCCCAGGGAATTCCGGTCGCTTTGCTTACATAGGGAACGGTGCGTGAGGCACGAGGATTAACTTCTAAAACATAAAGCACATTATTCTTTACCGCGTATTGAACATTCATCAATCCTTTAACTTTCAGTTCCTTAGCTAAAGCATAAGTTGCTCTTCTAATTTCTTCCAAAATTGATTTAGAAAGGGAAAAAGTTGGAATAACGCAAGCCGAATCTCCAGAGTGAATGCCTGCTTCTTCAATGTGTTCCATAATGCCGCAAATCACCGTATTAACTCCATCGGAAACACAATCTACATCAATTTCAACGGCATCATCGAGAAATTTATCGATTAAAATCGGGTGTTCAGGAGAAACCTTAATAGCAATCGACATAAAATCTTCTAGTTCACTTTCATCATAAACCAAACGCATGGCCCTCCCCCCCAAAACATACGAAGGGCGAACTAAAATCGGGTAACCAATCTTTTTAGCAATCTTTTTTGCTTCTTGCTTAGAAAAAGCCGTGCCATTGGGAGCTTGATTTAATTTAAGCTTGCGCAAAAGAGTCGCAAAAAGTTTTCGATCTTCAGCACGATTAATAGATTTAGGAGAAGTACCGATGATTTTTACTCCGGCCTTTTCTAAACCTAAAGCAATATTTAAAGGAGTTTGTCCCCCAAACTGCACAATCACCCCATCTGGTTTTTCCTTTTCCACAATATTTAAAACATCTTCCACCGTAATAGGTTCAAAGTACAAACGATCTGAAGTATCATAATCGGTAGAAACCGTTTCCGGGTTTGAATTAACCATGATCGATTCATAACCTTCTTCTTTCAAGGCAAAAGAAGCGTGACAACAGCAATAATCAAATTCTATTCCTTGACCAATGCGATTAGGCCCTCCGCCTAAAATCATTACCTTTTTCTTCTTCGTACTTCGAATTTCGTCTTCTATTTCATAAGTAGAATAATAGTAAGGAGTATAGGCCTCAAACTCGGCGGCACAAGTATCAACTAGCTTATAGACCGCTTTTACCCCAAGCTCCTTCCTTACTTTCCTCACTTCTTCTTCTTTCCTTCCCAAAAGAAAAGCAAGTTGCTTATCAGAAAAACCAAATTGTTTGACTCTTAAGAAGGTTTCCCTTTGTTTTAAAATTCTGGATTTTTGTTTTTTGATTTCTTCCTCTTCTTCAATTATCTGCTTGAGGTTGTGCAAAAACCATCGATCAATCTTAGTTAACTCATAAATCTCTTCCACGCTCATGCCCGACAAGAAAGCATACCTGAGGTAGAATATCCGCTCCGGGTTAGGCGTACTCAACTTCAGAGTAAGGAGCTCGGGATTAAATTCATCTTTTCCATCCGCTCCAAAGCCTGCTCGGCCTATTTCTAAGGAACGCAAGCCCTTTTGCAAGGCCTCCTTAAAAGTTCGTCCAATAGCCATGGTTTCTCCTACGGACTTCATAGAAGTCCCAATCTTAGGTTCTGCCTCAGGAAACTTCTCAAAGGTAAATCTAGGAATTTTTACCACACAGTAATCAATCGAAGGCTCAAAGGAAGCTGGAGTTTCTTTGGTAATGTCATTTCTAATTTCATCTAGCGTGTAGCCAATCGAAAGCTTAGCCGCAAATTTTGCAATAGGAAAACCAGTAGCTTTAGAAGCCAAAGCCGAAGAGCGAGACACACGAGGGTTCATCTCAATAATTACCATGCGTCCATTTTGGGGGTTAACAGCAAATTGAATATTTGATCCACCTGTTTCTACTCCAATCTCTCGAATGGCAGCTATCGCCTGATCGCGCATCTTTTGGTACTCTTGATCCGTTAAGGTCTGAGCCGGAGCCACCGTAATAGAATCTCCGGTATGTACCCCCATGGGGTCGAAGTTTTCAATAGAACAAATAATTACTACATTGTCTTTGCGGTCTCGCATTACTTCTAGCTCGTATTCCTTCCATCCCGTTAAATCTTCTTCAATCAAAATTTGAGAAGTGGGAGAAAGCTCTAATCCTTGCTTAGCAATTTTTTCAAACTCTTCTACATTGTAGGCCACCCCTGAACCCGTTCCCCCCAAGGTAAAACTAGGACGAATAATTACGGGCAAGCCCACTTCTTCTAAAACTTTCCAGGCCTCCTCTAAAGAATGAGCATAGCCAGAACGCGGCAAATCTAACCCGGCTTTATTCATCGCTTGCTTAAACAAATCTCTCTCTTCTGCCTTTTTAATGGCCTGAATATTTGCGCCAATAACTTCTACCTGATATTTATCTAAAACCCCCATCTCGGCCAAAGCCACCGCGGTATTTAATGCCGTTTGTCCTCCTAAGGTGGGAAGAAGCGCTTGGGGCCTCTCTTTTTCAATTATTTTGGCACAGGCCTCGGGGGTAATTGGTTCAACATAAGTTCGGTCAGCCATTTCCGGGTCAGTCATAATCGTTGCGGGATTGGAATTAATTAGAACCACTTCATATCCTTCTTCTCGCAAGGCCTTGCAGGCTTGTGAGCCGGAATAGTCAAATTCACAAGCTTGGCTAATAATAATGGGTCCTGAACCAATAATAAAAATCTTTTTGATGTCGGTGCGCTTAGGCATACTTTCCCATCAACTCCACAAAACGTTTAAATAAATAATGGGCATCGTGAGGCCCTGGTCCCGCTTCGGGGTGATACTGAACCGAAAAGACGGGAAGTTCTTTATGTTCAATCCCCTCACAGGTTCCATCATTCAAATTAATATGAGTAACTTCAACTTCTTTAGGAAGGGTTGAAGGATCAACCGCAAAGCCGTGATTTTGGGCGGTAATGTCCACCTTCTTAGTCCTCAAATCCATGGTCGGTTGATTCCCACCGTGATGGCCAAATTTCAACTTAAAAGTTTTTGCCCCTAAGGCCAAGCCCATTAACTGATGTCCTAGACAAATGCCAAAAATTGGTTTTTTACCTAGCAACTGTTTAATGTTTTCTACGGCATAGATAACCGCGGCAGGATCGGCAGGGCCATTAGAAAGAAAAATACCATCGGGTTTCATCTCTAAAACTTTCTCTGCTGGATAACTTGCGGGAACAATAGTAACTTTACATCCTACTTTTTGCAGGTTCCGTAGAATACTAAATTTTATTCCATAGTCATAAGCCACAATGTGATATTTAATTTCTTCTTTTCCCTTCTTATCAGTCCAAGGAGATTCATTCCAAACCCAGGGTTTTTTACAGGTGACCTCTTTAACCAAATCCACCCCCACCACCCCCAGCGCTGCCTTGGCTTTCTCCACTAACCGCTTTTCGTTAAAATCAACGGTAGAAATAACCCCCTTCATCGAACCTTTTACCCGCAAGCGGCGAGTAAGCATGCGCGTATCTATCCCCTCGATCCCAATTATTTTGTGCTTTTTCAAATAATCGTCCAATTTAGAAGTGGAGCGAAAATTGGAAGCAATTTGAGAATTCTCTTTCACAACAAAGCCTTCTACTTGAGGCACAGGAGATTCGATATCCTCTTCATTAACTCCATAATTACCAATAAGGGGATAAGTCATGGTTACAATCTGCCCTCGATAGGAAGGGTCAGTAAGAATTTCTTGGTAACCCATTAAGGAAGTATTAAAAACCACTTCCCCCGTTTTTTCCCCTTCCGCCCCGAAAGCTTTTCCCCAAAAAACTGTTCCGTCTTCTAAAGCTAATACTGCTTTGCCCATGTTTTCTAAATTATAAAGGAAAAGAGAAAAAGGAGCAACCCTTGACACAACCAACCCACAATGTTAGCATAAAATCTAGAATTAAATTGCGGTTGCTTGACGCAGCATTAAACTTGAAAATTTAAAAAGAAAAATCCCAAAAACACCCATGGTTCAAAAAAAGAAAATTAAACCTTTTTCGGCCTTAATCGAAGCTTTAGAAAAAATAAGCCGAGCCATTATCTCTGAACTTCCCCTAGACGATATTCTTAAGACCGTAGTCAATGTAAGTGCTGAGGTTTTGAATCTAAAAATTTGTTCCTTAATGCTTTTAGACGAAGAAAAAAAAGAGTTAGTTATCAGAGCCACCCAAGCAGTAAGTGAAGAGTATCTCAAAAAACCCAATCTCAAGCTTGGCCAGGGAGTTGCGGGAATAGTTGCTCAGCAAGGAAAACCAATGGTCATAAAAGATGTAAGAAAAGATCCTCGCTATGTAAATCAAGAAGTAGCTAAAAAGGAAAAGCTATGTTCATTGATAAGCCTGCCGCTTATAGTTAGAGGAAAAACGATAGGAGTTTTAAATGTCTATACTTCTCGACCTCATCGGTTTACCAAAGATGAAGTTAATGTTCTTTCGGTAGTGGCGAGTCAAGCCGCCTTAGCAATCGAAAATGCTCAACTTCAGTTGAAATCAAAGACGGCCGAAGAAAAGCTAGAGGAAAGAAAAATTATAGAGCGAGCAAAAGAAATCCTAATGGAAAAAGGGTTGTCTGGAGAAGAAGCATATCAGCGCATGCGCAAACAAAGCATGGATTCTCGAAAACCTATTAAAGAAATCGCAGAGGCCATCTTATTAACAAAAGATCTTAATACTAAATATTAATTATTTACCGGACAAAGGCGTTCGGCAAATAGACAAAGGTGTCGACGCGACAAAGAAGTCAGCACAAAAGGAGGAAAATAATATGGGAAATCTTATGCGTCCAAATGGTTCTACAGCCACGGACTCAAAGAATCGTCTTACCGAAGTAGCTCCCTTTTCGGGACTGTGTTCCGTTTGTTTAGACGGTTGTCCTGGAAACTGCGAAGTATTTCGTTCTTCCTTTAGAGGACGAGAAGTAATTTATCCTCAGCCCTACGGGAAAGTAACTGCCGGCGCTACTAAAGATTACCCCGTTGACTACTCTCATCTCAATATCCAAGGGACTGCAGTGGGAGCCGTGGGAGTAGAAGCCGATCCAGATATCGCCACCTTTCCTAATGTTAATGTAGAGACCGAGATCGGCGCCCCGGGAAAAGATAAAATCAAAATGCGACTTCCTATTTTTACCGGCGCCCTTGGTTCGACCGACATCGCTCGGGTTAACTGGGAAAGCTTCGCCATTGGGGCTGCGATTTCGGGCATTATCATTGTGGTTGGGGAAAATGTTTGCGGGGTTGACCCAAAAGCAGAAATTAAAAATGGCAAAGTCGTCAGATCCCCTGAGCTTGAAAGAAGGGTTAACCTCTACAAGGAGTGGAAAAAAGAACATGGGAACATCATTGTCCAATACAATGTTGAGGACGGCCGCTTGGGAGTCCCAGAATATGCAGTAGAAAAGCTTGGGGTAGAAGTAATTGAAATGAAGTGGGGACAAGGAGCAAAAGACATTGGAGGAGAGATAAAGCTTCCCACCATTGAGCGTGCTCGTCAGCTTAAGTCACGCGGCTACATCGTAGCTCCCGATCCTGAGGATGCCGGAGTCGAAGATGCCTTTAAAGATGGGGCCATCAAAGAATTTGAAAGACACTCCCGATTAGGAATGGTCTCGGAAGAAGGCTTTGCCGCAGAAGTGGCAAGGTTGAAAAAAATCGGAGCCAAATTCATAACTCTTAAAACGGGAGCTTATCGACCCGCGGATTTAGCTAGAGCCCTTAAGTTTTCATCCGATCACAAAATCGATCTGGTAACCATTGACGGCGCCGGTGGAGGAACAGGAATGTCTCCCTGGAGAATGATGAACGAATGGGGAATCCCTACTATTTACCTCGAAGCCCTCACCTACCAAATTTGCGAAAAGCTAAAGGCCAAGGGAAAATTTGTTCCTGACATTGCCATTGCCGGTGGGTTCTCCCTTGAAGATCACATTTTCAAAGCTTTGGCCTTGGGAGCCCCTTATGTGAAAGCAGTCTGCATGGGAAGGGCATTAATGATTCCAGGTATGGTAGGAAAAAATATAGAAGAATGGGTCAGTAAAAAGAAGCTTCCTACTACGGTTAGCAAGTACGGCAGCAAGCCAGAAGAAATCTTTGTCAAGTATGAAGAATTAAGACATCAGTACGGCAAAGATTTCAAAAAAATCCCTCTGGGGGCCGTTGCTATGTACACTTATGCTGATCGTCTGGCTACTGGCCTTCGCCAACTCATGGCCGGAGCAAGAAAATTCGCCCTCAAGTACATATCTCGAGACGACCTGGTTTCTTTAACTAAAGAATGTGCCGAAGTAACCGGCATTCCCTATGTCATGGAATCCGACCTAGAGGAAGTGGAAAAAATAATCGGATAAAGCTTTCACAAAGGATTAAGCCCTGCGGGCGATTGAGTCAACTCAAGCCCGCAGGGTCCCCTTAAAATATATTCGATGCGCGATTTAAAGGCAAAAGTTTTAGTTGAGATCAGCGAAGCGTTGGCTTCGACGCTTAACCTCGAAAAAACCTTATATTCTATTCTCAAGGTTCTTTCCGAATCTTTAGCCATGGAACGGGGAACGATAACCTTGGTTAATCCTCAAACAAACGAACTCCACATTGAAGTAGCCTATGGACTAACCAAAGAAGAAAAAGAAAGGGGACGTTATAAAATTGGAGAAGGGGTAACCGGGAAAGTAGTGGAAAGCGGAAAACCCATGGTGGTTCCCGATATTAAAGCCGAGCCGCTTTTCCTAAACCGCACGCAAGCGCGAAAAAATTTAGAAGAAAGAAAATTTTCTTTTCTCTGTGTTCCTATTAAGGTGGGCAGCAGAGTAATTGGTGCTCTTTCGGTTGATCGTCTTTTTAAAGGTGATACCTCCTATGAGGAAGATGTTAATCTTTTGACCATTATTGCTTCTATGATAGGCCAAGCGGTAAAGGTAAGAGAATTAGCGGAAAAAGAAAAGGAAGCCATTATCTCGGAAAACCTTAAGCTGCGCCAGCAAATTAAAGGCAAGTATAAGTTTGAAAATATCATTTATTCTTCCCCGATCATGGAATCTGCTCTAGAAGCCGCCATGCAGGTAGCAGAAAGTCAAGCCACGGTGCTTTTGCAAGGCGAATCAGGCACGGGCAAAGAATTGGTGGCTTCCGCCATTCATTATGCCAGTCCCCGGGCCAACAAACCCTTTATCAAAATCGCCTGCGCGGCATTGCCGGAGAACCTACTAGAATCGGAACTTTTTGGTTATGAAAAGGGAGCTTTTACCGGAGCAGTTGAGCGCAAAGCGGGGCGTTTTGAGCTAGCAAACGGCGGGACTATTTTTCTTGACGAAATCGGAGATCTATCTTTAACCACTCAAGTTAAGCTTTTGCGCGTTTTACAAGAAAAAGAATTTGAAAGGTTAGGAGGAACACAAACGATAAAAGTCGACGTGCGAGTAATATGCGCCACTCACCGCAACCTCGAAAAAATGATAAAAGAAGGAAAATTTCGCGAAGATCTTTTCTATCGCATAAGTGTTTTCCCTATTTACCTCCCTGCTCTGCGTGAACGAAAAGAAGATATCCCTCTTTTAGTAGATTATTTTATTGAAAAATATAGCAAAGAAAACAAGAAAAAAATCAAGGGCCTCCATCGTGCGGCTTTAGACCTTCTTATGGCCTATGACTGGCCGGGGAATGTGCGAGAATTGGAAAATGTAATTGAGCGCGCGGTGGTTATTTGCCAAAAGGATTTTATCACCCCCAAGGAACTTCCTGCAAGCCTCTTTCGGGAAAAAGAAGTGGAACTACCAGCTGAAGGAACCTCTCTGCCAGAAATTATTGAAGCTATAGAAAAGCAAAGGATTGAAGAAGCTCTTAAAAAATATAAAACCCAGCGCCAAGCAGCTAAAGCCTTAGGCATCACGGAAAGGATACTGGGATATAAAATCAAAAAATATAAGATAGAATTCTAGCCCTGAAAATTACGCTCCATAAATTGTTCAGGAGGTGAAATCTTATCATGAGTGAAAACGGGAAAAAAATAATAAGTAGATTAAGCATTCTGGGGGGGAAGCCCGTTATTAGGGGGACGAGAATAAGTGTAAGTTTGATTCTCAACTTGATTGCTCACGGGATGACCGCCGATGAAATAGTTGAAGAATATCCCCATTTAAAAAAGGAAGATGTTTTTGCGGCGATTGAATATGCTGAAAAAGTTATAGACAATTTTTCTGGTTAAGTCCCCATAAATAAAACACTTATTGCAAATTGCCCTTCCCTCCTTTACCGATCGCAATATTATTCGCATCCGCACCGGGGAAAGGGGGGCAAAGGCCCTATAATTTTTCTACAAATTTGTATTTTATTTAACGTAAATGTACAAAATTGTATAAATCAAGCGTGCTTTCCCTGGCAATAAAATTGCTAGAAGCTTACTTGTAAACATTCATAGTAAAATGATTAAGAGAAAAGGAGGAGGTAAAAATGACTACGAAAGAAGAGGTTTTAAAGGCGGTAAAAGATAACGGGGTGGAGTTCATCCGGCTTTGGTTCACGGATATCAATGGAATACTTAAGAGTTTTGCCATCGGACCGGAGGAGTTAGAAGGAGCACTGACTCAGGGGATGGGGTTTGACGGTTCTTCCATCACTGGATTTCAGTCGATCGAAGAGTCAGATATGATTGCTATGCCCGATCCCGAAACCTTTGCCATTCTTCCCTGGCGGCCTCAGGATAAGCCGGTAGCCCGTATGATTTGCGATGTGCTCAATCCTGCGCCCGGAAAACACCAACCTTACGAAGGAGATCCCCGCTATGTCTTAAAAAGAACTCTGGCAAAAATGAAAAAAATGGGCTTTGATCATTTTTATGTTGGGCCGGAGTTGGAATATTTTTACTTTAAATCCTCTTCCCTACCCGAGATTCTAGACGAAGGTGGTTATTTTGACTTAACCCCCTTAGATATGGCCTCCGACCTTCGCCGCGAGACCATTTTTGCCTTAAGAAAGTTAGGCATCAAAGTGGAATATTCTCATCACGAAGTTGCCCCTTCCCAACACGAGATCGACATGCGCTACGACGATGCCCTAAAGATGGCAGACAACATGGTAACCTATCGCTTAACCGTAAAAGAAATAGCTTCTAAGTATGGGGTTTACGCTACTTTTATGCCCAAGCCCATCTTTGGACAAAATGGAAGCGGCATGCACACTCACCAATCATTATTTAAAGGAAATACCAATGCCTTTTACGACGAAAAAGATAAGTATCATCTCTCCGAGGTGGCTAAGTCCTACATCGCTGGAATTCTAAAACATGCTCCAGAAATTATTGCGGTTCTGGCTCCTTGGGTTAATTCTTACAAACGCTTGGTTCCGGGTTACGAAGCGCCGGTTTACATTGCTTGGTCTCGAAGAAACCGCTCGGCCCTCATTCGGGTTCCCATGTATCAACCAGGGAAAGAAGCTGCCACCAGAATTGAACTTCGCTGTCCCGATCCCTCAGGTAATCCCTATCTCCAATTAGCCGTCATGTTAGCTGCGGGCTTAAAAGGGATCGAAGAGGGCTACAAGCTTTCTGAACCTATGGAGCTTAATCTTTATCACCTTACGGACGAGGAAAGAGCCGAATTAGGAATCAAATCTCTTCCTGCCAGCTTAGGCGAAGCCTTAGCCCTTACGGAAAAATCGGAGCTGGTAAGAGAAACTCTTGGGGATCACATCTTCGAGCGTTTCCTTAAAATCAAAAAACAAGAATGGGACGAGTTTCGCATTCAGGTAACGGAATACGAGATTAAAAAATACCTACCCATCCTTTAGAAAAATTTTGTTGGGCGGGGCTTTTTTAGGTCGACACCTTTGGGCTCCGCCCAAGCCAAAGGTGTCGCAATGAAAAAAGATAAAAGATACGGCTTGTACCACCCACAATTTGAACGAGGCAGTTGTGGAGTTGGTTTTGTCGCTAATGTCAAAGGAAAAAAGTCCCACGAAATTGTGGAAAAAGGGCTGGAGGCCCTCAAACGCTTAGCCCATCGGGGAGCCGTGGGGGCTGATCCCCAAACCGGAGATGGGGCGGGAATCCTTATCCAAATTCCTCATGAATATTTTGAAAAAGTTTGCTTCTCTGAAAAAATCAAATTACCCCAAGCCGGAAGCTATGGAACCGGCTTAATCTTTTTGCCTCCCAATCCAAGCGAGCGCCAACTTTGTAAGGACATCTTCTCCAAATGCTTGGCCGAGGAAGGATTAAATCTTTTAGGCTGGCGAAAGGTCCCTATTGATGATTCTCACATTGGAAAAACTGCCAAAGAAACTCAACCCGCCATTGAGCAAATCTTCATTGAGAAAAGAAAAGAAATAAATAGCCAAATTGAGTTTGAAAGAAGCCTTTATGCGGTCCGCAGAAGGATCGAAAAAGAAATTCGAAGCTTAAATTTAGAGCAAAAATCATTTTTTTACATTACGAACCTTTCTTCTTGCACCATTTCCTACAAAGGCCTCCTGACCTCTTTTCAACTAGAAAAATTTTTTCTTGACCTCAATGATCCTTCTCTAAAATCTGCCATCTGCCTAATTCACGCCCGCTACAGCACTAACACCTTCCCCACCTGGGACCTAGCTCAACCCTTCAGATTTCTGGCTCACAATGGGGAAATAAACACTCTGCGAGGAAATATTAATTGGATGAAGGCCAGAGGAATCGAGGTTATTGTTCCGGGAGGAAGCGACTCAGCCACCCTCGACAATGTTTTTGAATTTTTAGTTCTTTCTGGGCGCTCTTTAGCCCATGCTATGATGATGCTCATTCCGGAGGCCTGGGAAAACAATAGGCTGATAGATAAAAACCTAAGAAATTTTTATCTTTATCATGCTTGTTTTATGGAACCTTGGGATGGTCCCGCAGCCATTGCTTTTACCGACGGGAAAGATATAGGAGCCGTGCTTGACCGAAATGGACTGCGCCCAGCGCGTTACCTTATTACCAAAGACGATTTAGTTATCATGGCTTCCGAAGTTGGCGTTTTGGATATTCCCCCGGAAAACATTAAACTTTCTGGCAGGCTAGAGCCGGGGAAAATGCTTTACCTCGACACCGAAAAAGGGAAAATTATAGAAAACGATGAAATTAAGGAAGAAGTTTCTTCCCGTCAACCCTGGGGTGAGTGGCTAAAGGAAAACATGCTTGAACTCAGCCAACTTCCTCACACTCCTCCTCACTTTAAGGAATTCAAAGAAGATAAATTAAAAGTTCTTAAGGCCTTTGGCTACACCCGTGAAGATCTCAAATTTATCTTAAAGCCCATGGCGGAAAAAGGAAAAGAACCGATAGGTTCTATGGGAAATGACACTCCTCATGCAGTTTTATCTCAAAGACCACAGCTGCTTTACAACTATTTCAAACAACTCTTTGCCCAAGTTACCAACCCCGCTATTGACCACATTCGAGAAGAACTAGTTATGAGTTTGGAAAGCTATGTCGGTCCACAGGGAGATCTTCTAGAAGAAACACCGGAACACTGCCGCAAACTCAGAGTTAAAGAACCGATCTTAACCAATGAAGAGCTCGAACGGATTCGCTCCCTAAGAAAACATAACTTTAAAAGCAAAACTATCAGCGTCCTTTTTGAACTAAAAAACCAAAAATTTGAAAAAGAAGACCTAATTGACACCTTAGAACGCATTTGTAAGGAGGCAGAAGAAGCTATTCAAGAAGGATATTCTTTTATTATCCTTAGCGACCAAGAAGTGGATGAGACTCACCTTGCTCTTCCTATGCTTTTAGTTACTGGCGCCGTCCATCATCACCTAATAAGAAAAGCTCTGCGTACCAAAGCAGGAATTATTATTGAAAGCGCCGAACCCAGAGAAACTCATCACTTTGCCCTCTTAATTGGTTATGGTGCAGACCTCATCAATCCCTACTTGGCTTATGAAGCTATTGCTTACTTAAGCGAAGAAGGAGATTTAACTTTAGACGCTAAAACTGCCATTAACCACTATCGAAAAGCCATCCATGAAGGAATCTTAAAAATTCTTTCCAAAATGGGAATTTCGACTTTAAGCAGCTACCGCGGAGCACAAATTTTCGAAGCCCTAGGATTAGCAGAAGAAGTAATAGCTAAATGTTTTGAGGGTACCCCTTCCCGCATTCAAGGAGCAGGTTTTAAAGAAATAGCAAAAGAAACCTTGCTTCGACACCAGCAGGCCTTTAGAGAAAATAGAATATTGGATAGCGGTGGAATTTACCAGTGGAAAAAAGATAGTGAATTTCACCTTTGGAACCCAGCTTCGATTGCAGCCCTTCAAGACGCAGTGCGCAAAAACGATTATGCTCGTTATAAAGAATTTGCCCAACTTATCAACGATCAATCAAAAAACCCAACTACTTTACGTTCCCTCTTTAAATTTAAAAAAACAAATCCCATTCCAAAAGAAGAAGTTGAGCCAGTTGAAAATATTTTAAAGCGTTTTGCTACCGGAGCTATGAGTTTCGGCTCCATCTCTGCTCAAGCACATGAAACCATTGCTCGAGCCATGAATTTAATTGGGGGAAGATCTAATACTGGGGAAGGAGGAGAAGACCCTTCACGCTTCAAAGACGACCGCAGGTCAGCAGTTAAGCAGGTTGCCTCCGGAAGATTTGGGGTAACTACCAATTACTTAGTTAACGCAGATGAGATTCAAATTAAAATTGCGCAAGGGGCCAAACCAGGAGAAGGAGGTCAATTACCCGGACACAAAGTTAGTCTCATTATTGCTAAAACACGTTATACCACCCCCGGGGTAACTCTGATTTCCCCCCCACCCCACCACGATATTTATTCAATTGAAGACCTAGCCCAGCTGATTTTTGACTTAAAAAATGTAAATCCCAAAGCACGCATCAGCGTCAAACTGGTTTCAGAAATTGGAGTAGGAACCATTGCTATGGGCGTAGCTAAAGGCCACGCCGATATGATTTTAATTTCCGGAGGTGATGGAGGCACTGGTGCCTCTCCCTTAAGCTCCATTCGCCATGCTGGCCTACCTTGGGAATTAGGACTGGCGGAAACTCATCAAACTTTAGTGCTTAATAACTTAAGGAATCGAGTTCGGCTGCAAGCTGACGGCCAGATGCGTACGGGTCGTGACATTGCCATCGCGGCTCTTCTAGGAGCTGAAGAGTGGGGCTTTTGCACTTCGGCGCTAATAGTTTTAGGTTGTGTAATGCTTAGACACTGCCACCTTAATAATTGCTCTGTAGGAGTTGCTACCCAGGATGAGGTTTTAGCTAGAAGATTTGCTGGACGTCCAGAATATCTTGTTAACTACTTTCACTTTGTGGCCGAAGAACTTAGAGAAATTATGGCTCAGTTAGGAATAAGATCCGTTGACGAAATGATTGGAAGAGTAGACCTGCTTGAAACCAATGAGGAGATCCTTCCCTGGAAAGCAAAAAATCTCGACTATTCAAAAATTTTCTGGAAACCAGAAGGTCCACAATTTTGCACTACCACTCAAGACCATGGAATTGCCGAGGTATTAGATCACAAACTAATTGAACTTGCCCAACCAGCCTTGGAAAAAGGAGAATTAGTAAGGGAAGAGCTTGTCATCAAGAATGTTAACCGTACCACGGGAGCTATGTTAAGCGGAGAAGTAGTTAAAAAATACGGAGAAGAGGGACTTCCCGAAGATACCATTTACTTTAAGTTCAAAGGAGTGGCAGGTCAAAGTTTTGGCGCCTGGCTGGCAAAAGGAATAACCTTCGAACTAGAAGGTATGGCTAATGATTATGTGGGAAAGGGAATCTCTGGAGGAAAAATCATTATTTATCCCGACAAACAAGCTGACTACCCTTCGGAAAAAAATATTACCATTGGCAATACCACCTTTTATGGAGCGATTTCGGGTGAGGCCTATATTAGAGGAGTAGCAGGAGAAAGATTTTGTATTCGCAATTCTGGCTTATATGCGGTAGTGGAAGGAGTAGGTGATCACGGTTGCGAATACATGACGGGCGGAAGAGTGATAATTTTAGGTGAAGTTGGTCGCAATTTTGCGGCCGGCATGTCAGGCGGAATTGCTTATATCTATGATAAAACCGGAAATTTCGAGAAAAAGTGTAATTTGACTATGGTCGAGCTAGAAAAGCCTAAAAAAGAAGATGAAAACTTAATTTGGAAACTTCTGCATAACCACTACCGATACACCAGTAGCTCTACTGCCAAAAACATCTTAGATAATTTTACCAAAGAAATAAAACACTTCATAAAGGTTATGCCTATTGAATATCGACGGGTTTTACAAGAAAAACTCATCTTAGAAGAAAAAGAAGAGTTTATGGAGGTTTCTGATGGGTGATTTACGCGGTTTTTTAAAATTCAAAAGACAAGAAGCGCCTCACCGAAAAGTGGCGGAACGAATAAAAGACTTTCACGAAGTTGCTTTGCTGCCAAGTATCCCACAATCTTATGAACAAGCCAGCCGTTGCATGGACTGCGGAACTCCTTTTTGTCATTGGGCTTGTCCTTTAGGAAATTTTATCCCAGAGTGGAATGACCTGGTATTTAACCGCTTATGGAAAAAAGCTTTTGAACTATTAGATGCCACCAATCCCCTGCCTGAAGTAACGGGCCGAGCTTGTCCCGCAATTTGTGAATACGCCTGCGTCTTAGGAATAAATGATGAGCCGGTAACCATTAGAGAAAATGAGCTGGCAATCATTGAGCGAGCTTTTGCCTCTAACTGGATCAAACCACATCCTCCAAAACTTCGCACCGGCAAAAAGGTAGCCGTGGTCGGCTCCGGGCCCGCAGGGCTGGCTTGCGCGGCAAGACTTAACCAAATGGGGCACGATGTTACCGTTTTTGAACGCGACGACCAAATTGGAGGAATCATGCGCTACGGCATTCCCGACTTTAAGCTCGAAAAGAGGATTCTTGACCGCAGAATCAACCTTTGGGAAAAAGAAGGCATAAAGTTCAAAACCAGCACAAATGCTGGAGTTGACTATCCAGTAAGCAAGCTTCTTTCTGAATTTGATGCTCTTTGCTTAGCTACTGGCTGCAGAGTGCCACGTGATCTTAAAATCCCGGGTCGGCAGCTAAAAGGAATCCACTTTGCCATGGATTATCTTATTCGCGCTAATCGAGGAGAACGCAAGGAAGCACAAGGCAAAAAAGTAATCGTTATTGGAGGTGGAGATACGGGAGCAGATTGTATTGGGGTTGCCCATCGTCAGGGGGCCGCTTCGATCATTCAGCTAGAAATTCTACCCCAACCACCAACCACAAGAACCACAGATCAGCCCTGGCCTACTTATCCAAAAATTTTAAAAACTTCTTCTAGTCATGAAGAGGGAGGAAAACGCTTGTGGTCAGTTACTACTAAAAAATTTTTAGGCACAGAAAAAGTTGAAAAACTAGTTTGCGCTAAAGTTGATGCCCAATTAAGAGAAATTCCGGGAACTGAATTTGAACTCGAAGCCGACCTCGTTATTTTGGCGCTAGGGTTTCTTCACCCAGAACCCAAAGGGTTACTAGAAGAACTTGGGCTGGAACTAGACGCAAAAGGAAATGTGAAAACTAGTAAAGACTATCAAACATCATACAAAAAAGTCTTTTCGGCCGGGGACATGCGACGAGGACCATCGCTTCTAGTGTGGGCAATTTATGAGGGACAACAAGCAGCTAAAGCCATTGATCAATATTTGACCAGCTCAATTCCCGCTTCTTGTGCATCTAATAAAAAAACATGAGAAAAATCTTTTTTTACTTCTTCCAAAATTCTCTGCGCAGCAGAAGGATTTGGACAAACTCCAAAAACCGCTGGCCCTGAGCCTGACATCTTCGCCTTCTCACATCCCAACGCAAGCAGCTTCATCTTGATTTCTTTCACTACTGGGTACTTTTCGGAAACTACTGGCTCTAAGTCGTTTTCTTCTTCTTTTCCTTTAAATCTCTTCTCATCCCACGCCTCATAAGCCCACTTAGTTGAAACTTTAAGCTCAGGAACGACTAAGATATAATGTTTATCTTTTTCAGCTTTGTTTTCTACCCTTTCCACAATTTCTCCCCTCCCCCTCACCCAACAAGTCCCTCCTACCAAACAAAAAGGAACATCAGAACCAATCTTTTCCCCAAGCTCTCTAAGGTCTTCGATCTTTAGTCTTTGGTCTTCGGTCTGAAGTTGATTTAATCCCCAAAGCACCGCCGCCGCATCCGCCGATCCCCCCGCTAGCCCTGCAGCTACCGGAATGTTCTTCTCTAGAAAAATCCTCACTCCCTGATTTAGCCTTTGAGAAGTGATAAATAACTGTGCCGCGCGGTAAGCTAAATTACCTTGATCAATGGGAAGCGTATGATCGTTAGTTTCAAGAATAATCCCAGAAGGAATAAGCTCCAAAGTGACTAAATCAAAGAGAGAAACAGACTGCATTAAAGATGCTATCTCATGATAGCCATCAGGGCGTTTTCCTAAAATTTTTAGGGAAAGATTGATTTTTGCGTAGGCCTTTAGTTTGAGCACAAACCTTAACGAGTTTTATTAAAGGCCTGCATGAGCCGGGATTTTAAACGGGCAGCCTTGTTGGCGTGAATAATTCCTCGCTCTGCCGCCTTATCAATTACCGAGACCGCCTTCTTAATTTTTTCTAATGCCTCAGCCGCTTTAGCTCCCACAGCAAGCCGGGCGGTTTTTAACACCGCCTTTAGATCCTTTTTTTCTCTCAAGTTCCTTTGTCTTCGCTTTTTTGCTTTGCGAATATCTCTTAACCTTTTTTTCTTCTTTGCCTTTTTTTCTGCCTTCTCTGCCATAACCTTCTCCTTCCTTTTTAAAACCTCCTCTTGACATCATAACATAAAATATAGTAAAATGACAAGCAACTTTGAGTATCCACGATTGGTTTAAACGAAAAAAACTTCAAAAAGAAACTGAATACACCCACGAAAGACTTGACATCCCAGGAAACTTATGGGTCAAGTGCTACAAGTGTAAACAAACTCTTTTTGCTAAGGACCTGGAAAACAATTTAAAAGTTTGTCCCAAGTGTAACTATCATTTTAAGCTTACAGCGAAAGAAAGAATCAAACAGTTAACCGAAAATGATTCCTTTAAAGAAATTGACGCTTCTTTAATTTCGGTTAATTTTCTTAACTTCCGTGATACGAAAGATTATGGAGACCGTATTAAAGAAACCATGTTAAAATCTGGGCTCAAGGAAGCTATCGTTACCGGTTTTGCCAAAATTGGGGAAATTGAGGTGGCTTTGGGAATTATGGACTTTTCTTTTATGGGGGGAAGTATGGGATCAGTGGTAGGGGAAAAATTTACTCGCCTTGTAGAAGCTGCCTTAGAGAAGAAAGTTCCCGTGGTTGTGGTATCCACTTCTGGCGGAGCTCGTATGCAAGAAAGCATTATGTCGCTGATGCAAATGGCAAAAACCTGTGCGGCCTTGGGGCGCCTTAGAGAAAATGGGATTCCTTATATCTCTGTCTTAACCGATCCCACCACAGGAGGAGTTTCCGCTAGTTATGCCATGCTGGGGGATATTAATATCGCGGAACCGGGGGCCCTCATCGGTTTCGCCGGACCTAGAGTCATCGAACAAACCATTCGCCAAAAACTCCCTGCTGGCTTTCAGCGAGCAGAATACTTATTAGAACACGGCATGGTAGATATTGTTTGCGAAAGAAAAAAACTAAAAGAAACTTTACTTAAAATTTTAAGATTCTTTAGGGACTAACTCAAAACATGGCTAAAGCAGAAAACAAAAATCGCGTTTTGTTAGATTTTGAAAAACCCTTAGCAGAGCTTTACCAAAAGCTAGACAAACTTTTGGCCTTGCAGAAATCGGGAAAAATGGATATGAGCGAAGAAATAAAAATGTTAGAAAAACGCATTGAAAATACCCGCCGAGAAATTTTTTCTAACCTTACTCCCATCGAAATTGTTCAAGTAGCTCGTTTTTTACAACGTCCTACTACCTTAGAGTATATAAACATGATCTTCGAGGACTTCGTAGAACTGCATGGCGATCGAAATTTTGCTGACGACCCTGCTTTAGTTGCCGGTTTGGCCAAGCTCGACGGAAGATCAGTAGTAGTTTTAGGCCATCAAAAAGGACATTCAACTAAGGAAAACTTAGCCCGCAATTTCGGAATGGCCAATCCCGAGGGCTATCGCAAAGCGTTGCGCGTGATGCGCCTGGCGGAACGTTACGGCAAGCCCATTATTTCTTTCATCGATACCCCAGGTGCCTATCCCGGTATTGGAGCGGAAGAAAGGGGACAAGCGGAAGCCATCGCCAAAAATTTAAGAGAAATGGCCGAACTAACGGTTCCTTTTATCGCAGTAATTACAGGCGAAGGAGGTTCAGGGGGTGCTTTGGGAATCGCCATGGGCAATCGGGTGCTCATGATGGAGTTTGCTATCTACTCCGTGATTTCGCCGGAGGGCTGCGCTTCTATTCTTTTCCGCGATGCCACTCGCGCCAAAGAAGCAGCCGTAAATATGAAAATCACCGCCAAGGATCTTTACGAGTTAGGAGTGATTGATGAAATCATTAAAGAACCAATTGGAGGGGCACACCAGAATCCAGAACTAGCTGCAAAAAATATAAAATCTGCTATAATAAAACACTTAGAGCCTTTGCTTTCCCTTTCTCACCGAGAACTTATTGCTGACCGCTATCAAAAGTATCGTAAGATGGGAATTTTCAAAGAAGAATGATTTTCCTGCCGCTGTGGTGGAATTGGTAGACGCGTTCGCCTCAAAAGCGAATGGGGTTATCCCCGTGTCGGTTCGAGTCCGACCAGCGGCATGTGTTGTTAATTAATATCGCCGCGGTGGCGGAATTGGCAGACGCGCACGATTCAGGGTCGTGTGGGGCTATCCCCGTGGAGGTTCAAATCCTCTCCGCGGCAAGGAGGTTAAAAAATGGATATCGTTGAATTAGAGGGAAAAACACTTAACCAATTGTATGAAATTGCCAAGGAATTGAACATCCCAAATTATCGCCAGTTAAAAAAGCATGACCTCATTTTTAAAATCCTGGAAGCACAAACAGAAAAAAACGGCTTTATGTTTGCCAAAGGCATTCTGGAAATTCTTCCCGAAGGTTATGGTTTCTTAAGAACCGGAGGTTATTTGCCTAGCCGAGAAGATGTTTATGTCTCTCAAACCCAAATCCGACGTTTTGATATGCAAAATGGGGACTTGGTTTCGGGTCAAGTTCGTCCCCCCAAAGAAGGGGAAAAGTATTACAGCTTACTTAAAATCGAAGCCATCAATGGTATGGACCCAGAAAAAGCAAAGGAAAGGGTTCCTTTCGATAACCTTACCCCTATTTTCCCTAACCGCCGCTATCAATTGGAATACCCGGGCTGCCCCATGGCTTCCCGCTTAATCGACATGATGGCTCCCATTGGTGCCGGCCAGCGGGCCATGATTGTTTCTCCCCCCAAAGCCGGTAAAACTACCATCCTAAAAAACATTGCGAATAGTATTACCAACAACTATCCGGAAGTCATCATCAAAGTCCTTTTGGTTGATGAAAGACCCGAAGAAGTAACCGATATGGAAAGGTCAGTCAAAGGAGAAGTAGTAGCTTCAACCTTTGACGAGCCCCCGGAAGATCACATTCGCGTTTCTGAACTCCTGCTAGAATCTTGTAAACGTCTGGTAGAAGCGGGAAAAGATGTCTTAATCTTATTAGATTCTATCACTCGGCTGGCTCGGGCTTACAATTTGGTTACCCCTCCTTCGGGAAGAACCCTTTCGGGAGGACTTGACCCCACCTGTTTGCACCGGCCCAAAAGATTCTTTGGGGCTGCGCGCAACATTGAAGAAGGTGGAAGTTTAACCATTATTGCCACCGCTTTAGTCGATACCGGCTCAAAAATGGATGACATCATTTATGAAGAGTTTAAAGGAACAGGCAATATGGAGCTTCATCTTAACCGCAAACTAGCCGACCGCCGAATCTTTCCCGCCATTGATGTACGGCTTTCCGGTACCCGCCGCGAAGAACTACTACTAGAAGAAAAAGAACTCAAAAAAGTTTGGCTGCTGAGAAAAATTATGGATAGTTATGACACGGTGGATGCTACCGAACAACTCATTGAACGCTTGAAAGATTTCAAAACCAACAAGCAATTTCTGGAATCAGCCGATGTGAAGTAAAGCTAAAGTTCAACTATGGGATGGATGATACTGAAAGTGGAGCCCCTCCCTACTTCCGAAACTATTTGGATGGTAGCCCCTAACATTTCGATAATTTGCCCGCAAACGTAGAGGCCATTCCCGGTAGAATTTTCACGGTTAAGCTCGGGATGAAATCTCAGGTTCCTTTCCCGGAAAAGACGCTGAATCTGTTCCTCGTTCATCCCTACCCCTTGGTCGGTTACGCTTACCTTCAAGGCCTGTTGACCATCCTCACCAGTTATAGCTTCAAAAGCCAACTCTATTTTAGAAGAAGGTCCAGAGTATTTTCTGGCATTTTCCACCAATTCATAAATAACATCTAACAATTTGTTTTTATCCGTTATCATGCTCTCTGGCAGCGCATCATCTACCTTTATTTCGATATTTTTATCTAAGAAGCTAAGTGTTTCCCGGGCTTCCCCAACAAGTTCCGCCAAGTAAATTTTCCGCGGGCTTATTTCTATCTTTAGCTTTCCTTCCTTCACGGGAGAAAAATAATCTCTAACATACTTTATGGTTTCATCTAGATTATCTTCGGTTCTTTTTAAAATGGGCCCAGCCTTTTCTGGGTATTTTCTTGCTATTTGAATACCGAGCTTAACCGGATTTAAACGATTTTTAAAAGCGTGCGTTGCCCCATCAGCCAAAGATTTAATGTCTTCAAACATTTTTCGAGCTTCATTCCTCTGAGATTCTAATTCCAGCCGCACATCCATCGCGTCCAGTTCACTAGCGGCAAAAGCTGCCACAAGCGAAAAAAGATCAAGAAGTTCCCCAGGACTCATCCCCTTGGGCAAAATCGATCTCCCAGAAGAAAAGGAATCGATCTTAAATGCCCCAAACTTTTTCTCTGGAACAGACAGGCAACCAAAGCCCATGCTCATTTTTTCTCCCGTCTGCTCAAAAATCTTTCCGAAATCCGTTTGATATTCATGGATAACTTTAGCATCTAAAGGGTTGTCACGAACAAAAGCTAAATTGTGCTGCCGGTCAAGCAAGATGTAAGACGAAGGTTGAAGGACCGAAGGCACAAATACAAAACCCTCACTCTCCAGTACGGTCTTTAAAGGACCATCAGGTTTAGCATCTTGCACATGACTTTTTAACACAAGCTCCGGTCTATTTGAAGTGTGAGCTCTCAGTCGACCAGAAGTATTAAGGTCATAATAAACCACGCTATCCGCGTGAAAAATTTCAGCAAAAGCAGCTACCATCCCTTTTAAAACCTCACTGCGCACTGGCGTCCTCCGTGCCTTATAAGCAAAATTCGCGGCAATTTTTAATGCCTGAGCCCTAAATTTCTCTAGCACTATTAAACCTGAGCCGTTCACATTCATCTTTTAATCCCTCCTTAAAGATATTTTAGGAATAATTACCGAATCATTCATTAAAAATCAAATTACTAATCGGGCTTAAGCCAAACCAACGAGAAGCAACTAGATCTTTCAATCTCCTGCTTAAAACTCTATCAACTTCTTGTGCTGTTCCTAAGGACAAGACCTCGGAAACTAAATTTTGCGAATCTAGCAGGGTAATATTTTGCACAAAAAATGCCACCTTTTTCATCTGTGCTATAGCTACACTTAAGTGGTCAACGCCCGCACCAATTAAAAGAGGAATATAAGGTAAGGAACTTGCCAAGGCCCCACAACAAGAAACTGGTTTGTTATACTTTTGAGCCGCCTCTGCAGAAAGCTTGACATATCTTAAAACCAAGGGGGGCAACCCTTCGATTATGTTAGGATTTTGCAACGCATCCCTTTCCCCCAGTTGGGCAAAAGTAGCCGCTTTAAGATCATTAGTCCCAATACTTAAAAAATCCGCTAGAGAAGCAAGGTTTTCTGCATCTAAGGCCGCAGAAGGCAGTTCAATCATTACCCCGATTCGCGTCCCTTCAAAAAGAGGATCATTTTGTTTTTTTAACTTCGCTTTTTCCTCTTGAATAACTTGAATAATTTGGTGAAAACGCTTCGCTCCAGAAACCATAGGAAACATTAAACCTGGAGCAATATTTCCTTTAAGCTCCTGCGCTACAATCCCCGCAGCAAATAAAAATGCCCTTATTTGTTTGCGAAACAGATAATTCAAAATTTCAAACTTTATGGTTTTAGCAGTCCCATCATAAGCGAGATATATTTCAGGACCAAATTCCAAAGCTTGAAAAATTAGATTTTTATCAAGGTATTTCGGTAACTTTGTTGGTTCAAAATCAAAAGTTCTCAGGATGGCTGGTTTTCCTTGGCAAATTCTTAACATTTGAGCATAATCCTCGACCATCTCCCAAAAAGAGGGCTCAGTCTCTCTTAATAACCCTTTGCTACTCTTAATTAATGCAAACTCGCTTCTGCGCAAGCCTACCCCCGGGAAATCAGTTCCTAATAATTCATCATTCACTTCCACGTTGACTAACAAACTAATTTCTTTACCATCGAGGGTAGAAACTTTTCCGCTTGCCGGAATTTGCACCATCTTTTCAAAAACACGTTGCTCATAAAATCTTTCTTTGAAATATTCCAAGACCTCTTCAGAAAAAGGATTCAAAATAACGATCGATTTATAAGAATCGACTATTATTCTATCTCCATCGTTTAGTTTTTTAGTTATTTGGGGCAAACCAGTAACTACTGGGATACCACTATCATCCAAAAGAATAACTTGATGGGACTCGGGATTAATTTTATCCTCCACTACTACCCCCGAAATCTTGCTCCGATTTTCGACAATACGCAAAGCAATTAAAGGAGTCAAAGTAGGCAAAACTAAAATTACCCTTTCTGACTTATCACCTTCAAGCTGAGCTAAAACTTTATCAATTCCCTCATAGCGAACCGACAAAACATCTTCTACCACTGCTTTAAAATCCTGCCCCAAACTATTTTCTATGCAAAACCTTTCTACAAACCTTTCCACGGCAGAAAGAGCCGAGCATCGTTCGCCTTTTATAATTTCCAAGACCTTTCCAGAAAAAACTTGCAATAAAACCAAGTTCCTCGCAACTGCAGATTCAGGCCCACAACTATTTTCTTCCATAAACTGTTCCAGGCGAGAAGAAACAGCAGCAATTGCTTCTCTAAACTTTTCTGCTTCCCCTTCCGTTTTGGGAATTACTCCCAAACCCTCGACGGCTCGCTTATCTCTAATTACCAATACCTTTCCCTTAACAATCCGCCCACAATTCCCTGCACAACCCCGCAAAAAATCAGAAGGCAAAGATTCTTCTTTACTAGGGGCCAAAGGAACCTTAGGAATACTCTCCAAGGCGGAAGGTGAGTTTTCCATCTGTTTTTCTAATTCTTCTAGCGATAAAAAAGTCCAAACTTCTGGTTCAGGCAGCTTAGCCAATTTTTCTATCTCTAGCTTAATTGCTTCCCTAGCTTCTAAAGCATCTTTTCCTTCGAAAGTAATAACGACTAAATCCCCTTGCGTAATCACCATATTGCTAAGCACATCCATGAGGTCTTTGAGATTTCCGAAAGAGCCGTCTTTTTTATAAATACGAATTTCCGAAAGAAACTTCTTGGCTTCTGTCTGTAATTTAGTGCCAGGTAAAATATGAAACCCCTTTCTCGAAGAAATTCTTAAAAATAACTGCGTTCGGGCTGACCTTTCCGAAAGCTCAAGCACGCCGAACTTTACGGTTTTATTTTCGCTAGTTACTATCGCAAGGGGAAATCCCCCCAACCCAGCAATGACATATGGAACATAAGGTTTTACCCTTCTAAGAAGCGTGCTAATCTTACCTAAAACACCTCTTACCCTTAGATTGTTAGTAAACATATTCATCCCTTCGCCTAAAACGAATATAAGTCTAACAAAGATTTATCCGAAGAAAAAAGACGAAATTTCACATTAAATATAAAAAATCTGTTATAATTATCGCGTGTTCAGCCCTCAAGAAATTAAAAAAGTACTTAAAGTAATGAGAATCTTAGGTAAAGTTCCAAAAACTATAACTGGAGTGTCTACTGATACCCGCACTATCCAACCCAAGGAACTTTTTATTCCACTCAAAGGTCCAAACTTTGATGGACGAGATTTTATTCCTGAAGCCATCCGAAAAGGAGCCGTAGTTCTCGAAGTTAAAAATGGTCTGAAAGCCCTCCAAACTCTTGCCGCTTATCACCGCAGTAAGTTCAAAATCCCAGTAATTGGAGTTACGGGAAGCGCAGGCAAAACTACCACTAAAGATATGATTGCTTCGATCCTTGCCCAGCAGTTTCCCACTCTAAAAAATGAAGAAAATTTTAATAATGAAGTTGGTGTTCCTCTCACGCTACTAAAACTCACCCCAAAGCATCGTGCTGCAGTAATTGAGATGGCTATGCAAAAGCTAGGAGAAATTGAAGAATTGGCTGCCCTGGTTAAGCCTAACATTGCCGTAATAACCAACATCGGTGAAGCCCACTTAAAATTCTTAAAAAGTAAAAAGAATATTGCTCGCGCTAAAAGCGAAATTTTTAAATTCCTCACCGCCAAAGATTTTGCGGTGATCAATCAAGATGACGAATATTTTGAACACCTTTATGCTCGAGCCCATCGTAGAACTTCAAAGATCATAACCTTTGGTATTATAGAAAAGGCCAAGGTTACCCCCAAAGATTTAAAAGGGATTAAACTTCCCCTCCCAGGCGAACATAACATTTACAATGCCTTGGCCGCCATTGCCGTAGCTAAGATTCTAAAGATTAGCAAAGCAAAGATCAAAAAAGGACTAGAAAGTTTTAAACCTTCACCCCACCGCTTGCACTTCATTGACCTTCCTTCGGGAATAAGAATCATCGATGACACCTATAATGCAAATCCCCAATCCATGCTCGCGGCACTTAAAGTTTTAAGCGACCAAAATAAACTAGGAGCCCAAAGAACGATCGCCGTCTTAGGTGATATGCTTGAATTAGGTCCCAAAGCCAAAAGCGCACACCGAAAAATTGTGTTCGAGGCCCAAAGAATGGGGATTGACAAAATCATCACCTATGGTCAGCTTTGGCCATCTTCTTCTTTTAAAAACCCTCATCTCTTAGTCAAATACTTGCGGAAAATTATTCGTCCTCATGATATAATTCTATTTAAGGGATCAAGGGGAATGCATTTAGATGCCGCGGTGGTGGAATTGGCAGACACGTACGTTTGAGGGGCGTATGGCGCAAGCCGTGAGGGTTCGAGTCCCTCCCGCGGCATTGACTTATGCAAGGTTTTTGTTTATGATTACGATAAAATGAAAGGAGAAGCAGTGACTATTTCTTTTAATTATAATAATTGCTTCCCTGCTACCGAAGTAAAAGAACCCCGCCTGTTTTCGGAAAACTCCAACCAAAAAACCCCTGATTATTCTTTCAAAGAAAAACTAGAAATAGAAAAAGCGCGCCTGGGTCTTCTTTTTTCACCTTTCTCTCAACTAGAATTGCTATTCTCTCCACAAAATCTAAATTTTAATACCCAAAAAATCGAAAAGGACTTTAATGCTTGCCTAACCTCCGAGCAACCAAAACCCAATGTTTATGAACCTCAAAATGAATTTCGTCCCTCTTCCCCCGTTCATCATCCATCATCTTTGCAAATGTTTGAATCTTTTTCCCCATCGACTTTCAACCGTCAACTGACTCGAATCCTTTGGGAAACGGGCTGGCTCACCCCTAACCTTGCTGCCCAACCTCTTTTCTACCAGGCCTTTTTGGAAGGAAAATTACAGCCAAAATTTGATCTCCAAGCCCTAGTAGATCAAATTCTTGAACAGGTTAACCTGGTAAAGGAAAAAGGAAAAGTAGAATTAAGCCTAGGGCTAAAGCCTGAGAATTTAGGTGAGGTGCTTTTAACTTTAACTTCACACTCCGGTTTAATTTCTATAGAAATCCGCGCCCAATCTGAAACTAAAAAAATGATGGAGTCCGAATTGGAAGAATTAAAAAAACAACTTAAAAAAGCAAAGGTTAATTTCGACAAAATTCAAATCGTAGAAATCACGTCTAGCTGAAAGGAGGGAATCATATGTTAGATGTAATGTCCCAAGCTAAGAATGCCATCGAGGCTTATAACGCGGCTCTTAAAGTTAGTTCGGCTAATATCGCAAATATGAACGTTCCGGGTTATAAAAAATTGGGAATTTCCTTTCAATCTATTTTTGAAAAAGTTCTTTCTCAAGGAACGGCAGCTGAAGACAATTTAGGAGGGACTAACCCCCGACAATTTGGGCAAGGGATGAGCATCTCCGGCATCTCCATTGACTTTTCTGCAGGAGAAACCACCTCAGGGAGTTCTTTAGATTTAGCCATTTCAGGTAATGGTTTATTTATTGTTTCTCCGGATGGAGGCAATACTTTCCTTTACACCCGAGCTGGAAATTTTCAAATTGACGCCTATGGGAATCTTTTGAGCAACAATATGCAAGTTTATGGGCTTGATAGCGCGGGCAGTTTAGTTCCTATTTCTAATTTACCTTCGGGTAACAAATCCGATTATCGTTGGCAAAGTGACGGTACCTTAGAATACAGCCCTGATGGAGGAACCACTTATACTAGCACTGGCTACCGCATCGCCCTGACTTATTTTGCCAACCCCGGGGGACTGGCTCAGGCTCAAGGAACAACCTTCGCCGAAACGATGGCTTCTGGTAGCCCTGCCACTCCCCAAGCCCCAGGCGGTGCGGCCGGCACCATTAAACCTGGGCAAATTGAACAATCAAACGTTTTCTACCTGGGAGAAACTATTAACGCTTTGGAAATTCAAAGAGCCATGAGTGGAAATCTAAGTGTGGTACGAATGGCTTCGGATCTTATTTCTAGCTTTATCCAGAAACTCGGATAATAAATAAATGGCGGAAAAAGCTTTAACTAAGCCAGAAATTGCGGCGCAAAAAATCGTAATTAAATTGCCCCCTGCCTTAGGGGACTGGACTACTTATCGTCCTGCAAAATCACTGGTTAAAAAAGTAAAAACCGGGCTTTATGGCTTTGACCGTCTTTCTAAAAAAGAACTAAACCAAACTCTGCTTATTCATTATCGCTTTATCCAAGATCTTTTCCGAAGTTTTAAAATTGATCTGGCCATGGGGGTAGAACTAATCTCCTGCCAAGTAGAACAAACTACTTATTTGAATTTTCTCCGCTCCTTGGCCGGTCCGGTAGCCCAGGGAAAAATCATGGTTCCCGAAACTCACGAAAGTATCCAAGTATTTTTTGATCTTAATCTTGCCCACTCGCTTATCAACCATGCCTTAGGCAGCCACGATCTAGAACTATTAAATCGAGGTTTTACCGAAGCCGAAACTTCTGTTTTTTCCACCACCCTCAATGAATACCTTCATGCACTCCTTAAAGCTTTTTCTGGGGCTTTGACCAAAGCTGACTACCAATTCTTGAGTGCCCCAGATATAACCTTTGATCCTTCTATTAATACTTCTTCCAGTTTCGTAAGTTTCAGTTGCGAAGTAATGATCAATGAAAACCCTCCGGGAAAAATTACCCTAGGCTATGTTGCCAGCTCCCTTAAAAAAATTATTCTCCGTTACTTTGAAATGGAAAAGAAAAAAAACTTAGATTTTTCTCGACTCCCACCTTCCCTTCTGAATCAAATTTTAATTTCTTTTACCACTTTTTTAGGGGAAACTACTCTACTTACTTCAGAATTAAAATCGCTTGAAGTTGGAGATGTGGTTTCCGTAGATTCTTTAATTAATTTACCTCTTAGAGCAACCATAGGAAATTTTCTTAACTTGCAGGTTCAACCTGGAATCAAAAATAAGAAGAAAGCGGTAAGGATTACCAGCTTAAAAGAAGAAAAGATAGAAGTCGCTCCCCCTCTTGCCGAAGAAAAACCTGCCCCGGCGCCACCTTCAGAAGAACGCTTGGAAATAACCCCTGAGATCAAACCTTTAGCTGAAGCTGCAAAAGAAGAATTAGAAAAGGAAGAGTTTGGGTTGGGCGAAGAATTCCCGGGAGAAGAATTTCCCGAGGAGGAATTCCCCGAGGAGGAATTTCCGGAAGAGGAATTTCCTGAGGAGAAAACCTCAGGAGAAGAATTTTTAAATGAGGAGGAGAAATATGGAAGTTAAAAATGTGAAGTTTCCCGAGTTTGAAGAAGGAGAAAAGGGAGAAAAAATCGAAACCCGAGCCCTAGGGGATATTCCCGTAACGGTAACGGTAGAACTGGGCTCAACGGAATTGAGCTTAAAAGAAATTTTAGAGTTAGCAGAGGGTTCCATTATCGAGCTAAACCGCTTAGCGGGGGAACCCTTAGATCTTAAAGTTGGAGGTCAAGTAGTAGCTCAAGGGGAAGTAGTAGCGGTAGACGATTATTATGGGCTGCGCATCACCCATGTGATGGTGAAGTAAGATGACGCCCGAAGCTTTAACTTTACAAACCTCGCCCATCATTACTTTTGGCTATGTGATGCAAATTATTTTTTCTTTAGCAGTTATCGTGGCTTTTATTTACGTCATCGGAAGATTTGTCCTTCCCAAACTAAAAATTACCCCCACAGGTAAAATTATTCAAGTAGTAGACCGCGCTTTTCTTGAACCTCAAGTTTCTGCTTGGATCCTTAAGGTGGGGAAAAAAGCCTGGCTGGTGGTTATCAGCAATAAGCAAGTTGCTAAGATCGACGAGGTGGAAGTAGAATGAAGCCCCTGGCACATTTTCTTTACTCCTTACTCCTCCTACTGCTTACTGCTTACTGTCTACTGCCTACTCCCTGCTATGCCCAAGCCCGTGCTCCCATTAACATTAACCTTAATGTCCGAGAAATCATGGCTTCTCCGCAATTTTCTAACAGTGTGCAACTGATTTTAGCCCTTGCCCTTATCTCGCTGGTTCCTTTTTTCTTAATTTCGGTAACTTCTTTCTTAAGGATCATTATTGTTTTTGCTCTTCTTCGCACCGCGGTGGGAACGCAACAGGTTCCTCCCAATTCGGTCTTAATTGGATTAGCACTATTTATGACCGTTTTTATCATGTCGCCAGTTTGGCAGGAAGTAAATCGCACGGCTATCGTCCCTTACAATGAAGGGAAGATCTCCCAAATGAAAGCTTTTGAAATAGGAATGAAGCCCCTTGCCCAATTTATGCTCAGACAAACTCGAGAAAGAGACCTGGCCCTCTTTGTCCAATTTGCTAAGATACCAACTCCTAAATCTCCCGAGGAAGTTCCTATTTATGTACTCATCCCTTCTTTTATGATTTCAGAACTAAGAACCGCCTTTCAAATCGGATTTTTACTTTTTATTCCCTTCATTATTATCGACTTAGTAGTAGCCAATATTCTCCTTTCTCTGGGAATGTTCATGCTTTCCCCAGTTATGGTTTCTTTGCCTTTTAAGATTTTGCTCTTTGTTTTGGTCGATGGTTGGAATTTAATTACCCGAGGTTTACTGTTAAGTTTTAGGTAAAAATGAGCCAAGATTTTGTTGTTCAAGTAATGTATCAAGGAATTAATTTAACTCTTCTCATTTCCCTGCCTGCGGTGGGCGTAGGACTTCTGGTAGGGTTTCTCATCAGCTTATTTCAGGCCGTGACCCAAATCCAAGAACAAACTTTAACCTTTGTCCCTAAAGTAGTTACTGTTTTACTAACCATTGCCTTTACTTCTCCTTGGATTGTTTCCATGATGGTAGACTTTACTACCACTTTGTGGAGCAATATTCCGAATATGGTTCGATGATTATTTCTCTAGCTCAACTACAAGCCCTACTTTGCATTATTGCCCGATTAGCGGGCATCTTTATCCAAGCTCCTCTCTTTAGTTCTCGTAGCTTCAACACTTTTGCTAAAGCAGCTTTCATCCTTTGGCTCTCTTTGGTTCTTTGGTTTGTAACTCCTGTTTCCTCTACTCTGCCTCTTAATCTTTTACCTTTTATTTTAACCTTAATTGCGGAAGTTGCTTTAGGCTTTTTAATTGGTTTAATCTGTCATCTGATTTTTATCGCGATTCAATCCGCTGGAGAAATCATTGATCTCCAAATGGGGCTTTCGGTGGCTCAAGCTCTGGACCCGGTCTTTGGTTCGGTTATTTCTATTGTAGGAAGATTGACTTTTTTTATCGCCCTTTTAACTTTTATCCTTCTTGGCGGCCATCATCTTATTCTTTCGGCTTTTCATCAAAGCTTCCGCGCGCTTCCTGCTGGCCAAATAGCCAACTTTACCAATCCTAATCTTGCTTTCCAACTTCTAAACTTAGGTGGAGTCCTTTGGATGACGGCCATTAAGCTAGCAGCTCCAGTACTTCTTTTAATTTTCCTTTCCGACTTTACCTTTGGAATTGTTTCTCGCGTCGCTCCCCAAGTAAACGTTTTTATGCTTGGCTTTCAAGTCAAGCCCATTTTAGGACTCTTTGGTATCCTTATGACCTTACCTTTTGTGGTAAAATATTTAGGGAAGCTAATCGAACTCATGGGAGAACAAGTCGTTCAACTTTTATCCTTTTTAAAATAGATGTAGAGGAACTCACCCTGAGACCCCCTAAGGCCTTAGCTCCCTCTCTTGAAAAGAGAGGGATAATGATTGAGAGAGGGGGGCGGGTGATTGTCCCAACATTTGGGACGAACCGAGGGGAGAAAATAAACAATGTAGGGACAGGGTTTATCCCTGTCCGAAATGAAATGAATAAGCGGACAACCATAAAGGTTGTCCCTACATGGTGAGGAGGAATTATGGCAGAAGGTGGAGAAAAAACTGAGGAACCGACCCCGCACCGCCTACGCGAAGCTCGAGAAAAGGGACAAGTTGCCAAAAGCCGGGAAATTACCGTAGCTTTTGTCCTTTTGCTTTCCTATTTTCTTTTCAAATACCTCGGCGACTTCATGTGGAGAAATTTAGTGGAAATGGCGCAAGCCATTTTTCAACTCATCCCTGAATCCCGGGAGTTTTCCATGGGTTTTGCTGGGTATCTACTTCTCATCGGCTTGCGTGCGATGGCCTTTGTTCTTCTTCCCATTTTCGGAATTGTTTTTTTAGCAACTTTTTTGGCCGAAGCACTCCAGACCGGTTTTGTCTTTGCCGTTGATCCCTTAACTCCCCGCATTGAACGCATTAATCCCCTAGAGGGCTTTAAACGCATGTTTTCCTTACAAGGATTGGTAGAACTAGTAAAATCTCTGCTCAAAATTATCATTGTTTTTTATATTGCTTGGTATGCGGCCAAAGATGATCTCCCTTACATTATTGTCCTTATCGAAGCTCATCCTTGGCAAGCAATCGTTCTAGGAGGAAATATCGCTTATAAAATTGCTATTCGGGTAGGACTTTTTTATGTGGCGGTAGCCATTCTTGATTACTTATATCGCCGCTGGGAATATATGCGAAATTTGCGCATGACGCGTCAAGAAGTAAAAGAAGAATATAAACGGCTGGAAGGGGATCCTTTGGTAAAACAAAGAATGCGCGATTTACAGCGTCAAATGGCTTATCAAAGAATGATGGCTGCCGTCCCTCAAGCGGATGTGGTCGTTACCAACCCAACCCATCTTGCCGTGGCTTTAAAATACGACCAAGCCAAAATGAAAGCCCCTATCGTATTAGCCAAAGGCGAAAGAAAAATCGCCGAAGAAATCAGAAGAATTGCCGAACAGTATGAAATAACCATCGTGCAAAACGAACCTTTAGCTCGCTCCCTTTACCGTACTACGCGGGTTAACCAGGAAATTCCTTCCGAATTATATCAAGCGGTCGCTGAAGTTCTGGCTTACGTTTACAAAGTCAGGAGGGATAGAGAAGCCAGAAAAAAAGCTTCTATTGCTCTCTCCCCCCGCTAGAGGTATAATTTAGGGTATGGCTGCACCCCTAATGGACTTCCGAAGCATCCGCAACTTGTTTACCGCTTCTGACTTTGCGGTCGCCGGTTTACTTATTGTCATTATCGCCTTAATGCTCATTCCTCTGCCGACCTTTATTTTGGATATCTTGCTGACCATGAACCTTGCATTTACTCTGGTCATTCTTTTGGTAGCCATGTATCTTAAAGAGCCGTTAGAATTTGCTGCTTTTCCTTCCATTCTTTTAGTGGTTACGGTACTTCGCCTGTCTTTGAACATCGCGGCTTCGCGTTTAATTCTCACCCAGGCCTTTGCGGGACAAGTAATTAATGCTTTTGGTACTTTTGTGGTGGGAGGAAATTACATTGTAGGAATTATCATTTTTACCATCATTACCATTGTTAACTTTGTGGTAATCACCCGTGGTTCTGAACGCGTAGCAGAAGTAGCTGCACGTTTTACCTTAGATGCTATGCCGGGGAAACAAATGAGCATCGACGCCGACCTCAACGCGGGGCTAATCGATGCCACCGAGGCCCGCGCACGGCGGAGAAAAATTGAACAAGAAGCCACCTTTTTTGGAAGTATGGACGGTGCCAATAAGTTTGTTCGCGGAGATGCTATTGCTGGAATTATTATCGTTTTGGTAAATATTATTGGTGGAATTTTAGTGGGTTGGCTACAGCTGGGTATGGGCATAATGGAAGCTCTTTCTACTTATGCTCTGTTGACCGTTGGAGCAGGACTGGTTTCTCAGGTAACCGCGCTTCTGGTTTCTATTGCTACCGGCCTTGTCATTACCAAGTCCGCCTCGGAAATGAGCTTAGGGACCGATGTTTCCAGTCAACTTTTTGCCCAACCCCGTGCTTTTGCCTTTGTCTGCATCATTCTTGGTCTTTTTGCCATTGTTCCAGGAATTCCCACCGTCCCTTTTCTGGCCTTGGCTTTTCTTTCGGGGATTCTTGCCCTAGTACTCATGCGCGCCCAAACCGCTAAAGAGGAAGCAAAAGTAGTTACAGAAGAAGTCTCCGCCAAAGAAGTTCTTAAAAAGCCCGAAAGTATTCTAGGTACTTTAGGGCTAGACCCTCTTTCTCTTAAGGCCGGAAGAAATCTTATTCCCTTGATTGACCCAGCTCAGAAGGGTCCCCTTTTGGAACGGATTACCCTCATCCGTTACAATATTGGTCAAGAACTAGGTTTTGTAATTCCTGGGGTAAGAGTGATGGATGATTTAAGTTTGCCGCCCGATCAATATGTGGTTGAGATCCGCGGCACCCGCGTATCACAGGGAGAAGTACGCTTGGGCCACCATCGAGTAGACCTTCCCTTAGCCCAACTAAAAGCTAAAAAAATCCCGGGAGTAGAACTTCGAGATCCCCTTACTAACGACCCTGTTACTTGGGTTCCAGATGATTATTTGCCAGAACTGCAAAAGCTAGGAATAGTAGCTAAGCCCCCGGTAGATGTTATCTCTGATCACTTTACGGAAATTATCAAACGTTTTGCCGATGAAATTATGACTCGTCAAAATGTTCAGTCCCTTATTGAACTGGTTAAAAACACCAATGCCGCCATTGTCCGGGAGCTTATTCCTGATCTTCTTTCCTTGGGTCAAGTACACAAGGTTTTACAACTTTTAGTTAGAGAGCGAGTCTCGATTCGCGATCTCTCGACCATTTTAGAACGTTTGGCCGATTACGCTCACCTTTCCCGAGACATCAACATTTTGGCGGAATATGTAAGGCAATCGTTAGCCCGCCAGATTTGCGAATCCTATGCTGACAAAAACGGAGTCATTACCGTAGTAACCATTGATCCCTCTTTAGAAGAAACACTCATTGGATCAATTCATCAGTCAGAATACGGCTCATTTCTAGCCATCGATCCTAACATAGGAGAAAAAATTTTAATTCAACTTGCTGGCCACCTTCAAAACTTCAAACGCTTAAAGCTTAAGCCGGTGGTACTTTGTTCCCCCAGGCTGCGTCCGCATTTCAAACGTTTCACCGAACGCAGCTTCCCAGATTTAGCCGTTTTGTCGTATAATGAAATTGTTCCCCAAGTAAAAGTGCAAAGTATCGGGATGATTTCGGTGGAGTGAAGCCATGCCTAATTTAGAAGCTTTTAAAGAAAAAATTTCTGGCAATCTTTCCCCTACCCTTTCGGCCAATGAAATTGCAGAAAAAATAGTCATGGCCGCCTTAGAAGTAGAATTTGGGCGGAGCTTTATCCTAAGCCACCAGTCAAGATTTACATCTGCCCGCAGTTTTGCTAAAATGGTAAAATCCATTGCCGAAGCCATTGTTACCAATCCCGACCTGCGTCGACAGGCCTTACATTTAGCTCGTTCCCTTTCAGAAAAGCCATGACGATAAAAAGAATATCAGATAAAGAAATTAGAAAAATTGGCCGACCAGGGGTAGAGGAAGTAGTTCCTGCAGGGATTCCCCCTATTTTGCGCCATTCTTGGAATTTTGCTCGCGACCTGGCAAAGCGATTCAGCCGTGAACTGCTTAAAGATCGTTCCGAAGAGTTTTTAAAAAAGTTAATCGAGAAGTTTAAATGATAACGCGCAAAGAAGTTGAAGATCGAATCGTTTCTATCTTAAGAGAACAGTTTCTAAAATATAGTGCCGAAACCTTAGAAAAGTATAAGGATCAAATTGAATCCACGGTGAAGTGGTATGTTTCTACTTTACCTCGCCACATTGCCCAGCATGAAGCAGAAGATTTAGAATCAGAAGCAAAAATCGCCTTCGTAGAATGCTTAAAAACCTGGGACCCTCGACGGGGAGAGCTCTGGCCCTATGTTTCGGTACGACTTAAGGGAGCCATGCAGGATTACTTAAGAAAGCGTGGAAGTGACCCGGTCGCCGGCCTCTATGAATTTATCACTTCGGCCGCCAATGTTTATATGGCTTTTAATCGAAAAGAAATTGTTCATGAAGAGGTAGACAAGCTTTTACATATTGACTCCGCCATGAAAAACTTTTCGGAAAAAGAAAAAGCGGTTATCGAAAATTACTATAAAAACGACAAAACCTTCAAAGAAATCGGCAAAGAGATTGGCCTTTCCGAGTCCCAGGTTTCCCGCATCTGCAAAGAAGCCACCCTCAAACTCAAAAAAGCCCTTACCCAGGCCTAGCCCCAATCCAAGAAGCTTGCGCTTTGACCGACCTTCCCCAAAAAATAGAAAAGAATGGGCGGTAGTGGACTCGAACCACTGACCTCTTGTCTGTCAAACAAGCGTTCTAACCAGCTGAACTAACCGCCCAAAAAGGCGGCATCCAGATTCGAACTGGAGTAAGCGGTTTTGCAGACCGCTGCCTAACCACTCGGCCATGCCGCCACAAGCGGGAGACGGGGTTCGAACCCGCGACCCTCAGCTTGGGAAGCTGATGCTCTACCAACTGAGCTACTCCCGCAGCTACACAATTTATTGTATAATATAATCGATGCCAATTCAAGAAAAATGTCGAATCCTTAACCACCAAAAAATTGGTCCGCGCCATTTCAAGTTAACCCTTGCTTCTTCCTATATTTCTTCCCACGCTCAGCCCGGCCAATTCGTGCAAGTTAAGTGTTCAGAAAGCCGCGACCCGCTGCTGAGAAGACCCTTGAGTTTACATCGGATCTTAAAGGAGCATGGAACTTTCGAACTTCTTTACAAAGTGGTAGGCAAAGGAACCGAACTTTTAACAAGATATTTTGTGGGAGAAGAAATCGATTGCCTCGGTCCTTTGGGAAAAGGGTTTACCATAGATCCCAAAAAGAAAATACACATTCTCGTTGGCGGAGGAGTTGGTGTGGCCCCTCTCCTTTCTCTTGCTGAACAGATTGCCCAAACCAAACCCTCTAGTCCTTTGGCCCTTTATGTTTTAATGGGAGCCAAAACGAGAGACGAAGTGCTTTGCGAAGGAGATTTCAGAAAAATTACCGACCAAGTTCTGGTAGCCACGGACGATGGAAGTTATGGCCGAAAAGGTTTTATCTCTGATCTTTTACTTGAATTTATAGAAAACCAACTTCGGACTCTGGACTTTGGATTTTCAACCATTTACGCTTGCGGCCCAAAAGAAATGCTAAAGATTATTACCGAGATTGCCTTCCAGAAGAAAATTAACTGCCAGATATCCTTAGAAGAACGAATGGCCTGTGGAATTGGAGCTTGCCTAGGTTGCGCCGTCAAAACCAAAAAAGGCCATAAAATGGTTTGCAAGGATGGGCCGGTGTTTGACGCTAGTGAGCTGGCTTAACTACTTGCCTTCGACGTCGATAATCACTATAAAGCAAGGGGAGAGCAAAAACTAAAACCATGATAATCATAATTAAAAAAAACCAAGATAACTGATCCATTTACTGGCCACCTCCACTTAAGAAAACATAGCTCAACAACATACAAATAAGCCAGAAAGAAATCCCAAACCAAAGGCTAACGTATCTTACTGGCTCAGAACTTACCAATTGTCCAAATACTAAGGCAACAATTGCAAAATTCCCAAGATTCCCTAGCTTGTCAGCTATAAATTTTCTTTGCTCAAGGTTCACAACTCTAATTCTATACCCCAAAACTATCCTTGTCAAGCAAGAAAGAATAAGTGTATAATTGCCTTTGAGATGCCAAAGCTAGAAACTGAAATTGCGGGTATCAAAATGAAAAATCCGGTAATGGTTGCTTCCGGAACTTTTGGTTTTGGCAAAGAATATGCGGAATATATCGATTTAAACAAATTAGGAGCTATCGTTACCAAAAGCATCACCCTCAAACCCCGCGAAGGCAATCCCCCACCTCGACTGGTCGAAACTCCAGCAGGGATGCTCAACTCCATTGGCTTAGAAAATCCTGGGATTGAAGGTTTCTTAGCCGAAGAACTTCATTTTTTAGCAAAATTTGATACCCCTATTATTGTTAATATTGCTGGAGAGTCGATAGAAGAATATGCAGAATTAGCAAAAATTTTAAGCCGCGAACCAACCGTTAAGGGATTAGAGATTAACATTTCCTGCCCCAATGTCAAAAAAGGAGGCATGAGCTTTGGTATGGATCCAAAACTAACCGCCGAAGTGATCGCTCAAGTTAGAAAAAGCGCTCTTTCACTCCCAATAATTGCCAAATTAACACCCAATGTCACCGACATCACTGTGATTGCTAAAGCCGCGGTTGAGGCGGGAGCGGACGCTCTTTCCGCCATAAATACCATACTTGGGATGGCTATTGACATCGAGACAGGAAAGTCACGCCTTGGAACCCTTACCGGGGGCCTTTCCGGCCCAGCCATCAAACCCATTGCCCTCAGAATGGTTTACGAAATCAGCCATACGGTAAATGTTCCAGTAATTGGAATTGGTGGAATTGTAAGCGGCCAAGATGCTTACGAATTTATTTTAGCCGGGGCCAAAGCGGTTCAGGTAGGAACCGCTAACTTTATCGATGTAGAAGCCCCCTTAAAAATCATCAAAGAGCTTGAGGCTTACTTAAATAAAGATCTTCCCGGGTAAGAGGCAAAGGAGCAAATCCCAGGGTTGCATACTTTGAAAACAAACCACACCCAATGTTTCCGGCTTTTTCCTAAAGGCTACTTCTTATTTCGTCGCAGATCTATTGCTGGAGAGCAAATAGAGCAAAAGTCAACCTCACCTTGACAACAGCACTTAAAAAATGTTAGGCTCTTCCGAGAAAATTTAAGGAGAAATCTCGGACCGCACATCATGTACATCGACACTCACGCACACTTAACTTTTCCTGAATTTCAAATCGATTTAACCGAGGTCCTTGCCCGGGCCAAAGAGGCCAAAATTGAAGCAATTATCAACATTGCCTTAGACGAAGAAGCCATAAGAAAATCAATTAAGCTAGCAGAAGAATATCCCGACTTTATCTATAATGCCATTGGACTCCATCCCCACGACGCTTCCCAATGGAATGATAATACTTATCAACAACTTAAAGAGCTTGCCGGCAAATACCGCATAGTTGCCATTGGAGAAACAGGTTTGGATTATCATTACAAACTCTCTTCGGTGGAACAACAGCAGATGGTTTTTCGAAAATTACTGCAGTTAGCCCAGGAATTAGATATCCCGGCGGTCATTCACAGCCGGGAAGCTTCTTTTGACACCATCAAGATTATTCGTGAAGAAAACAAAGGAAAACTAAGAGGCGTTTTGCATTGCTTTAGCGGAGACATGACCTTAGCCAAAGCCGCCTTAGATTTTGGACTTCTCCTTTCCTTTACCGGAAACATTACTTTTCCCAAAGCTGATCAAATCCGCGCTGCCGCCAAAGAAATTCCTCTAGATTACATTATGATTGAAACTGACTGCCCCTTTCTTGCTCCTCAAGATTATCGAGGAAAAAGAAACGAACCTGCCTATGTGGTAAAGGTTGCCGAAAAAATTGCCGAACTCAAAGGACTGCCGATTGAAGAAGTAGCCATCAAAACAAAAGAAAACGCCAGAAAATTATTTAAAATTTAAAAGAGCCCCTCCTGCTTAAAACCAAAACCGAACATTTCAATGGCCATTGACATTTATTATGTTATTTGGTAGACTATCAGTGTGAAGGGCTGCTAGAAAGAAAAGTTAACAAAACTTTCTTACAAATTAAAAACTATTGCCGAGGCGAATCGGCTAAAGATCCTTTGTCTTTTAAAAGAAAAGGAACTTTGTGTTTGCGAAATAGTAAAAGCGCTGGGCCTTCCTCACAACCTGATTTCGCATCATTTAAAAACGTTGGAAGAAATTAAAATGATAAAGCACCACCCATCGGGAAAGTTTCATGTTTATACTATAAATCGCCCAGCCGTTAAGGCACTGGTTAATGAGTTTATCAAAAATATTAAACCGAAAGGAGAAAAAAATGAGAGAATACACTAAGTTTTTCTTGATGGTTTTAAGTCTTCTTTTGGCCTACTATATTCCTTTTTCTAATCCTCGGGTTCAATCTGCCATTATGGAATCATTCTATATGTTACAAAACTATGCGCAAGAGCATGTTTTAACCTGTCTTATTCCGGCATTCTTTATTGCGGGAGCTATTTCGGTCTTTATTTCACAAGCAGCCGTTTTAAAATACTTCGGTGCCAAAGCTAATAAGGTTCTTGCTTATGGAGTTGCTTCTATTTCCGGAACTATTTTGGCAGTATGTTCTTGCACGGTTCTTCCTCTTTTTGCCGGCATCTGGAAAAGAGGAGCCGGCCTTGGCCCAGCCATCGCCTTTCTTTATTCCGGACCAGCCATTAATGTGCTAGCGATCATTCTTACCGCTCGGGTTTTAGGCTGGCAGCTTGGTCTGGCGCGTGCCGTAGGAGCTATTTCCTTTTCAATTATCATCGGCTTGATCATGGCTTTTATCTATCGGCATGAGGAAAAAACAAAACACGAAGCCCATGAAGCTATCTTCAATTCTCTGCCAGAAGAAAAAAGGCCGCTCTGGCAAACAATATTATATTTTGCCACGATGATTTCGGTTTTAATCTTCGCTACCTGGACGAAGACAGAATTCACCGGCGGATGGTGGAACCTAATCTTTGCCTTAAAATGGTGTCTTTCTGCCGCAGCCCTCCTCTTTCTCCTTTGGCAAAGCTTCAGCTGGTTTGACGCAGATGAAAGAAAGACCTGGGTAGAGTCCACCTGGGAATTCGCCAAGCAGATCTTCCCGTTATTATTCATGGGGGTTTTGGCAGCGGGGTTTCTTATGGGGAGGCCCGGCACTGATGCCGGTATTATTCCTTCAAAATATATTGTGCTGCTTGTGGGCGGCAATTCGCTCTGGTCAAATCTTTTTGCTTCAATTTCCGGGGCGCTGATGTATTTTGCCACCTTGACCGAAGTCCCCGTTCTGCAAGGATTGCTAGGGGCAGGCATGGGAAAGGGACCGGCTTTAGCCCTCCTTCTTTCAGGCCCCGCCTTAAGCTTGCCCTCCATGCTTGTCATAAGAAGCATCATCGGTACCAGAAAAATGTTGGTATATGTTACCTTAGTTGTGATCATGTCAACGATCGCTGGTTTTCTTTACGGAGCATTTTTTTAAATTTGGGAGGTGTAAAATGATAAAGATTGAAGTAGTGGGCACCGAAAGCGAAGAACAAAGAGACCTGCTAGAAAATGTCCACCGCGCGGTCCACGAGCTGGGAATAGAAGCCGAAGTAGATGAAGTTACCGATATCAATGAAATCTCCGACCGGTTTGGGATGGTGGTAACGCCAGCTATTTTTGTAAACGGCACATTAAAATGCCAGGGCCATATTATTGATGTGGAGGCGATAAAAAAATGTTTAAAAGAAATTTAGCGATTATTTTGGCGCTTGGGGCGCTCTTGGGCCTTATCAGCACCACTGCCGACGATGAAAATATCGCAAAAGCGGCCTCAAAACCGGTTGAGAAAAAAGTTGTTGCAATTAAAAAGAGCCAGACGAAGAAGAAATCAACTAAAGATATCAAGACCTTAGATGAAGCATTAAAAGCTGGGGTGCCGGTCGTGGTCAAGCTTGGCTCTGACCGCTGTTATCCCTGCCGGATGATGAAGCCCATCATAGAAGAATTAGCTAAAGAACAAGATGGAAAAGCCGTTTTTCTAGATCTTGATGTTTATGAAAATAGGGACTTAGCGGAAAAATTTAATGTTCAGCTTATTCCTACAATTATTTTTTATGACTATAAAGGAAAAGTAAAGGGTAAAAAAATCGGTTTTATGAACAAAGAAGAACTTTTGGAGACCATAAAGGAACTCAAATTAAATAAATGATAGATTTTTCTAATCCTTTAATTGCTTACCTATCGGTTTTTGCGGCAGGGTTGATTTCTGCTTTTAGCCCCTGTGTTCTGATCACCATTCCGCTGGTCATCAGCTATGTCGGCGGTTATGCCGAAGGAGATGTTAAAAGATCGTTTACCTATTCCCTTGCTTTTGCTCTTGGTCTTGCTATTACCTTTACCATTTTAGGGGCAGTCGCTTCACTGGCCGGGACTTTGATGGGCGATATTGGGGGATTTTGGAAATATATCCTTTCGGCAGTTGCGATAGTTATGGGCCTGCAGATGATGGGGATACTTAATTTTCAGATACCTACCCCGCGGATGGTCAAGACCGAGCAGAAAGGGCTGATCGGCGCGTTTTTGCTGGGGCTTCTTTTCGGAATTGCTTCTTCCCCCTGCGCCACCCCGGTTTTGGCTTTGATCCTGACTTTTGTCGCTTCAAAACATAACTTAATGTATGGGACCTCTCTCCTTTTTGTTTATGCCCTGGCGCACACAGTTTTGATATTTGCGGTCGGGGTTTCTACCGGCCTGGCGGAAGTTTTCCTGAAGTCGCGAAAAATTGCCGACTTTTCTGTCTACGCCCATAAAATTAGCGGCGTTATATTTGTGCTGATCGGCATAGCGATTCTGTTCTTAATGCCCTGAAGCAGCCATAATAATAAAATGTAGGGCAAGGGTTTATCCCTTGCCGTTCTGTCCGAATCAAAATAATTAAACGGACAATCATAAAGGTTGTCCCTACATTGTTGATTTGAATAAATGTAGGGCAAGGGTTTATCCCTTGCCGTTCGAAAGGAGGTGATATTTTATGCCATGGTTAGCTGGTTACCCAAGAGAAAAAGTTGAGTGGTACCCCAAAATTGATGAGTCAAAATGCGTTTCCTGCGGGATGTGCATGAACTGCGGCAAGAAGGTGTACGATTGGGTTGATGGCGATAAAGGCAAGCCGGTCGTTGCCCGGCCTTATGAATGCGTGGTCGGCTGTTCCACCTGTGCCAATTTGTGCCAGGGAAAAGCAATTTCTTTCCCGTCAGTCGATGAACTGCGCAAACTTTACGCCAAAGAAAAGATCTGGCCAAAAGTTAAGGCAATCCTGAAAGAGGAAGGGAAGATTAAATAACATAAAGGAAAAGCGTAAAGTCGGGTCAGGCCGCGTTTGTGCCCAGAGAGGCCAAATGGCGCAGCATCAAGGCAAAAACAAAGATGGTGATCTTAGCAGTACAGGGAAGATAAATGCAAATACTAATCTCTATTTCAATTGTTTGCTTGATCCTTTCTCTGATAGTTGATCAGAGGAAAACTTTTGAAGGGATCAAGCGCGGACTAAAAATGTTTTTAAATCTTCTGCCGGCCCTCCTCACCGTCCTGATCCTAGTGAGCATCTTTCTTTATCTTATGCCTGAGAAAACTATTGCTAAATATTTGGGGGCCAAAAGCGGCGCTTTAGGGGTCATGGTTGCCGCGCTGATCGGGGCAATTTCTTTAATTCCGGGCTTTGTTGCTTTTCCTCTGGCAGGCATACTTGTTTCCAGGGGTGTTTCATACACGGTAGTAGCGGTTTTTATCACCTCTCTAATGATGGTTGGGATTTTAACTCTGCCGCTGGAAATTAAGTACTTTGGCAAGAAAGCGGCGATCATGAGAAATGTCTTAAGTTTTTTGGGGGCCATAATTATTGGTCTTGCCATAGGAGCATTTTTTAGATGAAAAAGATTTTAAGAGAATATCTCTGGATAATTTTGTTCGGAATCTTTATCCTTGGATCACTTTATCTTGGTTTTGAACCGGGGAAAATGATCTATGCCAACTTCAAACATTTTTTTCTCGAAATGATCACTTTTTTGCCGCTCATGTTTTTATTAATCGGCCTTTTTGATGTCTGGGTGCCCAAAGAAAGGATTGAAAGGCATATCGGACATGGTTCGGGATTGACCGGCATGTTCTGGGTCATCGTTCTGGCGGCTGTTCAACCGGGCCCTCTTTATGGAGCTTTTCCGGTTGCCTACATTCTTTATAAAAAGGGCGCGAGCATACGCAACATTTTTATTTACCTTGGCGCCTTTAGCTGTATGGGAATCCCGATGTACACATTTGAAATTGGCTTCCTGGGATTAAAATTTTGGTTTTTACGCTTCCTTTTTTCCCTGCTGGTTTTTGTGCTGATTGGATTCATCATGGAAAAATATGTCGGCAGGGATTTTAAAGTTAAATCAGGAACGGGGAGGTGAGATATCGTGGAAATAAAAGTATTGGGTCCCGGCTGTGCCAATTGCCAGGAACTGGAACGGCGCGTTAAGCAGGCGCTCCAGGAATTGAATATTCAGGCCGCGGTGGTCAAAGTGACCGACTATGCTGAAATAGGAAAATATATCATGATGACACCGGGGCTGGTTATTGATGAAAAGGTGAAGCATTCGGGGAAGCCCCTGCCGCGGGTGGAGCAGATCAAGGGTTGGATTGAGGAAGAAAACAAATAAACCATGAACCATGCACTTCGCTTAGGTTCATGGTAAAGGGGGGATAAAAAATATGGCGGACATGTTAAAAAAAATTCCTGGAATCAACCAAAAATTTGTCGATTTCTACCGCGAAGTGTTTAAGGACGGAGTTTTAACGCTAAAACAAAAAGAATTAATCGCCCTGGCGGTATCTCTGGGGGCTGGCTGCGAGCCGTGCTACGAAACACATCTGGAAAAAGCGAGAAAACTTGGCAATACCGAAGAGGAGATCAGAGAAGCAATCGCGGTAGCGGAAGTAATATCTTCGGGCAAGGTCAGGATGATGGTGGAAAGGGTTGAAGAAAGAGAGAAGAATAGCGGCGGGTGCTGCGGATAGACAACCATGAAAAAGCATTTGCCATTTTTGGATAGGTTTTTGACTCTCTGGATATTTCTGGCGATGGCTGGTGGGGTTGCCCTGGGTTATTTAATTCCCGGAATAGAAAAGTTCATTAATCAATTCTCAGTTGGAACAACCAATATTCCGATAGCGATCGGCCTTATTTTGATGATGTACCCGCCTTTGGCTAAGGTGAAATATGAGGAATTGGGAGATGTCTTCCGGAATTTTAAGGTCTTGGGGCTATCTCTGATCCAAAATTGGGTGATCGGCCCGGTCCTTATGTTTCTATTGGCGATCACCTTTTTGCGCGGTTACCCTGAATACATGATCGGCCTGATCCTGATCGGGATCGCCCGCTGCATCGCCATGGTGATCGTCTGGAACAAGCTGGCTGAAGGGGACACCGAATATGCCGCCGGCCTGGTTGCTTTTAACAGTATTTTCCAGGTCCTGTTTTACAGTGTTTACGCCTGGTTTTTTATCACTATCCTGCCGCCGCTTTTTGGTTTGACTGGCATGACGGTCGCGATCGGTATCGGTCAGGTTGCCCAGAGCGTCTTTATCTACCTGGGCATCCCCTTTATCGCCGGTTTTTTGACCCGCTTCATTTTAGTCAGGGTAAAGGGAGAGAAGTGGTATCATTCGCATTTTCTGCCCAAGATCGGCCCCCTCACTCTTATTGCTTTGCTGTTCACTATTGTCGTGATGTTCAGTTTAAAAGGGAGCATTATTGTCCAGATCCCGCTCGATGTTTTGCTTGTCGCGATCCCCTTGCTGATCTACTTTGTGGTGATGTTTTTAATAAGCTTTTTTATGGGTAGAATATTCAATGCCGGTTATGCCAAAACGGCAACTCTCTCGTTTACCGCCGCCAGCAATAATTTCGAACTGGCCATTGCCGTAGCCGTGGCGGTCTTTGGGATTAATTCGGGAATGGCATTCGCGGCGGTGATCGGGCCGCTGGTTGAAGTTCCCGTGATGATTTCGCTGGTAAATGTCTCTTTATGGTTTAAGCAAAGGTTCGAGCTTTAATTGAAAATACTAAACAAGGGGGCGGCGAATGAAACGGCCTGCCGCGCCTGATCTGAGGGAGCGTCTGACCGAAAGTTAAGGCGGTCTAAAAAATGGGAAGAATTAAGTAAAGTGAATGATATGCTGATATAATAGTGGAAAGGACTGAGGAAAGGAGGGCATAGAAGAATGAATACCCTATTTTGGATATTGGGAGCGACAATCTTAGACGGCATGCTTGGCCTTTCGGGGATATTCAGCTTATTCATCAGGGGAAAATACCTAGAAAAAATTATTAAGGTCTTAGTAGCTTTTTCGGCCGGGGCTCTGCTCAGCGGAGGTTTTTTTCATTTATTGGCTGAAACCCTTGACAAGTTAAGCGTCATGCTCGCCTTTGGAATTATGCTTATTGGCTTCCTTGCATTTTTCGTTTTAGAAGAATACTTACATTGGCATCACTGTGAAGAGTGCGATATCCATCCTTACAGCTATTTAATGATTGTGGGCGACTCTTTGCATAATTTTATTGATGGGCTGGTCATTGCCGCCGCTTTTATGACCAATGTCAATCTTGGCTTCATTACCACCGTTTTAATCCTTACCCACGAACTTCCGCAGGAGCTCGGAATTTTTGCGGTAATAGTTTCAGGAGGAATTGACAAGGTTAAAGCGATATTCTTCAGTTTTCTAGCGCAAATTACCTGTGTCATGGGAGGAATTGCTGGATTTCTGGCCATGAGCAAAGTTGAAATATTATCTACTTATCTTCTTCCCTTTGCCGCCGGAGGTTTCATCTACATCGCCGCGGCTGACCTTATTCCCAGCATGCACAAAACCGAGGGAGTGGAAAAAATAACCTCCTTCGTCTGGTTATGCTTGGGCCTTTTATTCATGCTGGCAGTAAAAATATTTTTTGAGGTATAACTCTTAAAATCAAAAAATCACCACCTTTTTCGGGGAAGAGCCAACATCAAATTGACAAACACACTACCGGGGTATAAAATAACTAAGAATTAAGCCAAACCAAGGAGGGCATTAAAATGTTATATCGTCAAATATGCAAGTGCCGACGAGAAATTTTAATAGCTTTCTTAATGGTAATCTTAGGACTGTTCGTGGCCAGCTGTGGAGCAAAAGAAGAAGCCCCTTCCACTACAACCACTAGCACATCGACCACCCTACCCTGGACAGAAGAAACACTGACCTGGACGGGATCGCCAGAACCAAACACTTCGACCTGCACAATTGTTACCCCAACCGGTTACCGAATGTATTATGCTGGAGTTGGCGGAATCTGGACAACTTCTTCCTCTGACGGCCTCAGCTGGGAGGCGCCAACCTTTACCGGCATTAATGACCTTGGCGCAATGAACCCCTCGGTCATTAAACTCAAGGATGGAACATACTTGATGATTTACGGCGTGCATACGCCTAATCCGATAACTGAAAAACTTTTCCGTGCTACTTCTTCAGATGGAATTAATTTCACTAAACAACCTGGTCCTTACGAAGGGGGTGCGGTTTTAACCGCCGAAGCGGACGAAGGAAATTTTGTCTCGGTCCCAGACATGATTTACATCAATGACTCAACTATTCGCCTGTATTTCGTAGCAAATCAGGTAAACACCAAAATCAATACAGCAATCTCAACTGATAATGGGCAAACCTGGACGCGGGAAGGAGCAATAACCATAACAGGATCTTACGGAGGTCAAACAAACGACCCAGACATTGTGAAACTCAATGATGGTACTTACCGGCTTTATTTCACGACTCCACCGCCTGGGACTTTAATCGGCAATCTGCGCTTGCGCTCAGCAATCTCGACCGACGGTCGGAATTTTACCGTTGAAAGCGGCGATATCAAGGATCCTTCGGGTTCGATCACATCCATCGTTGATCCAGATGTCGTGCCTGTTGACAGTACGGGAAAATACCGTTGTTATTACGGTACCGAACCTCCCACCACACTACATGCCATAATTTCACCTTAACGGGTCGGATTTTACTTTTAAAGTTAGCGTTATTCGTGGAGATTCGAGAAGAAATTCGTGGAATAAATATTCGCGTCCCTTTTCGGGGAATAAGCGAAGGACACCTTGACTTCTGGTTGAGAATTTGATATTCTTAAGAAAAGGGCAATGAGGTTTGCCTTATTTGCTCCTAGGAGTTTCAGGAGTTGATAACCTCTACCAGAAACAAGTAAGTTGGTAGAGGTTTTTTATTATGCGCCAGGAAAGACATTTAGCCTATTTCAATCTTCTGGATGCCTTCAAAGAGGGCTGCCCGCTGTGTTATTTAGTACAAAAAACAGCTAGCCGCTATGTAGACAATCTTTTGTATGAACAGGTCAACGACCCCCAGACCCGACAAAAGATTAGAAAGGCCAAGGGGTTTTGCAATAAGCATGCTTGGCAAATACAGAAAACTGGAGAAGCATTAGGTATCAGCATAATTTATGAGGACCTTTTGAAGTTGTCAACAGCTGAACTCCATGGGGAAAGAAAAAAAGATAAAACCATCATATGTTTGATTTGCCATGAAGAACGAATGACCGAAAAGCGCAACATCTCAATCCTCATTGAAAATATACAGGATCATGACCTTATAGAAACCTATGAAAGCTCCTTCGGCCTATGCTTGCCCCATTTATCAATGGTTTTTGAAAACAAAAGAGATAACCAGGCGATTAAAAAGATTAAAAATATCGAATTAAAAAAGATTGACCATTTGATCGAGGAATTAGAGAAGTTGCAACAAAAATATGATTATCGTTTTTCAAAAGAGGTTATGGGAAAAGAAGGTACAGCCTGGATCAGAGCCATCGAAAAATTAAACGGAAAGGAAGGAGTGTTTTAATGGAATCTATTTTTACGACGGCCACTTTTTGGCTTGCGCTTGCAGTAATATCAGCCATAATTGCTTATCACCTCAAAGTATCAATTGCGTTAGTTGAAATATGCATTGGAGCCGCTGTCGCCGCAGTTGCCAACAAGTACTTTGGCCCGGGTTCTTTGGGAAACAACTTAGAATGGCTCCGCTTTCTTGCGTCATCCGGCGCGGTTCTGCTCACTTTTTTGGCTGGCACTGAGCTTGATCCGAAGGTCATTAAGTTTAAGTGGAAAGAAGTCTTTCTAGTGGGAGTAGTGGGATTTGCTGCTCCATTTTTGGGCTGTGCGACGGTTGCTTATTTTCTTCTCCATTGGAGTGCATCTTCTAGCTGGCTTGCAGGCATTGCCCTCTCTACCACTTCGATGGCGGTGGTTTATGCAGTAATGCTTGAAACTGGGCTTAACACCACCGAATTCGGCAAAGGCATATTAGGAGCATGTTTCATTAATGATCTGGGAACAGTAATTGCTCTCGGCATTCTTTTTGCTCCTTTTACTTACCGAACCGTTGTTTTTGTCGTTGTGAGCGTTATAACCTTAATTATATTGCCGTTTTTTACTTCTTTTTTCACTAAGGTTTATGGGAATCGAACTGCCGCTATAAGAGTGAAGTGGATCATGCTGGTATTATTTGGCCTTGGGGCGCTTGCTTTATGGTCGGGCAGTGAAGCAGTACTTCCCGCTTATCTTGCAGGGATGATTTTGGCTGAGTTTGCAGCACAAAACCACCTTTGGATAAGGCGTTTGCGTTCGCTTACGGTTGGCTTTTTAACCCCATTTTATTTTATTCGTGCTGGATCCTTAGTATCTCTGCCTACTTTGGTGTCAGCGCCGGTCGTATTTTTGACCCTTTTTGCTGGGAAAATAGTAACCAAAATATTCGGACTTTATCCAATTGTAGGCATGTTCCTTAAGGAGCAAAAAGAAAAATGGTATTACACGCTAATGATGTCAACCGGACTTACCTTTGGTACGATTTCAGCGCTCTATGGGTTTTCCCACGGAATTATAAATGAGGCGCAGTACTCATTTCTTGTCGTAGTAGTAATTGGCAGTGCGGTTATCCCAACACTGATCGCCAACAAGGTATTCATGCCCAAACATTTGTTGCCTGCCGTTACGCGGAAGAAACCATTCCTTAGAGCTGAGGGCCCGGAGGAAGAATAAGGGTCATCGTTACCCTTCTTGAGGAATCCCCAGTATTGGAAGATAAGCAAATATTATGATATACTTTCTCTTTGGATTTAATTGCCAGAGCAGTAATAGGTACTGCTGCAGGTAAAAAATGCTCAAGATTGAAGCACTTAATCTAAAAAAAGAAAATAAGCTCATTATCAATAATGTTAGCTTTGAGGTTTTTGACGGTGAAATTTTTGGCATTCTGGGAACAAACGGTGCTGGAAAGAGCTCTCTTGCTTATGCCCTAATGGGTAGCGCTGGCTATCAACCAGATTCTGGAAAAATCATCTTCGATGGGATCGATATTACCAAAAAGATTATCGACGAGCGTGCCCGCTTGGGCATAACCTTAGCCTGGCAAGAACCCGCTCGATTTGAAGGAATTTCTATTTTAGATTACATTCTTTTGGGCAGTAAACAAAAAGTGCATGCCCTTGCAGAAAAATACCTTGAACAAATGCGCCTTACCCCAAGTGAATATCGAAATCGACTAGTAGATAAAACCCTAAGCGGCGGCGAACGCAAAAAAGTAGAACTAGCAGCCATCCTCGGCATGAAGCCAAAACTAGCAATTTTAGACGAGCCCGATTCTGGCATTGACATGCTTTCCCAAGCAGCAGTCATTCACCTGATCCGAGAAATAAAAAACTACGGAGGGTCAGTCCTTTTAATAACTCACGACGAAGAAGTGGTTAGAATTGCTGATCGGGCCGCCTTAATGTGTAGCGGTCTGGCTTTTAAAATCGGAAGTCCCTCAGAAATTATTGATTATTACAAAAAACATTGTAAGCCCTGCCCTACTAAAGAATATCCTTCGGAGGAAAATGGCAAATGAATGATATCACTCGTGATTATCAAATGATGTTAGAAGCGTACCAAAAAGCGGAAGGGAATCCGGCGGTTTTTTCTGATTCGAAAATTGCTCACCTGGTTATTCATAAAAATAAAGTCGTGGGAAAACACCTGCTGCCAGGGCTTGAAGTACTCTCACAAGAAACTCCCGAGGGAGTCAACATATCCCTTCGGGTCTTGCCAAAAGTTAAAATCGAATACCCTGTCCACCTCTGCTTTGGGGTTTTACCTCAAGAAGGAGTTCAACTTATAAATATTGAGGCAGAAATTGAAGAAGAAAGTAAAATCACTCTTTTAGCACACTGCATCTTTCCCAATGCGGTAAAAGTCCAACATTTAATGCAAGCCAAAATTCTCGTCAAAAAGAGCAGTTCTTATAGTTATAACGAAATTCATTTTCACGGCGAAAGCGGCGGAGTAGAAGTAGTTCCAAAAGCAAAAATAATTCTTGAAGAAGGAGCGCATTTGGCAACTAATTTTCAATTGACTAAGGGCCGGGTGGGAACACTGGATATCGATTATGAAGTTGAAGCAAGTAAAAATTCAGTGGTTGAAATGCTTGCCAAAGCTTATGGTTATGGCAATGATAAAATCCAAATTAAAGAAAAATGCTTTTTGAGAGGAGAGGGTTCGCGAGGCATCATTAAAAGTCGAGTAGCCGTTAAAGAAGAAGCAGAAAGTGAAGTACAATCAGAGATTTTGGCCTATGGCCCCTATGCTCGCGGTCATGTCGACTGTATAGAAATCATGCAGGATAAGGGAAAAGCCCGGGCAGTGCCAATCGTAGGAGTATTTCATGAAACTGCTAAAGTTACCCACGAAGCTGCCATTGGGAGTGTGGATAAGGTACAATTAGAAACCTTAATGTCCCGAGGGTTGAGACAAAACGAAGCTATTGATTTAATAATTAAGGGCATGCTGCAATAATGAGCATTTAAACCTTAACGATGCACTTAACCGGGCACTTCTCAATCGCTGGGGAACAGTCGACCCCTACCTTGCTATAATCGATAATCGCTAAGTTATCAACTACTTTGAATACCTCTGACACTTGTTTTTCACAAATCTTACAAGCAATGCAACCAACGGGACAAATTTTTCTGGTCTCCGCCCCCCGATCATGGGAAGAACAAGCAACTACCACTCGGAAATCGTATGGAACAAGCGAAATAATTCCCCGGGGGCAAGCAGCCACACACTTGCCACAGCCGGTGCACTTTTCTGGATCAATCAAAGGAAGCCCTTTTACCATTTTTATGGCATCAAAAGGACAAACCTCAAAACAACCTCCATAACCTAGACAACCATAGCGGCAAAGAAGCCCTCCGTTATCCACCAAATTTGCCGCCGCGCAGGTCTTCACTCCCGAATAGATAGCTTTTTTCTTCCGCTGATCTTCTTTGGCCCCACAATGAACCGCCGCAATTTTCTTGTGAATCGCAAGCTCCTCCACCCCCATGATCTCCGCTAACTTCTTGGCTACCACCTCCCCTCCTGCCACACAACCATTAACCTGCACTTCACCCTTAAGAAGTCTTTCGGCAAAATTGTGGCAGCTAGCACTCCCGCAAGCCCCGCAGTTGCTGCCTGGTAAGGCCTCAACAATCTGAGCCAAGCGCGGGTCTTCCTCTACTTTAAAGTAACTTGCTGCCAAGCCAAGCAAGCTCGCGAAAATAAACCCCAATAACCCTAGAACTAAGATTGAGATAAGCAAAACATCCATCACAACCCCCACCTATAGCCCGAACATATTAGCAAATCCCAAAAACGCCAGCGACATCAAAGCCGCGGTAATAAAAGCAATGGGGTATCCCTGAAACCACTTAGGAATTGGAGCCAGCGCCATCCGCTCACGAATATAAGAAAAAAGAATAATCGCCAGGGAATAACCCGAAGAAACTCCCAAGGAGTAAACCATAGCTTGCAAAAAATTAAAACGATAATCAATGGCTAAGAAAGCAACTGCCAAGATAGCACAATTGGTAGTAATTAAAGGAAGATAAATTCCCATGGCCTGATAAAGCGCAGGTATCATCTTTTTCATATAAAGTTCTTCTAACTGCACCAAAGCGGCAATGGTCAAGATAAAAGCTGCGGTACGCAAAAATTCTAAATGAAAAGGTCCCAGAATAAAGTGATAAACCATCCAGGAAACCGCAGAGGAAATGGTCATGACAAAAATAACCGCCAAGCTCATCCCAATAGAAGTATTAATCTTAGTAGAAACCCCAAAGAAGGAACAAAGAGCAATAAAGCGAATAAGCAAAATATTATTTATTAAAAATGCCGCAAAAAATATTCCAAATAGTTCCATCACCGCACCTTATTTTCTAGCTTATTTAACCCAGCCATAAGAAAGCCAATGGTAATAAAAGCTCCTGGGGGAAGAACCATAACCGTTGCTGCCACCGCGGGGTTAAACAATTGCAAACCAAAAATTGAACCTGCTCCTAACACTTCTCGCACAACGCCAATACTCACCAAGGCCAGTCCAAAACCTAGGCTCATTCCTAGGCCGTCTAAAACCGCATTTAAAACGGGATTGCGATAAGCAAAAGCTTCTGCGCGCCCTAAAATTATACAATTAACCACAATCAGGGGCACAAAAACCCCCAAGGCCTTATGAATTTCTGGAAAATAAGCATGCATGACATAATCACTAATGGTCACAAAAGTTGAAATAACAATAATAAAGATCGGGATGCGGATTTCGTCGGGAACAATTTTACGAATCGCGGCAACTACCAAGTTGGAGCAGGTTAAAACAAAGGCCACCGCTACACTCATCCCCAAAGCATTAAGCGCGTTATTGGAAACCGCTAGCACCGGGCAAAGCCCAATCATCAACCGCAAAACCGGATTTTCTCTGACAATTCCTGCGTTAAAGTCTCGCCAAAGGCTCATTTTTTCTTCAATGCCTCCTTAACCCCCGCGCAAACTGCTCGACTAGAAATGGTTGCCCCCGTAATGGCCTCGATGTCTTTCTTGGGTTCGAGCGCGTCGGCATTAGTTTTTCCTTTAAACTGATTTAGAAACTTTGGATCTACAATCTTTGCTCCTAAGCCCACGGTTTCACGATGATTTAAAATCTTGACTCCCGTTACCCGACCTTGGGTATCAATTCCTACCAACATTTCAATAGGACCACCATAACCCCGAGGCTTAACCAATACCGCCCAACCTTTTTGTCCCCCTAGAACCTCGCTTTTTGACCTTTCTAAACTAAGTTGCGCCTCTCTCTCAATTCTTGGACTGGTCAGTAGATAAACAAAAGCCAGCAAGCCGGCGGAAATCACACAAAAAGCCATTAAAATTATGCCAAGTTTTAAGTTGCGCATAACTTACTTCCCTCCATATAAATTTGGTCTAACATACTTATCAATTAAAGGAGTTAAACAATTCATAAATAGAATTGAATAGTTAACTCCTTCAGGAAACCCTCCAAAGTAGCGAATTAAAACGGTCATTACCCCACAGCCCAAACCAAAGATAAGCCTTCCCTTGCAGGTAACAGGAGTAGTAACATAATCGGTTGCCATAAAAAAAGCTCCTAGCATCAGTCCCCCACTCATAATACCAAAGAGTGGATCGTGACCTAAAAAGGTAGTCAAAAGGAAAACCGTTCCTACATAAGCTACCGGAGCGTGCCAATCGATAATGCCCTTAATTAACAAAATTCCAGCACCAATCAAAATTGCTAACACCGAGGTCTCTCCCAGAGAACCTGCTCGGCTGCCCAAGAAAAGATCAAGATAACTAGGTGCCGCTTGATGTAACTTATTGACCAAGTAAAGAGGAGTAGCACAGGTAACCGCTTCAAAGGGTTTAACCCAGGTAGTCATGGCCACCGGCCAGGAAGCAAGAAGGATTGCGCGCGCAGCCAAAGCGGGATTAAAAATATTGAAGCCCAACCCGCCAAAAAGTCCTTTCACCACTACCACCGCAACCACCGCTCCTGCAGCCGCCATCCAAAAAGGTAAAGTGGGAGGCAGAGTCAAAGCCAAAAGAATTCCTGCTACCGCAGCGCTTCCGTCTGAAATAGTAATCGGCCTTTTGGCTATAAATTGAAAAAGAGCTTCCGAAATTACTGCCACAAACGCAGTAAAAAAAACTAAAGCCAAAGCGCGCAGCCCAAAAAAGTAAGCGGCAGCTGCGGTAGGGAAAAGCAAAGCAAAAACCACCCACCACATGATGCTTTGAGCGTCCTCCTTGGCTCGAAGATGCGGTGAGACCGAAATTTGAAATTGTTTCTCTACCGACATACTGCCTTCCTTATCTGTAATTCTCTTTTGGCAACTTTAAAATATTGCACTAAATTAATCCGGCTGGGACAAACATAAGCACAGCATCCACACTCGATGCAATCAGCCACATGGTATTCTTCGGTTTTCTCCCAATCTTTGATTTTAGCATAAAGAGCTATAAAGTTGGGCATAAGTCCTATGGGACAAGCTTTGATACAACGTCCACATCGAATACAATTTTTTTCTTCATAAACTTTTGCTTCTTTCTTATTTAAAACTAAAATACAAGTGGTCCCTTTTACCACCGGCAAATCTAAGGAAGAAACCGCCAGTCCCATCATGGGACCTCCCATAATAATCTTTGTAGCATCTTCCGCAAGTCCACCACATTGCTCCACAACCTCAGCAAAACTCGTTCCAATTCTTACCAAAAGATTTTGAGGATTCTTAACCCCCGAACCAGTAACAGTAATAACTCTTTTTATTAAGGGAGTCCCAAACCTTATCGCCTCCGCTACCGCCGCTGCCGTCCCCACATTCTGCACCACCACCCCCACATCCAAAGGCAGCCCCCCCGAGGGAACTTCCCGATTAAGAACCGCCTTAATTAGCTGTTTCTCCCCGCCCTGGGGATACTTTGTTTTAAGCATTTGGATTTCAAATTTAGAATTTGTTTTGGATTTAGAATTTAGGATTTCGGATTTTAACTTTTGGATAGCATCCGGCTTATTATCTTCTATCCCGATAATTATCTTTTCCGCTCCAACTGCCTTGGCTATAGCCCTTGCTCCATAAACTACATCCTCACAGCGCTCTAACATTATCCGGTGATCCGCCGTAATGTAGGGCTCACACTCGCAACCATTGATAATCAAAGTATCAATGTTTTTATCTTTGGGAGGAGTGAGTTTGACATGGGTAGGAAAAGTTGCCCCACCCAACCCCACAATCCCCGCCTCGCGCACGATCTTACGAATCTCTTCCGGAGTTAACTCATCCAAATCCCTTTGATCTGTACTCTGTACTCTGTACTCTGTACTCTGTGACTCAATCACCACCGAAGCAACATCAAAACCGCAGGGATTAGGAAGCTTCTCAATTTGCACCACTTTTCCCGAGATTGAAGCATGAACCGGAGCTCCTACAAACTTCTGGGCTTCTCCAATTTTTTGGCCCTCAACCACCTCATCTCCCACTTTCACCAGAGGGTCATTGGGGCAGCCAAGGTTTTGCTGCAGAGGAATTACTACCCGCTTGGGTGCGGGCATTTCCCTAATAGGCAAGTTTTTGGTCTTGTCTTTTTGGTATTCTAAATGTATTCCTCGAGGAAAACTTTTCATAGCAAAAAAACAAACGAAAATATTTTAGCACAAATTAAATAACTTAAAAAGTGGTCTTTGGTTTTGACACCCGATAGGCATAGTGGTAAGCATTTCCTGCTGAAAGTAAAACCGAAAAAGCTAACACATTATTCCAGTTTACCGGACCCAACTGAGAACCAATTAAGTAGCACCAAAACCCGGCAAAGGGTAAGGTTTGCCAAAAAACAATATCAAACTCTTGCCAAAAATTCAAAGCCATTGCTTCTTTGGTTTCTGCAATGCCTAGGGGGGAGCAAATAACCAATAACCAAGATCCAATCACCAAACAAATTCCAATTTTCAATAACCAATCACTAAACCGTAGGGTCTTTCCCTGTTTGGTTATTGGAATTTGGTTATTGGTGATTATTTGGTTATTGTACCTTGTATCTTGGTTATTTAAAATCATGTTACAATTATAACATGAAACGCACTGGCTACGCAGATCTTCCTCTACATTTTGGCAAAGCTCCCCCTTGGCTTTTTGAACTTATGACCAAGTTAGCGCGAGAAATTTCCTTAGTAATTATTGAAAATTTTGGACCGGAAGAACTCCTAAGAAAACTTTCTGATCCTGCTTGGTTTCAGGCCTTTGGATGTGCGCTAGGTTTTGACTGGCACTCTAGCGGCTTGACCACCACCACCCTGGGAGCTCTCAAGGAAGGATTGAAAGGAGCTGAAAAAGAAACCGGAATTTTTATTGCTGGAGGGAAAGGTAAAACTTCCCGCAAGACCCCAGAAGAAATCGAAAACTTTTGTCAAAGATATTCAATTGCTTTACCCACTATGGCCTATTCCCTATCTCCTAACCCCTTAATCTACGCCAGCAAGATGGCGGCAAAGGTTGACAACACCGCCTTGCAAGATGGATATCAACTATATCACCACGTCTTTATCTTTACCAAGTCAGGAATGTGGGCTGTAGTTCAACAGGGTATGAATCCTGATATTCACTACGCCCGACGATACCACTGGCTTTCTGAAGGAGTTAAAAACTTTGTCAATGAACCACACAAAGGTATCATCTGTGATCAAAGAGGAAAACCTTTAAATATGGTAGCAGAAGAATCAGAAACTGCCCGGAAGGCCTCAACCGAACTTTCGCATGAAAAACCGGAAAAGCTAATCGCAGAACTTAAAAAAGTTAAAGCACTAACCCTTCCCAAAACCCATGAGGTCTTAGTAGCAGAGATAAATCCCGATTATCTCTACCATTCTTTCTTAAAGGGTTACGAAAAAAATCCGAAAAATTTCGAAGAGCTGCTTTCTACCGAAGGGGTTGGGCCTAAAGCCATAAGAGCTCTGGCACTACTATCTGACTTAATCTTTAAAGCCAAGCCCTCTTTTAGGGACCCCGCTAAATATAGTTTTGCTCACGGAGGAAAAGATGGTCATCCTTTCCCAGTTGACCGTGTAACCTATGAAACTTCCATCAATGTCCTGCATGATGCATTGAACAAGGCCAAGATTGGACATACAGACAAAATGAGAGCTTTTGAGAGGTTGAAAACCTTTATAGAATAACTGAGGCGGTTTTTCATTGAAGGTTCCATCGAAGCAAAGAACTAAGATGTTAAGAATGCTCTCTTATCAGTTTTTTAAACTTGCTTAAAGTAATAACCTCAATTCCTCGATAAGGATGCAAAACCAGTAGGTCCTTATCGCCAGTTACAATATAATGTGCTTTACCCACTAAAGCACATTCAAGAACAATATTATCCTTGGGGTCTCTGCAATCATATACTTTCTTAGCAGGTCGCACTTTTATCGCCCGTTCTTCAATCAAAACAAATAAATCCTTCACATCTTCCTTGCTGAAGATTCCCCTAAACCTTGGTCTATTAACAGTTTCTATGAGTTCTTCAAGCAAATCTTCAGAAATAACTAGTTCAATTTCCTTAGTTTTTATTTTTTCCAATAATGTCCTGGAAAGACGCCCAATGAGAAAAGTTATAAATATGTTGGTATCAATGACGACTCTCATATCTTTTCATTCTAACTTCTTCAACTTCTTTAGTTATTTCCCTAAGGGAAAGTCGTCCCTTTGCTTTTCGTCGAAGTCTTCTAATTAGCTCTTCGAACCTTTTTCCCCAGGTAATATCTTCAAGAAATTCCAAAATCTTTCGCTTTTCAGCATCCTTTAATCTTTTAACCATTTCTATAATTTGATTTTCTTTAAGCTCTAAAACTAACTCTGGCATTAAATCCACCCCCTCTAACAGTGACTTTATAGGGTAGTTTAACACAAAATTAAATCAAATTCTACCAGAAAGTTTAAATAGGTTGCGGGATCCCGTTACTTCAGGACTCGATCATTTGCCCGCGACCGCAATTCGGTTGACGTTTCACAGAAGAACCTTTGAGCGCTTGACAACTTTTACCAAAGGCGTATAATTTCCAAAAGAGGTGACGAAAATGAATAAGATAGTTGACTGCCTTCCAGGTTGAAGCAACAACTATGGAAAGCGTGCCCTCTACTTATGTCATATTCGAAATGCGTCCAGATTTAGAACGCAACGGCTCGTATGATCCAAGTGCTGGTCCTCCCCCTACTTCAGAAGGCTGGGAAATCGCAATGGTTTGCCGCGCTACCAGATTCATTTACTAAGTAGGGAAAAAGTTAAAGGGCTATTCGATAATCACTAAACTGAATCCTTTTAACTTTACTAATATCTTCTAAAGGAGTCGAAAATAAAATATATTTCTTCGCCAAACTAATTTCCTTGACCACCCCTAAAGACAGAACCTCTCCTTTTTCATCGTCCAGTGAAATTAAAATATGGTGATAATCTTCTGGCTTTCCAAGTTTATAACTTAGGGTAATTTTGCGCGATGAAAGTTCGTGTACTTTTGCCTTTTGAAAAAACTGCTTAAAACGTAAGGCCCGATAATCAGCTCTCATCTTAGGAGTTCTAGCTTTTACTAAAGGAGAAACTCTCAATCGGTGGATGGTTATCTTTAGATTCTGATAAAGACCAAGAATATGTTCTAACTCGTCTTTTCTTTGAAGGACAATAATCCGGTCCGGGGAAACAAGCTCGATTTTTGAACACTTAAGAATTCTTCCTAACCCATTCTGAATTAGACCTCCGGTATCAACGATGATAATGTCTGCCCCCAGTTCCTTACCTTTTTCCACCATAAGTTTGGTCCCAACCACCGTGGGCAAAAGAAATCTTACCGGAGAAATAGAGCCCACAAAATAAAGAGCAGAGGGAGGAATATCTTCATGGAAGGGAATTTCCTTGTCTAGTATTCCGAGGCCGATAGTGGTCGGTGGACCAATGTAAGCTTGACCTACATCAGAATCAACAATAGCCACCTTCTTCCCCTTCGAAACCAGATAATTAGCAAGTTCTCTGGTTAAGTAGGTCTTCCCGGTGTCTACCGCTCCCAAAACTAAAACTACTTTCCCACGACTCAATATCTCGTCTGTAACTCTTCGCCCCATCACGGCATTTCCTTCTCTCTACTTCAAATTAAAAAACGAGGCTACAATTATTTATGCGATATTTTTTCTAGCAGCTCTTGGGGAGTTAGAATTAAAATCCCATAAAATTCTTTCAAACCAAGTAGGTGCTTATCCCCGCTTATGATAGCATCAACCTTTCCATCAACTGCGCAAGCAAGAATAACCATTAATTATTTCCTTAGGTTTACCACCAAAAAGAATAGCAGAAATATAGATATTTGTGTCCAACAAAAAACGCTTCATTTTCCAGATCTAATTTCTTCAATGGCTCTTATCACATCCTGAGGTTTAAGTTTCTTTTCCTTTGCAAATTTTCTGCCCCAGGCAAAAGTATCGTCCCAATAATCCTTTTTGGGCTTTTCCAAAACCACTTCTTTGCCATTTAGCAACCTAACCACTAACCAATCTCCTTCCTTCAGCGAAGCTTTCTTAATCGCCTCTTTAGGAAGTTCGATTATAAAACCTTCCTTTAAAATCGCTTTCCCCACAATTATCACCTCCTAATTTAACCTCATCATAAATTTTATCACAAAATTCATGTAATAACTTAAACTCGATTATGCTTTCCTCTCAACCCCATCACGGCATTTCCTTAAGAAGCGGGAGCAAAACTTCTAAGACCTTTTGGGCCATCACTTTGTACCCCTCAGCATTAGGATGAAGACTATCAGACATGAGATTGGGGTTTCCTTCAATTCCTTCCAAAATATTGGGAATGAGCAGAGCTCCTTTTTTCCTCGCCAGCTTTTCGTATTCTTGAGAAACACGATAATTGATCAAAACCCCTGCAATGATCACCACTGCTCCATGTTCCTGAATTTTATCAATTATTAATTCCAAATTTTTAAAAGTTTCTTTAACTGCCGAAGCTTCCCCCATGGAGGCAATAAAATCATTTCCCCCCAGCTCTACGATCACCACTTTAGGGTCTTTTAAAAGCACATTCGTTTCTAACCTTTTCAAGGCCGAGGCAGTAGTATCACTTGAAACCCCGGCATTTATTACCGGAAAAGATATTTCCTTTGCTAACAAACTGGGATAATCTTCTCCCGGTCCTGCCCCTACCCCCGCCGTTAAGCTATCCCCAAAACAAACTACCGTTGTTCCTTTTGCGCTAGAAAAATTTTTTATCCCGGCGTACTTAGAAGTGGCACAAGCAGCAAAGAAAAAGAAGAGCACAAAAACCATTATAAACTTAAGGCTTTTCATGGTGCTTTTAATTCTATCCAACTCTTCATCAGCTTGCAAGGTTGGTAAAGGTAAGAGGTTAGTTTCCAAAAGTTGACAGGCTTGTATTTCCTTAGCGACCCTTAGCGTCTTCGCGCCTTTGTGGTTAATAATTTTTACCACGAAGATGCAAAGAACGCAAAGGACATTGCAAAACTAACCTCTTACGTTAGTAAAAATTGCACAATTAGAGTTAATATGATATTATTTTACAGATGATTTTTAAGCTGGTAGATCCTTTGGGAAACGAAGTTGCTTTGACTGAGGAATGTTGGGTTAACCATATTTTGGTCGAACATCCAATAATGAAGCATTTTTTTTATGAACTAAAAGAAGTAATCGTAAGCCCGGATTTCATTTTTAAAAGCAAAATCAGCAAGAAAACTTTTCTATATTTTAAGAAATTTACAAAAGAAGGCTGGGGAAATTTCTACTTAATGAGTGCAGTAGAAAAGAAACCCAAAAAGAAAAAAGGTTTTATAAAAACAAGTTTCCCTGTTTATAACCTAAGCAAAGGAGGGGAATTAATTTGGAAAAAATTTTAAATTATTCTTATAATGACAAAAGTGATGAATTAAATATTTCTTTTGGTAAACCCAAAGAAAGTATTTTGCTTGAAGTTGGGGATGAGTATTATCTTAAGCTAGACCCCAAAACAAAAGAAATTTGTGGTATAACTGTTCTTCATTTAAGAGAAAGAGCAAAAAAATCTAGAAAAGAACGTATTTGTCCTTTACCCCTAAAAGGACGCTTTCTTCCCCTTTACAGGTTAAAAAAGTTACTTCCAAAATAGCAAATAGTAACACTTCATACTTTGCGTTTTCAGTACCTCGTGGGTTGGTTTGGTCGTCGTCATGGTAACCCTTTACTTCCCCTGAAAAATCAAATAGCAAAATATATGAGAGACTAAAGACCAAAGTAATTAAACAATGTCACAAATCCCAATTAAACAATTCAATTGTGACATTGGGATTTGTTTAATTGGGACATTTATTTTGGTTATTGGTAATTTAACACCGCACCCGCAGGGCCTATGTCCAACAAAATTTTTTATTTTTATCTCGGGGTGAGTTAGTGAAAAGGGATAGATTTCTTCCCCATCAAGTTATCTTCCAAAAAACCTCTTCCATTCACTGTCGATAGCCTGAATACGTTTGATATGCAAAGGGTTAAATTTTACGGGATTCATCCCCCCTGCCACTTCCACCACCAACTTAAAACCTTTAAGCACCGAAAGGTCTTTTGGATAAAAGCCCTGGGGAAGAGACAAACTCACTATTTCTTGACTAACAAATTTAGAAAGGACCTTAAGGGAGCGTTCAAGGCTTCTGCGCGCCGCAGCAGAACTAATTTTGTCTAATCGATCATGTGAATAAGTGTGGCAACCTATTTCCATTCCCCACTCTTCCAGCTGACGAAGTTTTTGAGCCACATACTCGGGCTGACCAAAAAGATTACGCTCCGGGCAATTGGTTTCAATCAAAACAAAAAAGGTCGCCCGCATAGGCCATTCCTTAGGATGCTTTTCGTGAAATGCTTTAAGAATCCCTACGGCACACTCCGGGTCTAATTTGCCCTCTGGAAGATAGCGAAATTGGCCAGTAGAAGAATCATCAAAAGTTAAAATCACCGGCTTTTTCCCCGGCGGAAGACCCTTGAAACCGGTTAAAATATCTCTTAAATTAAAAGGATAGTAGCCGTGATTATACAACCATTCTAAATCAGAGCGAAAATTTTCTGGAGTTCTATGCCACCTTCCCTCAGGGCGGCCGATGTGATGATATTCAAGAACAGGAAAACTTCTGAAAGAATCAGCCTTCTCTTTGCTCTCAACCATCGTAAGGGAAAAATTTGATAAAACTACAAAGACAAGCAGAATAGCGTACTTTTTCATAAGCCCCAATAATTATACCACAATCGAAAATCAAAAACGGACTACAGACTAAAGACTAAAGACCGAAGACCAAAGACCAAAACAAGTTAGGGGTGTCGGCATCGGTATCGGTAACATCACGTTATAGGTTAATAACCAAGATACAAGATACAATAACCAAATAATAACCAATAACCAAATAATCAATAACCAAACAGGGAAGGACAAAAGCGGTTTGGAAATTGGTTATTGGGATTTGAAATTTGTTTGGAAATTGTATCTTGGTTATTGGTAATTTAACACAGCTAATCTTACCCGCTTGCCAACCAAGTCAAGGAAAGAACCCCCGCAAAAATCAGGGCAAAATAAGACCTACCTGGAAGACAATCCAAAGAAACCTCAATCCAAGAAGAAGCTATTTGTCTCCCCATATAATTTATGGTAAAATTCATCACAGCGAAGCTAAAAATGCAGACATCAAGGGTTTACCCTGGGCAGATTAGAGAAAAATGAATTTAAAAACTTTATATAAAATTAGTTACGGCTTATATGTGGTAAGTTCGAAAAAAGACGATAAGCTAAATGGACAAATTGCTAATACCATATTCCAAGCCACGGCAGACCCCCCTACCATGGTTGTTTGTCTCAATAATCAAAATTTAACAAACGAGTTTGTACGAGAAAGCAACCTTTTTGGGGTTTCTATCTTAACCAAGGAAACCCCCATGCAATTTATTGGACACTTTGGCTTCAAATCGGGCAGAGAGGTAGATAAGTTTAAAGATTTAAATTTTAAAATAGGAGCAACTGGGTGTCCTATCGTTTTAGATTACACCCTTGGCTATCTAGAAGCGCAAGTTTTCAACCAACTTAATGTGGGAACTCATACTCTTTTTGTGGGAAAGATTGTAGAAGCGGAAATTATTAAGGAAGCAGAACCTATGACTTACGAATATTACCACCTCATAAAAGGAGGAAAAACCCCAAAAACCGCACCGGCTTATATTAAGGAAGAAAGAATAGCTTCTGAGCCCACAAAATATGTATGTTCGGTGTGTGGTTACCTTTATGATCCTGCCTTAGGTGATCCCAAATCCGGCATTAAGCCCGGAACCCCTTTCGAAGAACTTCCTGAAAACTGGACATGTCCGGTTTGTGGAGCGGGAAAAGACGCTTTTCAAAAGGTTCCCTAAAAATGGAAAAATTCCTGCAAATCACAACTACCACCAAGACCAAAAAAGAAGCACAGGAAATCTCCCGGGTGCTTGTCGAAAAGCATTTAGCCGCCTGCGTGCAGGTTTTAGGGCCTATCACCAGCACTTATCGGTGGAAAGGGAAAATTGAAGTTGCCAAAGAATGGTTGTGCCTTATAAAAAGCAAGAAAAACCTTTTTCGAAAAGTTGAAAAAACCATCAAAGAAATACATTCCTACGAAGTTCCCGAGATTATTGCTACGCCCATTATAGGAGGGAGCAAAGATTACCTGGCTTGGCTTGAGAATACTGAAATATAAGATCACAAGAAATACCTTGGAGAGCTAAACACAACCCATGCTAACCTAAAAATCTGGTATAATCTTCCATATGAGAAAGTTAGCTTTTGCTTTATTCTTATTTTTGTTATCATTTTCAGCCTCCGCTGAAACCAGGGTCTTTTTTTCTCCTAACGGTGGCTGTACCGATGCTATTGTAGAACAAATAATCCAGGCCCAAAAAACCATTGACATCATGATGTATTCTCTCACCTCCCGGCCGATTGCCCAGGAGCTGGTCAAAGCCAAAGAAAGGGGGGTCAAGATCAGGATTCTTCTGGACAAAGGACAGGAAACGCAGAAATATTCTAAAAGCCGCTATTTTATCAAACGTGGTTTCGAGGTCAGATTTGACACCGGACCGGGACTGATGCATAACAAGGTCGGAATTATCGATGGGAAAGTTTTATTTACCGGTTCCTTTAACTGGACAGCGCAAGCAGAAAAATATAACGAAGAAAACCTCCTTTTGATTACTGATCCTGAAATCATCCAAAAGTATCAGGAAAGATTTGAACTGCTCTGGGAAAGAGCAAAAACTTCTAACCTTAATCCGATAAGCCTTAATAACTAACCCAAAGCCCTATCCTACTCCAAACCAAGGAAGAATTTGAATTTCTCCTCTTTTTTGAAACAATTCACCCCCGTATACCAAAGCCCCTTGTGTCTGCCTATTGCCAGGTAAGTTTAACCAATATTTCAATCTCCGTAAGTGTTCGAGAAAAATGGTTTTCGCTGCTTTAATTTCAAGAGGAAAGGCCTTTTCACCATAATCTATCAGTAGGTCAATTTCGTTCCCAGTTCGATCCCTCCAAAAATAAAGCGGCGGTTCAAGGCCTTGGTGAGTAAATGATTTATATACTTCACTGACTACAAATGTCTCAAATATATTTCCAAGCTGAGGATGAATTGCTAAATCTTTTGGAGAAGTAATTCTCAGAAGAAAACAAAGAAGGCCAGGATCTAAAAAGTAAACTTTGGGGGTTTTAACAATTCTCTTTCGATAATTCCGATAATAAGGTGGCAATAGCAAAATTAAGTAACTAGCCTCCAAAACGGACAACCACCTCTTTATCGTCGTATGAGAAACACCACAATCATTGCTTAAAGAAGTTAAATTTAAAAGTTGTCCCGATCTGCCGGCCAATAATCTTAAAAACTGTTCAAAGGTTCTCAAATCCCCTATGTTTAGAATTGTTCTTATATCTCTAGTTACATAAGTTTCAAAATAATCTCGATACCATTGCTTGGGATCGAGCTTTTTATCATAAATACGAGGATAGAAACCTTTATAAATCGTAGCAAATAATGTTTGAGATGGTTTGGAAAATTTTACCGGTTCTCCTCCTTGCCAGTAAAGTTGTGGCTTCTTCCCTAAAATTTCGGAGAGGGAGAAAGGTAGCAAGCGAAGAATAGCCGTCCGGCCGGCCAAGCTTTGAGAAATATTTTTATTTAATAAAAACTGCTGGGAACCGGTTAGAATAAAACGGCCGTTCCGAGGCTTCTCATCAACCGCAGTCTGCAGATAGGAAAACAGATTAGGAACACGCTGAACCTCGTCAAAAATAACATGTTCCGCATATTCTGCCAGAAATCCTCTTGGATCTTCCTCAGCAAAATTTCTTTGATCAGGATCTTCTAAAGACACATATTTATACGTAGAAAACACATATTTCACCAGCGTAGTCTTGCCCGACTGCCGAGGTCCAGTAATCGTAATTATCGGATATTTGTTAGCCTGCTTTTTTAAATATTCTTCCAGATGCCTTCTAATCATACCTGGTCAATATAATAGCAAGCACAGTCGGCTTTGTCAATATGAATATCAAATATTCAATTAGCAAAGGCTTTAATAGACCGCTCAAGTAGAAAAATATTATTCAAAAGTATCAGGAAAGATTTGAACTGCTTTGGGAAAGAGCAAGGAGGAAAACTTCAAACATATAATTTCAAACTTCAAAATAATCAGGCAAGCCAAAAGCATTTTGTAAATCATAAAATTGCAGACCAGTTAATCTTGATCAACCAGCAACCAGTGCCAAAGGGGCAAGACCTTTATTCTTTTCCCTTCAATCTTAATGGAATCATATTCATTTTCAGTTAGAATAAGGCCCTCTTTTAGTTTGTACTTTCCCATTGCTTCTACTATTCCCTCAATTTCTCTTTTTCTGGTTTTGGAACTGGAAAGGCTTTTGGTCACCTGAATCGCTTGAAGGACTCTTTGGTTTTCAACCGTTAAAAAATCGCATTCTTTGTTTCCAAGATGATAATAAACTTTTTTACCCCTGCGCTTTAAAGCAACAAAGGCTATGTTTTCAAGCATCCTTCCCACATCTTCAGAAAAAGAAAAACGAATTGCCTTGACCAACCCATGATCAATAGCATAAATCTTCTTGGGAGACCGAATCTGCTCCCTAAGTTTATAGCTGTATTTAGCAACTTCGAAAATCAAGAATACTTCTTGAGCATATTTTGAAAAATTACTTAGAGTATTTTTACTGAATGAATACCCAAATTCTTGTAATTTTTTAGCCGTAGAAGAAATAGAAAAATGCAAAGCCGTTTGATCAATCACTAAAGACAAATAATCCTCAAATAATTTAATATTTTTGATACGATAGCGCTCAACCAAATCTCGATAAAACATCACCTTATAATATTCTTTTAATAGCTCTTCAGGAACAGTACTTTCTAAAACCGCTGGAAACCCTCCATTTTTAAGATAAGCATTGAAATGCTTCTTAATCAAGATACGTTTTTTACTATAAGGCAATTTCTTAACCTCCTCATTACTTAAAGAAACACCCTGGATTTTTGCATATTCTTGAAAACTCAAGGGATAAACCGTAAAACTAAGAGTTCGGCCACGCAACTCGGTAGCAATCTCTCTGCTTAAGAGCTTGGAGGAGGAACCAGTAATGATTAGTTTTAAATTTCTATTCTGTTCCGTAATTCTACGTGCCCACTTGGACCAGTTTTCAGCATTTTGGATCTCATCTACAAAGAAGTAAATTGGTTTGCTTAGGTCAACCGAGAAGAGTTCTAAATAAACATCCCAAAGCTCTGAAAGTTCATCCCCCTTTAGGGGGTATAATCTTTCATCTTCAAAGTTGAGATACAATATGTTATCGGCCGGAACAAGTTTTTTTAGGTATAGGGCAATCTGGTAACAAAGAAAAGTTTTACCCGCACGACGAGCGCCGATAATCGAAAGAATTTCCCTCCCCTTAAGCAAGGAGTAATCAAAATTTCTTTCATATAATTTGGGTGGTTCAAATTCATGCCACTCCATTAGTACCTTCTTAAGCTTTTCACGGGTTTCCATACATACCTCCCGATAGTACAAAATTATGCATGAATTGTATCATATATAATACAAGCTGTCAAGCACAAGTTGGCTCCTCCTCAAAAAGTGTGGCATAAAAGTCTTCGTCTAAAGACGAGGGATATATGCCCGATCCGACTGAGACATTATAGAATTTTCAAAATAATCGGGCAATAATCCGGCAGCGGAATTTACTGTCCCCTGTTCACTGTTCACTGTCCCCTGTCCCCTGACCACACCGTCCTATCGCGTAAAATACTTGGCATTAGAAGTAAATTGTGGATTATCAAATCCGGGAGTAAGTTCCCTAAAATACTCAACCTTAATCCTTTCGTCGCTTTCCATTTTAACTAAAAGCTTTGCCACCACCTCGTCAGAGGGTTTAGGATATCGCGGATCATCTTTATAAACACTCTCCTGCCCTTCAATGCAATTTTGCAGCTCATACACTACTTCCCCCGAAGCCACATCGATATATTTAAAATCCGGCCCGTTTCCTTTTACTCGGTAAATTAATGACCCGCTGTCAAAGTCCCCCGCCCAAACAATAGAAGCCACGCTTATTCTCAAATAATCCGGATCATACATATCATAAGCGAAAGAAAATTGTTCACTAGCATCACTTGCTCGTTGATTGGCACTGCGCTCATAACTTTCATGCAGCCAGTTACCCACAAGTTTTCCAGGAAGATCATAATCAATTTCCCCTCCCCGCGGCTCCTTAGTGCGCAAAACTTTATTGGCATAAAGATAATTTTTAAGATCGTCTTTAAAATATTCAAAAGGACAAACCGCATGAGGAATTGAAGGACCAAATTTTTCAGGATGAATGAAATGAGTAACAGATCGGTCGCCAGTATACATATCTAAAGCGGCACTTTGAGCATACTCGGCTGCGGTTTTACCAATCACCTGTCCAGCTTCTACTGTTACATATAAATAATTTGGCTCAGGCAGATGTTCTAAGTCATAACCTGCTAAATGTTCCATGATAAAGGGCTCAACCGTCGAAAGATGGCCAAAAACGGTAACAAAATTATTGGTGTGCTTAATTTTTACGGTATAATCAGGATAGCCGGCATTAATTCCATATTTTACATGAACAATTACTCCTTTAGCCGGAGCATAAACCGGCTTACCAAACCCTTCAACCGTAGCCCCCAAATCGGTGCGCGATAGCTCAAAATAAACATGATCGGTAGGGATAGGGTGACTGCCAGCAAGGTGTCCCAAAGGAGAAACCAAAGAAAAGTAAATGGGTTCTAGGGGAAGAACCTCGTAGGTTACTGGTCCTGTTCCTAGCTCGGGATTATCTCCCCACCAAATGTTTTCTAGTTCTTCTAAACTAGGCTGGGATATAGTCTGTTGCGCTTCTTGCCGCCCACAACCTGCCAAAACCCCAAGAAAAACTAACAGCAACCCTAAATAAAAATATTTCTGGATTTGATTTTTAACTTTTTACCCCTCTCTTCCTACCTATTTCCCCATTAATTATACAAGGTAAAGCCAGTTCTGTAAAGCTTTACCTTACAAGATTACATTTTGCCAACCACTAAAGGCCCCTTAATTGTTTTTCACTCACAACTTTTTACATCACAAACTATACAAGTTTGTCCTGCCAAATCACGATATATAAGTAGGTTGAGGTGATCATCAAGAATGACGAGTTCAACAAATTTAATATCTATTCCTGAGCTTGAAACTTCAAGACCCGCATGGCGTGCTCGCACTCCGCGTTTATCCGAATATTCTTATAATCAACAAGCCGGTCAAATAATCTATCAAGTAAAGCCTGGAGACACGCTGAGTAAAATCTACGCTATTGCCCAAAAATATGCAAAAAATCATGGTCTTCAAGTTGAACAAACTCTAACCCAAGTTAGAGAAGAGAATGGAATCCGGTCTCCTAACTCGTTGCGAGCCGGCGTGCTCCTCGCCATCAGGGTGCAACACCAAGAAAATACCGGGCCCTCCTGTCCTCAACCTACAGAAGAAATAGACACAGTTTCTATTAGTCCGTCCCCCGCCAAAATCTATGAGGGCAGATCTGAGCGCCTCGAAGCTCTTGAGGCTGGTTCTTATCTTGATATTATAAATAATCCAAGTTTCACTTTAGAGCAAAAAGCCAGAGCTATTGCCGAACGCCGCCATAATTTTGCCCAAGTCATTTTTAACACTCTTCAACAAAAAGGGATTATAAAACCTGGGACAAAATTTAGTACCTGGTGGGGTTGGGGCGGTATTGGCAGAAAGATCGAAGAGTTGATTGAAGACCGTGATATGGACGGTTATTTAGATTTTAATCTTGGCGAGCTAAGAGAATTACTAGAAAAAGAAGAAGCTTTGGCCACTCAAGAACCCAACCTTGAAGAAGCACTCTCCAGTATCTCCACCAGGTTTTTTAAAGAAAATAAAGGCAACAAAAAAGTATTAGAATACATGGCTTTCCACACCCAAGGACAAGTCCCGTGGCATACAGGGAAAGATTCTATATTGGCCGCAGCCAGGGCATCGGGGCAACTAAGAGATTACCCGGTGCAGGAAGCACAAAATCCCATGGCCGGCTACACTCTCAAGTCGTTTCTGGATTATATCAAAACGACTTATGGAGGAAAGCTCTGTGATAACCCAGCATTACAGAAAGCATTTGAGAAGGACATCAAGGATTTTCTTGCCTCACATTTTGTCGGGGCCTTTGAAGAGAAAGGAGCTCAAGTCAATGTTAACAACCATTTTGTCCTAACTACAAACAATCTCAATGCCCTCTCCCGGGATGAACAAGGCAGGTACCGCGTGAATTGTGCCATCCTGGCCCAAGCGTGTAGAATGATATTTTCTGCTGCCGGCTTGAAATATGCCTACTATGGCTCGACCATTGATACCAGCAACGGACCGATGGGCCACGTCCAGGTGGTCGGCTATATTCCCGGTCACACTTACATGATCACCAACAACAACTTTGATATTTACAGCACTCCGAAACCTTACAATGCCGAAAACGCCCGGGTGCTGGTAGAAGCTTCTCTGCAAGAATCTTTTGGACCAAGCACCCGGCTGCTAGCACTGACGCCAGGCTTTCCCAGTCAAGAAAAAGCTTCCAGCTATTTGACAAGTAAAGGATATGTTTCCTTGGTTATCTCCCATTATGAAAAAGCTATGAACTCTTGTTTCGCAATCTACAGCGGGCTGGAAAACATAAGATCGGCGACCAACATTGACCAGTTATTGAATATCCTGGCGCAAAGAACCGGCCATTCCTCAAGGTCGCAGCTCAGACAGGTCCTGATTGGCTATCATAAGCAGGTTGAAAAAATGATTGATAATCTGGAGCAAGCAAGATTTTCCCTCCAGCAGCTCCGGCCGGAGGATTTCCCAGTGACGGTACAACTCAAAATGAACGGGAAAAAGAGATCCTATACGTTCAGCAACACCTCAGAAATGAATAATTTCATAAATAACGCGATCACAAATTTAAAGACCTACCAGGAAAACATTAATCGACATCTCTTACAACTAGAAAACTTTTCTTAAACCTAGTTTTTCTTTTTAAATTCTTTTAGAATTCTAAGAACTTCTATGTTATCCCTAATTCTTTCCGCTGCGATTAACGCCGCTTTTACATTCTGCGGGGTCTTATTTTGCACGGCAATCCCAATTGTCTTCTGATAATATTCAATAGCTTTTTCTCTTTCAAAAAAGCTTTCGTAAATTTGTCCTTGCCGAAGAAGGCATAAAGCATTTTTGGGATCAACTGTATAAAGACTTTGATATAATGTTAAAGCTAATTCTCGATGTCCTGCTTTTCGCCAAGCTTCTGCTGCTAGCCAACGACTAGTTAAAATCGTTTTTCTATCTTTGGCGCTGGCAATAATGTAATTGAACGCTTTATTTAAACGCCCACAATCCGCCTCAGAAATTTCTTCCGCCTGGGAAATATAATGCTCAAAATATTCTAAAGCCTTCTTAAAATTTTTTCTCCTGACATGCTTTTCCCCAAGGGAAAGATCATCCGGCCTTCCTAGGGGATCAAAATTTAAAACACCCACTATGACTGGTAACACATTCATATCTAGTGTTTTTTCGCAAAAAACATAAAAAAATTTCAATTTAACTTAAAATTTAGAGGAAAAACTTATAAAAACTTTATAGGAGATGTTTACTAGAAGATTTTTGTCCCTACGGCTTTATTCAACCTTACTTTGGCTAGCTCTACCTCATACCTGGCAGCCCATAAATCATTTTCCGCTTTATGCAAAGCCGCCTCAGCATCTAAAACTGATAAACTTGTTCCGATATTAGCAGAGAAATTTGCTTCAGCTAAACGCAAAGTTCTTCTTGCTAAATCTTCTGCTGCTTCCGCAGCTTTAACACGCTCCTTGGCACTTTCCAGGTTAAAATAAGCGGAATTTACTTCTAAAGCAATTGCGTTTTTTAATAATGCCTCTTGCGCCTGCATTGCGGCTAAATTAGCATGGGCTTCGTAAACCCGGCTTTGCGTTTCTAAGCCGTCAAAAATATTCCAGGAACCCGCTAGCATTACCCGCCAGGAGTCCAGATCGTACTTTGTACCGGCGCTTGGATATTCCGTAATGGTCTTTCCCGTGGAAGCCACCAAAGCTAAATTGGGAAAATAATTGCCGTAAGCCAGAGCTAAACTATCTTCAGAAATCTGCTTCCCCAACTTAAACGCTCTCCATTCGGGATGGTATTCATAGGCCAGAGCCAAGAGATCGTTTAATTCCCATTCTTTTTCTGGCTTCTCGGACACTTCAACTAAGTTTACTTCTTCCGTAAGGCCTCTTCCCAAAAGATTGTTAAAAGCAAGCTTTGCTAACCTGAGACCATTTCGAGCCTGAATTTCAGCTTGCTTTAGATTAGCCAGCTCCGTTTCCACGCGCAAGACATCAGCTTTGGTAACCAAACCCGACTGTTGAAAAATTTCAACCTGCTTCAAGTGCTTTTCTAAAATCCCCATATTTTCCTTAACCAAAGCCGACATTTTCTCGGCCTTTAATACTTGATAATAAGCAGAACTAACATTGTATAAAACTTCGTTTTGCGCTTTGCGCAGGTCTTCATAAGCCACATAATAACCGGCATTTGCCATGCGCAAGCTGCGAAAGATTTTTCCGCCCGTAAAAACCGTCTGCTTTAATGAAAGGGTATAACTGCTAGCATTAGCCGCCTCATCAGGATAAAGAGAAAACCCTTCTTGGGTAGGCAACCCGGGAATAGGAGGCATGCTTATGGTGGGTGTCTCTGAGTAATTTCTTCCTAAGCTACCTTCTAAACTGAGGTGTGGAGCAAGCGCCGATTTGGCCTGTCCTAACTTACCATAAGCCGCATTGAGTTTTTCTTTTGCCACCAAAACCTGAGGGCTTTGGGCTAAAGCAAGATTAATGCTTTCTTCTAAGGTTAAAGCCCCTCCTATCCCAGCTAAAATCCCAACTATAACCAACGAAATTAAGATCAAGCGAAGCTTCATATCATTGCCTCCAAAGGAAAAACAAAAACTTTTATTCCTTCCTTAGCGTATTGCAACTTGAGCGCTTCTATTTCTGCTAAAAGCTCTTCTTTTTTCTCTTCTTCTAAAGCCATAAAAAGTCCATGATTAGTCCCGGGCCAAATATAAGTATCAAGGTGGGGATCAGAATGCCTACCCTTTCCATGTAGATCAGGAAACTTGGTATAACATTCGATCCCTAATTTTTCTAAAGCTTGCATCACCTCTTCTTCAATGGCCGCATTGAAAACCAAAAAAATTCCCTTCACTTCATAACCCTCCCAAAGAAAGTTCTTCCCTTAATTCTTTCTTCAATGAGATAATAACTAACGGGAACAAAAACTAAAGTAACCAGAGTCGACAATGACAACCCCCCAATCACTGCAATTGCCATAGGACTCCAAAACTCTGATCCTTCTCCTCGCGCAAGAGCCAAAGGAATCAAACCCAAAATAGTAGTTAAAGTGGTCATAAGAATGGGACGCAGACGTCTTCTTCCCGAAGTTAAAATAGCATCGTACAAAGGAACTCCCCGGGCGCGGAGGGTGTTGGTATAATCCACCAAAACAATAGCATTGTTAACCACTACCCCCACCACCATAATCATCCCCACAAAGGGCATCACTCCCAAAGCATTGCCCGTCAAAAATAAGCCCCAAATAACCCCAACTATGCCAAAAGGAATAGAAAAGGTAATGATAAAAGGATCAAGCCAGGACTCAAATTGTGCCGCCATGACCAGGTAAACGAGAAGAATTCCTAAAAGAAGCGCCAGCCGAAGAGTAGAAAAGGTTTCAGCCATTTGCTCGGCTGAACCTCCAAAATTAATAGAAACCCCTGGGGGAATAATTTCTTTGGCAAGTTCTCTTTTAATTTCAGAAATTACCTCTCCTAAGGGCTTGCCGTAGAGGTTGCCTTCTACCATCACCACCCGCTCTTGGTTTTTCCTTTGAATGGTTAAAGGTCCCTCTCCTCTTTTGATCTCGGCAATGTTAGCCAGAGAGACATTTACCCCCGTGCGGCTGGTAATAAAAATATTATTAAGATCTTGCAAGGTTTTGCGATCTTCCTCTCTTAAACGAAGATAAATATCATACTCCTCGCCTGCTTCTCGATATTTGGTCACCGCGTTCCCATGTAAGAGACTGCGCAAAGCCGAACTAACTTCTGCCATCGATAACCCTAGGGCTGAGGCCTTGGCGCGGTCTACCCTTATCCAGAATTCAGGATTGCCTCTTTCTAGGGATATAGAAAGGTCCGATACTCCCTTAATTTTAGCGGCAATTGCCTTGATTCTTTCCGCGAGAGCACCAATTTGGTCAAGATCATGCCCATAAATTTCAATGGAAAGTGGCTTTCCACTGCCCATTAACTGTCCAACCGAACTCAACCCAGAAAAATCCACCGATTTTACCCCAGGAATCTGCATAATCTTTTTACTCAAAAGCTGCTGAATTTCTCCTGTAGATCTTTTTCTTTCTTTTTTAGGAACCAAACGTGCCATGATGCTCCCATAATTTTGCCCGGTTTTTATCCCCATCGCCCCGCTAAAGCCCGAAGTCCCGGCCGAGCCCGCCCTCACCAGCAAAAACTGCACTTCGGGAACATTTTCTCTGACAATTTTTTCCACTTCCTGCATAACCTTGCTGGTTTCTTCCCACCTTGTTCCAATGGGAAGTTCCACGCTGGCAGAAATTTGTCCTTGATCCATATCAGGAATAAATTCGGTTCCCACAAACCAGAAAAGAGGCAAAGTCAAAATGAAAATCAGAACTGCTCCTGTTACCACTTGCCTTCGATGGTCCAAGGCCCATTTAAGAAGGTTGCGATATCCCTCGTCTAAGGCAATAAACCACTTTTCGGTTTGGTCGTGAAAGCGCTGGAGCCAATTATCTTTGGACTTCTTAAGCTCCATAAAATGAGCAGAAAAAGTTGGGGTAAGAGTTAGAGAAGTGAATAAAGAAACAGACATAACAATTGTGGTAACCACTACCAACTGCCGGAACATAACTGAAGCAAACCCCGGGGCCATGATAATCGGGAGAAAAACTACTAAGTTGGTAATGGTAGAGGCAATAACCGCACTGGTTACCTCCCCCGCCCCAAAAATCGAAGCTTCTTTAGGGGATTCTTTTTCTTCGTCTCGATGACGATAAATATTCTCCAAAACCACAATGGCATTATCTACCACCATGCCGATGGCAATAGCCAAAGAAGCAAGAGAAAGCATGTTGATGGTAGAACCACTAAGATAAAGATAAATAAAAGAGCCGATAAGCGAAAAGGGTATGGTTAAAACTACAATCAGCGAAGCCCTAAAATTTCTTAAGAAAACAAAAACCGTAAGTGTTACAAACAAAAAGGCCCAGAACAAAGTGGAAGTAAGATTGGAAATCGAACGCTGAATAAGCTGAGAGCCATCCATGACGATCGCAATTTTCACATCTGGCGGAAGGTTCTGCTGAATCGTAGCTAACGCTGCTTTTACCTCTTTTACCACATTTACGGTATTAGCCCCGGATTGTTTTTGAACCATAAGCATGAGGCCCGGGTAGCCCTGGATTTGGGTCATGCTTTCCTTTTCTTTGAAACCGTCACTAACCGTAGCAATATCTTTTAAGTAGATGGGGCGTCCCTGGAAATTACCCACCATCGTGTTGGCAATCTCATCCAGGCTCGTATATTCTCCTGGAACGCGGAGGTCATAAGATAAAGAGCCCACTTTTAAATTACCTGCGGGAAGGGTGAGATTAGAAGCTTGCATGGCACCGATTATTTGATTGAGGGAAAGATGGTAGGCCTCTAATTTACTGCGATCGAGATCAACATTTATCTGCCGCTCAAGTCCCCCCATAATCATAACCGACCCTACCCCTTTGACGCGCTTTAAGGGATCGCTAATGCTTTTGTCGGCAATCTGATAAAGCCGAGGATAAGATTCGTTTGCCGAAACCCCCAAAACTAAAACCGGCATCAGGGAAAGATCCAATTTTAAGATGGTGATGGTCTGGGCTTCATCCGGAAGATTTCTTTTGGCAAGATCCAACTTTTCTCGCACATCCGCAGCCGCAGCATCCAAATCAGTTCCCCACTTAAAACTAACGGTAACAGTAGAGATATTTTCACTGCTCTTAGAGATAACTTTATCCACATTGGGAACCGTGGCCACGGCGTTTTCAATATATTTCGTTACTGTGGTTTCAATTTCTTCGGCGCTGGCACCCGGATAAGGAGTCATAATCGTCATGGTGGGAAGAGAAATGTCGGGCAGAAGATCCAAGGGTAAATTGCTTAAACAAAAAAGTCCAATTACCAAAAGAACAATAAAAACTACTATGGTAAAGATGGGTCGATTGACAAAATACTTAGTCATTTATTTAACCTCTACTCTTGTTCCTTCGGCCACCATCTGCTGGCCTACGACAATAATCTGATCCGAAGAAGTTAGGCCAGAAACCACTTCGCTTTTTTCCGCTTCTTCCAATCCTATTTTTATAAATTTTTTCACCGCGCGTCCCCCTTCCACCACAAAAACATACTTTTCAGCATTACCTAAAATTGCATCCTTTGGAACAAGAAGAGCAGAAGCTTTTTCCTTTAAAACTAAGTTCACCCGGCAAAACATTCCCGGCTTTATGCGATGAGAGTAATTGGGGACAAGGATTTCAACTTGGGTCGTGCGGCTTAGGGGATCAACCACGGGACGAATCTGAGTTACTTTTCCTATAAATTCTTGATCGGGGTAAGCGTCTAATTTTATTTCCGCTCTCAAGCCCGGCGAAATAAGAGAATAATACCTTTCCGGAACATCTATAAGAACCTTTACGCGATCAATCTCATAAAGGGTAAATAAAGAAGTCTGAGGGCCAACCTGTTCTCCCAACTTAACCAGCTGGTTTCCCACAATCCCAAAGATGGGAGCAAAAGTAACCACATCCTCATAAAGCTCGCTTTCCGGAGAAATTCCGGGCACAAAAGATAAAAGTTTATCGCCCTTATTAACTAAATCTCCTTCCTTAACATAAATTTCTGCTACTCTCCCCACAGTTTTAGGCATGACTTTGACTTCAGTTTCGGCTTTGATCTCACCGGTAAAACTAAGTTTTTCTTCGATTCTTCCGTAGGCCGGAAGAGATACTTTAACCGGGACGATTCTTTCTTCGGTTATTTTTCGGGAAACCGATATTTTATTTGCTGCCCGATAAACAACTAAGCTTATTAGCAATATTATTACCACCCACCAAAAGATTTGCTTGCGGTTCATGACTTTTGTTCCTCCTCTCTAATAATGGTAGCTATCTTTTCTAAGAGACTAAATAAAATTGTTTTTTCTTTATTAGGTATCTTTTTTAAAAGATGGATAATATTCTTTCTTCGGCATGCTTTTATTTCGTCCACCATTTTCTTTCCTTTTGCCGTAAGCGCCACTCGAATTATTCTTCTGTCGGCCAAATCATTAACCCTTTTTACTAAATTGGCAAGCACCAAGCGATCAACTAAGCCGGTCACATTACCATAACTTACCTTTAACCTTTTTGCCAGATCAGACATTTTACAATTATTTTCTCTTCCCAAAACACTCAAGACCATAATCTGGGGGATAGTGAGATTAATTTTGTTCAACTTAGCCGGATGAGAAACCTGAAAACCCTCGGCAAAAACATGCGCCAGCTCTTCGATTTTTTCTGCTTCTTTTTCCAAATTTGAATAAGTCATCTTAACTCTCAGAACTTAAATTTATTTTATACTACTAATATTTTATAATATAAAATATACTTTGTCAAGTGGGATTTGGCTGTCAAGGCAAAATGAAAATGTCCTGTTTTTCAGCAACGTGAAAATGTCCTGTTTTTAGGTACAAACTAAGTTCCTCCTTACCTGCTGGTAATAGCGGTTTGATATAACGAACTTTCTCCAAGGGTGGTCCTTGGGTGGGCGATAATAAGTTCTTGCCTTTTTAATTAATTTTTGGGTTTCTTTTTTTGCTACAGCCAAGGCACGGAGCTCACAGTGAGTTACTTCTTGGTAGGGAAGGATCTTGTCATTTAATTTAATAATTATTCGCCCGTTGAAATGTTCTATAACACAGGCTCGCTGCTTCTTCATAGTAATTGATGGGTTTTTTATGAGGAAGATATGATTTCTCCAGCGAATGGTATAACCATTAGTAATCGTGCGATATTCTTTAATGCAAAAGATCTCATCCCAATTAAGGTCTGTTGGAACGGGCCGATGAAAATTTCCTTTCTTTAAGGGTGGTTTAGCAAAGCGCGCGTTGTACTTTGGTAGGTAAGCATCTAAGAAAGCGTTAGCTTCTTCCAAGGTAGATACTTTGGCTAATCGCATTTCTTTCACTAGGCGATCCTGGAAAGTCCGGAAAATTCTTTCGATTCGGCCCTTAGCTTGTGGGGAAAGGGCATGAATCAGCCTAATTCCCAACTCATCTAAAGCCCGAGCAAACTGAGTTTTAGCAAACTCTCCCTTTAATTCTTCTTCTAAATTAGGTTGGCGAGTAGTCTTATAAGCGCTGTGTCTGTCGAGGTAAAGACTGAAAGGAATTCCATATTTGCTAATATAACGCTTGAGGCTGTCCATGGCAGAAAAAGTTCCTTCAAATTCGTAGAAACGACCAAAGACATGATTGGTTGCATCATCCACATACCCGACCAAAACTATTTTAGGCCCACGGCCTTCTAACCAATCGTGATCGGAACCATCCATTTGCACCATCTCTCCGTAGTGATGCTTTC
>Ga0078972_1000896_pt1 | contig 120633 bp, 110 predicted proteins | sample YelNatPaOPGAMG01_FD_67568 | JGI IMG/M metagenome (GOLD analysis project Ga0078972, IMG submission 67568) | Hot spring thermophilic microbial communities from Obsidian Pool, Yellowstone National Park, USA - OP-RAMG-01 (SPADES assembly) (version 2) | ecosystem: Environmental > Aquatic > Thermal... | reverse complement strand
GACCCCTGCGATTCGGGAGCGTCCATCGTTTCTTTTTTTCTGCCGGAGGATCTTTCCAGTTGATCTATTGACGACGCAGTGCGCCGTTGTTCGGCAGAGCGGAATGCTTCTGATCCAAAGAGATCAATGCCAACGATACAACGCATTTGATTCCGGTCTGGAGCAATGCACTGGTGTTGTATGAGCTGCAACCCAGTATCGTTTAAGCGCCGTTCGTACAAATACATACCATGAACGATTCGCCAGCGCAACTGGCGAACGATCATGGAGCACCTGTATTCCATACAACTGAGATTCGCTGCATGCTCGCAGCGCAATCGAAACGATCGACGAGCAGTTCATGGAACTCAGTCCGCCGAACCCGGCGGCATGGATGGAACAAGTACCACGAGGGCGCTATCCCGACGTAAGAGCACCGTTGCCGTCTTTTCTGCGGAACGCGCTGCAAGGAAAGCAGGTGCGCCTGGTAAACAACGCCAGCGCGGCCGCTCCGTGCTCGGGCGACCATACTGCTGGGCAGGCGACGCGCGCCCCCCGACCGGAAATTGGATGATCGCGCCTCCTGCCTGAGCTCGGCAGGCAGTCGACTCCTGCACTTGGTACTGGCAACTGGACAACCCGTTTTTGTTCTTCGGCCAGTAAAGCGCTTCTGTCGTCCGTGGGAACGCAACGCAGTCGTGCTTGCGGTTGCGTACTGAAGCGGCAACGCCGAAGCAGTGCGCGCAGAACACGCACCGTCAGCCTGGCACTGCCTCTTACCGGGGACTCGCGAACGCGGCAACCAATAGCGTTCGTATTTCCTAGAAAGGGTGAAAACCTTGTCCATGCAAACGCCGAAAGGACACGTACTCGCAAAACTATGGTTCGGGTTGCGTTGTTGGCGACTGTCGCGAACGTCAAACAGCGTGCTGCCAGAAACACGACAACGGCAGTGGCGGTGGCGGTGGCGGTACGGACTTCACTCCAGAGGCGCCCACGACGCTTCCCCGCGGACCTCCGTCGATCGCGAACAGGTTAAACGCTTTGCAGAACAAGCGCGGGACTGGTGGAACCCAACTGGACCTGCTGGCATGCTCCAGCGAATGAACCCAGCCCGTATCCAGTTCATCAAAGAGGCAGTAGCTGAGGCGCTCGATACCACGCATGCGCCCATTGGCGATGACACGCATCCAGGGACAGCAACGCGATCCAGCTTCAGGTCCAGTGCCCGTAGCGCTGGAAGCGGGTGCGACACGCACCACTGGGCCCGCCTACGTGTCCTCGATGTTGGATGCGGGGCGGGCCTGCTGAGCGAGGCACTCGCCGCGCTCGGTGCACACGTCACTGCGATCGACGCTGCCGCAGAGGCGATCGCCATCGCCCAGCAACGCCAGGCGGCGATGGCGGCGCTTTCATCGATGACGTCGTCGACGAGCGGCATGGCGACGATGCGTGCGTCCCGCGCACGCTGCCTGGCGGAGCGTCTCGCGTACCGGTGCGCATCGATTGAGGAGCTGCTGGCGGAGCGGGGCAACGCCGCATCCTTCGATGTTGTTACCGCGTTGGAGGTGCTCGAGCACGTCCAGAATCCGCTGGTATTTCTGGGAAATCTTGTACAGATGCTGAAACCTGGTGGGGTGCTTGTGATCAGCACGCTGGATCGATCCATCGCGTCTTTCGTAGTGGCGATTCTCATGGCTGAACGGGTGCTAGGCCTCGTACCGCGCGGTACGCATGATTGGAGCCGGTTTATTCAACCGGAAGAGCTGACGGAGGCGCTCTTGACGCTTGGGCGGTCAGCTGGTACGGGTTCAGAGGTGGCGTGTCGGGGGTCACGGCACTCGATGGAGATTTGTCGGGTCGCTGGCCTCGTGTGGAATCCCTTGTCCGGGGGTTTTGCACGAACCCGCTGGACAGATGTAAACTATATCTTGGCAGCGCGGAAGAGGCGATGAAAAGAATCCTGGTCGTCGGAGAGGTAGACGCGCGGCGTTTCAGGCGACTGAGGAGGAAGGATGGATTGGAAGCGCATGCGTGCATGCATAACGATTGCAGGCTGGTGGACTGAACTAGGATTGCTCGCGAGACGGCATTCACGTTGACAGGGATTCACTGGAGCAGGTAACCGGCTGCGACGTCAAGATGCTTCTGGGTGTTTCGCGGTTCGCGCCTGCAAACCGCGCGGCAGCGGGTCCCCTGCGATGGCTGTCGTCCCAGGAGTGCTGACGACGACGACGACGACGACAGTCCTGGTGTCAGATGGCGCTGAAGCGATGGTGCACGCAAATGCTTGTGAAGGACCTGAGCTATTTACGTCAGCAAGCAGCTGGTTACTAATTGTTATGCACCAGAGGTGCTTCGCGTCTCCCTCGGACACACGGAAGAGTGCGAGTGAACCTGGCCGATGACGAACTTCCCGTGAAACGCTATGAAAATGCGTCCCGCAATTGCATTGATGATAACGCGACGGCTAGTCCATCTACTTGGCTATGTTCACTGGTCTAGGTGCTCGTCTGCTCGCCTGCCTGCCTCGTGTCGCGGACCCAGGGCCTTGCCGAGTACCGTGACGCTTGCAGCAATGATGATCTGACAAGGATCAGTGTAAAGCTTCGGCTACCGAATTCTAGCGTTTCAGCACAAGGGATTCGCTTGACGCCACAAGTGTCAGCTTCGAAAGACACGTTGCACGAGCGCACGTACCACATGGTGCTGGTCGGGAGCCGGCGCTGCCAGCACACTGCGGAAATCGTATCGGATCGAGCACATGAATGTGCCGCTTGCCGGGACGCAGGAAACGATTCTGAATGCACGAGCACGAGTGCACGACTCGGACGCGACAAACGAGTCGCCCGGACGTCCTGACACAGAAGATAGAATCTGCTCCCTATTTCCCTTCGCGTCTGCACAACGTCGTATGGTTCCAGGCGGAACGCACACCCCGTTGAAGCAGCACACAGCAGCGGTGACGTCTCTGTTGCGCACCTCGATGGTCACGTTCGATACCAATGACCTGGGCGTTGCATTTGGCCTCGAAAGCTCGACAGCAGCGACCTGGTGTGAAACACCCAGGCTGTCCGGCAAGCAATCCTATGTTGAGTTCATTGCATGCCACGCTGCTGAACGATGGCCTGGATGAGTAGCCGCGGCTCGGAGGAAGCGCGGTTGCAGCGGCATGACGGCTTCTGGTCATGGAGCTGGCGCCAGGGGCATTCCTCGGCACTCGTCAGGATCATAGCATGTTTGCCGTTGCCACGCTTTTTGGCGCAGCATACGCCCCTAGTCCCAGCACCATCATCATCGTCATCATCAGCCGTGATTGATACCCGCTCACAGCGTCTGCATCGATTCCGTATCAGCTTGCGACACTGCCTCTATCAGCTGCCGAACAAGTCGTCGCGCTTCCGTTGGACTTGAACGAATGCCGTGCTGGATCGCGTGTCGAACGAGAATCGTTGTCCGAGTCGTGCGGCCCTTAACCCATACGATTCCATTCATGCCGATAGCCAGTTCGAACACGAGCTGTTTCCCTAGCTGCTGCAGAACCGGCGCGTCTTGCCGAATCATCTGCCGTGCTGCCGCCAGTGATATTCTAAACAGCGTTCCTCCTGCTAGTCTACCGAAGATCGCTTCACCACTGGTCCAGCTTTTTGCACTACCAGGCGCCTGGCAGCTGAGCTCGGTCTCGGCGAATCGTTGCGGGGTAGGCACCTGCGTGACACGCGCATAGACAACGTGCCCTGGAGCCAGGTGTGGACGGTTGCGTTTGGTTGCGCCCTCAAAAGCGAGGAGTGGTAGAAGCGCGGGCGTTGCTGCGCCAATCGCAACCCGATAGTGGTCGCCCCCGACCCGATCGACCACAACCCCAACAACAACATCGTTCACGTACGGAATGTACCGCCGCTGGTTTGACTCGACGTGCATTCGCGGAGCGTAGCGCAGTCTGCCTGCACGAGTCGCGATCAACTGACTTGGACGGTTCCAGTCGGGGAGCGCAGTGATGCCGGGCCCCACCCGCAACGGCACCAGGTTTGCGGGCAGCTGTGCTCGAGCGTCTGCAAGTACAGTGTCTCCCGGAAGTACCAAGGAAGACTCAGGTCTGAGAACCCGAGAAAAAGACCCGGAGTCGGTTCTCTCACTCATGATCAGATCGTGGGGATGCGTTGCGCTCCCATGGAACGCCTAGTTCGGCACAAAGTATCCGTCTAAGGCGTAGCTGACGTTGAACGCCCCCGCTGTGACGGCGGCGTTTCGCCCGTGCGCTCTCCGGATGCCGCTCGATAGCGCTGGTGCTGGTGCTGCTGGTGCGCTTTCCCATAACCAGGATCGATGGATAATTTGATATAATGTGGATTGTGGTTACCTGTGTACGTACGCTACCGTATGTCTGGTTCGTTCATTGTATGCATAGGCACGCGCACACACACACACACACACCTTGATCCATGAGTGACTCTGTATCGTTTTATCCTCGAGTCTGCCTGTAAGATTACCGAGCGTTCAGTGCATATTCCAGAAACCTCATTTACAGAGGACACGTACGCGCACTAGATGCACATCGAGGCATCCTGGTCGTGGATCGATTATGTCCCAGACTCCTGAAAACAGCACCGAGAGGGATTCCCGCTCATTCGTATGCGCAAACCTAGCGCATGTGTCCTGCTTCCGAGCACGTGTCGCCAATCGCTTCCAGGAATGAGGTTGCGCGCTACATGGCCCTCAGGGTACGAGATGCTTGCGCAGCAGCGGAGCAATGGGGACACCCCGTCGACTCTGGACCGCGGGACGCACTAGCTGCTCGTGCGTACGAACGGTAACCCATTCGGGACCAAGTGGCGTACCGCCGACCGTTACAGCCTCAAAGTGAGCGGCACCCTGGAAACCTGACGGGACTCGCCGCACCTGAAGCATATCTGCAGCGCGCGCAAGACGACGCTCCGACAGGATGACGTGCCCCAGCTGGCGGTCACGACGGCGTGCCTGCGCCATCGCTCGAACGCGCGCTGCAGCTTGCTCGCGACGTTCTTTCAGGCGTCGTTCGTAGGCGCTTTCCAGACCTGCACCGGACCAAAAGCCCCAGCCAGGAAGCACCGTTGGAATCGCACTGGTATCCGCGAGTTCATCAAGCTCAGCCTCTAGCTGCGCTGCTTTCTGTCGGGCGAATTCTGCTTCATCCTCTGCGGTGGCTGCCCCCGCATCACCAAAGGCCACCTGCACCCAACGTGCCTGTTCATCGGAGGCTTCGTTATCATGTCGATGGCCGGCCGGTTGATCCTTGAGTGCGGATCCCGCACTCGCCGTCGCCGCGACAGTTGCGCACTTGTGTTGCGCAGCTTCCGATGGTGCATCTGAAGACACCGACGCGTTTGAAGCGCTCACTCTGGTACGTGGAGTAGAGGCGCGTGCTGCTGAAACGCAACTCGCGTCTGCGGCGCCTGGAGTCGACACGTACGTCAGCGCGTCTCCATTCGGAGCCGGAGACGGCGCCCGCAATCTTTTCAGCGCAACGGCATCAGTTGCGTGCGTCTCAAAGCCGGCATTGGACGACTTGCACAGTGGATCGCCTGGATGACCTGCGGAAGCAGACTGTTGCAACCACGGATTGCGATACGGGTCAGGTGTCGATGATTTGTGCGCTTCCGCTCCCGAGGTATCGCCAGTAGGCCCATTTCTGCGGACGCTAGCAACGGATTCAGGATGCCGAGCGGAGCACGTGCCATCGCCCAGCGCACTGAACTCGGCTGTCTCTTCCGCACGGTGGCGTTTGCGCGAAGCGCTAGGCGCAGCTGGCAGCGCGTGTGCCGGCACACCGTCACAGGTCTCGACTGGTTGCTCCGAAGCGGATTCCGTGACTGGGGTTTCATCATTCGGCGTCGTTTCTCTGTTCGGCGCTGACGCTGTTTCGAATCGTTTCGATGCCGCTAGCTCGGTTTCGTCGCCCAGCGCGGCCTCAAACTTTTGAAAAGTCGCATCTGTTGGCCGCAGCGGGATCGAATCGTCGCCGATGGGCCCAGCTGCACCACTGGTCCCGGTATGTCGCGTCTCGGGGATCTTGCGTTCTCCGTGGCTGCAGCGTGCGCCACAAGCGGCACGGTCATTGGCGTCCTCGTCGTCTGAGAGCCTATTGCGGATATTATCCAAACTGTCGTCTTCGTCTTCGCTGGACTCGCTCGCGTCCGTAACACTTGTATCTGTTGCGGAATCAGCAACGCGAACGCCGTAACGACGCCGAGCATGCACCCAGTTCTCTGCCTGACAGTCGCGCTTATTAGGCACATCATGCAGCACTTGTTCCGCAGCTCGTTTCATAAAAGCCAAACCAGCAAGTCCCGAAAGAGCGCTTTTCGTTGCCCCCTGGCCAGACCCAGCTGCAGACGATCGTGCGGCAACGTTTTCAGTTTCTAGATCGCTCGGCGCATGTTGCGGATTGGATGGAGGCAGCGAGCCGCCGGCATCTTCCATGCGTTCTTCAGAGGATCCCGTGGAAAGCAGCGCCGCTGGTCGACGTAGCGCCAGGTCCGCAGCGCGATCCTGCTCTCGAATGGCATCGCGAGTCGCTGTATCGAGTTTCTCGAAGCCACGCTGCAGCTGGTGACGCACCCATTGGCTCTTGCGTCGATGGCGTTGCGTTGCACGCTCGAGGGCGCGTTGACGCTCCTGTTCCCGTTGGAGAGCCTCTAGCTCTGAGCGAGCGGCTGCAACCTCATCATTGTTTGTAGCTGCCGCTGGGCGCTGCCCCGGAGCCTTCGATCCTGCACCAGCGATGGCCTGCAAATCTCGAATGCGGAGCTCCCGGACGCGCTCTCGTCGGTGCTTGCGTAAGCGCCGCGTTCGTCGACTCGTGATCCGCTTGAGGAGTTTCGCGCGCTGCTCCTGGTAGAAAAGCAGCGTGCGATTCCTGGCGAGTTCCCGCTTACGGCGTTCAATTTCAGAGCGAGTGAGATGTTGGAGAGCGCGGCTTTCCGCCTGAAGCATCTGGTTTTCATCCAGTGCCTCTTGCGCAAGGAGAATATCGCGGACGGTGGTCTCGAGCCCCGCTCGCGGAGTCTGCCGCATCGCCCTATCCAGCTGTTGAAGGTCGTTGACTGCCTCCCCGAAACTTGCTTCCCCAAGTTCTGATGCGTCTTTCAGCGGGAAAGATAGATGCTGCTTAGACTCGAGGTGCTGTACAACTGGCCGCCAACCTTCAAGCTCCTTCTTCCGTGCCTGGTATGCTGCTTTTTGCTGTGCTGCCGCAGCAGCGAGTCGATGTGGCGGTGGTCGCAACCGCTGATCCGGTCTTGCTTGCGATAGCCGCTCAATGTGGCGCTTCAGTTCTTCATGGTGCACGTCTCTGGGCGACAATGCGCCTAAAAAGTCGGTCAGCCGGACCTGTGGCTGTTCATGGCTACCGCTCCAGCCCAACGACGGCTGCTCTGGGTGCTCAGGCGGCGCGTCAAGCCGTTCTCGCACGTGTCGAGCGCGGCTTGGTACTCGGCCCAGAACCGATCGGAGCAGCGCATCGTGCGCCTCGCCGCTGTCGACGCCGGGTTCAGCGTCAGCGCTCAAGTACCACGCATCTGCGTCGGACGCCTCGCTCGGGCCGTTTGCTGGTGAGAATTGTTCCTCAGAGTCAGTGTCCGACCAGACTTCCAGACCAAGCCTTCGCTCCAAGATCTTCATGGTACTAAATTGGTGCTCTCCGTCCTCCGATGACGACATGTCTTCCTCTGCTGTCGTCAACAGCGGGCACGCCTTGAACATACGTGTCCGTAACGGAGCGGCGCATGCGTGTCGGCGTCGCCGCGTGCACGCATGCGTGCAGCAGCCCAGTACCAGGAATGGAATACTTTGTCGCAGATCTGCTGTTGCGCTGCATGCAGCTGCGTGCAGCAGCCCAGTACCAGGAATGGAATACTTTGTCGCAGATCTGCTGTTGCGCTGCATGCAGCTGCGTGCAGGCGAGCACCGCAGACCTTTCGCGTTGCAAGCTCTGGTAAACGATACAAGAGGCTTGTGCACATGGCATGGACTCTGGGCAGAGGAGACTCTCTCTCAAATAGTGCTTTTCGGTAGATGTTGCGAGACGCTTCTAAAGATGGGATGGAGTATGGAAATAAGAGACTTGGCGATTTCGTCAGATACTGTGGAGCGGAACAACGACGCAGTGCGCTTCGACGGATGGGAAGACTTGTGGAAACGCGATTCAGCCATCGCGACACCAAAGCGGAAGCGCGGAAGCAGCGCGTGCATCGTTGCTGCATATGAACAGCTCTCATGACGGAGATCGAAGGCGTGCTCACTACTTGCAGCAAGGCACGGAAGCGAGTATGCGTTGAGCGCGCTCGACGAATGACCCGGTGATTGCGCCAGCTCCTTATGATCGGATCGGGAACACGGGACGCAGCTCCGTTCAGCGGCACTGCCTGAAACCGACAGAAGGCACCGAAAGAGTACAGCAGCCGAATCGAGGAGTTGTGGACAACCCAGAGTAGACCGAGAGGGCCATAGAACGTTCATGGAACTCTTCCAGAAAAAAAACACAGCGGCTGCTACCGAATAGGATCCGGCGAACACCTCCGCCCAACAAACTAACAAACAAACAAAGAAACAGCTGGAGCGTCAAGCTCCCTGTCTGGTGCCGATTTCTCCACAGCGCGTGTGGTGCACCGATAGACTCCGGGCTGACGCTGGTTCATTCCTGGAAAAGCACCACGGGCTCTATCAGGCGAATGCAACCGCTCTGTGGCCATAGATCGGCGCCAAAATGCTGATAAACAGCGTCAGTGCCCGTTCAGATACCTAGAAGACATCCGGCGTGTCTGGACGGCAGCGCAGTGCCGCTGAAACCTTTCCCAGAGGCCAGCAGCAAACGCGTCCCATACGACGTCCCGATAAAGCAGACCACGACCAGCGTACCGCGACCACCTGCGCTGGCATCAGGCCCGAGCAATACGCACTGCGCTCAGACGTGCGGTTGGTGCAAGCCCTGTCGCTTCACTTGCCATAGGTACCGCAGCATTTTCATGGTCGAAGATGAACGCCTCTGTCCAAACTCTATGGCGTGCGCGTTGCGAGTCGACTGTCGGCGTCGGGGGCTCGGCTACTCCGAAGACGCTCAATGTGTGTTCGCGTAGAGTGTCGGGTGCCTCGAGATGCAGCGTTCGAGGCACCACGCTACGGCTTGCTCCGGTGCCGCGTGCCTACTTTACACGTATCCACAACCACACACACACAACCACAACTCTAGAGGCATATTCATTGGGTTACAGTGAAACCCCGCCCATGACCAACGCGCACTGATCCATGCAGAGCGCCAAGCTCTCGACACCGTAGACACCCTCGATGTATCACCGATATCACTGGGGTGGCTGCTGGGGGCCCCAGGCGAAGGGCCTCACCTCAGCCAGGTCCGGGTAACGGTGAATCCAGTCCAGATACGCCTCTGGTGACTCGTCGCCCTCTGATGCTGCCTCTATCTCGATGCCTACCGCCAGAGCGTGTTGCCGTCGTTCACCAGCAAGTCGAGCAATATTTTCCGACCAGTACGCATCCAACTGGGCTGCTACTTCACAAAACGCCTGCTGCTTCATCTCAGCCGCTAAAGGCGTCGTGATTCGCATCATCGGCTGCGGGGGCGGCCACAAGAGGCCGTGTTGCTGGACTCGGCGCCAATAGAACGCATGTCGAATCCAGTCCGCAGCACTGAGCGCTTCGGTAGCGCTACAGCTCCGTCGCAAAAAGGCGGGAATAGCACGAAGCTGCGCAAGCGCCTCCGTCGGATCGGCAAGCACGCTCAGTTCAGAGAAACGATCTGCGCTGTTCAGATCGCCCAGAAGACGCTCATAAACCATCGCCATGAGCGTTGTGCCTAGTCTGCTGTCCGTGTGGTGTGCATAGAGCCACTCGAGACCACGTTCGAGCGCTGTGCTCGAGTCGTGCCCCAAAGACGCCGAATCTGTCGCAATCTGTCGTTCGTCCGCAGAGGCCAGGGCTGCCTCCGGACAGCGCACCTCATTCAGAAGCGCCAACGCCACCACGACAACCGCGGTATCGATATCAAGTCGACCAAGACGCGAGAGTAACGACCAGCGCTCCACGTCGTGGTAGCAAATGCATCCGGTGAAGGCGAGGCTCACCAGAAGCAAGCCCGCCAGAGGTCCACGCGCCTTCGGTCCCGCTCCCTGCAACGTATTGATGAGCGTCTCAAGGGCTTGTCGGACACCGGACTCCAAGCCGTCCTGAGGCCCATCATCACTTCGAACGCATTCGAGTAAAGCGAGCAGCTGCAACATCGCGAAGAGGACAGGCTGAGCGCGGGCACCACCAGAACGGTCCAGTATGCGCTGCAACACCTCGCGAATGCGACGCAAACTCGGTACTGAAGCCTCGGTTACAACCAAAGTCGCGCTGGAACGCGACCGTGACGCTGCTTCCTCGCCTGCCGAGCACGAGGACGAGCAGAGAGCTGTCAACGCGGCTGGCCCGAGACGTCGCAAGACCTTCATCACGATCTGAACAAAGCGACTCTCGAGTGCTGCGGTGCCTGCTCCGGACGGCAGCGCTCGGTTGGCGCGCTCGAGTGCCTCCATCGCCATGTGCCAGTTGTGCTGTGCTGCTCGCTGGCATCCGAGCGTCCACTGCAGCTCAGCAAAGCTATCCTGAATGCGCGCTAGACTCGAATACAAAAGTGCATCTAGCATGCACAACGAGGCTTGCATGTTGCGGGTCCCGGTTCCGTCGGGTTGTCCCTGCACAGTCGCTGTCGAAGGTTGTGCGCTGTCGCTTGTCGACACGATGGGCGCTGTCGGAAGCGCCACAGCAGCATGCGCAGTTGCAGCAGGAGCAACAGCGGCTGTTTCCGCTCCTGCTCGCGCTGCAGAGTCGACAGTACCCCGGGTACCGTCTGGGCAAGCCCGCTGCCCCGCGATTCCACTCCATATTTCCGTCTCCACTGCGGAGGCGGCTGCTCCTGGCACCTCAGGTGCCTCTGTGCAGCGCGCGTGCGCAGCTCGTTCGCTTTCATGTGACGCACCGCCGGCGTTTCGCTCAAGCAACAAGCGTTCGAGCTCGCCAACGAGGCTCAAGGCCTCGGTGTGCCGTCCCTCTGCAGCCAAGAGCGACGCATACGCTGTACCGACAAGTGTCATCAACTGGAGCGCGTCGCTACTGGATGAACGCATCAGATGGTCTCGGAAACTCCAGCTCCGCGAAAGCGCCTCGGCAGCTGCAACAATCTTACCCTGCTGCTGGTAGGCCTCCCCGAGTGCGTACCAGGCGAGCAGTCGCCGACGATCTCGAAAGGCACTGACATCCTCAGTCTGCAGGTATTTTTGGAGTGAGACGGAGCAAGCCGACCAGTCCTGCCGCTCGAACTGCAACCAGCCTAACGTGAACCAGGCCCATGGTAGCGTCCTCGAATGAGCAGCAATCGTCGTCAGGCACACTTGTTCCATGCGTTGGACGGCGTTCCAGACGGCGCTGGAGTCCATTCGTTGCACCTGCTCGTGCAGGAGCCAGGAGTAAGCCTGTACAAGTCGTAGCGCGGCAGTTTCATCGCTCGGTTCGAGTGCATGCGCTCTTTCGAGACAATGCAGGGCGAGCTGCCAGTACCGGCGAGCTTTCTGAAAACGCTCTCGTGCATCGCAACGATTCACCTGCTCTGTGACACTGGCATGCTCCTGCGACAGGGGCTCGTTTCCAGGCAACGGATGCTCTGCGGATGCAGCGCTCCCCTGCGCCTCACCTAGGCCTGTGCGCCGGTCTTGAGGCTCTGCACTGCGCGTCGCATTGTCCAGTGTCGATGATGACGGCGACAACGTACCCGGTCGCTTCGTCGCACTGGGTTCGCTCCGCTGCCTCAGTCGAGCGGCGTCCGCTTCATTCGGAGTACCCGAAGCATTCATGGACGCTGTCGTCGACGTCTGATGAGCCGCGCTCGAGTCTGTAACCGGCACCTGCACATCATGTGGGAGCAGTGATACCGAAACGCTCGGTCGCGCGAAGGGCACCGCTCCAGACAATGCACTAGAGCCCGAGGCTCCTGCGCGTACTGCAGCCAGACTTGCAGCAGCGGTCGGATTAGCGCTACCCGACGCTTTCCAGATAGCGTGATCCATCTCTGGTGCCGGGGTGTCCAGCACCAGGGCACGTTCGCCGGCACCCGACGGCCAACCCAGCGCTAGGGCGCTTTCCCAGAGTACGCGCGCCAGCTCCAGGTACGGTGCACCGAAACACGGGTCGATTGCTATCGCCGCCAGCAAGTCTGGTATCGCATCAGCAGCTCTGGAGCTGGCGTCGCACTCCACTGGGGCGGATTGCTTACGCTGGTGCCGCAGACGGCGATGTCGTGCCCGACTTTGCAAGGCGAGTGCTCGTAGGCGAGAGGTCGAGGCGACGTCACGACCCCATCCAAGAAGCACAAGTCCCAGGGGCATCGGTGTCGGCTCGTGGTCATCTGCTTCCACCCGCAGATTTTGCAGCACTGACCAGTGTCGCTCCCAGTCGACGCAGCGGTCACCAGCGTAGGAGCGCCCCAGTGACGCCTCTGAGCGTGCCTGCTCATCGTGCCACTCTATGCGATGAACTTGTGCCCACAAGTCATTCGGATCAGCCGCCAACACCTGTTCACAGAGCGACAGTGCTCGTTGGCGCGAGCGCACATCGTTGTGTTGCCAAAGCTCCACTGCAAGTAGGCGCCAGGCAGCACAGCGCAGACGCGTCGACCAGAGCACCGCATCGCCCGTGAACGCTTCGGTGTGAAGAACCTCCAGAGCCATCTGGAAAGCATCTTGTGCCTCCTGCGGATGACCCAGCGCATGCTTCGCAATACCCACGGCCAAATGGAGCGATGCAAGGAGTACGGAAAGATGCCGCTGCTCTGACTGAAGCTCGCGGAGATGCTGCACCGCGCGTCCAGCAGCTCGAGCAACGACATGCCATTCTCTGCGGTGCATGCCGACACCCAACTGCAGTAGCGCCTGCGTCAGAGGTGTCTTACCTCTAAAGTTGTCGATGGCGAGGTCCTCGGTGCTGCTTCGAGCGGCAGTGCTTCTGCTGTCGTCATTCCGACATCGAATAGCAATCACGAAAAGAAGCACCCGAGCCAACTCGTTGGTGTGCGCACTATACGGCACTCGGTGAACCGTTCGCTGGCACCATTCTCGCCATGAGTTTACCAACGTCTGCGGCGCTGTGTCGTTGAACAGCAACGCTTCGAGTACGCTGGTGCATACGACGTCACCGCTTGCGGCACCGTTTATCCAGGAGTCCAGCAGCGCATGCGGGTCGCCTGCGTACGTCCACATGCTCATTGCTGCTCGGAGGTACGCGTCAAAGCGAACAGGGTGCTCGCGCCATGCCCTTGTTGCTGCACGTTGAAACCATCTCCACAACGCCACGAGTCCGCCGGTGGTGCTGCTTTTCAAGTAGCCAGCCATGTGTAGCCACTCGAGCGCGTCGGGCTCACGGTGTTCCACTTCGAAACGTGCCTGGAGACGTTCGCAGTCTAGTTCGTTGAATGCATGATCCGAGGGTGTTCGTCCACACAAGACGTCGAGTGCTCGTTGACGACGCACCAGAAGCTGCTCAAGTCGCTGTTCATCTGTCGCTGTTGGCTCGGCTTCTATGCAGCGGTCGCACGCTTCGAGAACCGCACGCCAGTAGGCTGTCGACTCGGTTCCCGTTGCCTCAGCGGCGGACTCACAGAGTCCTCGCCATGCCAAGAGGTCCGTCGGACGCAGCGCTGTGGCGCGCTGGTAAGCCTGGAGCGATCGTTCTCGCTCGCCAAGGCCCGCTGCAGCTGCACCCACGAAAACGTATGCGAAGTAGTTGCCTCGATCCTGTTGAAGAACCTGCCGGGCACACTCCAGCGCATAGGCGTAACGTTTGTCGCGGAGTGCCTCTTTCGCCTCGCGGAGCAAACCCGAGACCGACGCGTTTGCTCTGGCGCTCATGATCCATATTCTTGAAGCTTGCGATTCGCGCTTCTGCACAAAAAGAAGAAGCCTGAAAGCGTCGACCAAGTCGCTGCGTTGCTGGTACTCGACCCGGCGCTCGTCGTGACAGCCAGTGCCTTCACTGGCGCAGCTCTAGGCCGCCGTTTTCGACACAAACCGAGTACCGGACTGCAGATTCTCCGAACACTCGCTCCGTTTCCGCCAACGTCTGCAGTTGATGAAAGTATGCTATAGGATCTTGTTCTACCAGAATCAGACACCTGAATACGACACGAGAAAGCACGAGCGAAGCAGGCCTGAACGGCTTGGAGACGCTCGTGCCGTCGCCTGCCGAGCACGTCCACGTCGCCGCTGCACTGCAGGATGCATTCATCGATACCGGGTGTCGAATGAGAAGCAACAGGTCAACCTGGGTAATGAGGGCGTACACACACAATAAAGTTATGCTTTGTTGGTAATTGTCAGCGACAATAGCCTTGACGGGGTTGCTCAGCGAATGCTTGCGTATCCTGTCTCTAGTCTCTGGATTGAGAATCGGGAATTTCTCCTGTAATTCCTGCAGCATTCTTCACAGTCAAAGCATGTTGATGGTCGCGGTCAAGTCCCGAGATCTCGCCGCTTCCCACTGTTTTTGATGCACGTTATGCACAGGCATAAGCTGCAATCTACGCTGCGATGTCTATGTTCGTTTCCTTCGTGTAATGCCTCGTCTTGCACTTTGGAGCAGCAGCGACGCTTGACGCTGCGCAGGTGTTGCCGCCTGTCGACTGCAACTCCTCCTCGTCTTCCGAGTGCTGCACTGTGGCGTGCAAATGCTTGCTCCATCGCTCGCCGTATGCCGTTGACAGGTACAGAAGGATACGCTCGATGCCGTTCTCCGTTTCCGCACCTGGTGCAGGACCCGGCGATCACGGGCTTCGTCTGGCAGCTCCACCAGACGAGTACTCTGCCCGCTACGTATGGAAGCGCGTGCTGTTCCATTCGATAGAGGGTGTGTGGACCGCAATGCTTTCCATGATGAGACGAGTACCGGAAGGAGAATCAAACCCGGAAAAGAGGGAAAATTATTCGACCCGTCTACGTTCTCTTCGTGCAGAGCGGTGACGCATGCCGCACGGGAAGCGATCGCTGCGATGACTCAGGCCCAGCTTCCATGAACATTTTTCGAGCAAACATATGAAACGCCACCCCTGATAGCATATACGGTGCGAGGTATCACGTTTCTGTCGAATGGCGTCTCGTCGATAGCCATAAAGAAATCGGGATCACTTGCCATTCGAATGGAATGAATGATTCGAGGTGACACGATTCGTGGACGCTTCGTATGCGCTTGGGGAACGTCATCAAGTATTGAGGTCGAATTCTTTTAGTCTTTCATCCCGCACCGCGAATAACTCTGCCCACGAGTTGCCTTGAAACCGAAAGATCCAGAATCTGAACGATATGTGATTCGAGCAAGCCCTGTCTAGCGTACCGAGAACAACAGAGGTATCTACGCAGATACTGATTCACAATTTCGGCTACTGTACGAACGCTCGTTCGAGAACGTTGCGAATTATCTTGCTTTCGATGAACGAATGTACTCCAGCAGGAAAGCGTCGATGCAATCACTCCGAAAAGTCGACCTCGAATCCGATAACCTTCACTCCTGCAAACATCATGTCGACGCTTCGCATCGTAAAATATCCGAAAAAGAATCAAGAGTCCGGAGCAGAACAAGCCGTTCTGCATTCTATGGTACGCTGATAGGGGTGTAGCGGTACGGGCGCTGCGAAAGCTTCTCACGCTGTACGATCGTCGATAGCGGAACCAGAGTACCTTCCGATCCGGTAAGATGATCGCCAGCCGCGAAAGCATCCATGACACTGCACCATATCTTCGAGTGACGGGAGCGACCCGCACCGGTCGTCCATTTCATCCAGAATATGAGTCGGTTCCTAGGAGCATCCGAGTGCAGAGCCTATCAGCAGCGCCTCCCCGAACGCTGCCCCATGAAGCGAAGGATGCCCCCAGCGACGCTCGTTCAGCAGCGCTCGACGCGGCAATGGCGAAGCGTCGACGACGCCCGATCCCGTGACTCCTCGTTTGCGCTGTAGCGGGCGAGCGCTTTGGCTCTGGGACGCAGTGGTGCCATCGAGGCTTGAATGTCGCTATACATCGCTAGACGTTGTTGATAATGCACCTCGGTGCGCACCAAAGCGACGCTTATCTCGGTTGGCTTCCGCCAAACCTATCCCTCAGAGACTTGGATGGTTACACCGTCGCTGACTGCAGCGCACTGCTCGCTCCACGCGGAGGTCGTCTTGTGCTGACTCCAGCTGAGAGCTCGAATGCTTCCGCATCAAGCAATAAGGTTGTGCAAGCGGAGATCAATGTGGAATCTAGGCGGCATGCAACGCTGCGTTGGGCGAGTCTGGACGAGGCGTCCACATCCGAGTTGCTTCTCGGAGCTGTGCACGGCTCCGTGAAGTTCTGGATCTGCGACGAGGCGCGCCAGACGACGTCGTCGTCCGCTGAGCAGCCCTTCGTATCGAATGGCTCTGGAACTGCTCAAGGCACTGAGAGGCAACTGCGGGTTTTGATGGACCGCGAACCGACACAGCTGGGCGCACGGGGAAACCACGTCAGCGGTGAGCAGTCGGGCCGTGCGACGACCGAGGCGCACCTTCGTGCAACTTGTCCCGCGACCCTGAGCAGCCCAGTCGAAAGCGATACCCAGCTACCACCGGAAGAGTGTGCGCGATGGCGCTTTCTGCGAAAGCAGGCACGCGAACGCCTCGAGCATTTCACTACGAAAACGAACGTTACAGCTTCCGCGGAGCGGCATGTGCACGAACAAGCACCGACACAGCGTCAATCGACACCTTCAAAGACTCTGCAGGCACAGGGCGCTACATCCGTACCAGAGTCGTCATCCAATGATGATGATGGTGATGATGATGATGATGCTGTGCCCCAGCAAGCGGAGCATTCCATTTGCGAGGAGTCACTCGTACCGTTCGATGCCTCGATGCATTTACGAACCAAGTACATCAAAAAGTATCGTCGGAAACCCGCCAAATATGCTCGCAAGATTCTCAAGCGCCCAGAAGCATACCTAAGGCAAGCGAATTGGCTGCCAGTCGCTGCGGAGGATCGAAGCGAGATCACTGCCCTGCGCATGGGCACCCGAGTCGATGATCATAACCGAGTCGATGGAGCCGTGCTTGTCCGCGAGATGCCGACACCGTCCACAACCTGGTAGTCGTCTCTTTTTGTGTCATGATTGCATATCTGGCGTGTTGCGGAATGGGGCTTCGCGTTTACGCGCAACAGCAGGTGCGCTACGCGTGAACCGTACCACCGAAACGTCTGACTCCAGCGTAGGAGCCACCGCGTGGCTACATCATCGAGTTGTCATACATGTTGACGCAGCATCCCTGCTACCGATGCGCCGTGTATCCATGAGGCACCTTCCTCCATCGTTCTATTGTTGTGACTTTATAATTGGTGGCCCCGCCGGCGAACGCGACATACATCCATGAGGTACCTGGCGGCTGGCGGTCGCGTCTTGTGCCGTCTGGACGATAACGCTGACACAGACAGCGACTCGTTTGGACGAACGTGTGTCACGCGTTCATGGTGCATGATAAGGGCGCCGCTTTCTCTCGTGGATGGAGTCAACGGTACAGACCAGGCACTTGTTCAGGTATCGCAGCCGGTACTCTGGCACGAAGGCGTGCACTAGTTCCGCTTGTACCCATTTGAGAATAAAATGGAATAGGTCCTCCAACACGGGTGTTCACTTTAACTTTTGGACTCTTTCCATTGGCAGCGACAACAGCTTTTGTGCGCTTTTTCTGCGACTGCTTCCCTTGGCTCGCTTTGATGATGTGCTTTATGCACGCTGGTCTCTCCTTCGGCCCAGCCTCGTTGTCAGCATTCGAAAGATGTTGCTGACGGCAATCAGGTCCCGATTTCACGGCTTTCGGCTGTTGTCCACGCGTTTCATGCACAGAGGGTTGTTGCAATGCACGCTCCGCTCGCCATGCTGAAGTTTGTTGTACACAGCTGCGGTGCACAGTGCGCTTGGATGTCAATGGACTGCGCTCAGGTGTTTCCATATGTCCACCAAACTTCCTGCTCCGAGCGCTGCCCTGTGGCACATGAACGCTTGCTTCATCGCTCGGTACATGCCTTCGATGGGTGCAGAGAGCTCGCCGCGGTGCCTTTCTCGGCTTTGGTGTCCGGTACCGTACACCGCTACGATCAGCAGCGTCTTGTGGAGGCTCCCGTGGTCGACTTTTTAGTGTACGCTGCACAAGCAAGCATATGCACTTGCATTCGATACAAACGTTGTCGTATGTGATGCTTTCCATGATGAGAAAACAAGTATCGGAACACACATCTCGGACTGGAGATCAAGTTCGGGATTTCGATTCGTTTACGCTCCCTGCCGTGCAAGGCGGTGATGCACGCTCCACTTGAAGCGATTGCCGCGATGACCCAAGTTCGAGTCCCAGACCCTTGTCTACGCAAACCGAAGGAACGATAGTGTCTGGGAGCGTATCTCGTGCGAGTGATCATGGTGCTGTCGAGTTCTGTCTCATCGACGGTGATCACAGCGTAAGGATGATTCATCACGCGTACAGCATCGATTCCTTGAGGTGGCACGTTCACGGGGAACGTTCGGCATGGGCGCGTACACAAGTGTTCAACGGAAACACTGAAGTTTGTTTCGTCGTCGATCCGGCAGCGCGAATGCCTGTGCCCACATTCGTTGCCTCGAAACAGAAAGACCGAAAAATTCCAGATTGCAGCTGATTTGAGCGCGCTCCCTAGACGCAAAAGCGAAGCCTGGACGCTTGCAAGTGCGAATTCCATCATGATAGCGGTCGTAATCCAGATCTTACGTCGGAGGCTTCGCAAATCCTGCTGAGCCCCGGGAACGCAACAGATTCCAGCGGGAACACGTCGAAGACGCCACTCCGACACCCCGCCAACGAACCCCATTCCTACCTATGCATCAGCGCGCCCGCATTCCTGCTCCCTGAACATCCAAGCTCCACATCGAAAGCAAACTCAGAAAATAAATCACAAACACCAAAAACGGTGCAAGCAGATCCGTGTTCCATGTAAATCCTTCCCTTTATGGATCTCCGATCGAGGTCGCGACAGGAGTGCAAGCTATGGGCGTACCCGCTCATCCAGGAGCTGCTCTCGCGATACCCACAACCCCAGATGATGCTCCGCGTTGCAGCGTATGCATACTCCAGGTGCCGCTTTTTCGACTACGCCGCCCATCGGTGAACGCTTCCAGAGCGCCCACCTATATAGATCTCGTTGCGATCCTCGTGGTAGTAGACAGCGGTCACGTCACTGAGCGCTCGACGTTCCTCGAACGAGTCACGATGCGCCCGGATTCGGCCTAGGCAAAGTCCGGTAGGAATGTGTGCGATCCAGAGTGAGCCGCTGTGGACGTCGTAGATCTCCGAAAGCGGACGCTGCAGTTGACCAGCTCGCAACCGTTCACTGGAGCTAGTACCGGGTACCGATGCGAACTGGTGATCGCTCGTCGAACAGGGTGCCTGCAACGTCGGTGTTCCTTTGGCGAGCGATGGTAGCGCAGGTCGTACCTGCGGACGCACCCCTGACGCGCTGCTATCCCCTGGGGCAGTGGCGCTTGCGTCAGGTGTCGGACCCAGCACAGGTGCTCCATCCATGGACGTCGACGTCGACGACGACTGCGGCGTCACTGCGGTATTCGGGTCAGCGTCGGATGCGTCCGGATCGTCGTCACGCGGATGCTCATTCGCGTCGCTCGCTGCCTGATAGGATACCAAAATATCCTGTGCAGCGGATATGTAGAGGGTATTGTTCGCTGCTGCCGAGATGGCACGGGACGGATGCTGCCTCGAGAGCCGTTGAACAACGGGTCGAGCACGAAAGTCCCAAACCTGAATCTCCTGATCCCGGAAGACAAGAAACAATTTGGTCTCGTACAGAAAGATGAAATGGTGAGGCGTCAGGTGCTGTGAACCGAGAAGCTCCTGCTCCGTACTGGTGCGCAGATCGACGATACGGAGGTTCACGCCCTCCTGTTTCACCAGCAGGCGATCGTGGAAGAGCTCGATGAACTCTATCTTGCGAGATCGGTTCAGCAAGTAAAAGAGTTCATGTCGCACGGCGCCGGTTTCGATATCGACAAACTGGAGCGGCACATGGCTTCCGACGCGCTGATAGATGAGCAACATCACGCCCGGTGACACCTTGATCTCGGCGATAGAGCGACACGCGATCCGGTAGAGGCTTTGGTAGGTTGTCAGGTCCCATACTGTGTAGCTGCGATCGTTGGCACTGAAGGTAAGCACCTTGCCGTTGACATCGTCAAATTCGACAAACCCCGGCCAACTGAGGCATTCGCTCGTAAAGATAGGGATGCTGTCTTCAGGCTGGCCTCGCGCGATGGCGTCCATCGGGATGCTGCGACAACGAAGTCGCAGGAAGCGATCTTCGTGCCGCACGGAGACAGTGATGAGCGCTCGATTGGCCTTGTTGAGGAAGATAGAGCGCACGACTTCATCAGGGCTCAGGTTCAAGCAGCAGAGACGCTTTCGTGTAACAGTCTGGAACGCTGTACAGACCCCGTTGGCCGTCAAGGTGAAGAGCAGATCGCCGAAAGCGACGATTTCTACCACGCCGGCACGCCGTTGAAGCAACGGAAGCGAGAAGCTCCGGTTGCTGTCGTTGGCGTCGTAGGTCTCGCGGAGACGGAGGCCGCGAAAGCGGCACAAGAGCGTTTGTCGATGCAACGCATGTTCGGGCAGAATGCCGGTCTCACGACGACGCAGGGCATCGAGCGGCTGGAATCGCCACTGCAGCGCGGAGGAAGCACGCTGCAACCCGTGCCCTGCTCCAGCATTGAAACCGAGTTTCGATGCTGCTTCGATGGACACGGGCGTCGACGACAAGCCCACCGGCGCTGCCGCACACGAGAATGAACCGCAACCAAGTCTTCGTCGCTTCTTCGTCGCCTGGGTTAGAGGTTCACAAGCGTCAGCCATTGGGGTCGCTTCGACCGCGCCAGGCGACACGCGCTGGGATTGGTAGACTCGGGCTGGCCAGTATGCAGTCGTGCGTGCGCTCGTTTCTTGGCTACAAGTTGCAACATCGTTCGAAATACTTGAGCACTGACTAGACGTCAACGCTGGAAGAGGGAACAGCGTGGACGAAGACTCCGGCGAGCGCGCAGACTTGCCACGTGGCGAGGCATCTCCGGCAGGAGCGCCCGCATACGTGCGGGTTGCCCCCGGTCGTGGGCTCTGCGCACACAAGTACTGCGCCGCGTGCCGATCATCTTCGCTGAGCAGCGAACATACGTCACCAGCGAGCTCGGAAGCGCCAGCTGCGTCACTCAGAAGCGCCACAGCTTCTCGGCGCCAGCGTTCGCACGACGCATTTTCGAAACGCTGTCGGGGAACGTACACCACCGAAGGCGAAAGAAACACCTTGCTCTTTCCAGACCAAACCTGGCGCGGTCCGCAGTCAGTGCATGCACCCTTGGTACCGTCTGTGTGCACGGCGGAAGACATGAAGCCTGTTGACGGAAACAGGAACTTCACCTCGGGCGCAGTCAACCCAGGTCCAGGTGTCGACGTGTACTCGCGTGTCTGCACGACTTGTGTACAAAGCGCGTACGTACAGCGCACGTCCAGTCGAGTTCTCAGTACCGCTTGTATTTTGTACGCGCGGTGCTTTCCCCAATACTCAAGGTTTGCACGAGTGTGTGCCCAGACAGACACGTATTCGCGAGCAGCGGGCGAACGGAGTCGCAGCGCAAGCACCCCGTGCGGCCCTCCGCAGACTTGTAAAATCGCAACCGCTGCTGCCCTGACGGCGGGTATGAGCGGTGTGTCGCCCGCAGGCCGTTGCGATTTGGAGCGCGACTGGCGGCGCTGTTGCCGCGTCGAAAGCCGATAACGCCTGGAGGAGGCGGCGGCGGCGCACCGGTGGTGCTTCAATGCACAATGCAGATCGCTGGGTGCAGATGGGATGAATATGGTCTAATTTGTATATTTATGGTTATGTGCCATGGAGGCGGCGGCGGCATGCACGGTAGCCGAGTGGTCGCTGCTGATCCTGGGCGCGTGCACCTGCAGCAATCCCGCGGGAGATGCGCCGCTGCTGGCAACGCCTGGGGCAGCGGCTACCGCTCTGCACCAGACAGTGTGCCCTGACGTGCCACCAGCCTCCGATTCGTCATTCCGACGGAGACCAGGGCTTCTGTCTAGTCGGCGATTCGGTTGGGTAACGGGGCATGGCGGGCGCTGATCCCCGTTCAGGACACGATCCGGGACGACGGGTGCGTCGCCGGCTTCTTCGCTGTGCGGAGACGTGCGCATGCAATTGGGTATTGTTTGGAGGGCGTCGGATCGCTTCCGCACGAACCGCGGCATCCCCGAGAGCGTGGCAGGTATCGGTATTCGGAAGATCGTCCAGCAGCCAAGATGCACCAGAAACCAATACTCATGCTTCGCTCTGGAGAAGACGCTTCCTCCGTGCGATCCACCGGGTGCCTTGTGCCTGTCATGAGCATCCATAACGGTAACGCCAACGGCTCTAGCGCCCGCTTCGGCATGACACCTCGTGAGCGGGCGTCTCTGCTGCCCCACACTGGTAGACGTCAACTCAAAGCACGCATCGCCCGACGCCGTGTCAGGACTCGCGGGCGGTATCAGCCTCGATAGTCGGCGCACACAGACCTGCCCTGAGACCTCCGATACGCCCGATCGGGGACCGTTCGATACGCTGCCTCCCGCGAGCGCATCGGAGGCGAGAGCACACCCAGCCAGCGGGCCCGGGGTGCCGTGCGCAGCGGCCAGGCGCGCGCGCACACACACGCGCACGCGTGGCATTCAGCAGTTTCGCACAACGCCACCGAAACGACGGCGTATGAGAAGACTATCGCGCTCACTTGTTTCGTACAGAGTACTTTACACGCTGCGACGCCCAGTGCGGTAAACTTGTCCCGAGAACGCTCTACTTCCTTCATAGCTCACTCAGAATTCACAAATGCTCGTTTCGAGTACAGTTTTCGCTAACCACAAGGGCGGATGCGGCAAGTCGGTCCTGTTATTCCAGTCCGCTGCGGAGTACGCGCTGGCGCACCCTGATCAGCACGTACTGGTCGTGGACATGACCGTGGTTGGCGACCTGACGCGTCTTTTCCTCGGCGGAGACTCGTTTGAGCGCTCTTCATCGGTAAGTTTGAGCGACTTTGTGGCTGTCCACGGAGGCACAACCAAACTCCTCTTTGATTGCCTCGCGTTCGAGCTGGGGTTCCAGTCCGGGGCGCTGCGCGAGACTGCGACCACAGCGAGTGGGAGCAGCGGCAGTGGCCCGCTCTCCTTCGTGAGTCGTTTGCGGCAGACGTTTGGCGGTGGCACGGGCAGTGAGGACAAGAGCGCTGGTGGCAGCGGAGGTGCCTACCGTTTCCCTGTGGAAAAATACCTGCTTCGTGTCGCAGACGTCAATACACACATTCCTGCAAATATCTACCTATCCATGTCGAGCGGTGGTGGATCCCAGCATCCGTTCCGGCTCACTGAGCGCCTCACTGTGGTCCAGGGCCTTCGCCGCGCTTTCCAGCAAGCGCCCGCCTCGTATAAGGTTCTCTTCGATACCGACGGTGACCTGCACTTCTCCGACTATACCCGGATCGCTATTGGTGTCGCAGACCATTTGGTGGTGCCACTCTTCCCCTCGTTTACGGACTTCCACCGCGTCGAGACGTTTATGGAGGAGCTCTTCCAAATGCGTCAGAACGGAGAGACTGACGCCAAGGTACAGCTCATGGTCTGGAACAATGTCGATGTGCACTACAATCGGCCATGGTTGCCGGTATCCCGAAACGTGACGCCCACCAAGGCAGCTCAAACGGTGATTGAGAAACTCAACTCGCTACTGGCTGGGGTCGCAGCTCAGTATAGTACGCTTTTCGTGCAGCCCATTCCGGATAATGCAAGCCCCGTGGAAGCCAGTGAGCACTTTTCGGAAACGAGCTCCATGATCATGCGAACCTTCGGGGTAACCGGTATGGCTAGCGCGGATCTGGGCATTCCTTTTGCCTGCATGCAACCAGGCACTCTGACTGGAGGCGCCGTCGAGTACCACGTCAGCGCCGAAATGCTGGAGCTGCTACGCGCGAATGTGCGCGAGCTCGCCGATGTGCTCTGAACGGCTGCGGTGATTCTGTGACCTCGAAAGGTCGTATGCCAGACGTATCGTTTTTTCTGACAGTATCAGGTACAATGCAGTGTTCACGCTGGTGCGGAGACAGGCGACCGTCCGTTGCCGATTTTTCGCAGAATGGCGTTCAGGGCGGAGGCGGTATATCGGCACGAACACAGACACCACGAGCGCTGCAGGCCACGCTTCTGAGTGCGCCAGTGGTGCCGGTGCCGGTGCCGGTGCCGGTGCCGGCACTCGTCGCGGAGCAGGGCATGTTTTCCGACGCTGGCACTGTTCCCGAATATCTGGTTCGTTTTGGAATTCTGTAATGTGAAAAAGGTTTCGAGAGCGTGCACCCCGATGAACGGATCACCCTGATGCCAAGTGATGGATTTCCTGTCGTGCCCGAAAAGCGACAAACAGGTAGAGTTGGTTAGCGACACGAGGACACAGGGTGCGTCCCGCGTCGGCATGCGCGATGCCTGCAGACAGCGAGCACAGCCCCCAGAGACTGGACTTTAGGATGGACGTGACGCGCGGGTACCACTGGTACTGCTCGCAGCACCCGTCGCCTCTGTGTCCGGTAGTCTGTATCCTTGAAGATGGGCGCACGCACGCACGCACGCACGCATACATACATACATACAGTGCACGGGCGCGACACTACCGGACGGTGCACGGGTAACGCACGGCCTATGCGCGGCCGCCTCGTTCACCCGACAGCGACGGCCGCATATAGGCCTGACCACTTCCAGTATATGTTCTTATGGGTGTTTGTGCAAGCGTAATAGTCGCAGGGTGCCCGGTTACGCGTAAGCGTTCGCTTTGCGTGTTGAGCGTGCAAGCACCGCAGCGTTGCCCTACCGCTGCCGGGTGCCTGCGTAGCGAGCTTTGAACCGCATCCTTTCCGCATCGCACGGACCTCTAGACCGTTTCCCCGTGGATACCATGTTAGCTTCTTTCATCCAAACGTATAAACACATCTTTTGTTACGAAAAAGCCCCAGGTTCAGGCTGGAATAGAGCGCACAAGCATCACATCCGCTGTGCTGCCTGCGATACCGTTCGGCACGGGCGCGCCCGCGTCGCCATCGGCAGGCGCGCGCGCAGACGAGTGTGCGCGCTGGTGATAGGTCACTGGGGAGGCCTCGCAGGCGCCTCGACAAACGCACTCGAAAAGTTCCGCAAGTATTTTCCTGTACTACCCTCTAAATCTGTATAAATCTTATTGGTGACAGGATATTCGACTTTGAAAAGTGCTTTGCGGCATCCGACCTAGCTACTTGTCGGGTGATGCTACGCGATCGGCTCTACGCTGTCGCCGTTGGTTGTGCAGCTGCGGCAGGGTTTTCTTGGCACTTGTCCCGTCTGGTCGGAGAGCAGCCTGCGCAAGCGGTCGCGTGCAGACGCGAGCAGCTCGGGACAAGTGGTGTACGACCGCAGCTCCACTACGACTGGCAAAGCGCGGGCCGTAGAGTCATCCCGGACCTGGTGCCTTTTGCAGCTGCCGGGACAGTGCAGCAGAAGCAGTCGCAGCAGCAGCAGCAGCTTGAAAATCTGGAGCAGTTTCTTCGTCGACGCTGGGCTTTCACGTGGAACGAAAGCATCAACGCGCTACTGGATGCCTTGCAACAGTTAGATGCGGAACGACTCCAGCGATATCCACGTGAGTTGTGGCAGCGATGGCGGCGACAGCAATCTGTATGAGCCCCGGGTACCGCGAGTTGCGGATGGATATGCGACTCGCACGAGAAGCCGAAAGATTGATGCGTTTCTGGTGCACTCCGAGGAGGTTGAATGGAGGTTCGCGACGCGTTTGACACGGGTCTCGTGGCGCCGCGGATCGTTCTGCAACAACCGGCCGCATGCTCGCTTCGACGCCGTCTGGTACGGTTTCGCAGGCTTTGGTATCGCATTTCTCGGAAGCAGCGCAAGCGGCATCGGATGCGTGGAAAGAAAGTGAGACACGGGTTGGTTACAGAGCCGTCCCCGGATTCCGGCATGCGTTACTCGCGCTTCGTACGCACTGCAAAGCGTACGCGTTCACGTTATCCAGTCGCGCAGCATGCGCATCGCGTCGGTTGCGTCGACTGAGGCGAACCCCGTGTCGAGCGCATTCCCAGGTGAGTCGGGGTCCCTGGTACGGTTGCAGTCACGCGACGCCTGCGCCCTCGACGATGCGTGCCCGGCGGTGCATGCTCAGCTTATCAAGCAGCCGCTATGAATACCGCCGCAGCCGCTGCCACGGAAATGCACCATGTGCGTCATCTGGGTTGCACCCGGCACGAGGCTGACATTCGAATACTTTTTAAGGAAAGCCCCCGGTGCCGAGGTACACGCGTGCTGCCGCCTGGCATGGACAAACCGTACCCGTTGCCAAATATGCAGAATGCACCTTGCCATCCTTACCAAGATACATTGAGATCCTGCACGCGCTCAGGTCGAGGACGCATGCGTGTCATTCACTGCAAACAAGATACTTGCATCTTTCCAGATGCTTCCGAATGCGTATATGCTGCATACGCTCAGGAGAATGGCAATACCGGGTCCTATACAAACGCTGGGTCTTTACACGAGCTCCATCGCAGAGACGCCCCGCATGAAATACAGACTAGATCAACCTTGTCACTCGTTGGACGCCGAGCCTACCTACCGCACTACCCCTACAGAGAGCATACGGCTTTGCCAGACTCCAACGGGCACCTGTGCGGCGACGACACCAGCATGTCCATGCGGCTGCACGCATTCCATATGCATGCGTGCGCCTCGTGACTGCAGCGTGAAAGGCCGCGCTTGGAGAACGCATATAAAAAGCGCTTTGGAACTGTTTGTGACGCTCTTTACGAACTGCGTATGCGTCACTGATGATCGCTGTAGGCGCCGCGAGATTTGTCGACTCGGGTACAGCGTCTGGCTTCGCAAACGAGCGCCTTGAACCTGACGCCATCGACGTATAGGCAGCTCGTGGCGAAGATTTCTGGCGCGAGGGTGCATACCATGCACGATCCAGGCCGTTTTTCTGTTGCTTACTCGGTGCCATGTTGCTTGCCTGTGTCTCGTTTTGGATCAGGTTCACAGGCGCGATCATGCGCTGGTCACTGTGGACGCGCGTGGTCGTCCACCGTGCCTTGTTGAGCGTGCTTCGCAACGGTGCGTGTCCATGAGGCAGCCCTGCCGCTGCCCGGGTGTTGAATAAATACCTCCAGAGCATTACTCCATGGGTCCAGGTCGGGGCAAGCGGGCGGCAAGCAGCAGGCGCCGCAGCAACGTGCGCTCTGTCGACCGGGCCGTAGACTGCCCTGCTGCGCATGCGCCCGTCTCATCTGGGCTAGCGTGGGAGCGCTCTGTTGACAAGGCATCGTCGCTGCTGTGGCCCCTGATCGGCCAGAAGCGTGTGCGAAACCTGGAACTAGCCGCACACATCGTGCTGGGCGCCACCTGTTGTTCTTGTTCTCGTTCTTGCTGCTGCTGCTGCTGCTGCTGCGCTGCTGTGCCGGGTGCGGCAGCCTCGAGGTCCGCCAAGCCCGACCGAGTCACATCTGTCATTTGAATGCAGTATGCGGAACGACTCCGACGAATGGACAAGGCGTCGTCGTAGCCTTCGTCAATTTCATCGTCGGCTTCGTCTTCAGGATCACTATAGTGGCTGCTTGCGCCGATTTCGGCTCGCCTTGGGGCATCAGGACCCGAAATAACCAGATCACCGGCACCCTGCACCACTGGATCTCCATACGAGGATCCACTCGGCGGGATTGCAGAGGCTGCCAACGAATCGTAACTCGTCGAGGCCGATGACGGTAGCGGAGCTGTTCGACCTGCGATAGCCGACGACGACCCGTTTCCCGTGTCATCGGTTCCGTCGAGCGACATCCGCTGATTGTCCAACAACGATACGCCGGGCTGCGAATGCAGCGACGCGGTCGAATCCCTGCGATCTTGCGCTGCTGCGGGCAGCAACGAAGAGCCGTCGGTGCCGTCGGCCGATGCCGCCCGCGCAGCACTGCCCGGGGCATCCGTCGACTTTTTAGGCCTTCGCGGTACGGTTTCGCTGGTGTCTTTGCGACGACCGCGCAGCGCTAGCTTTTTCAGGTCAACCTCCCGAATGGAGATGTAGCCCGCGCCGCGCAGCCGCGATAACGGCATTCGCATACCCAGCACCGCGCGACTACTCAGCGTGTCGGGAGCGCCGTGCGCACCGTAGCTGCTCGAGAGCAGCATCGAGGTCGTCGCCGAGCGCGCTACGTCGATTGAGCGACGCGGAAGGGTTATGTCACTGGTTGCGATTGGCGCTGGGGCACCGCCGCCTGCTCTGGTGGCGACCGCCTCCGCAGGTCGAGCTGCAGACGCTTCGCAGCTCCGGGAGGTACCATACCCGGCCACAGTACCGCTGCTGGCGGACAGGAAGCGCTCGGCATGTGCACGTGTGACGGGCTGTTTGCTCTGCATATCATAGTAAACATCGGATTCGTCCACAATCTCCTGCTTCAGCAAATCTTCAATGATATCTTCCAAGGTGACGATGCCTAAAAAGTGGCGCTCCTTGGGTCGCTTACTCTGTGGGCGCTCATAAACAATAGCCATATGACTGTGCCCGCGCTGAAACTCTGCCAGCAGCACCTCCAGGCTGGTGCTTCTCGAGACCTCCAACGGTGCCGTAGCGATCACACAGCGATCCGCGTAGCGCAACATGATATCGCGCACGGTAAGGCGCTCGCTCGGCGAGTACGCAATAAGACCTTTCACCAGCAGGTAAGCAACGATGTTATCGCGGGCACCGTCGTAGAGCGGCACCCGAGAATGCCCCTTGTGGACCAATTCGAGGGCAAGCCTACTGTCCAGCACCTGATCCAGGGAGAGCATGTACACATCATCAGCAGCAGTCATGACGTCCCCTGCGGTACGTTCGCGCAGCATCAGGGTCGCCTGCAACATTGCCGACTCCTCGCGGCCGAGGTCGCCGACGTGGTGTTCATCCATGAACTGGAGAAGCGAGCTCAACTCGTTCCGGTTCATTGCTCGCACGCCTAGCACACTCTTGCCCACGGTCTTGTCGAGAATCCAGGCCAGCGGGAAGGTTATCGGGTAAAAGACAACCAGCACGATACGCATGACTCGGGCACAAGCGGCTGCTAGGCGCAAACCATACGCTGGTTGCAGCGCGTACACAACAGGGAGCATGTTGCCGAAGACAAACACCAGCGCGGTCGACAGGACCAGCGACATGCCCGTACCGCCCGATAGCAGCGCATCTGCGAGCAGGGCGGTAAGCTCCTGGGCACCCGTACTGATCAGGACGAGCGTCACGAGCAACAAGTTTCCGCGCCTCCGCAGTGGAAGCAGCGTCAGTGCTTGCTGTTGGTATGCACTCCGCGTGTCCTTGCTTAGCGCTTCCAAATAAACCACATCGATAGAGAACAGGGCCTGTGCCAGCGCCGCTGTCACTGCACACAACGCCACCGTTATGAGTAACGCTCCAACGAGTACTGGAAAGCGTACGCGCTCCAGGGAAGGAACTCCGGCTGCTGGTGCTCGGCCAGACATGACCTCGATCACCAGCAGCCAATCAGGGCTGGAGTTCCCCGACGTACCCCAGTAGCTCGATAGTGTACGCGGTACGGAACCTGTTCGGTAACCGCTCAAGACGCCCGCCTGCACCCAGAGGTCCAGGTCGCTGGACGCGTTTACCAGCCAGCACAGCGCCGCGTTCCGGAGCGTTCGCTCTACGGCCTCCCAGTGTGACTCGAGTTCGGTTTGACGTCCACACGCCCGCCCGCCCGCACGCACACACACACACACAAACAAACAGCCAAGGAAATACGGTACCGGTCGTGGTAGTCGAACAAGGCTGCTGTCGGGGTCGTGCGGGCAGCGCCCCAGCGCACATAGTGCTACCGTTGCGACGCGCCCGCCTCTACATCCACGGTCGGTGAACATCAAGTAGTGGACTGCTCGCTATTTGCCTGATTTTCGACTTCTATTCCCGGAGTTTCTTCTGGGGTGTACAGGCTCGACATTGAAATCCTAGTAAGAAATGCTTACGGATCCATGTATCATAGTATGCGTCTCAGTCACGTCTTTGGAGTGATTTGTTCGACGCTTTGCCGCTGGAACTCGGTACGTTCACAGAATCAGGATGCCTCACGTCGCCGTCGAACAGGCTTTCGTCGAATAACCGGTATCACGATCAGATTCGCACGTACGGGTTACACGCTTCTCCTTTGTGCATGTGCGGCATGCTAGAATCATGCACGTTTCAAGCTTTATGCTTGATGGCGCAAGGGCGCAGGAAATCCCACCGCTAGCGTGACGGCTATGAAAGTCATCGTCGTCTGCTGGCGACATGTTCACCAGCTCAAGCCGAATAATCGCTGAACTTGTCTCATCGGATAATCAATTTCGTTCGAAAGACATATCGTTCTCTCTTTGTGGCTTTCTAGGAGACGCCATGCAACTGCGGCACGATACTTGTCGCTGGGTATGCGGCCAGAGGCTCTGGTCTCCTATTGTTTTGCATGGACATGGGTCCTGTAATTGGACTTTATTCATCGCAGCAATCGTTTCTAGTACAGGCTGCGTCACCGCTTTGTATGAAAGGGGCGTAGACGGATCGAAACCTTTCGAGTTGGTGTCCAGTCCGGAGTTTCCATCCAGTCCTTTTTCATCACGGATAACATTGCATGCAAAAAATCATTGATCAAATAGAGCAGCGTTCGCTTGTGCGTGCAGTGGGCAACGTATTCGCCGAGGATTGATACCGCCCAGGAGAAACCCGTGCTCATAGGCCACGGAACCTGATGTCGAAATGGAGAAGGGCATCGAGTGCATCCTTCCGCACCCAGCAAGGCTATGCATCGAGCATGCACATGTCGCCGAGCGGCGCTCAGAGAAGGACGCGGACGAGGTGGTAGTGGTGCTGGTGGTGGTGGTGATGATGATGCTGGTAGTACTGCGAAGGACACTTGGAAAGCCCTAACCACAGTCAAAGGTCATCGCTGCGAGCAGCACACCGGGGCTGTATCCCAAGAACATGAGAATTACAAGCGAAGTATACACCGTAACTACCCTCTGTACATGAAATGCGTAGAAAACTGCTGGGAGCAACGTAACAGGGACTCGAACTGTACCATGAACATCCCTCGACTGCTGACAATGTAGCTGAAGGGAAGGATAGACCGGCTTACGTAAAGCCGCCGATGCGGGAGAGGAAACGGGAACAGTCGCAGAAAAAGCGCGCCAAAGCTTGTGTCGAACAAAATGGGAAGACATTCATGATTTAGGCTATACGCCGGCCTTAGCTTGGCAGACCTGCTCCATGCTATGCTGACACGGGTATGGGCGGCAGACAGACACGCGGATGCGCAAAGCTATGCACCACACACATTCATGGGGTAAACATGCGCATGCTGAATCCGTGATATGTATGGTTGCAGGCTGATTTTGCTGATGCTGCAGCGACGACACATTTGTGTATAAAACTGCAGAGTTTATCCCATAACATACCCTAGGATACCACAGCGCAGTGCGATGACGCCTCCTGGATCGCGACCCTATCCGGATACTCTGATAGACTACGCCACACGCTCCGTTTCAGAACGGCGAGTGCCACCACTGCCTACACCCGACTTTGCCCTGGGCGACGACGACGACGACGACGACGACTACCCGGTGTCGTTTCATCACCTGCGCTCAGCGAGTTGCCCTGCCGCTCCTTGAATGCACCACCAACGACCGAGCCTGGCGGAGCAGCGAAGCCAAAGCGCTAAGCTCTAGCTCCTGGAGAGGTGCGCGGCGCGCCTGGAGAAAGCGCCTGCAGTGGGGCCAAGGACTCACACTGGTCTCCAGAATAGCTTCGGTGCGGCACGCTCGTTACATTGGTGGCACGTTTCCGCGAACTGTGACGGATTTCGAAGCTTTTGAATCGAACGTTGGTCTATGGGTACCCAGACTCTAGTGCCGGACGAGAAAAGCACGAATGCTACCATAACGTGCGTTCTGCGAGCCACGAACCGCTTTCGAGACTGCTTTGTAGCAGTGCCGTCGGCGCTGGCAGCGTTCCTTGAAAAGTCTCTGCCTCCTACCGGCAGTTCGACAACCAGCGCGGTGGCAGAGGCGCAACTCGCACGCACTCTCCAAGAACATGTCGTGCCGTTGCTTCTCAACAACCAGCTGTTGGTCGGCTGGCATCGTGGTCGTCTCTCTCGTACCATAGCTACACGGCTGCGTCCAGAGGTAGAGATCGCGTCGGAGCTTGCAGCATGCAACGGTCTGCTGGTGCGCGATGCCGCACCTGCCGTGTCGTCGACTGCGCAAACGACTACAGCAGCAGCAGCAGCAGCAGCAGCGCCCGTGCACCGTAGAGCCTCTGTGGCGGCCAGACCGGACCTGCCAACAGCGTCACCGCCGCCCGGCGGCAGCCGAACAAAGCCGGGGAACAGAGCATCCGCAGATGCCAGTCTGGAAACGGTGACTGTTCAAGTTTCCGTCGTACCCCGAAACGAACTGGAGATAGCGGAGCGTGTTATTCTCGAAGCGCTGGACGAAGAGAATTGGCAACGGCTGCACCAGCACCGAGAATGGATTGAGCGAGAGCTCCTGCGCCAACTCCGACTTGTACAATGGGATCAATGCATCCCTATCTATCTAGTGGATCAGCCACAGCCTGTGCTTGTTACGGTGCGCCAAGTTCGCATCACCGAGACGGTCGCACTGAAGCAGCATTTGCTGGGCGCTGCCGGCACTCACAACTCGCTGGTGCAGGGATCCGTTCGTGGCTATTGGCTGAGTTTGGGCACTGAATTGGTTTTCGTTCCACCGGGCTGGGCTGCAGGCTCCGCGACTGACGACGACGGGAATGCGTCGCCGAACGCTGTCTCACACAACATGAAACCAGAGCTTCGGGTCCGCGTAGTACCAGCAGTTGGTGAAGTCGACGGTCCAGAGTGCCTGGGTGCAACGGGAACCGTCCACCCGGAGACGCTTATAGCCCTGGGCATGCCACGCAAGCAGTTGCTGGATACCAGTAGTAACAGCAGCAGCAGCAAGACACCTGCAGCGTCGCTGGTGCTCGTGTGGGAGCCAGCGGATGCCGCTACAGATGCTCCGGGGTCAGTGGTGTTGTCTGTAACCGTCGATTCGAGCGTACCGCCCTTTCACGTTCGAACTGCATACGCACCGCCGTTCTGCTGGGCGCGGGCGCACGACCTCTGCGTTGGAACTGGCCGGGACTCCTCGGCTGCGTCCTCGATTCGACGCTACGACTGGGGCCAACTGCCTGTTGTGTACGGCAACCAGAGCGGCAAGCAACTGGTGGAATACCTTGTGGAAGCGTTGGAGCCAGTTTTTGCCGCATATCAAAGCACGCCGCCGGTTCGGTTTTCGCGCTTACAGGGACGCGTTGTGCTCCTCGGCGGTGCCGCTGGCTCCGGTAAGACGCATGTCGCCTGGGCAATCGCCATGCATTGTAGCTTGCGCTGTCGTCTGCAACCACGGCCCGTGTACATCCCATGTCGCTCTATCTTCCAGTCTGGGGCGAGCTACCACAGCGAAGGGATCCGCCAGCTACTCGATGACCTCATCGGAGGCATGGCTGGTCGACCCGCCGTTCTTGTACTGGACGATTTGGATGCGCTTTTGGCTGACGAGACCGGTATCGCCAGCGCTGGAATAACGAACGCTTCCAGTGGACGGGCGCTGGGCTTGCCGAACCTCATGGAGCAGATTGCTGCCGTCCTGGAACGTTGCACACAGCTCGCCAACGTAGCCATCATCGTTACCGTGACGATGGAACGCGTAGGCACCGCTGCGGGACCGCTGCTCCCCGGCGGCATAAGCGGTGACGTGCTGGACACGCGACATGAACTTCCCTTGCCCAGCACTGAAGACGAGAAAAGTGCTTTCGCAGGTCGAGTACACGAGAGTGAAATTGCCGATCTGCACACCCCGGCAGACTTGCTTAAAGTCGCGCTGCTTCGGAGCATCTTCAAAGATGAAGCAGAGGCGGTATCTGCAACCGGTGCCCTGCAGCCGCTGCTGGGCAACGCGCTGGTGACCCCGACGGATGTTGCCGGAACTGACCAACCGGTACTCGCGGATCTGGGCGGGCTCGAGAAAGCGAAAACCGTACTCGTGGACACTTTCGTGCTACCACTCCGCTTTCCAGTCATCTATCGCCAGGCACCGATTCGCTTACCAGCCGGTGTACTGCTCTACGGGATGCCGGGCACGGGAAAGACGGCATTAGTGCAAGCCGCCGTTGCCGAAGCGGGCCTTCGGCTTGTGCACATCAAGGGTCCTGAGCTCCTGAACAAGTACGTGGGTGCCAGCGAAGCCTCCGTGCGAGCGCTCTTCTCCAAGGCACGACAGCAACGGCCTTGTGTGATCTTTTTCGATGAATTCGAAAGCCTTGCCCCGAAGCGAGGCGGGACCGGTGAGCGCAGTACCGGCGTCACTGACCGCATCGTGAACGCTTTATTAACGGAAATGGATGGCGTTGAATCTCTGGACACTGGCGTGTTTGTGGTCGCAGCGACATGTCGCCCGGATCTGGTGGATCCTGCGCTGTTGCGGCCCGGACGTATTGATCAGTGGATTCGACTGGACCCGCCAGCGCACATGTCAGAGCGTCAAGCGATCCTCCAGCGGTGTACCCGGGACTGGTTCATCATCGATAGGCGCACTGGACAGCCACTTGATGACGCTCAGCGGGAAAAGCTGCTTGCGATGCTCGCGGAGCAAACATCTGGATCAACGGGAGCCGATCTGGCTGCGCTGTGCTCCTCGACGCTGATCTGCGCTGAGAAGCGCATGGCGGCAGAGGCAGCATCGGGAACTGTGCTCGCTGGAGCAACGACTGCGAGCACACTGCACGTGACTGAACAACTTGTGGTGCTACCTGAGGACTTTACTGCAGCACTCAATACGCATCGCGTTTCGCTGCCTGCGTCGGAGCGTCAACTGTACCTCTGGGCTATGGCGCAGTTTGAGGGCAAGCGCGCCACCGACCAAGCCATGGACCATGGATCGAGACGCGTGATGTTGCAATAGGGAGGATGCACAGAAGGAAGGGTTGCTTGCTTGCTTGCTTGCTTGCTTGCTTGCTTGCTTGCTTGCTTGCTTGCTTGCTTGCTTGCTTGCTTGCTGATGCTGCAGGCACTCGAAAGCGAGGATGCGAGACCAGCGCGCGTCCACTCTGGCTGTTCCGTTAGACCGCACTGGTACCGCGTACAGCGATGCACAGCCGGGTCACTGCTGCGTCGTCTCGTGTGCCCATACCATTCAGTTCGTCGCTGTGGTTATGAGGTTGACGTCCCGTTTCTGGGCTCTGAGCGCCGCGCTGTCAAGTAGGATGCGACATCTGGAGCGCGCTCCGGGGTTATCTTTTACTGGGCCTCGCATGATTTTGGCGACCAATTTCCATCATCATGCAGAATCGATATCTGGTGGCTGGGGGAAACGATAACGCGAGCACTGCATCTCGCTTCGGATCTCATAAACGACATCGAAGCGGACGATACTGCACTCGTGTGCGCGCGTGTGTGTATCATAATGGCAGTAACCCACTGTATAACGATATCCGCAGCGCGCAGCACGACCGTCTAACGACCAGCGCGGCGCTTTGGAACGCACTCTACGAGAACGACGTCAAGTGACAGGTCCCGCCGGCCTGGTACAGGATACTTTGTGCAGCTGGTACACGCTCCAAGGCCAGATCAGTCTGCTTGGAACCAAGCCTCACCGATGGTCTGCATGCGCTGAACCAGTGAGCCTGTACCGACCTGGAGGCATCGAGAAGGTGCTGTATGCGATCGGTATGACCGAGTTAGACCAGGTGCGGGGAACCAGGTACTGCGGTCCGTGGCTTGCTCCAACGAAAGCACCGAAACCGGGACGATCCTGGGCTCATTCCACGCATCATTGACGAGCAAGGCGAGCTCCTCCTGGAGCCCGCTCCCGAGCGCCTCCCAAACAAATACATGGACACAGCTGGTACCCGAAACGTTCAGACGCCCAGCAGCATCCGGATATCTGCGCGCGGATATTGCCGGGAACCTCCTGCTTCAACGATACGCACTGCTTCAAGTTTGTAACGATTCCAAATGAATGCTCCTTGTTGACTCCATATGGGACAAACAGATACATGGACACAGCTGGTACCCGAAACGTTCAGAGGCCCAGCAGCATCCGGATATCTGCGCGCGGGTATTGCCGGGAACCTCCTGCTTCAACGATACGCACTGCTTCAAGTTTGTAACGATTCCAAATGAATGCTCCTTGTTGACTCCATATGTGAATGTGTGTTTGCGTGCGCATGGCATGCATGCATCCGATTTTCCCCATCCTTACATATTTGTATCAATATGTTTCGGAGCATGTGCATGGACCGGCCTGCACCCTTCGCGTCCTCTACTCGCGTATACACGTAACCTTCTCACCGGTTATCCGTGAAGCCGTTTGTTCACGTCGACAGGAATCCTTCAGTCTGCGTATAAACGTATCGATATTTCAGTAGATCTGTGTATCCATGCACGTGTGCAATCGGGCGGGAAAAGCTTCAGGGGCACCACGATACCGAGCTCTTGTGTTACGATGGTACAAAAAGAGTCCTGGTCTGATGCTTGCGCCGCACGTTTGAAGACGTACGGTATTCAAGCGATTCCTACAAAATACAGGCGAACGAACGAACGAACGACCTAATTTTACTGGGAACAGCTCCGGGTTCCATATCAAGGCATGCGTTATGTGCGCACTAGACAAGCGTATCGGGCGGTCTCACCAGACTCCGGGGAGGAGCACGTAGGGAACAGCTTCGCAGTAGGCGCGCCACGCGGCGCCATACTTTTGTCGACAGCGAGCTTCATCACGCTGACTTCGGTGAATCAAAAGCAGCAGTAAATAGAAAAAATATATAAACGCAACAAAACGGTACGCTCCGCCAAGCGTCGGCATGCTGAACGCCAGTGCAAGCAGCAAATCTCCGAGGTAGTTCGAGTGACGGGCTACACTCCACCAACCAGAGGCTAAAAGTCGACCGCCACCAAAGGTGCGATTCACGGCTTTGGTTGCGGTTCCATGCGTCACACCCGTCTGGGACGTCTCGCGCTCGAGGCGGTGCCAACGAGGTATGCCGCGCGACCAGCTGACGAACCAGCTGCTAACTGGTCGCTGAGAGTCCCTCTTGAAAGCATCTTTCTGCGAGTTTGCAGAGCGGAAAATCCATCCACCAAGCACTACGGTAATCAGCGTGCCCAGCAAAAGCCCTACCGACATACGCCGTTGATCGTGCACCAGACACCACGCTGGAGTACTGAAAACGAACGGGATGAACACCAGGTCGCCCCAGATCAACATCAGACCAAAATGTTCCGCAACAATATCCCAAGTCGTGGTCATCTTGCTCTCGTGCCAAAAGTAGTCCAGGATGTAACCATTCATGATCAGCTGCGTCAGCAGCATGCGCGTTGTTACACGGCCTAGAGCGTGCCACTGCTTGGCAGCAATGGAGAGGTTGAGCAACATCCAACCGATCATCGATGGCCGTAGCCAGAAAAACTTGAGCTCAAACCGACCCAAGTGCGGGTTCAGTTCGGCACCGAGAATAAAGTCTCGCAGCCAAGACCGCTGACTGGGTCCGGTGCTCGCGGAGGCCCGCGATCGCCAACGCTGGCGAAGCAGCAACAACGTGGCAAGACTCCATGCCAGCAGGTTTGCTGCCGCCAGAAACGCACCCACGTTATCCGCAAGATAGGACCAGGTCCAAGCGCCCAGCCCAGAGCCCAGAGCAGCCCATATCGCCACCGTAGACCCCAGCACAGCGAGACCGTTGCACTTGTAGTGAATGCGCTTAGAGCCATCCGCGGGAATCGTTCCCGGGTAGACCCAACCGGGAAGCGCTTCGCTCAACAGGGCAAGAACACCAATGTAAACGAGCAGCTGGAGCGTTGCCAGGGAAACGTTTCGAAAAGTAAGCGAGCAGCCCAGCTCCCGGGCCGCTACAACAAACCAGCGCCAGTCGCAGGCGAGGGCCAAACCCACGACAGCAACCAAGAGGGCGTAGGTCAGTGCCATCAACGCTCTGATGTTCGTGACTTGAGCTCAGGGGGCAGACGCTGCACCCGACTTGCTGGTACTCGCGTCACCCTGCCCAGTGAAGTACGCACCGCACAAGAGGGGCGCTGCGGACGACTCCAACGTCCACAGGATACCGCACAGGGGTAACGCTCGGTAAGAGCGAAACGTCCAAGTACAAGAGTGCCTCTACAACTGGAACACGACAAGCAACCTCAACGTTCACGTACGACTGCCGCACGGAACGTTCCAAGGACGTCTCGGTGAAGCCAATGACTTGGAGTCGAGGTCGTGCGGCGGACGCCAGCGTCGACAGAACGCTGCCGAGCGCACCAGCAACGCCCGAGGAGACCGACTCAGAAGCGACGCAACTTTAGAAGCAAGCTGTAGACGTCCGGAACTAGTCTGGCTCAGTGCTTAACGAACGGAAGTCTCGTGCGCTTCCAGAAACATCTGGTTAGACGGACGAACTCTAGACTCTAAAAAGACCGGGAGAAAGCTTGAGAAGAACCCCAGTCTGAAGGACACCTTCTCGCTTTGAGACGACGCTGGTGGTGGTGCAGTACCTGAGCCAAGGGCTCTTCGAGCAGGTAACGCGGACACCAGAGACCAGAGGCTGTGCGCTTGAACGTTTAGGTAAGGGCGCTGCCTCTGATCCCGAGTCTGAGTCCGGGATCACCGAGCAGCAAGCCTGTACTGGACTTGGCGCCCGGGACGTGCCACTGCACAAGCACCGTCCAGCGCTTCAAACAACAGCACGGTGCCCAGGCTACAGAATTGCATTGTGTACTTGGTTTCGAAACGGCCGGGTAGCAACGCACCCGGCGCTTGGCTGATGACTGGTTGCGGGGAACAGTACTACTACCACTACTACTGCTGCTGCTACTGCTGCTACTGCTGCTGCTAGAATCGCAAACTTTTCTCTGTAGTCCAGTTGTTTAACAACCAAGCGCCACTAGACTAGCGCTCGTGCAAAACGCCGCGCTGTACTCCGAACTGCTTCAGTGCAGTCCCGGTACCGCAGCCGGTGCACCTACGCCATATCTTGAACGACGACTCGGTGCATGCCCGGGGGAAACACGACGCGGCCACGGGACTCGACTCTGGTGACGCGACACAACAGACAGGGCACCGCTTCGCGAGCACAACGCACCGGCATACCGCAATGTCGTCACTTGAGCCGGGAAAATACCCGAGCGGACCCCGTCTTGTGCGACCTCGGATCGAACTCTTCCGGGAGGGATGCCCCTGCGGCAGCATTGCCGCCGGCCAAGTCCAGCTCTATCCGCAAGGCCTGCCTGCCGAGGCGCTCAAAACGCTGGAGACCCAAACACGAGACGTTGCCAACGTCGACCAGCTCGACTGGGAGGCGCTGCACGCTGACTGGTTCGCAGCACAACGCTCGCATGGTCTACGTCAGAAAGCGACCAATCATCGCCTCCCAATACCAAAGCACCCTCTGAACTTGCAGTTCAGCGCCGATGAAGTGCTCGTCGGACCCGCTCTGGAACCAGTCGCATCGACACCTGAAACCAAGAGCACACGCGAATCCACATCTTCATCTACCGTGGAACAGGACAAACTCGACCTCTCCCGTCAACAAGTGATTCTCCGAGGCCATGCGGTACTCCAGGTCGGTGATGCCGCCATCCGGGCCCCCAGCATGCTCCTGGATATGCCACGCGGCATCGTGCAGGCCGCAGGACCCGTCATCTGTCGATGGGGGGCGTATCAGAATCCGCCACTGGCGGCTCCGTCAACCTCTTCTGTGGCGGATGCTCCTTCAACGTCACAGGCAGTGGACTGGTCGCCTCACGGCGGTGTTCTGGTGGGCGGGCGCTGCACCTACGACCTGGAGCAGCGCCGACTGACCTGTGATCGGGTCGCGGGTGCACTGCGGATCCACAGGGCGGTACCTGACCAGGAAGAGCATTTACTGCCAGCTCTGGAGACGTTTGATGAGGTCACCGCGCTTGGCCTACCCTGGGGCCGAAGCTTCTTCCGTCGTCTGAAGGACAGTGAACCGCAGGGTGCTCGCGGCTGGCAAACGCGCTCTCGAGCTTCGAACAGCGCCTACCGACAAACGGCACAGACGAATATCGTTCAGCCGGAGGCCGCTGCTGCTGCTGCTGCTGCTGGAAGCCGCCCTCATGAACAGGATATGCAAACTCTCGCAACAATGAGTACCTACGACCCCGAGGCCGCTTACTTGCGGCTTCGTGCGGAACGAGTGCAACTTCGTTTGGGACCCGCACGCCTTCGCGAATGGGTCGCCGACCAACCCCGCCTCGCGGAGGCTATTCACTTCAGCGAACGTGCCCTCTACGATGCGCGACTCGAGTGGGATCCCAGTAGTGGACCGAAACACCCCGGTGCACAGCTCGAGGCGAGTCGGTTGTGCTGGCACGACCGGCCACACCAGGAGCCGGAAATGCGTATCCAGCGTGCGCTGCTGAAGGTCAACAAACGTTTGGCGCTGCCCGTGTTGCAGCGTCAACTGAGCCTCGGCCAAGGAGGTCTCTCTCCTGCCGCTCTCGACCAGTTGTTGGATCTGGGTCGCAGTATGACGCGATTTGCGTACGATGTGGAGCAGCACGGCGGTTTCTACCTCTCTTGGCCGCTCTGGACGGATTCACTCCAGGCACCAGCTGGTACTCGTGTACACGGGCAAGTCGATCTTCTGACGCGCTTGGCGGCTTCGATACCTTTTCTGCGTCGTTGGGTTCTGCACGCATCGCTCGCGTTGCGTAACCAGAGAACCAGTTTTGGTCGCATTCGTGCACATGTGCAGTTCTGGCTCGAGCAGCCGTCAACGTCGGCTCGGAGTAGCGGACGCATCGCTGTCGTAGCGGGCAGTGGCGAGGCGTCAGACGACGACCGTTTGGTGCCTGCTGGTGCTACGGCAGGTGCCGCGCATCCGACGGAGGCCAGCTCGCGGTTAACTGCGGAAAACCCCCGCCAGCGTCAGCAGATGCGGCAGGCGCTCGTAGCGGACGCTGCACTTGCAGCAGCGCGTAGCAGCACATCGAGCCGCAACTCGACGGAGTTGAACGTGAGCGCTGCGAGACGCCCCGCTCTTCGCGATGGATTGCGTAGCTCGGGGCGTGTCGAGCTGCTTTTCGGTGGATCGCGATCCTTCCAGCTATCGTATCATTCGGATGAGGTTGCGTTTCAGCCGTTTCTGCCCCTGGAGGTGCACGCTACCGCAGACGAGGTCACATGGCCGCTTCCACGCAGCTGTCCGTGGACCCGACTCGGCCGTCACTGGCTCGCGCGAGGTACGCTCTGGCAACGGCGACGTGTTTCGGCACCGGAGCCACGAGCCCGCGTCCTCGAGGGTGTGCATATCGGGTACGAACGGGTGGATGCGGCGGTGCTGCCGTCGAGTGCACTGCTATCGACTGTGCCCGCTCGTAGCGTTGTCCGAACGGACGAGCGGGTCCAGCGGATGGTGATTCAGTACGGTGTGCAGGTAGAGAGCCTGCTCTATGCAGGTCGACGCACGCGTGCCCAGCGCACTCGACCGTACCTGGCGAGTTTTGCGGCATTGGATGCTCGACTCGAACGTACGCGATGCTCGTTTGACCAAGAGCCGTGGACGCTACGCGGTGCGCTGGTAGGCGGTCTACGCGCCCAGTTCGGATGTTTCCAGCGTCGCTTTTTGGACGCCACCGGATTCCTCATACGCGTGCGACAATCGTTTGGAGTGCCGAGTCCACTGCTTTACCAGTACGAGGCGTTTCCGACGAGTCTGCACCTGGGTTGCGGTCAACAGGTCTGGGGACCGTTGCGCGTAGCCGCTGAACGGGTCTGGCTCTACTGCAGCGGGTACTCGTCGCCGTTGTGCGCTGCAAAGGACTCGTTTGTGCCGCTAGAGACCAATTACGTTGTTGAATGGCAACAACCAACGTTTAAGATTGGCATGATTTGGAGTGCTGAACGCCACCAGGGCCAAGTGCGCGCCTCCATGACCTGGTAAAGCGCCCCGGTAAAGCGTAGGGCATTCTGTTTCTGGTTCGTATCCGAAAGCAGCGTTGCTCAGTGAGCGCGCCGGAGCGCAGCATGCGCCGACGTTTTCTGCGTCCTGAAGAGTGGCGATGGTATGGCGAGCGCAGTGCGGAGTGAGGATGCGCAGGCGTTGAAGCACGTGCGACGCTTTGGAGACGCTGGTGAGGCAAACGCACTTTGCCTGCAACGGCGTGATGCGTTCTTGGTGCATTGCTTGATCGCCAGCGCACCCAGTGCACCAGTGGCATGCGCGCTTGAACATTGTTTCAGGCGTGAAAACGCAGCAGGTAGCGGTCTGGGCTCGCAGGTCTCTAGTCCCCGGCAGCAAAGCGACGCAGCGATCTTCTGAGCGCTAGATCAAGTTCGTAGGGCGCTCGCGAAAGCTGTGGCGTACGTTCGTGGAGTAGTGACGTGCACGGAAACGTTTCGGAGCGAGACGAGGCGCTTCGGGTGCCGTCGCTGCGGATGCCGCTGCCACAACGGCACCAGCGTCTACCCTGTGGGTGAAACCCCCGGTGGTATCGCTGTTCGTACGCTCCAACGGATTCAAGGTCGTGCACTGGACAGGCGCGACAACGGACATGGTGTATTACCGCCCCGACGAGGTCCATGCCCATGCTATTCGTTCTAGGGCATGCAAGTGGGGTCCGGATCCGGAGGATCTCCAGCCGCCAGCTCATCGCGAATTACACCTCGGATCTGCAGCATCAGTGACCGAGCGCTGGCGACACGAGGTGTCTATCTCGAGCCGACTCTAAGCGGCAAGCACGTACTTACCCAGAAGTATTCCCAGTAAAATCGCCATCACAAGTTGCACCCACGGTAGGATGAGTAGCGTTGGATGTGGTGAGGCACCCAACGCGCCCGTGCTCGAACTCTTGAGCAAGCGGCTGGCGCTCTCGAGTCGCGACTTGAGCAGGGCCACCTCTGCCTGACTCCGCGCCAGCTCGCGCCGCAGTCGAGCCGTCTCCGACTCTTCTCGTGTCTCCGTCTCTGTCATGTGATCCGGGGTGATTGCTGCTGCTGCTGCTGCTGCTGCTGCTTTCGACTGCTCCGTTGCAGCATCGTCCCAGTGCACAGAGGGCGCCGCCGCTGAACCACCACCCGCCCCGACACCTGCCATCCGTACCGTGTCACCGTCGAGGCGCTCGCTTGCTTGCGCGCTCGCCGATGCCGGCGGTGTGCCTGCATCCATACCAGAGGCCGCTGACTTGCCTCCACTGTCCACGGACTGCGACATTCGCGCTCGGTAGCTCTGGAGCACATTCTCCAAAGTATCCTGACTAAACAGGAACTCACAGCGAAACTTTTGTTCGAAAACCTCCTCACGATCAACGGTATCGAACAGACCCGCGTCGAAGGACCGGTTTTTCAGTAACAAAGCCTGGATTAAAAACTTATCCTTGAGTTCCTTGCTGAGCTCCTGTTTCAGACCGTCATAGGTGAGCACGTCGGCAGCGGGTGTGGCGCTGGTGGCGTCGCCACCGCTCGAGCGGCTCTCCGCCTGCCGTACCAACGCGGCGCACGCGTCCGCAACCACTCGCTTTAGCGGTTGTAGCTGCACCTGAAGGTCAAGCGTCTCTCCGGGTGCTAGTTTTGCCGCGTTTGGCTTGACACAGTAGCGCTTCGGACGCGTTGTTTTGACCTTGAACCCCACGTGATCGTTCGCCTCGTTGCGAAGCTTCAGCGTGAGCAGTGTCGGTTTCTCCAGTGAGTCTATATGGAACGTAAACCGCGTCTCAGACACGTTCAAAATACGATCCATGGTGTAGTCAACACGTTTTCTCAGCAGCGTTGATCAGTGCTCAGAAACGAAGGTGTTCGAGTCCCTGCGCTCGCTCGGTAATCGCTAACCGTTAAAGGGGTTGGGTAGCGGAGGCAATCCATCGCTCGATCGAGCGATCGATCGATGGATTGCAGCAGCGCCCTGGGGGTGGCGCGGCGGCAGCGCGCACTGCATCGCGCGATGCATCGATGCTGATTCGGGGCGAGGGGGTGGCGGCGGCGGTGGCGACGGCGGCACAGCGGAGCATCGCGCGCGATTTTTCGTACGATAGAGGGTCTCGGATGGATGCTTTTCATGGAGAAAACGTTTCCTAAGGCCAGCGTTCTCCGATTATGCGCATTTTTCTTTTCTTTTTGGGTTTGTTTTCAGTGCGCGGTGAGGTATCCACCAAATGCTCTACCTCCAAGTAACATTATCTAAGAAGGTCTCGGATGGATGATGGATTCTGCATTGCGCGATGGATACCGGTAAACAAGTTCCATGACCTGTGCTTCTGCACGGATGTCCTGATCGTATTACATGGAACCGGTCCAGGTTCGTGACTCGGACGTACTCGCGGAGGTGTGGCTCTGTTTCGACGTTCATCGGCACGAGTCTCTCTGTGGGATTTTTATGTGTGAATGCCTTCTCTTCGGTTCGATCATCTGCAGCCTGAAGTATTCCGGTCGATCCATTCCGTCTGGTGCTATTATCAGACGCCAAATGATCGTGATGGCAGCGTTCAAGTCCCGTTGTCTCTGTTCTTTGTTGTTGTGCACGCATTACCTGGACGGGCGGTGGTCGCGATCTGCGCTTTCCGTGCCATGTTCATCTTCTTTGTCTGAAACTTCGGTGTGCCTTTCGACGCGGTGATGCTTTGCAATACCAGGGTTTTCCCGTAAACGCACCAAAACATTCTTCTTCGAGGAATGAAATATGGAGCGTGAACGCTTCTTTTAGCGATCGATGCACGCTCTTGACGAGTGCACACGGCTAACCTGAGTAGGTCCCTCGGGTTCCGCGCCCGGTGCTGTGCCCCGAGATCCAGGAACTCCTCAGGGGAATGCCCTCGGCGAGTACGCTACCTGCTGCATACGCAAGCGAACGCTGTTTGATTCAATAAGGTATTTGTAAAATGCAAGTTTGTCAACGATGAAACATGTAGCAGATGGAAACTCCATACTGGAGAACAAGCCGAGAAATAAACCTCGATAAGTGTATGCTCCACTCGTGCGAAGCAGCGACGCATGCTCCATCAGAGGCGATCGCTGGGATGACTAAGATCCGACTCCAAAACCTCGCTCGATGTAAACGTAAGAGAAGGAATGCCCTGGCAGATGTCATGCTGCTGTAGAATTCCGGGTCCTCGATGGCCACAACGAGTGGACGATTTGTCTTTCAAAGATAATTCACTTTGTGACGGAACAAGTTCAGTGAGCTTTTGGTAAGAACTTGTGAACAAGTCGTGAAGGCATGACTTCAAGTTGCATACGTCGTCCATCCGGCGCCGGCAATGACTTTTCGACGGAATGCTTTGAAACAGAGGGTTCGAAAATTTTGAAGAATCCGTGATCTGAGCATGCCATACGTAAGGCAAGGACAAGGCCAAGGGGTCGTACCCATGCATGGGATTATGATATCGATTCCCTGATGAACCCGTGCTCGTGTTCGTCGTGAACCATCTTGATCCCGGTGACCTAAAGAATTCCAACGGCGTCGAAGAAGCCTCTCCAAAACGAATGCCGAAAATCCTGAAACGACGTATCAATTCATTAGCCCTTATTGCTGGACTTCGAGGTTCGATGCGCAACATCTAGACAAGCTCGGAAAATGATCGAAATGCTCGAACAGAGCGAGCTTCTCATTGTTCCATTTTCATTTGATACAAGTGTCAGCAGCAATATTCTCATCCGAGGCGATCAGTGCATCGGGGATGTCCACCGCGGCGCTTGGCGATCCGCTGGGATTTATCCGTACATCGGGCGAGCAATCTTTTACCCAGAGACTTAGGATCCAAGGTTACAGACACATCTGGGATGCGCCCGGTAGCATCGTCTACTCACGTATGCCCAATCGTACATTTCATTCAATTTTCATACAGCGACGTTGTCACCCAAGGCGCTATGTACATCTCAAATGTCCTTGCTGGGTTTTCAAGTCTCGGTGCACTCCGCTGATGACACTGCTCAACGCGTTCAGTTCAGGCTCTACCAGAGACCAACACGACAATCGCAAGATCAGGTCAGACGCAAGCAATACCAAATGGATACCGTCGAGCTGGCACGCGCCGTCGCGTGTTCCCGTCGGCTCCAGCACATGCTGCAACAGTAAGTCGCATCGTACAGGGGCGCCATTCGGGCTGCGTTTCGATCGTCTGAGCTATCATTACATGACCAGTGCGAGAAACACGAGATTCGCACGATGGCTATGCATGCTGGGTCCAGCCAGCTCTCAGCGTGGCTGTCGATCTATGTACACGGAACCGGGGATGCACATGCGCTCCTTGCGTTGAATACCGAAGCGGTGAGTGAATCCTGCAGTTCACGCTGATACCTCGGTTCTCAATTCCTGATCCATGCGAGCACTCCAAGACACTATGCACAGCTCCGAGCTTCGCTCATGCCGCGAACCAAGCCCAGTATAACCATCTGCATCCCGAGTCATACGCGGATTCGAAAAAACGAACGACGACCTAAGCCGTACCCCCGCATCAGCCTGAACCAGATTCCGAATACAAAGCTTACCATTGTAGAAGGCTGATGCCCTGCACTGAGCGAAACCCAGTAAACCCTGACTCAGCATACTCGCGTACACCAGCGCAGGCCTTAAGGCGCATGTCCGTGACAAGAGTCGTGTGGCAATGCGCATCCATGCGAACATGCCGTGTGGAGCTGCGCTGTACCCGCAAGGCTCGATACCGCCGCCATAACCCGGCAGCTACGAAACGTCAGCTCGCCTCGTGTACAATCTACAAATGATTTGTTCCCGTCCCATGGCAGCGCTTACAGGTCAGCATACCCTTGTGTTGGCAGACGGGGCACGGTCGACACACGGTCGACGGATTTCCAAGACGCTCGCGTGCCTCTGCGTCACCCGCTTGCGCCCGCTCAACGAGCTGATTCATCTCCTCATAGCTGGGAAACGCGGAAACGTATCGGCAGCCAGCACCGCGACACCACGGGCACTGCCGCGCGCCCGCGCCGTCGCACCAGATACAGCGATCCATGTAGCTACTGAGCGGCGAGCCGAACCCGTCACTCGGATTCCGCTTTCGCCGGTAATACACAACCGAGACTCCCCGCGATGCCGCACTGTCCGCAGCACCCGAGCCGGAACGTCTGCACGTGCAATCGTCAACGTCCTGAGCACAGGAACCGGTCCGTGCCTGCAGGGTGCTGCCTTCACAAGCACAGTCCGTCACTCCAGCAGCTGAAGCGTCCACAAGCGGTGCACGGTTGCCGGACGGCTGCGGACTCGACTGACTCTCTGGCGTAGCGGCTCCTGTTTCTGTACCTGTGCTTCTGTTTGGGTTCACCGTACGCGTGCCCGTAAGTACGCTCTGCCGCAGCTCGGACGCGAAGCGTGCCTGGAAACTAACTTCCGGGTGATACACGCCCGGACGCTCAGCCCACGCCGACAACTCCATCGCCACCGAGACCGCGTCGCGCTCATACGCTCGCTCCAGGCTGCGCCGCGTCGTCGCCCCGCCCTCGCCCAGCGCTCGTAGCTGCTGCCACCGACTCGAGTATCGACTCCGTTTCTCTACTGTCTGACCATAAATGCGCCAACTATGTCTACTCGAAAGAAGTCTATCACCTTTCGTTCCGAGAACAAACATTGTCGTTCCCTCGGAGCTGTGCACAAAACACCGAACACTTTTGAAATGCTAGCAACTTTAGAAGCAACTGCAGAGGCGTTCACCACAATGTCAACGGAAGCCGCTACCCGCGAACGGTGATGGCGCTCTTGCCGGCAAAGCGCCTCCGTCAAAACGCCGCCATCACCGCTGACGCGCGTCGCCATCTCCATCGACACGCCATCGATCGCCAAGATCTTACACCACGCAGCGGCCTGCGTTACCCCGAGCTGGGCGCTTGGTATCAGTGCACGGTGTAGCATCCATCGACCGACGCCCAAGCCCCATAACCGATACTTCTGCTCGGATATACTGGTTGCTTTGTAGGTTCTATCGTGCGCCGAGTGTGTGTCGTGAGCGTCCGCGGCAGCGCCCATAGCGCCGGTGCGGTCGCTGCACGGAGACAGAACATCGTTTCCGTACCACTGAGGGCGTCGGATCAAGGAATGCTACGCCTGACACGGACTCGGGGCTGGTTATCATTCTGGGAGCCTGCAAGCTACACATACAGAAATACTGCCTGGGGAAGCGCGAAAAATGATATGCTTGGAGTCCACTGGGAACAACGCGACGCCCAAACGCACACGAAACACCTCCAGTCCCAGAATGAAATGCCTTGCGTACGAGTTGCTCAGATCTCGCTGAAGCGTCCGTCGCTGGGCAAATCATGAAGCACAATCCTGGTAACTCGTCCGACTCGCAGGAGCTTCCGCCTAGGAGATAAACTTTCGGCAATGCGGAAAGCTTTTCGACTTTTAAAGATAACCGTGGTGGCGGAAAGAAATCCTTTCCTCGATATGACTAGGTGTCTAGTTTCTGTTCTTTTTTTCTAAAGTGCGCTCGATACGCGCACCTCTATATCTGGCAGGCATCAGACACGACGCGCATGCCGCCGTTGAAGGAAAACGCTATTCTGATCGTTCGCGTGTTGTTCTAAACTACAAGATGCATTTGCGTTAGAGCCCCAGCAAAGTATAGATTTTAGTTCTAGTGTGTTCAACCCTAAGATTAACGTATTCAAGAGTTTTTCGCGGTTTATAGCGGAAGCGTTCAAAATGCGTTCACTTTCAAAAATTAAAATATACAGGAATTTTATGGGGATGCAGGTCGAGGATCCTGGGAGCACCGCTGTCGCCGACTGCCGGAAGAAAACCAAAACCAATGCCGAACCCAGAGGAACAAGACGACACCAAGGAGCAAAAGCGGAAGGCTCGGCGTCAGAAGCTGCGAGAAAGTCGACATTACCACGAGATAATTGTGAACGCATGTCTTCTTGGACATACCAAGAATCCGTACAAGGAAAGGTTGCGGGACGCCATCAGAAACCGTAACGAGTCGTACTCCAGGAGCATTATAAAGGCTTCGTCAGGGCTGATGCATTCGGTGGAGACGTATCGCGACGTGACGCACATCAAAACAGTCGAGGTTCCGGAGGAGGTTTTCGACAGGACCTTCATTAGGCACCTAATGCTTGGCAGAGAAGGAACCTCGATGAGAAATGAGCGAGTGCATGCCCTCCATGAAAACTGCGGCGAACAGCGCTTCAACGGTACTCGGTACGGCGAGAACTGGAAGATTTGCTGCTACGGGACGATGGAGTACCTCAGGAACCTGAAGAACCATTTGACCGTGAACCTCGGACGTTTCATGATACGCTCTATTTTTTTCGCTGTATCCGGGTCTCTCTCGCAAAGGGATATGGATTATCGTCGATGGCATCTTTAACGATAGTAAGAATGAAGAGGAGATCGACTTTGGCGACTAGTAGACATCACGCTGGAGAAGGAATGCGGCTTCTGTAATCCGTACGGCTATTCAAGAGCACCGTGCGGTCTTGGCGCTGGCGAATCCAGTAGAAAAGATATCAGAGTTGAAAAAAAGATGAAATTTACGTTATGCCCTCATCCTCCGCAATTTCGTGTTTTTGGACCGAGAACTCGAACGCAAAGCGGAGCTGAAGCTGAGTGAGTGGACAAATGAAGAGTCGGAGACACGGAAGGGTGCCCTAATGGGGAAGCGCTTCAACGTCGTTCCGTTGTGCAACATCAAGTCGCACTTTGTGAGTATCGACTCTGGCGTCCTTTACTGCATCAAGAAGGAGATCTGTCCGGAGTTCGATGTAAGGAAGATAGAGTTCACCGGCGAGAACCGGGAGACGTGCTGCAAGATCATCTTCGATTTCAAAAGTGTCAGATTGCGCAAGAAAACGGTATGCACTGGGATTATCGAAAGCGAATGGGTATGCGTATGTGTTCACAACAGGCGCTTGAAGGTAAATCATCTTGTTCCGTCTTCGTTGGCGCCCTCGGCGAAGCGTGAAGAAAACAACGAGACGCGCTCTGGAACACATGATCCGCAGGAGAACGACTCTGTCGCTGGCGCGGACCCTGGGAATACGAACATCGTGACCATCGCTGCACCTTTTGTTGGGTAGATGGCAATGACCGCAACCTACGTCAGAAAGACATGCGTGTTCTTAAGTTCTCGAGAGCGAGGTACTATCGAGAATCGGGAATAATGAATGCGAGGAAGAAAACAGAGAAATGGAGCGCAGAAGTGCAAGAGCACCTGGTAGCGATCAGCCAGGTGACGAACCGCGGAGCGAACTTTCGAGCTTTTCTGGAGTTCATGAAAATTCTTGCTGCTGATGACGAGGCGCATTGGAAAGCGTATCCAAAAGCCCAGGTAAGCCCGTCAGCGTTTGAATCTGTACAGAGGGAAGCAGCGTACATTCGTCACCTTTTCAATGAGTTGAGCGCCCTCAAAGAGCATGAAAGTCAAAGGCTCGTGGTGGCATACTGAGCAGGGCGCCGAGTGCCCTGCCTAAAGGGTGTACACCAGCCCCGTCGACATGAGCGTACAACGAATGCGCACAGCGTTTTGTCACCATACCGATGGATGAGTTCCGAGCATCCTATACACACCATGAATTGGGTTGTACGCTTCAGAGGGTCGATATGGAAAAGTGTCAGCGGAGCCCTGAGGATGTAAAAAAGTCCGGAGCGCTGACGGTACAGCGAATGGAACCGAGGGCGCAAGTTCGAGGACTGCTTGCATTCGTAAGTACAAGCAATGATGGCAAGAAACGTATGCAGTTTGTGAACCAAGACTTTCATGCCGCTATCAATACCAGACGAGGAGTTTTCATGAACATGAGACCCGCAGCGCAGACAGAATCCAACTTTGTGGGGCCACCTCTCAAAGCTGCGTTCTACAAGGAGAAGCTGAAACCGACAGCGGACGGCGGGTCAATGAAAAACGCTACGAGCCGTCTGTTTGTGGGCGCACCAGTACACCGCACATAGGCGCGAGACATTTTTTGCTCTGCAGGTCACATATATTGGCGCTCATCAAACGTCGAGGCTGGATATCTACATCAAATTCGCAAAAAATACTCAAGACAGGAACAGAGCGAGCAGATGCATGTTCCAGTTTAGACAAAAGCGAAAGTAGGGTGCTGCGCGCTCGACCACTCGTCTACCGGTATACGAGTCCGAGGAACGAGCCTGCACCGGGGAAAGCTCGTGCCAAAACAACGCACCCTTACCGACGAAAACGATAGCGTACAAATGGTACCTCAACTTCCTCACCAGTGGAGGCATCTTCTGCCATGACTTCGAAAACCAGGAAGCGGTCCTTGTCGGTCAGTTGTATTTTTCCAACGGCTTGCGCAAGCTCAGTAAGCGGCGTCGCGCGGCGTTCCGCGGCCTTTTTCGGTGCTAACCAGCCTGAAAAGAGGATCGCAACGCCACACGACATCATGCTGATATGGAGACCAAGCTCGCGCTCAAAATGCTCCATGAACTCGGCCAACGTCAGATCGTGTCCATTTCCATCTACCTCGATACGATCCCACAGCGAGAACGTACGGTTACCGCTGGGTGACATGGGCTGCAACGGGGCCTGGATTGGTTCGCTAAAGTTGAAAAGTGAAAGTGCCAGGTTCACGTAGCTGTTGCGGAAGCGCTCGAGCACCTTGACGCGATCGACGAGCGGGACGCTCGTTCCGTTCGTCACAGCGGAGCTCGTGCTGATCGCGGAGAAACTCGAAGCTGAAAGCGCCCGTGGATTCGTCCTCAAGATCGGACGGATCTGAGCGAGCTTGTAGATCTCGAGACACACGAGCCCTGCCACCAGCGCGGTACTCGTGGCAATCGCGGGTATGATTCGCCCCGCGATGCCTCGTGACTTGTGCTTGTCCGCCAGCGGTATCCCATAATTCAAAGCGCGCAAATTGCTCGCAGCGGTGACGAAATCCATGTCCCAGCGATCCTCGTCGTCTTTCTCGAACTCCAACGGATAGAGGGACAAGCTGGCAAATGATTCGGGTGGCGGCAAGCGCGCCAACAGCTGCTCAATGCGTTGTTGGTCGACATTGGCGGTCACAGCGGCGCCGCTTGCTTGCGCCTCCTCCTCAGAAGCGGCAATCTTGACACCAGAACTCGGTTGGAAAGCAGGTACCGAAACATTCGCAACGATCGCTCGTACCTGCTCGCGATCTGTGCAGAGAGGTATTCCAAACGTCTCTGCGCGCAGGTTTGCCGCCGCTACAATGAACTCAAGGTGCAACGGATCTGCAGGATCGAAACGAAGCGGCGTCGGCGCCCGTTTCGTCCCGCTCCAAAATGGCTGTCCCGAGCTGTCAACCATATCTGGCGGAAACGCGTGAAGTAGCTGGCGAATATTGTTGACGTAGAGTTCTTCGAACTTGTTGCGCGCCCAAACCACGCAGTCCTTGAAGTTTTGCGGGCGATACGTCTGCAGGTTCTCAAGTACGTTCTCCAAAGCTCCAGAAAATATGCCGGGTCCCTGTTTCTCTAGCTCTGCGATGTACTCAGAGCCTCGCTCCAGGTACTGCTTGGTATCCTCGATGGAGGCCTTGAAGAGGCCCTCAAACAAATCGCGAGCCCATTGAAGCGTATGTTCGATTCTGTAGGGGAAATTTTTCAGCGTACACATGGGAATGCTTCGCTCCGGCGGGTCGCGCGACGATCCGTATGACTCGGTGAGATAGGGAACCACCACTTGGGTGCTCCCTTTGGTGCCTAGCGTGCCGGAATCCAGCAGAGGTTTCAGATAGTAAACGCAGCGCTGATCGATATATAAACGAGCGTCAACATTATCCAAAGCCGTGCAAACCCCATCGAGCGGCTCCCAGAAATCATCGCTGAAGACATGCTCGGTGTCCGGTCCAACGCGCATCTCGAGCGCTCGAACGTTGAGCTCCGGATTCAGCCGCAGAGCGGCATCGCGTGCCGCCAGGGACTTGCTGCGGCCAATGTCGGTTGCTCGGAAGAGAAACTGCCGATTCAGATTGCTCCGTTCTATCGTGTCCATATCGGTAATTGCAATCGATCCACCATGACTCGCGAGTCCCAGTCCCATGCACGCCCAACATTTGAGGAGCTCTGCAGCAATCGCTCCGGCCCCAACACAAAAGTAGGCCAGATCGTGAATCGTATCCTGCAACGCACGGCCAAAGACTGCAATCTGTCCGTCATAGCGTGTCCCCCGGGGAGCGCACTCCAGCTCGTTTGGCAACGGCGTTGGTAACGCCTCCATGGCGTTGAACGAAAAGATCTGGTGAATGGGGGTAAACTTGCCGGTGACTGCCTTGAGAACCTCCTGTGCGGCGATCCCACCAAGAATCGATGCCATCGGAGCGAGCTCCCCGTATACGGTTCTGACAAACGCGTTAAGCAATGCATCGTGCTTTTCTTGAATATCGGCGGGTAGCATGCGCTTGAACGCCGCAACTTCAGCCTCAGTACCAGGCGCAGGCAACCGTCCGAATTTTGATAGAGCCTGAAACATGGCATGCAATGCAAAGGCTCGCTCCTCATTCATAAAGTCCAGCGATGCAAACCAATTCGGGTCCACCACGTCTGAGAGCGTGGCGCTCTCTGGATCCCATGTCGACGCTGCCATTCTATACAGCAGCTCAACCGGGTGAAAGTGCACCGTACGGGGTACTTTCACTTCAGTGACGATGCCACCCCGTCGGTAGACGCCGGCCTCACGGGTGTCAGCGTCAATCACAAAAGTATACGGACTCGTGATCTGAACGACACGAAACATCCGGTTGGGTTCATTGAACATGGGCATTCCGTCCACCTCGGTGAACATGACATACATTCCTTCCTCCAGGTCATGCCGCTGATCGTCGAGGCAGGTGACGCACGCCTTTTCCTCATTCGAAATATGGCTGATATGCGCGGATCGTGGCTCCTCTCCGTTGTCATCGATAACTGTATGGGCGTCGCCAAAATCGTTGAGGACGTAGCCGAATACTCCTCGTGACTGAACGATCGTCAGTGGCACCCTAACCGATCGGCAGACGCGATCGAGCTCGATGTGCCTATCGATGGAGAGCTCGTTCACTAGTACAACTGCTGCAAACCCACGAATACGATCTGGATCAATGAGTTCCGCCCAGGACGCCGCGTCCTCCGTGTACACGTGACAATACGGGTTCAGCTCCACTAGGTGCGGTACCACGACCGTATGAAGTGGTGCCCCCAGCAGTGACGCATCGCAAGCGTAAAAATTGGCGGCCATATGCTGCAAAGCTAGTGGTGCTGGATCATAGACGTGGAGCGCATGGAAGCCAGCCAGCGCCAGGTCTTTCGCGATCTCCGTTCCCGTCCCTGTGAGTCCAATCACCAGCACTGAAGCTCCTGCGAGGCGACGTTGCGCCTCGTGACCCAGCACATACAGTTGACGCGAGTACAGGGACTCGTCTATGGCCCCGCTCTCTGCTTGCGTGCGCGACACGCGTTCCGGTGGGACAGAGTCCCCCAGCCGCAACATGCTTGTCCGGCGGTTTTTCCAACTACCCGAAGGCGACTCACCGTCAGGGTCCCGTAACAGACGTTTGCTTCCGGTTCCCGTCTTGACGCTTTTCGCTTTTTCGCACAAACCTGCGCACAAATACAGCTGAAGACGACGCCTGCCGCTGATCGCTTTATCGACTTTGTTCACCACCGTTTAGGGCAAGCGAGCAACCTAACCAGCTTATGAGACGTCCCAGAGCAACTTTTCCGTTCAAACGCTTGTCACCTGAGCACTTCCCCGATGAACTATGGGCACACAGTCAATTTAGACGATCCTGAACACAACGTCAGTCCCGAACACGCACCTGCACTCGTTCGGCGCACGCAGGCAACGCACCGACTCCTGTCGTCACGCTGGCAGCGCTGGCGCCGCCTTTCGGGCGCGCGCTGCGGCGATTGCGTGCGGCTGTCGATGATGCGTGACAGCGCATTCGTGGCGTGGCACGACGCGCGGGAACATTCGCACATTCACCACCACAAACGCACACACGCATATCCCGTATGCATGCCACACACGTCTTGCTATTTTGGAAGACTGCAGAAGGCAGGCAGCGTGCCTCATATGCCGGCACGAAACCGGTGATCAGCAACGAGACGTCAACGCTCCCGCAGACGTTTTTCTCGCATGAATACCAGTCCAGTGGCACTCTGGGGACAAAGTGCTTGAGCGATCAGATGGCGTCCCTGGTGCCGAGTCTCCGGCAGATGCCGCACCGAGCCAGGGCCGCGCTCCTCTGCCTGCGCAGGTGACGGATCGAGGCATGCCGGGCAAGTCCGCCGTCGACGCCGCAGGAACATGAACAGGCGATGCCGAGCGCGTCCATCAGATTTTTTGTGGTGGATGACTGAAGAACCTGATGAAAACTCCCCGGCTGCGCGTGCGCTACAAGCGATCAGGGCAGAGACCGCATCACCTCAAGGGATGCGATGAGGCGCTATGAGTCCCAGAATGGTGCGCTCCTCAGGCGTATCGGCTTGATGGGTCGTGTGTAATCTCCCGGATACCGAGGATGCCTCACAGGTATGCTGTGGTGCCCCAACTGTCGCCCTGCAGCGACAGATGGGCATTCCGATTCGTGTCCAGGCGTCGTTTCATGGGCAGGTGGCCAGGTGCGTATGCGGGAGTACGGCGACTGTTACGTGCAGCGGGCACCGAGGACCACTGGAATGATCGCGCTTGCTTGCGTGGCGCGTATCAGAGGACGGGCGCGAGTCTTCTGGTATAGACCTGATCCAGAGGTAACGATTATTCCACACGTATGAACTTGGACTAGATGCACTGCGTAACAACCGTCCGCTTACGGGCTCTGTGCGCACTTTCGTCCATCGTTGCATACCGGAACAGCAGAGCAGTAGTGTCCGAAATCATCCATGTTTCGAAGCCGCTGCACGCAGAACTGAATGACTCGAGACTGTGCCGCCGGAACGCCCCTTCAAGCGCAGCATTGCCATACGAGTGCACCGGTGTACGTCAAGCGCGCTGTGCCCCCGCGTCTCTCTCCATTCCATGAGGACAGAACGACAACATCCCGAAATCGTCCTTGCCCTAGTAGAGAGGCCGCGCGAACAAGCGGATCATGCCGCTGCACCTGAGGCGCCGACACATGCAACCAGCAGCAGGGGCAGCAGTGTGGCGAAGGCAGTACGCGATCACCGGCATGGATCCTCCTCCAGACGCCGACGCCCAAAGCGCTGCCCTTAAATTGGGGCGGATCCGGCCTCTAAGGCCAATGTGGTTGCGAACGTTTACCGCAGCGCGTTTTCGCAACGCGAACGCACGAGCGACGGGCCTGCTTCACCACAGCCGGCTACGAGTCCGACATCGGCTGCATATGTCTGGGGCTGGCCAACCGATACCACTTGTGGCGGTGCTGGCGTTCGACCGCCCGGACGCTCGCGAGTTGCGTCGCGCGAACCGCACTGCACACTTGGAGTGGGCGACGCAGCAGCCGTGGATACGGCTCGGTGGCCCTTTGAGTGACACTAGCGCCACGGAACGCGAAAAAGAAAAAGTCATAGGCTCCTTCCTTGGTTTACAGACGGGATTTGTGGAACATCTCAAACAAGATCCATACACACAAGTTGGTCTCTTCGAACGAAGCGAGCGTTACGTGTGGCGCGTTTCCGTCGGCTCTCTTGCCAGTTTCCCACCAGACGCTGTGGAGCTCTCGCCACGTCATCAGGACAGATTTTATCTTATCTGGGGTGTTGATAAGCCCGGTGCCCTCGAACGCCGGCTCGCTCAACGCGAAAAGCATCTAGCTTGGCTCCGAGCCAGCGAAACGCGCTGTGTGATTGCCGGTGCCGTTTTCGAGGAGGCACCTCCCAGTGGCGACGCGGCAAGTGCAAGTAAGCCACGAGGAACGATTTTAATTGTTCGGGGCTTTAACGATGTGCATGAGTTGCGTTCATGGCTCGCAGGGGATCCGTACCAAGAGAGCAACGTCTTCGAGCACATCCATATTTTCGGGTTCCAGCCGATTATTTGTCGCGTTGATTCAAATTCGCCGTGAATGGAAGCGGATGCCGAAGCACAGGATATACAAGCTGCATGCGTTCTTGCACCAGCACCGGCACCGTTCGAAGGCCGCAGGCGACGCCGAGGCACGCGCTTCCATGGCAGCTTCGAATGCGTGCCGGACACGCGACGCTCGTGCATGCACCTGTGGCGGGCATTCCACGGACCAGGCTCGCTGCGCTGCACAAGCAGACACCTGGGGGATAGACAGCTGTCGTGGGAACGTCGTATTGGCGCCTTGGTACGTCATGTCGCTTGGATGCACCAGAAAACGCCCACTCGTACGGTGCGTCACAGCCGAAAATTGCAGGACACGCACGGAGACTTGTTGCTGTTCCCGCTTTGATGAAGTAGCGGGAGGAAGCGCGCATTGCGTTGGATTTGAGCTCTGCGTAGGCGGTGCCAAATGGATCTACTGGTTCAGTGGTGACGCGCGCTGTAGTTACGTGCGAGGCGCTCGCATTAAGACTCTAGCGCAACATTCGCGGATAGTCGAAACGTATACAAGTCTCTAGGCGGTGTATATAAAGAAGAGCATTCCAGCCGTAAAACACGCGCTCAGATACAGTGCGCAACACGTCTACTCCAGCTAGTCGACTGCGTTTGCAACTCTCAATGGACGTTATCGCGTGTGCGCGCGTTCCCTAGGGCTGGACTCGAAGCGACGCTCTCTCGCTCTTGTTCGACGAGGAGAGGTATCGGTATTGATCAAGAAACACGTAAACATAGCGCCGCTCTGCAGTCTGCGGCGTTGTGGTACATCCAACGTTCGTGTGATTCGCACCCGGTTCTTCCAACGCAGACATAAATAACCCTCGATGCCGCCGTCGTTCTGTACCAGCTTGCTCAAGCATCCATCTGTTGATCAAGGACACGCGTGAGGCATCGAGGCGATTCTGCAATCCACATACGCAGGTGCCTCGCTCGATAACATCCGGGGCATCGACGGACACTGTGCTATATTCCATGGAGAGCCACTGCTAGGCAGGACACCTGGAACGCCTCTCCCAGGATCCCAAGTCAGATGCAGCGTGAGCGCTCCACAATGCCCAAGCGCAGCTTCCAATGAAGCATCGGTGATCACGCGCTCTAGGCCATGAACTAGATATTAGCCAGCGCCTCGTCACTGGGAGTTGGTCGTTTGAGCATCGGCCTCGTGAGCACAACAGCAGCGCCGACCATAGCTCCAAGTGAATTCGCAAGCACATCCGCAAGCTCGAACCGGCGACGCACAAAGGGAATCAACGCTTGCAGTGTTTCAACTGCCAAACCTAGAAGAACTGAAACAGCAACACTACGCCAAAATAGTGTCCATAGCGAAAGCTTCGTTCGGGTGACGCTCGCGGAGACACGGTCAGCCGCTGCGGGCAACCGCTTCCAGTTGCCGCAAGTGCCGACCGTGCCCGCCTCAAGCTCCAGACCAGGCTCGATGTGAGCCGGCGCAAACCGCTCGCGGCCAACTTGGTAAGACTCACAAAGTTGAGTCGTCGTCAGCTCGGAACCTCGGGACTCAGAGGTGCTCGAAACGTCGTCCAGGAACACCGGTCGCTGCCAAGACAGCAAAGCTACGAGTGCGGCGACCACAGCGTATGCCAGAAAGTGGAGTTGGAGGTCCACACGCCACGGCCAGTGCTGCAACAGTCCCTGCGCTGTAAACGAAGTAGGGCACAACGAGCCACCAACCACTAAAAAAGTCCAACACGCGAGGCCAAAGCTCAGCCACCGGAGGCGCCGGGCGTCCATGGCTGCAGCGAGCACTGTGGCCCCGCCAGTTCTGGACGAGATGTTGGCTCTGCGCTTCGTCTACGAAGCACATGAGCCTGACGCTGTGTTGCGCATTCAGAGGGCCGGCTTGCGCGTCTTCAGAGTACTGCTTCCCGGACGCCGTTGCTCAGGAGCAGCTGGAACTTTTGCTGCGCTATCGGCGACCTTGTGATAGACGCAGCGTGCAGCCATTGCATCCCGGTTCGGTGTGCTGACGCTAGGCACTCGACACCCAGAGGATCGCACAAGCGAACCAGTGCTATGATCTCCAGAGGTACGTTTGTGTGATGGTGAAAGTGATGGTGATGATGGTTTTGGTTGTTGCCCAAGGACCCTGGAGGTCTGTTGCTGAACGTTGGACGTTCTCTCGGATGCAGGTAACCCGCTTGCAATCGGGAATCCCCGATACCTGGTTAAACGATCCGACATCCGAAAAACTATCGTCCGCAGCGCTGCCCCTCTGAGACGGTCATTGATGGATCACGCAGATCTTCCAGTCAGAAGCGCAGCTTCTCGGTCGGTGCTGAGAGTGAGGCATCTATCGCGTATGTGTCTTCATGGAAAAAGCGACGCACTCATGTCTCTTCGCACATGCTCACGGTCACGCGTTGCTGCGGAATATGCACCAGTTGACCGCACCGCCTGATCAGCGCCTGAGGCGAACATGAGAACGTGCTGCGCAGCGCATGTGCGGCCCCGAAACGATTCCTCTCTAGCGCTCGATCCACTGATGGAATGAAGGTCGCGTCCGAGACTCCGCCACCGCGACGAAGCGATGCTACCAAGATGACGCATCTGATGATGCTGAGCGGTGAACGGGTTCTCGCCTGCGTCCATGCGTGCGTGCGTCCTCGTATAGCGCCCCAGTTTTCCATACTGGACGGTAACGTGGCATTTACTGATCGCTTCGCACACAGGCAGTGTCAATGTGCACACGAACGCGTGTATGAGCATCGACTCTGGGGCGCGCTACTCTTCTGGCTCGCGACCACGTCCAGGCCGGTAACCGGGCACGCACACCGGTCTTCCATATAGCGCTTTTCCGAATTCCGTAAACACTTTTCCAGAAGGTTTCCCTTGCCGCTGTTTGTCCCAACGCATGGCTGAAGCTTTGAAGCGCCCGGAGCTCATCAGATGAGCGCAGGCGTGGAAGCGAGCGCGACTCGATCGCGATGCACGGCGTCTCCCTCGAGTCGGCGCCCTCTGTGTGGTATAGAAAAGCCGTTCTAGCTCTATGAACTATCTGCTCCAGCGGTTCAGGCGCAAAGGCGGAGACGGAACCGCAGGTTCTAGGCACACACGATAGGTCGTATGAACCGACCAGAATATCCTAGAAGAAGTATAGGTCATGTAACTTGGAGGTAGGGTGTTTCATGGATACTTCACCGTGCACTGAAAAAAAACACAAAAAGAAAGGAAAAAGCGCACAATCGGAGAACGCTGGCACAAGTAAACGTCTTGTCCATGAAAAAACAAGAAGAAAAAAATGCATGGCGTCTGCGCGAACAGCCGCTGCGGAGCAGCATACCCGCCACGTCAACCGATATTGAACGAGGTGTTGGAGTCTCGAATGCCTGGGAGCGTGCCCCTACTCAGGTGCTTATCTATTAAATAAACGTCGCTGGAGCTATCGAATATTGGAGCGAGGTGCTCGCTATACTTGCTTGTGAATCGAACCGGCGAAGCGGGCGCTTTGCTCGGAGGTTTTCGCGAGGTCGGGTGGGCCGCTACCTCTGCCACAGGCATCGGCAGGTGCAGCGCACCGTGCACGTGGTGCCTCTTGGAGACGCGGCCCGCGTAGCGCTGGCCTTCTCGTCGCCGGTGTGTGTGTGTGTGTGTGTGTGAGAGAGGACTATGGGGCTTTTGCGAGACCTCTACGGGACGCCGTTTCCGCTCTACCTAGCCGCCTTCACTGCGGTATTTCTGGTTCAGCTCCGTGCAGCTCGTCTTGATTTGAATCTCGTGCGCCAACGGCTTCGACAAAGGTTTTCGGAAACCGCGCGAAATCTCGGCACGGCAACGACCGGAGCCTCCGTATCAACAACGGCTACTCCGACCGAGGCGGGCGCGTCGGTGAGAAACCCTCCACAAGCGTCGCCGGCGTCACAGTCGAAAAAGTCTGGCTCACGTACAGCGGGACAGTTCGGACGAGTTGAATAGCCTCAGCGCCGAGAAACTCGGGCTATGCGAGATGGAACCATAGGCCGCATAACACGCCTCATCGCACATTCTCGTGAACAAGTCGGGTACAGCGCGGCTCATTTGACTGAAAGACGGATGCATTTACTCCGGTTACAGCCGGGTTGACGTACGCTCGGAACCAAGGCTCGCATTGGAGCTTGTTTTTTTCAACCTTGCGCCCTGGATGCATCACCGAATAGCTTCGAGAACCTTGCTGAAATAGAAGCGCGTCGCCGTGAATGCCGACGACTGCACCCGCCAACCGTTGCGTTCTAGGGTCTCGCGAATTTCCTTCTCTGAATGTAAGTAAGCTCGAGTCGCCTTACTGGGACCGGGGAAAAAGTCCCCAATGCGTTTCAGCAGCACGTAGTAAAGCGTTCGGGGTGCAAACGAAAGAATCAAGCGCTGCCGGGCGATTTTCGACAAGTGGTCGATCATGTCCGCAGCCTGCGCTGTAGGATAGTGGATCAGGACGTCTATGCAGCACACAGTATCGAAGCGCTCAGTTTCGGGGATGGACTCGAGGTCTGCGGTGCGAAACGCACAACGAGCAAACTGGTCAGCGGTGAGCAGCTGCTCTGCCCGCGTACGCGCCTCTGTAGTCATGGCAGTCGAGATGTCGCATGCCAGGAGATACTTGGGGTTGCGCTGCGCGATAGGAATGGCCAGAGAGCCGACCCCGCAACCAACGTCCAGAACAGTGTGTGTAGCCCAGTCCACGGAGGCTGCATCAAGCATACCCAGTACCTTGTGTACGGTTTCCGCGTGCCCTAACCGGATGTCACGCTGAACGCGGTTTACCTGTTCGGAATCGGAGTAAATTCGACGCCAGCGCTCGAATCCAGTGGTGTTAAAGTAGTCCGTAACAACTTGTTTGTCATCAAGCTTTCGACAAAGCAGCCTAGGACGCGGAGCGCTTCTTGCTACTCGTCGCCCGTGCACTGAAACTCTCCGAGCGCCAAACGGGGAGCAACCTAGCGGTGAGCAGCGCACTGAGGGTTCGCGTTCACCCGAAGGATTCTTTTTCGCTAACGCGCTACGGACAGCAGACGCCTGAATGATGAACATGGAATCCCCAGGCGCTTCTACCGAAGATTGCTTACAACGATAGCACGAGACGTCTGCGTTGCCTATATCGTGGAAACCTCGTCCGTGGATACCCCTATGGGTAAGGGATTGGCGACGGAGCTGGGATTGTCTGTCGTACACCAGCGGCGGCATCGCCCGGCGAGTACCGCTATCGACGCGACGCTGGAATATGGCAAGAGCGCAGCAGATGCTTTCGCTCCTGCAGGGTGCCGCTTCTGGAATGCCGTAGATAGTCACTGGCAACGAGACCGGGTAGAGGTAGCGGTGGCGCGATTTCCAGCTGTATACGGGTTGCTTGGAAACTTCCGGGGGAGTCTGGAACGGTTCAGAGATCCTCAAGCCCGAAACCTATGGACGTGGTGCTCGGCGGCGATCGGTGTCTGCGCTGCTGCCTGACGCTGCAGAGACCGCAAGGGAGCTCGCGTATCCGGTCTTCTTCCGTTCTCCAGTGCGACCGGGTTTGAAAAGCGTGACACGTGAACTCTCGGGGTTACACTATTGCCCTCGAACGTAAAGTTTTCTCAGGAGAGTGGCCTCGGAACCCCATGAGGCTGGATTGTGGCATGATAATCTCGTCATTTATATCGAGTAATAGTACAGTATTCTCGTTCACCCTTTCCCCAGGAAAACCTTTCCAGTTGTATCTGAACCCCGCCCGAGTCTCGTTGCATGGCCCAGCCCATACCATTGCAGTATCGTGCTGCGGGACGTCATGCAACTCTGTGGCTCCAGGCCACTGATTTCTTCATCGCAAGCCTTTTGCGTTGCAGCACACTGCCCATACGGTGTACGGAACGATTCCCGGGGAAGTTCGCTCCACACAGCGCCGCTAGACGCTGCCCATGCGCGAGGACTATATCGTAAGATCGATTCTCTTTGCTGTCGATGTCAGGCGCACACATACACACACCAGACCGACTTGCCCACAGCGCCGCACAGTGTCGCGTCCATAAGCGCGCCGCCGCTGCTACTCGAATACTGGACCAGCACCAGCAGCAAATCAAATGCCTTTACGTTGACTAGGTGAACACATAGGGTCGATCCATTTGCACACGCGCAATATCCTTTGCCAGAGATTCGTGCCTATGATACAGGAAGGTTGACGGCTTTGGCCCGAGGAGGTCGCCTGTGGAACATCGGCCTGGTTCCCGCTTTCTGCTTATCGACGACGTTAGCACGACCGCCTTGCAGGATGCTCTCGAATGCGGCACCGTCCCCGTAGATCCGCATGGTACGAGACGCACTCGGCGATATTGAAATGAGTCTGCATGGGGTTGCCCGCGCACACGCAGTGGCAGCACGTCTGATGCCGTGTAGCCAATTGCTGCCGCTGTAGACGAAGGCGCTGGAGCAGCGCCAAACAGACCCGCAACCCCTTGGCGGCCGAGAGCGGACGGCATGATCAGCTGTGTTGGGGTTCCTCGGCGCGGTTCGGCATCATCCCCCGAGGCAAGCCTCCGACGTGATTCCCTGTGCAGTGGCGGTCATTACATCATTCGACGCCGACGGGCGGGCGTATGGCAACTCGAAGCAGAAGGCAACGAGGCTCCCACCCGTGTCGCTGTGACGTTTGTTAAATGGTGTGCGCATAGGCATCTCTACGAAGGTGGCGCTGCCGCAGACTTGAGATTTGGATCCTTCTTGATAAGCTCTTCTGCCTCGCGTTGCTCCCGTGCCATCGCCTCGGTGAACTGCCGATCCAAGCTACGAGCCGCAGCCAGCCACATGATGATGATGGATGCGAGAAAGACCGCGAGGAATGGCGTGCTGGCGGCCAAGGATCCAGTAGCGAAAATAAGGGCTTGCTGGATGAATGAGCCTCCCGACTTGCCCAGCGGGTTCCCGATCACATCGATGGCAGCTTTGCCCTTGCTCTTCGACTCTGCATCCAGTGGGATATACGCCATCTCCTTGCAAGGATCAAACAGGGAATACTTGCTGCCCTTTGAAGCGATGTTCTGCGCCGCACCGATGAGTACCGCCAGGAAGAGAGGCGTCGTGCCGAGCGCGGCAACGACTGGGCTCAGCTGCTTTGCGAATAGGGTTAGCGCAAAGAACATCATGCCCGTGATGCCTAGCGTAATCGGAGTGATCATTGCAGCCACGCCCCATCCGAAGCGGCGGAAGATGATACGGCTTGCCAACATCATGATAATGGTGAACGAGCCCGTGCAAGTCGAGAACCAGCCCATGAAGGTCGAATATGCGTTCGGGTCTGGATACTGCTCACGGAGCTTGCTCTTCCACGAGACCTCCACAATATTGATGGACATGCCGTACGCGATCACCAGAAGGGCCAAGTTGCGAATATACGGCGACGCGGCCAGAAACTTGGCTGACTCGACAAGACCCAGCTTGGTTTTCGTCTTGGCTTTCTTCTGACGCGCCGGATCGACCAATGTCGGATCCGTCATTACTTTGCGCTGCATGTAGTAGAAAACTCCCACGATGATTGATCCGCATACCGCCACTGCCCCCATTAAATAGCGCAAGCTCACGAGCCATCCGTCAACACCGGGCGGCAGATGTTGGCGTATATCCGATACGAAACGAACGTACTGACCCGAAAAGATCAGCGCAACGTTAGCCATCAGACCAAACACAGGGTACCACTTCTTCGCCTCGTCTACGGTGGTCACCTCATTCGCAAATCCCCAGAACAAGAGCGAAACCACCACGGAACCCCAAAGCTCCGCGAGCGTATAGAACACTGCGGATGTCCAGTGCCCGATAATCGCCAGCGGAGGCGCGAATGTCGGTGGCAAATACTGCAGCGCCCAGCTCACAAACCCGCTAGGGTGCAAAAACGCCCTATTGGGATAAAGAAACCACGCATAGCTCAAGAAGAAAAGGAGGAAAGGCGCTATGCAGATGTAGAAAACAGTCTCCCGAGAGAACACATTCGTGAGCTTCGAGTACAAAATCGTAAACAGCACTGCACCGGGCAAGTTCGCATAGGTCTTCAAAAAGGGAATAATCTCTGCACCGGCCGCAGTTACAACCAGCACGTCCTTTGTATCACGCAGGATAGTGTAGTTGAAGAGAATGAGGAAGAACATAAGACCAAGGGGTATGATTTTGCGCAGCTCCCGGCTCGGCGGTGCAGGCGAGCTACTCCCGTTCGTACCGACCATGCCGTCACCGTTCGTGCCGTACGCACTCGAGCCTGCTGCGGAAGCATCGGCCTTCAGAACGAGGCCCTCTTTTGCCTGGTCCTCTGGCTTCTGCAACCCATCCTTCTTTTGGGAACCCTTCTGCCACGAAGCCAGCAGCGCCGCTACCCCACCAAGCGCCAAGCCTACCAGTGCGCCAAGCGGCGTACCCCAGAGACGTGATGCCGGCGCCGCCGCTGCCGCCGCTGTCGCAAGTTGCGGCTGCTGAATAGACTTTTCAACTTTGGCCTCGCGATTCTGGACGATGCCAGTGCGTGGCACCACAACGATCTGCGTCGATGTCGAGGCGGCGTTCTCTGCACCCGTGCCTGTACCTGCGCCAACACCCTCAGAGACTGCCACCAGTACGTGCCCAACGCGGGTTTTGGAACGGTTGCGGGTACAGCTTCCGCGCTGCACACCAAGAAACCCCCTGTTCCGATAAGTCCCTCGAGGAAGAGACTGAAACGCTCTGAATGTCGTTGTGAAACCAAGCATCATAGCGACCTCTATAACGATTGAACTTGTTCGACGTGCGTGTATGTCCTACAACAACCCGACACGCATTCGAATTCGCATACGCACGCATCCGGCGCACGCATGCACCGACGGTGATGAAACGCCATCGCGATGCGTGCGCAGCATGCGGCGGTGGTGGTGGTGGCGGTGGCGGTGCCGGTGGCGATGCCGGTGGCCAACTCCCGTACGTTGGGTCTGTAGGCGGCATCGCGATCGCCCTGCGATGCGGCTACGGCGGCGTCGGTACGCTTCCGCCGCGGCCCGATGCGCTACGAAATCCGTTGACAGCGCGGTGACGTCGCGCGCGTCGAGCCTCGGATGCGGCGTTCTATCGCGTGTAGCGATGCTGCTGATTTTTTTCATTGACAAAACGCTTAATTTGACCACGGGTCCTCGAATGAACGATGATCATTGACGACTAGGGTGATCGGCCATCGTAAAGCACCCTGCATCCGGGTTCCATCACCTGTTCTCTGATGTAATGATCGTTTTTACGTTCTATCGTGCGCCGAGTACCTGCTTTTGAGCGCCTGATAGAACGCCTGTAGCGTCACGCATGGAGTAGCGGGAGCACCGACGCGTCCTGCATGCTATCCTGCGGAATCCTGGTGATGCAGCTCTGAAAAGCGGTATCTATGGCGGTCGCGCTGAAATATGTGCTTTCGACGGATTCGCTGCACCCGTTGAAGGTTCGGTTCCAGATGGTGTCGGTGTTCTGCGTGCTCGAGCGAGCAGGCTCTGGTGTATGATGCGGGCTGCCTGGTGCTTAGCGTCTGGATGCAACGGATGCGCTTTCGCAAACAGTTCGTTATGTGCCGTTTGCGTTCGAAACTTGTTACCTTTCAGGAGCGAATGAAGCTTTCCACAGTACCCGTTTGAAAGGGTCTTTTAGAATGTAAAATCGGGGAATCTGAACAGAATACACGGGATTTGCGGTTGCTGTGCGCAAGCGAGGAAGAGCGCTTGATCAGCGCTGCTTCGTGGCATGTCGGGCTGGTCAGCATCGATTGTGCTCGTCCCAGCGAATCCAACCGCGCTTCTACACAGGATCACGCCCGGTCAGCGGCTCTGAATCGAACTTTTTCTGTCGACTGCTCCGAGTCGCATGTCGTTTTCTGTTTCGCACATGCACATCAACCATGGTTTTCAGTGGATTTTAGCATAAACCATTATCTGATCTGTAGCAGCGAAGTGCCCAGACTGCAGCCTCCAGGGACAAACCGAAGGCCACACCGACAGCCGCGCCTACCCAAGAGAGTGGCACTGCCCGCAAGCCAGTTGCACCGTCCACAACCTGTTCATGGATGAGATCCGTGAGCACGGCTCCGAGCCACCAGCCGAACGCGCCGAGGGCCAGACTGCCGAAAAGGAGCTGGCTAAGGAGGAGGGCGTCTCGGTTCCCGGAACCCGTGTGCAACGGGGCAGTCGCCTGTTTCCTCAGAGACTGCGTACACTGCTCATACTCGAGTCGTGCGAGGAACGCTCGGAACCTTTGCCGCGCTTCATCGTCAGCGCTTGACGAAGTGTCATCCTGCGGCAACTGCCAGCGCACGAGCGTGCTCTGAACGAGTTCACGCACCGCATCCTGGGTGTATCCCGAACCGAGCGCGACGTCCAGCAGCTCTCTGTGCGATATCCAGCACTTCTCGAAGGTCGCTGTGTCGTCAAGCACTGAACCAGGCCCGGAAATGACATCGCGCTGGCTGCGCCCCTGAGTCGCTGCTCTCAGAAAGGCGCGAACTTTGGGGTCTGTGGCGTCGAGCCACGGCATAGAGCCGACCAGCAAACCTCTCCACGAACTGACGACGATTCGCTGCTCGTGTACTCCTGGCTCGCGCAGCCGGTGTCCGTGTCACGCTTCACAGGGCAGAAACAACGCAGTGTTCGTGTCCTACGGAACGGTAACGGTCAAGTCTGACGTCGCGTACGACAGCAGACAGCGCGCAAGCTTGTCTGCTGAAGCAACACCACCGCATAACGCACACTAGTTCGACTCGAGTGACACGCTCGAGTACGTCTCTTTGTTGTGTGTGCGTACGCATCGAGGTTTCGTGAACGTTTATAGTGCATGTTTGCAGCACCGACACTCACGGCACCCGCTCGACCGTAGCATCCAGCCAACTCGCTACGTTGCACCAGTGTCGTGCGTCACGGAACGCCACGTTGCGGAGCGCACCTGGACCCTAACGACGACTGTTGCCTGCTCATCACCGTTGCTTTATTGGAAGCACACCAATAGTTTTATGGGTGCAGCGGCAGCAGCGCCTCGTTGCCTTGTGCTTGCCGGCCCTTCGGGTGTCGGCAAGGGAACCGTGCTTGCGCGTCTCAGTCAAGTGCTCCCGGACGTCTTCGGCTTCTCCGTATCGCATACGACGCGGGCACCGCGTCCTGGTGAGTGCGACGGGCGCGAATATCACTTTGTCACGGAGGAGGAGTTTCAGCGAGCCCGCGCTGAAGGCCGCTTCCTCGAAACTGCATCCGTGCATGGTCAGTGGTACGGAACGAGCTGGGAGGCCATTGAACGTGTACGTCGCACTGGACGAATCTGCGTACTGGACATTGATGTGCAGGGCGTGCGCAGCATCCGAGCTGCAAAGCTTCCAGCGCTCGTCGTTTTCTTGCGACCGCCGAGCATGGCGGAGCTGGAGCGACGTCTCCGTGGTCGCGGGACGGAGGACGAGGCCAAAATCCAACGCCGCCTCGAGACTGCTGCCGAAGAGCTGCGGATAGCACATGAAGAACCCTCGCTCTTCGATGCTATTATCGAGAACCAGGATCTCGAAGAGACCTGCGCACAGCTACGAAAACTGCTTGACGAGGACGTGCAGGCGCTTCGCGGTGTGCGCGAGGCTGGAGCAGCATCCGCTGCACAGCGAACGAGTTGAAAGCATTAGTGTGTGCTATGCAGCTGGATCAGGTTTGAGCACTGAACTGGAATCTGGAAAGGCACCGTTGGAGCTGGTGTTGGATCATGAGTTCGCGTGGATGGAGCGGTAAGCGCAGACGCGTCCGGCGGTACGACAATGGGCCTTTGCACCTCATTTTCTGGATGCGAGCAGGGATCCCCTGGACTGTCGATCGTGCAGTGGCATCAGAGAGCCTGCTGAGGCACTTGCTCTGGTCGCTTTGCTTTCATTTGTGCGCGCCAGGCCTATGCTATAGAGCTGGATGCACACGAACTCGTGCGTCATCGCGCAGGCTGATGACCTGAATCGACCGCGTGCTTATCGCTTCGCTGATCATCGCGGGAGCGCATGGAATGCCTCTGGTTCAGTGCTCGATGGACCATACGGAGGCGTTGCGCTCGCCACGAGTGATTGCTCGCTTTCCTGTTATGGTGGCAACAGGATACCATGCTCTCAAACGACTGCATTAAGTAAGGGTGCTTTTTGGTATACGTGGTGTGATCCGGGAGCTGCAGGGCGCTGCGAACGCATGAGCGACAAGCGTTTGTGCTTTTTCATATAGGATAAGGACGTACCGCTCGAATGGAGATTGCCCGAATACATCGACAATCTGATACTGACAGTACTTGTATTCGTCAAAGTCATTTATCTAACGAACGACCTGGCGTTTTGAATAGAGCTTGACGGAATGCATAAACGAGCTGACACCTTTGGCATTCCGTCTATTCGACTTCCCTTTACGACGAATAACAACGCATCCTTCAAAAAGGGATTCCTCGAATGCGTAGACGAACTGATACCGTCCACCACTGCCAGATCCAATCTAACGCATACGAACCTACACCACGACGCGGAAACGCTGATTTACGCTACAGAAAATGGCGGCCACACCTGCACCTTAACGCTGCACCAAACCAAGTCGCTTGGACAAACTCTATACCATAAGCGGATGAGGACGAGGCACCAGGCACTGACGGAATCGGAAGCTTCCGCATCCCCGAGCGCAGCGATACCCAGACTGGTCTGTTCACGGGCTCGCAAACAACACAGCCTGCTACTCGGACGTTACCCCATCGCTGGGCAACCCGCAGCACACCTGGCGTTCAGCGAATCGTGCCTCCTTGAATGGTGGCGGCTCGACACGGTCCTTTATCCGTCGTAAACGGAATGTCACCGTAACGAGCCTCACAAGACGGATCCGTGCTCGTGCGGAAATGTTCTGCAACTTTCTCGAATATTTTCTTCTTCGGATTCAGCTGCGCATCCGGCTGGTTATCGCGGTCTGCATCTGTACCGGGAAAGTAGACGCGGTCTCCGGGCTTGGCTCCAGGAGGCGGCTTGACGAGTTCCACTTGTGTCCCGTCGGCTGAGGTGGCGCAGAGCACCATCGCCTCCGAAACAATACCGCGCATTTTCACGGGTTTGAGGTTTGCCACCACGATACACGGCCCGAGTAGCTCCGCTGCATCGGGGATGTACTTGCGGAGGCCACTGCACACCGTAACGGGACCGCTGTCTCGACCAATATCGATTTCCTCGACATAGAGTGCGTCGGCATCGGGGTGCGGCTTTGCAGTGAGAATCTCCCCGACCCGAATATCGACGCGAGCAAGGTCGCTTCGGCCATCCCCCGAAGCGTCTTTTGGCGTTTCAACTCGCGTCGTCTTTGCCGTTTTCGACGAGGCGACTGCACTTCCGGGCGCGGGCGCAGCTTCAACACCCGCCCTCGTCTCCTGGTCTTCCTGCTGCCCTGACTGAGACTCTGTTCCAGACCTTGCAGCTGTAGACGATAGTCCCGCGACACCAAACATCGGTGCTTGAGCTGTGGTTGATCGAAACCACGCTTTCGGAGGCAGCGGCACGAGTTCAACCCGGTCTGCGTGGCCGTACCGATGCAGGAGGTTTTGCATGAGGTCAAACCAGCGCCATACCTGTACGAGGTTGCTCCTCTGCGCAGCGTCAAGACCATCTTTTACCCAAGTTTCAAAAACTGGTGCAGTTGCTCGAGCTGCTGCCACGTCTAGAGCAGTCACCACCGGACCGCAGAGGAAAGTCTTTTCGCCCCGCGCAAGAACGTCTGGAAGCACCTTTCCAGCAAAAGTTTCCAACGACTCTCGCTGTAGCCGTTCCAGCATTCTCTCTATAAACTTCGTCCGCTCTGATTGCAGGGATCCTCCTCCCAGAAGTTCAGAGTGTGTGGGCAGCGCTTGCCGGCACGCTGTGACGAGTTCCGAAACGCTCTCGAACCGGTTCCGTGCAGTTGCTGCACGGCAAAGTGCGACCCACTCGGGGCAGAGGTTCGGGGACACTATCGTCATTACAGGCCAGCCTACGCTTTCTTTAATTCTTCGCCCAAAACCTGTCCCCAAACCCGAGAGGAACAGATCCCTCTCGATCAAGAAGAATTTTCGTGCGCTCATAGAGCTCTTCGCAGTGCATGCGTCGACGAGAGCCTGCGGGCATTTTCGCCAGCGAGTGGCGGGTCTTCTTTCAGGTTTTGTCTGTGCGCAGTCGCCGAGTTCAGACAAGCGTCAGACTCAAGTGGAACATAGGAATGCTTGCTTCGTTCGTCGTTCTCGACATCGACGAGCTTGGTTCAGATGTGCAGCATAGACATTCGAAATGCAGGGATAAGGGCTCACGGAAGCATGCGTCGTGTTGAGATTCGCCGACATCGTTTCTGAGTGGCTTCTTCGACGGTTTACCGCTGGAATTCGTTGCGTCTCCGAAACGAGGATGGCTCGCGACACCCTCGATGCAGGGCCCTTAAAGCAACCAATACGATCATCGGATTCGTTCGTACGCGGATCTGTTCTTCTCCTTTTCTCAAGTGTGGCAAGCTGAAATCACGCCTTCCTCATGTTTTCGATCTTTTTGTGTTTCAAGGAAACAGGTGAACAAGGCAACTTGAACCAATGTATTGACTAGGAGCGTACTCGAACTCGTCCTTCGACGACTTGCCCACAAACTTATGCCGCATGCTCTCTGAAATCGTCAAGCGAAATCATTGACCCTGTACTTATGCAATATCCTAGTCTCTTGGTGGCTATCGGCGATACAACATTCTACTCCAGCATGATATTTGTCACAGGGTACGCTCCCAGAGGTTCTAGTCTCTAGTGTTTGCAGGGAAGATGTTCTTGGACTCGAAGTCGAGTTCTCGCAGCAATCGCCTTCATTCGGGAGAGCGTCAGCGCTTCGCATGAACGCATCCTGGCCGGATCTAGGTTTCTTGACGTGATCTCAGGCCTGGATTTTTCCGTTCAACAGTTGTTACATCGCGGACAACATCGCGTTCCACAAATCCGGTTCTATTCGGAAACAGCTGCGAACAGAGCACGGTTCATCGTACAGACGCCATCTTATTCTCTGTGATTCAACCCGAGTTAGATCGTCACCAGGGTCTCGAATGGAAGCAAATTATTCGTTGGAGAATGCAACAGCGTGCGTTAGATCGAGCAGCAGACCGAGGACTTGCCGAGGGATCGCTCCGAAGAAGCCCATGATCATCGTGGACAGTACCGGGCGCGAAATCACAAGCGAGCATCCATGTCATGCTCTGCATTCGTTAGGGGCATGTACGGAGCGAGGAAGCAAGCTTCTTTTTCAAGCGCCACAAGGCGGTGCCTGGAACAGCAGGAGCTCCTTCGGTAGATCGTTCTGAACACCAAACCACACTCCCGTGTTACTGCAACGAAGGGCGCACCGAGGTTGTGTTCAAAGAACACGAAGATGGCAAGCAAAGCGTAGATTGCAACGCCCGCTCGTGTGTGAAGCGCCCCGACAACAGTCGATAGCAGCAAAATCGGGAACTGAACGCTGCCATCAACATCCTTCGACTACTGACAACAGACGCAGAAGGACAGAGGAGACCAGTGCATTGAAAGCGAGAGATGTGTGTTGAATGAAACGAAGAAGGCGCTGCGATCACAGAGGGCATACATAAACACCCACTCACAGACGCCTCCGAGCCCTTTTCGACGGGCCGCCTGCTATCGGCTACAGTTTTTATCGCAGCGCACTTCGTGTTGAGCGGCTGCCCGGTAAGCTTAGATGGCGGCAGCTCTGCGAGTCTCTTGTCGTCAGCACCGCACACATCATCTGGTATTGGTGGCAGCATTGAAATCTGGGTTCTCGAGCTCCATGCGTTTATTGCCGCTGAATGAACTCGCCAGTGCAAGGATTCCTCTAATTTGTACCCTCTGTGCAAATACAGTCCCGTCATCGTCCCGTCGGGCAAACACCTCTTCTCGCATATACCCCATCGTCTTCGTCACTTGCGTTTCTTCGCTCGATTGTCGGCGAGAAGAAGATTTTTTCGTTTTGTTTTCGGGCACCCGGCGATGATGGCCCTCCAGGATCCGCGACTTTCCGGTCCATACCTTCCCATTAGATTTTTATTTCTTCAAATGAACGCACTTTGAACGCTTCTCCAATAAACCGCGAAAGCGCATTTGATGACACGGAAGTGAGCGTGCAATGCAATTAAGGTGAAAGACTATGCCAGCGCGAGCATATGCTAGACCAATGTCTTGATGAACATGGCCCGTAACGTACGGGCACACGACACAGGCCGAGTGCGGACGGACGCTGCTCTGCCCCCTGTTTACCATATAGGAGCGGAAGGAGTAGGACTCGGCTGTTCGAACACCAGATCTAAGCATTCGTATGCAGAGTGAGCGAATCGAGGATCTGTTGCTCGATGGACCATGCACGCTGTGCAAAAGCTCGCTGTACTGATTTCAAGCGAATAGGACACATAGCGGTCGTTGTCCATATAACCAACTCGCTTCGGAGAGCAGTTCATGTACATCAGTGCATCGTGCATCATCTTGCGGGAAGGTTTTGGCGGGTCTGTTCGACACAAAACCTCAGTTGTCTTACAGGACGCTCCTATGCGATTTGCAGCACGAAATCAAAAAGTATATACGAGTTATCGGAATCGATACACGAAAGCATTACATGGGCGACGCACTCGAGCATTCAGGACGGGCATGATTGCAGAAGCTGCGCCCTGCAGTCCACGAATTCCTCTAGGGGCTTCGATTTCCCTCTTTACAAATTAGTCACAAAGATTCGAGCTGAGCTCGCTAACAACGGTCAGGTATCATCCACGTTCGATTTTCAATACCGCCTGTTGCTCATATACAGACCATAATGCCGAACAAGCATCTAGTTATTCTCAGAATGCCGCCGAGCAGACTCGTACAGTACCCATCAGCCGTGACGCGACTTGGTCGCTGTGGGGCACTCTGTCTGAGCAAAGCGCGAGTCCCCTGGCAATAGAGCCTCGCGCCTCGACAGCTCATGGCAGGCGCCAGACGAACACATGCGAGAGCTGCACAAGTTCAGCGAAGCGCTTCCCCTGTTCCGACCTTACCCCGGTGTCGATACCCGTACACGTTCACGAAAGTAGACTTTGCAGCCAGACCCGAGAGCGATTGCAACCGATTGACACTAAAACAATGGTTTTCGTTCGAGTACCCTGTGACACGTGGGAGCGGCCGGGTCCTCGCCGCTGCCTCGTTCCAGACCAGCTACTCTGCAGCTGCGTACGCTACGAACAAGAGCCAGCAACCCACGCGCACTGTTTTCAACCGCCCGCGTGTGGAGCAGAGGCATCACAAGAATCGTCTTTCCACTCGGGCCCCAGTGTTCGTGACTCGTACACAGCAGCTCGAAGCGAAGTATCAATCGCCGAAGCGAGCTGCTCCACGAGACGCAGTTTCTCGCTGAGTTCTTGAGTTTTCGACTGCAGACTCTCCACGGTGGAGTTCATGTCCCTGACAGCAAGTAAGAGTTCCTCTAAAGCGGCTATAGACGCTTGTTCCGGTGCTTGCATTACCCCGCTCTCTACACAGGAAAAGCGCACAGTGTTTTGTCCAGCAAACTGAGTGCCAATCTAACAGCGGTGTCCGCGCAGCTGGGCGACGCCGCCTCCGCCACGTACGACAGCAGAGCGAACGGGACGGGACACGCAACCCGCCACGTGCGCGCCTCCGTTATGCTTTTCCATCTCAATTGCGTTCCATGCCCAGGTGCGTTTCATTGAATGCTCTCTCGTGGTTCATAGCAGAGGCGGTGGAAGCGCGTCCCTTTGATGCGATAAACATCTGAGGGAAATGGATGGGCGTGAAAGTCGGGAGTCCTGGACAGCTTCTATAGCCGGGTGTCCGAGACAGAAATGAAAATAGTTTTCCCTCGCCGACAATCGAGCGAGGAAGCGCAAGTAACGGCGAAGAAGACGACGAAGAGGGTAGACAGGCGAGAAAAGTGTTTATCCTGCGGGAGAGTCACGAGACTGTAGCTGGACAGAGGCCAAGAACGCTTGGGATCCTCGCACCGGTGCGATCAACCAGAGGCAATGCACGTACGGAGTTCGTGAACCGAAACGTAACATTGCCATCATTACGCGACGATGCTCGTGGAGCTGACGCGAGCCAACTTTGTTCGTGCAGCTCTAGCTCCAGCAGAATCGGCAAACGCTCAAACACGCAGGGCCTGGTGAAATCCCAAGTTGTCCAACTGATGGACGTTGCTAGACGTGAGGGGAACGTCTTCAATCATTCGACAAGGTGAATGAAGATGTGTGCGCCTTCTATTCGCGTTCGATCGTACATAGGACGGGCGCCCTGCTCGGCGAATACCCATAGACGCTCCGACCGTTTCGTCCAAAGGGAATCTCATGGACTGAGAAAAACAACGTCCCTGTGCTTCATACCGAGCGCGAAGATCCAGGGACGCTGCCGTTGCGATGATCTCCGCAGAAGATGGTCGTGAAAGAACCAGGACTCTGTTTTTGCGATTATACCCCAGTGTTTTCAGGACCACACGAGCAAGCTGCTGAGAACCAGTGACGCCCGTAGCGACTAATATCATCGCTTTTGCATCCCGCTTGGTGATCAGCGGGTCATTTTTCTACTATAGACCGCGAGCAGTCTTTAAAAATATCGGTTGCTGGCGCGGAGCGCAGATCCTTCTCTCTTTCAGTATTCCACAACCATTTGAGCACTGTGGTATGACTCACCTGAGGGAGGAATGCAATCCTGCTTGCACTGCGCAGTAAACAACATATATCCGACAGTCAATTCGTCTAGAATCCATGCGGTACCTGGCATCGTGATGTTGATCGCCATCTATCCACCGCAGCAGGCGTGGTCCACCATTCAGTCGAAACACGACCATGGCGGACGATTCGTTGGATTGCACCGCAGCCGCTGCGCGCCCGCGCATTGCGCATTCATGGTATTCAGCCCTGAGTCTATGGTTCGCGACTAACAAGATATTCGTGAGCCCTGGAGACTTGAGTGCTTCTCTAACTCTGCAGACGCCTTGGTGAGCGGGCCTTTCGAAGCGTTTTCTTGGTGGAAACGTGGCAGAAGGCTCGGCCGTCCGGGGGTGCGTCGGCCGCGAAGCGTGCAGCGAACGAAACGCTGACTCAGCAAGGGTGCGGAGCAGCTTTCGTTGCCACTCTGCTTTTCCGCTGGGAAAAGATGAGCGGTGGTCGAATAAGTTCAAGCGATGCGCTTCGTCTACGAGTGCCGGCAACAGCGCGTTTGTCCACAGCTTCCACGAGTCTGTCGTGGTCCGCGGGAACCCAGCGGAGCCAGCCGCAAGCGTCTCCAGCGGCAGCTGCCCAGAGCGTACCCGAGCTGGACCGCGGTGCCTTCCTTCGCCGAGACTATGTGAACCGTGAAATAGAACGGAGGGCGGCGGAGTATACACGCACCCGAGAACTTCGCTTTTTTGTCAGTACTTTTAACGTGAACGCCAAACCGCCGGTGTTTGACCTTTCGCCGCTGTTAAAAGACCACCGAGCAACACCAGCTTCACGCGACGCGCTCTGGGAGTCATGGGCAGGCGCTCACGGTGCTGCCCTCGGGCCGCCCAGCGCTGGTATGAAAGCTGGAATCCCAGAAGTAGCGGCGGACGCTGGCGACGTCCTCATCTTTGGCTTCCAGGAGGTGCAGAAGCTCTCCGGGACCGCCGCGGTCATCACTGACGAGTCCCAAGGCCGGCCTTGGCGTGACTCTATCCAAGCGCTGCTCGACAGCCTCGGCTCATACGTCTGCGTGGTGCAAAGGCAACTGGTGGGCATTTTGCTGCTCGTCTTTGTGCGAGCAGACCACGCAAACGCCGTGCAGAATGTTCAGATCACGAGCGCTGGCACTGGGATTGCAGGTGTGGGTGGAAACAAAGGCGGCGTGGCTGCCAGATTCCAGCTCTATGACACGAACATTTGTTGTGTATGCTGCCACTTGAGCGCGCACGAACAGAATCTGGAAAAACGCAATGCCGAGTATCGTGCGATCATGGAACGGGTCGTCTTCAACCCGATGAGCGATGACAACGGGAATCCTGCACCGCTGCTGCCGAGCTATCCTGGCTCTTATGCCGTACCACAAACAACTTCGATCCTCGATCATGATGTGGTCTTCTTCTTCGGTGACTTGAATTACCGTATCGCGCTGCGCCCCGAAGAAGTTCTCCGATGCATCAAGGCCGGCGATTGGCAGTATATGGCCAGCCACGATCAGCTGAATTCTTGCCGGTCCATGGGATTCGCATTCGAGCCTTTTTCTGAGGCACCTCTACAATTTGCACCGACCTACAAGTACAAGCCATTCGAGAACGAATATGATAGTGATCCGGACAAGCCGGGTACATTGAAGCGGACACCCGCCTGGTGCGATCGCATCCTCTTCCGCGGAAACGGGATGCGGATTCGCTCGTATCGAAGGCATGAGATTTTTGCTTCCGATCATCGACCAGTTTCGGCCATTTTCACAGTCCCTATACAGCAGATCGATCGCGAGCGGCGGCAGGCCGTATGTGATCGTCTGTGGCGAGAGATTAGTCGACGGGAAAATGAGACCATACCGCGGCTGGCGGTCTCCGAAAACGATATTGTCATCGGAACCGTTCGCTTTCGATCACCGCTGTATGTACACTTCACCATCACCAACGTGGGCCGCGTCCGAACACGCTGGTACCTTCCGCTGCAGTACATCAAGAAATGGATGCACTGCGTTCCGTCGAGTGGAGAGCTGGAACCCAAGCAACAAGTGCGCGTCCAAATCAAAATTCTCGTCGACGAGCATTGTGGATACTCAGCCATGCTCGCCGAGGCACCGCGAATAGAGTGCACGCTCGTTGCACAGGCGGAAAACGGTGCGGCGTGCTTTGTAGCGCTACACGGCCGCTATGCGCCCACAATTTACGGCTGTTCGCTCGAGCTGCTGGCCTCGCGGAACGGTGGCAATGGGTTCATGGTGCCGGAACTCTGGCTCATGGGTGATGCGCTCTTGCATCGGCGCATCCTGGGCACGAATCGCAACCTTTTCGTAGAAAATTGCCCAGACGCGCAAGCAGTCGAATCGTTACGCGATGCCTTGGCAAACACCACCGCAGCTGTTCGCGAAGAGGCGCTTGAAAAGGCGCCGCCCCTGGCCCTTGGGCAGGTACTCGTAGAGTTTCTGCGCTACCTCGAGACACCAATCGTCCCATTCGACTTATATGATGACTTTATGCAAGCAGCCGGATCTGGCGACGCACGCGCCGCCCTCCACGTCATGACTAGAGCCCCGCCTATCTATCGTAATACCTTTGTGTATGTGCTTGCCATGGTAAGAGAGCATCTTCAACGACTTGCGCTGGATTTGCGGTCTGAGCGAGACGCGAATCCAACGGCGTCGCTAACCCTGAGACTTGCGCACGCTTTTGGGACTGCACTACTGAGACGTAGGCCATCCGAACAAGCAGCTGGTGGCGATGCTGGCGACGCCCATCTCGACAGGGCGCGCTGTCTGCTGCCGCTGCTTCGGGCTCTTGAAACAGCCGATGATACGCGCGATAGCGATGCCGCGAGCCAGACTACGGAAGATGCAAGCAATGGATCCGCGTTTCCTCTCTATGAACTATTGTTTGACTCTGTATAAAGCCCGCATCAACATGAATGGATTCATTCTGGTGTTCTCGGTACCGAGTTGCGAAAGTGGCGTTCGACGTTCAGTTCAGCTCGCATCACCAATTTTGCATCCCAATGGATCGTACCGACAATCATGGCAGCAACATGCAGCGGAAGCGATCCATTGCCGATCTTTCCATCACACGATATCCAGGAATCGAACTAGAGTCTTCTGGACGCGCTGTGGATATCGGCGCTGTCCAGCGATCGTGCTAACTCGAGCTCTACGTTCATGTTTCGCCACGCACTCGGATACATGATGCAGGTCACATGCTTCTACGTTGTGGCCGAAGCCGCAGCATATATGCACCGCTCGCGAGACGTCTCAGATACTGGCGCTGCTCATTATGGGTTTTTCGGAAGCTTGGACCTGATTCAAGGCTCTGAAGGACCCAGTTGCAAACCGTAGCCCTGAACAGAAACGGCCTATCCGTGCCGATCTATCCAGCACCTAGGCCTCCGCTGATCCGGGGCATAGACACTGCGCCCGCTTCAAGGGCAGAAGCGCGCCACGCGTAGCGCGCTCCTCTCGAGCTGGGGCCCCGAGCGCAGCGCTCTCGCCTACCGAAGTTTCGCGCGCGGGCGAGTGCGCCTCCACTCAGACAATGCCGCCACTGCATCTGGTCGTAAGGTTTCAAACTTTGACGAATGCTCGGAAAAACATTTGATGGATATCGGCCACGATATCGAAGACTGTGACAAGGCACCTTTCGGGGAACACACACCAGAGCAAGACATGCATGGCAGCGCTCGAGTGCACCGTACCCCCAAGGCGAGGTCTGGATGGTCATAGTTCTTGGAACTCGGACGTCTGGTGCAGTACGGTAGTTGACTACCTTCATACCGGTAACCAACGTGCACTCGGGTATCCCTGATGTGAGTCAACGATCCACCGTGAAACACGAAGCAAGTCATGCACAGCACCCTGTACAGCTGGGGGCGCGTCGCGCGCGACGCCAGCATCGCTTCGCAAACGAAAGCTTACGTTGTCGTGCGCTTGCGAGCAGCACTCCACTGGGACAAAGGATTGAACACGAAGGGATCGAATACATTACTGCGACTGGTTACGCATTTTTCCAGGCTGGTCTCGGAAGCGACGAGCTCGTCACGAGGAGAAGGCGTTCACTGCCGCGCTTTTTCCTTCAGGGCTGTGCGTTCGTCCATTCCAACCAGGTGTAGGCTGTTGGTTTTCGTTTCTAAGAGAACACGAGTGTGAAGAACCACACTCGAGCACACTGACTCGATCCTACAGGTTGGCTACAGCAGCTACGAGCACTTTCTCACCTCGAAAGCGTGCAAAACTATGCACAGCGGAGAACGTCTTGTTCTCGGTATTGAAGGAAGCGCGAATAAAATCGGGGTCGGGATTGTGACGAGTGATGGTGCGATCTTAGCAAACGTTAGGCGGACGTTTGTGCCAAAGACAGGCTCGGGCTTTCAACCGCGGGAGACGGCGCGGCACCACCAAAAACACGTCGCCTCGCTCATAGAAGAGGCGCTTCACACCGCCGGGGTGCGTCCGACTGACCTCTGTGCAGTCGCGTACACAAAAGGCCCGGGCATGGGAGCCCCACTTCAGAGCTGCGCGATTGCTGCCCGCATGTTTGCGCTCATGCACGATCTTCCGCTGGTGCCGGTCAACCACTGTGTCGCGCACATTGAGATGGGACGACTCGTCACCGGTGTCGACAATCCTGCTGTGCTCTATGTCAGCGGCGGCAACACGCAAATCATATCCTATTCCGAGGGACGATATCGCATATTTGGGGAGACAATTGATATAGCGGTTGGGAATTGTCTGGATCGTTTTTGTCGACTCGTCGGTCTAAGCAACGACCCATCTCCTGGGTTTCAGGTGGAGCAGGAAGCCAAAAAAGGGCGACACTACGTTCCTTTACCGTATTCGGTCAAGGGTATGGATGTGAGTTTCTCGGGAATCCTCTCGCGAATCCAAGATCTTATCGGATCCTACGCTATACCTGACCTTTGCTTTTCGCTTCAGGAGACCGTGTTTGCGATGTTGGTTGAAGTCACTGAGCGCGCGATGGCGCACTGTGGCCAGCGGGATGTCCTCGTGGTGGGCGGTGTCGGTTGCAATGAGCGCCTCCAGGAGATGCTGACCACCATGTGCACTGATCGAGGTGGAAGGGCCTTCTGTACAGATGAGCGCTTTTGTGTGGATAACGGTGCCATGATCGCTTGGACCGGCTGGCTTCAAATCTCGTCAGCTGCGCGTTTGCGTGGTTCCGAAAAACTCGAATGGCCCTGGAGCGACTGCACAGTGACTCAGAGATACCGCACCGATGACGTAGCGATCACTTGGCGCGAGGAAGGCGCTCTGCAGCTAGCGATGGATTAGAGCCCGTCGCGCGCTCGTCCAACGCTGCAGTACGTATCTTGATGCGTCTGCCTTTGCAGACCGGAGACGCTGCCTCGACGCTGCACTGATGCCAATGCGCGTTTGCCGCGGGCATGGAGCCTGAGATGCGCGGGCGACCAGACTGGCGACCTCACTGACAGTGATACCGCGAGCAGGGAACGAAGCGTGTGTAGTTGAAAGTGCTGGTCTGGATTTCGTCTAAGTTCGTGCAGAGACCCTCTGGACCATCTGTTTTTCTACCACAGCGTTTCACAAGCTCTGAACGAGACTCGACCTTCTCCGAGACCGAGTAAACGCCTGCGTTGCATCGCCTGTATGCAGTGCACCGAGATAGAGCGGGACGCGCGTCCCATAACGTTCCGCGTACAGGCGCCAAACAAACTGGCGTGTTTCCTGACTCATGCTGGGCAGTGCTCGGGAAGGAAGGCGCGCGCCTAACCAAAGGCATGAGCGAGCGGGCTAGTCAAGGCGTGGGCGCTCGCGAACGCCAGGTTTAGCGTGTCAAAGATCTGCCGCTGCAACCAGCGACAGTGCACGAACAGGTGCTGTTCACGCACAGAGGTTTCCTTGGTCACGCAGACGGCAGCAGTGCAACCGCTGCGCAGCCGAATACGTCAGCGCGGGCGTGCTACTACTTGGACAGGCCTCGAGGCTGGAACTCGCCCTGAGCGACCGCTGCAGCGAGGCCCCAGAGAAGCTCGTGTAGAGAACGCTTCTGTATTGCAAAATTTGCGCAAGCGAGGAATCGAACCTCGATCTTCACGGCCACAACGTGATGTTCTGACCGTTAAACTACTTGCGCTCGACCGTCCAGCATCACAAATGAAAATCATCATAAATTCATATATAAAGCGTGAACGCGGGAATTCGTCGACCGCAGGTGGCGTGCGGCGCGCACCCGACGCTTGGCGATTTTCGCAGCGCAGTACTGATCGCGGCACGCTCCTCGAGGCTGCTGGCGCAGCAGACGCAACTGCTGTCCCGATTCGTCGGGTCGCCTCCGCGTGTTTTGCAGCTGTTAGCGGAGAGAGCCGCATTCACCATCCTATTTTCGTTGTATGCTCCGAACGATGCTGAACCCAGCTGGGTTCCCGGTCCTGCAGTGCGGGTTCAGAGCAGTGCTCGAGTCTGCTTCGCCATAGCCACGCTGTCAGACGAGCAGCGCATTCGAGACTCGGTGCCCGTCCGAACATGAACCATGCCCAACGCACTGAAAATGAAGCAGTCGTGCATTGACCTGCATACAGATCAGCAGTGCAACGCGGGAGAGCGCAGCACGGCGCCTTGCGGAGTCCTCTTCAGCGCTAACCGCCATGTGCACAGCGCTATACACCATGCGTTCAACCTGAGCAGCGTCTCGAGCTGCGTCTGTCATCATGGTTGCCTTTGAGGATCCTGAATCACCAGAGCGGTTCCGAACGACTGCGAAACCGCTGATGATATCCAGAAACCAAGGTCGAGGGGGGCTTCGCTGCGAGGCGTCCACAGCGGCAGGCGCTGCTCTGTGGATGCCCATCGGGTCGCCTTCGCGCCTCCGAGTTCGGCAATGGTGCGGATCTGCTGCTGCTGCTGCTGCTGCTGCTTCTAGGTCAACGAGCGAAGCTGTCCACGCTTCTCTACGAAAACGTTATGAACCTGGACGCTTGGATTGCTACGTTAAGAACAGGAAACATACTTCCAGAATCAGACCTAAAAAAGCTGTGCGAATATGTGAAAGAACTGTTGATCGAGGAGAGTAACGTCCAACCAGTCGCAGCACCGGTAACGGTCTGTGGCGACATTCACGGCCAGTTCTACGACTTGTTGGAGCTGTTTCGAACAGGCGGTGAGGTCCCCGCAACATCTTACATATTCATGGGCGACTTTGTGGATCGTGGACGAGACTCAATCGAGACGCTCTCGTTCCTCTTCTGCCTCAAAGCACGATATCCGTCTCGGGTGACGCTTTTGCGCGGAAACCACGAGTCTCGACAAATCACCCAGGTTTATGGATTTTATGACGAATGTCTTCGAAAGTACGGTTCAGCAAATGCGTGGAAGTGGTGTACGGACGTTTTTGACTACCTTGCTGTGGCGGCGCTGATCGACTCTAGGATACTCTGCGTCCATGGCGGGCTCTCACCAGATATCAGCACCCTTGATCAAATCAGACTCATAGACCGTCGACAGGAGATTCCACACGAGGGCCCGTATTGTGACCTCATGTGGAGCGACCCGGAAAACATTGAAACATGGGCGGTGAGCCCCCGGGGCGCCGGCTGGCTCTTCGGGGCCAAGGTAACGCACGAGTTCAATGAGATCAACGATCTGGAGCTCATTTGTCGGGCGCACCAGCTTGTTCAACAGGGCTACAGGTACATGTTTGATGATGAGTCTTTGGTAACGGTATGGTCGGCTCCGAACTATTGCTATCGCTGTGGAAATGTAGCAGCGATTCTGGCTTTCGACAGTGATCTGAACAGGGAGTTTCGCATCTTCAGAGAAGTCGAGGAGGAGCACCGACGCGAACAGAACCGAGGCATCATTCCGTATTTTTTATGAAGACTATTTTTCATGGATGCATGCCAAATGAACCCACGGTCCTTTTACCGGGCGTGATGATCTGGTTGCTGGAGGCAATCCGTTGCCGTACCATGGAAACTGTTTGCTGGGACGAATGCCAGTTCCCCCGAGGCCATACGGGCAGCACCGCGTGCTGTCCGCTCGATTCCAAAGCGCCGTCGCTGAGGTCGCCAGAAGACCCCGAGAGATCCTGCCCGAAGCACCATCACCGAAACGAGCGCTCCCCGGACGACATGCTCTTGGAGCGGGCGAGATCGATATCGCCAGGAGCATCGACAACGGCGCCTGAGTGCGCATCCAGCAAACAGTTGACGCGTGGCGTTTACGGGGGAGCTCACCCCTGGTTTCAAGGAACCCTGGCGATCCGGCGCGATGCTTGGCACGACGCGCACCGTGCCCTCTCTGAGATGCTCCACGGGAAACCAGATGTGTTTATGGGCATATGTGCGTTTGTGCAAGCGTGAATGCGTGTGCGCGTTTGCGTATGCGTACTTTATGCGCGTCTCGGAGGGAAAAGAGCAACGGATGTGGGCGTGTGTGTGCGCGAACAAAAACGCCATAAACTGCCACCACGGTTTCTCGTTGCAGGTGACGGCAGAGGATCCATCTGCCTCGCATATCTGGAAAATCATCGTGGCCAGAGAGCCGCTTCGACTTTGCAGTCACTGTCACAACCTGCGAAACGCTATAGTATCTAGATTTACTGATCGCGGGCTGATTCCGGATATCAGCAGACCGTTTGCGTTCGACTGCGACTGAGTTCAACGCATGCATCGAGTAGCTTCCGTATTTTTCCGAATACGACGTGCTTTCCGGCGCGTTCGCCCGCTGCAGATGATTGAGCCGATGTGTGCGAGTCGGCCGAGCCTCTTCGTCATTCAGTGCATACCATCGGTGAGGATATGCGGGCTATACGGATGTACATACGACCGGTACACGAATTCAGGTGGTGTCTGCATTCCAAACCGCGTCGACCTGCAAGATCCGTAAGCATCCGTTCGAATCGGGACGCTTAGCTTTTCGGTCAGCCCGATTACTCGGGCCCTGCCTCCCCCGGGCGCGACACTGATGCCTGCTGCCTCGCGCCGAAGGATGTACTCGTACACACAGCGGATTGTGCTTCTTCCACCTGCATAAAGCTCAGTCTCGACCGTACCATACGGACGATGCGTGGCTTGCTCCCGTACACCTGGGATACTTTCTGATGCACACGGGCAAGGGAGATGCTATGCGCTACGCAACGAAGCACATTATCCGGTCACTGCTGGACGCTAATTGCAAGCCGCGACTGTGCGTAATTATCCAGCATCACGGAGATGACATTCTTCACAAGCTCCGACATACACAAGTTTTAAAGCACGAGGCACGTCGAGCAAAGAAACGGAGCTCACACAGACACCAGCGGGTATTGCTCACATCATGTGATCACAAGCGATTGGATCGCATTACGATCCCTTCGCTCCACCATTTTGTCGTTTGCATTCGTCGATTCGCAACAGCCGCGGGGCATCGTCACGGTCGATCGTTGCGAAAACGCTGGCGATTCAACGCCGGCAGAGCGCCTTGACAGCATCTCGGGGCAAGCGAGTGACAGCCGCGAGTCGCAAGGTACCATCTCCCAGAGCCGTTGCAAGTTAATGACGGACTCACGTGCCTACGCAACAATCTTGCGTGCAATGCCAGCAGAGCTATCGCTGCTCTGATAATCCGGGCGCGAGCCAGGTATCAGAGAGGTCCCGTCACCATGACAGCTGCGTACGCGCGCTACGCGGCTCTGGGCAGCGAGCGCCTGCTTCAGGGGCGCAAAAATGGATTCCCGAGCACCGCAACGTCGCAGATCGCTCGGCGCCCTTCGTCTTGTTCAGTTAGAGAGCTACAGTCCCTTGCCGAGGGATTTACTTGAGACGGTACACAATGCGTCCGCGATACAAGTCGTATGGACTAAGCTCTACGCGAACGCGGTCCCCAACGATACAACGTACAAAGTTTTTCCGAATTTTTCCACTCACATGCGCTAAAACCACAACGTCATTGGTCAGTTGCACGCGAAACATCGCGTTTGGAAGAGATTCGACGATAACGCCTTCCATTTCAATCGCACCCTCTTTCTCCGGATCGGTATCCGTACGTCCATTTTGCGTATCCTTTTCTCTCCGCATCGACTTGGGTGGCGTTCTCTTACTTCCAGGATTCTTCTTCTTGCGGTCCCCAGCAGCGACAAGAGAGAAACGGCCAGCACGCCAGCACGGGCTCGCTGGCCGGTGCCCCTGCGAGACCTCTCGAATACGCCCGCCCCAGAACGCAGGCGTGCTTTGGACAACATTTAATTGAACCCCCGCAAAACTCGAAACAAATGCCTGCAGAGATTGTGTGCCCATGGTTGAGAGTAGTTGAGCCCGCTCAGTCACTTCGCTGCGAAGAAGAGCGGACGCGGCCCTGCGTTGAAGGACTTTCACGCACCAACGCTCAGATTATGGGCGAGCTTTAGGCGCACGTCAGGCGCAGCGCGCTGCTGGGGCGCTCTTCTCCGAGGGTACGACGCCGCCGCAGCCGCAGCCGCCGCAGGCACCCTCGCTGTTGGCTCACGGAGGCGGTGGCGATGTGCGCGCGTCGGGCGGCAGGTCATAATGCGAGTGTCCTGTTTATTCCATAAAGTTCTGTTTCATCAGCGACACGCTGTGGTATGCGAAAGTGTTGGGCTGGCTCTTGTGCATGGACCGACAACCGTGTTGGCATGCAATGGAACAGGTACTTTACCAAGACATACCATTGAAACAAAAGATGTCTTCAGGGAATGGAGTATATATACGCACCAGCAGACGACTCCCAGCCTTTATTGACCGGCCCACTATTATAGTTTTTCAGTTTATCTAGGTATAGTTCGGGCGCCAAAGACTGCCCCACGACGTTGGATCGCTTCAGCTCTTCGAGTATCGTCTTCAGCACCGCATATCGTCTGATACAGATGGAGATGTTGAAGTCTTGCTTGAATATACCATCGCAGGGATTGCTGGCACTTGTACCCTCTCTGCCGCAACAGGCTCGTCATTGTCCCGTCAAGCAAACTGCCTTACTCGCCTATCTGCCCTTTTCTTGTTAGTCATTTGCTATTCTCTGCTCGATGGTCGGCGTGAAGAGGGTTCTTCTTTTTTGTGAAATTCGCCTATGAGAGTCCATCAGGATCCCCGACTTGCGTGTCCATAACTTTCCTTTATTTTTTTAAATCTTCAAATGAACGCACTTGTTTATGCCCAAAGGTGAGGAGTCTCCCCCGACTGCGAAGGACTTGTGGAAGAAAGATGACGCGTGCCCCAATGTCTCCATGTGCTGAACGCTACAGCGAGTCGCCCAGTCCAGCGATCATTACGTTTTACCATAGAAAACACTCTAGCCATGGGTTTGAACCAGGCAGCGCGCTAAGGAACGAAGAGCAGCTCTGCCCGCGGATAGAATCGGCAAATGCACGAGCGCAAAGGGAATGGTGATATGCCACGCTGTCCAATGAGGAAAGTCTCTAGGAGTCAGGGAGAAAAGTCTTCAATGATTTGAGAAAATGGTTGGTGCTATCGTATGCGCATTCTCTACGAGCGGAACTGAGGCCACTACTGGAATCCACTACATCTAGAACAGATGATGGATTCCTGGTTCTCTTCGCGTTCGATTCTGCATACCACGGTCTCCTTCAGTGCGAATGCCCATATACGCTCCGACCGTTTCATCAGAAGCAAGTCTCACCGACTGAACCAAACAGATGTCACTCAGCCGCAAACCAATCGCGAGATTCCACGAATGCTGTCGTTGCGATTTCGGTGGAAGATGGCCATGCGTGAATTGGTCACTTTTTGCGTCTGTATTCCAGTGTTTCGAGGACCAAACGAACAAACTGTTGGGAAACAGACACGCCTCTGGTGGCTAATGTCGTCGCTTTTGCTTTCCGTAGAGTGATCAACGTGTCGTTTTCAACCATGGACCGCTTGCATTTTTTGAAAATATCGGTATTTGACGCGTGGCCCACCTACTTCTTTCTTTTAGTGTTCCTCAGCCATCTGCGAGCTTTTTTATGACTGACCTGGATGAGGCATGCAGTCCTCCTTGTACTGTACAGTAAAGCGTATGCCCTGCAGGGAATTCGTCTACGATCTGTGCCGAACATGGAGATCGTGATTACGATCTCCAGCGATGCACTGCGCAAAACTATTCGGCAACACTCGGCGCGGGTGAAACATAACTGAGTTGAAAGACTATAGCGTGCAGATGCTCAAGCTCGTGTAACCTTTCACTGTCGTCAACATCAGTCCTTACAGGCTTTTTCTGCGTGTGTTTCCTTTCCGTTTATATTATCTTTGGCTATAAATACAACGGTATCGGGTTTACCGCTAGCTCCATTGGCAACAGCTGAAGACGCTGATGGAAGCGCTCAGGTCTCGATTTCTGCCGTTCCGGGTATTGTTCATGCATTTTATGTACAGAAGGAATTTGCGATTTCTGTTGGGTTGCACTCGTTCCTGTGCTGTGCAAACGGCCTTGGTAGGCACTCTGCAGCGGTGACATTGGAACGTCGCCAGGTGCTCCCATACATTCACTCTATATGGCATTCTCCGGTGATCACCGTATGGAGTCTGAACGCCCGCAACATCGCCCGGTACCTGCCCTTGACGGGCAAAGAAGGCTCCCGTCGATGCCGTCCTCCGATTTAGCGTACTGCATCGTACTCTCCCGTTACGGGCTTGTTCCAGATGCTGGCCCGGGAGAGTACTCTGTCTGCTGCAGATGCATGTACTTGCTGTTCTATTCGATATACAGGCTTTGTCGAGCTTGGTTTTGTACGTCATGAAAGAATTGCAGGGAGGAAAAGCTAACCTGGTCAACAAGTCGGGAAACTTCGATTCGTCCCGCTTTATCCGTGCAAATCGGTAACGCACACTTGACTGGAGGCGATCCCTGGGATCATTACAGTCCGAGTCCAGCACCCTTGTCCATCTGAAGATGAGAGACGACAGCATCTGGCAACGCATCCTGTAATAGGGATCATGCTGATGTCGAATGCGGTCTTGTCGATAGCCACGAAAGAGGAATGTGTTGGATTTCGGACGGAATTGCTCATTGTACGTGACAATTTCAGTGAACTTTAGGAATGAGCGTGTGAAGAGGTCATCCAGGGACAACCATTTTGTTTCCTGTTCAATAAAGCTGCGCGAATCGCTGCGTCGACGATTTGCGACGAAACAGAAATATCGAATACTTGATGCAAGCGTGATTTGAGCATGGAACTCGGAAGTGAGCGAAACGTGGACGCATGTACTCATGATTTGGGTAATGATATCGGTTACTTTAGGAATCCTTATTCGATAGCGTTGCGAATCGCCTCTATTCCGTCAAATTCATGAATTCCAGCGGCTAAGCTTCGGAGCCACATCAGATAGACGACCGAGTATCCTGGACCTTCGTATGAATCCGTATGTCGGTATCGCTGTACTTCGGGCGTAGAAATTTGACATTTATGGATAATTTGGGACGAAATCGAGTGACGGGGAACAGAGCACGCAGTTCACTTTTCGAATTAATCTTGTACGTATCTCGCACGAGACAACTTAAGTGCCTGCCTGGATATTCTCAATATTTCTCGAAGGCTTAAGATTAGCTCCCGCTTGTCGTGACTGAGAAACGGAGGCGTTGCCGGTGGCGCTCAGCGGTCCCAAGGTGTCGTGATGCAACTCGTTGCGCTCTGAACGGTCGAATAGGGTTTGGGCCCCTGAACCCGTGCCTCTCCGAGCTGATCACTTTCTGGCATCGAAGGCATTGGAACAGGCCCTAGCCGATAAGATGCAGCACAGCAACCTCATTGGAATCGTTATCGAACTTGAGGCGCACTTTCCGTCACTGCAGACTGAATATGCTTCAACTCCATCTAGCTGAGGAAGCTGCAGTTCGCAGCTGTGCAACAGTGGTTGTGCCCCAGTGAGGCACTCTTCGGATATTTGTTTTCATATCGGATGCTTTACAAGTGCACCGGCCTGTCCGAACTGAATGAGTCACAGCACAATCTGAGTATCGCCATGCTCTTTACGTTCCCATCTAATACAGGGCAACCTGGCTCCATGACCATCTTCTCTTGTACCAGATATCCGCACCGGCGACATTCCCTGGTGTCGTTGTATTCGAAACTGCTGCTCGCTCGCCTCATTCCATCTTATAGACGCAATGGCCTGGTGGTCCTGCACTCCTCACAAACAACGTATAGATGAATGCGCCGTACAGCTGGGTACCGTTCTGGATCGGATCAATTGTGAATGCGGTTTCCCTGTTACCAGGGTAACAATTTGACGGCAGGATGCCAAGCGCCGAGTTTGTTGAGTTTTCGAAATCAACGACCCCGCTGCTCAACACGAACGGAAAACCAACGGGCCCTGCTGCGGTCATGTTGAACGCAGCGCAGGAGACACCATCAACGAGCACGTTTCCACTCGGAACTGTGCCCGGTGCAGAAAACTTGTGGCGAACCACGATTTCCGGCGTACAGTTCGTCGCGGAGATCGGCGTGGTATAGAGCTTATAAGTTCCGGCCGGGACAGTGATTGACTCCAGCGTCTGCAGCGGCTGCAGCGCAAAAGAGCTATTATAGGCAGCAATCGTGCACGTCGACACGCAGAGTGCCGAAGAGGGGCATAAGGCGCCGCAGTAACACTCCGTCTCACAGGCTGTATCGGGGACCACTTTCAGGCTGAACAGCCCCAGTCGACTGGAACCGCAGTCATAGAGACACCGTGCAGCTCTGGCGGAGCTTGCACTCAACGAAACTACAACAATAGCCCATATGGTGAGTGCAACTGCAAAATACCGCGAAAAAATCATTGGTTGCTACTTTCTAAGTTCCGCTCTCCTAAACGCAAGTGCTTATACACTCGTAGGCTCAATTCTGGTTCCAAGAAAAATGACGCATTGATACGAGATTGCACGTCAGTTACGGGCAGCGCACAAAGAGCGCTCAGATCAGCGTAGAAACGATCGAGCGATCGTTGCTGAGCTCGCGTACGGGATGCACCAACGCACGAGAAACTCCACTCGATACGCCATGCGGTTGCGTCAAGCATGCGAGCACAGCCCAAAATTGTCCATTCGATACGCTGGACACGTCACGTGAATGCAATGCGCGCATGCGGGCGCTTGAGGCGTGAATGAATGGCGATCGTCGGGGTATATGATATCTGTGCATTTCTATCCTCTCAACTCAATTGTGTTCCATCCCCAGGTGCGTGGAATCAAATGCTCTTCCGCGGTTCATTGCAGACGTGCTCGATGTGGGTTCATTTGAAGAAATAAAAAGTTCTGCGAATGGAAATGGAGACTTCTGGAAGCCTGATTTCGCCGGCTGCCGCAGAAAAACGAAAAGCAGTGTTGAGCGAAGAGGAACAAGACAGCATGAAGAGGCAGAGGCAGGAGGCCCTGCGTCAAAAGCTGCTCGAAAGATGAGAGTACGACGAGACGGTCGTGGACGCCTGTCTTCTTGTACATGTCAAGGATCCGTATGAGCAAACGATGCAAGCGGACGTCAGAAACCGTGTCGAGTCGTACCGCATAAGTATGATAAAGGCCGCTCCAAGACTGATGTATGTGGTAACGAAAGTGTATCGCGACATAACGCACGCGGAAACAGTCGAGTTTCCAGAGGAAATTTCCAACGTAACCTTCATCGGCCACCTGACGCTTGCCACCGGGGAAACGTCGAGGTGAAATGAGCGGGTGCATGGTCTCCATGAAAATACGCCGAATACCGCCTCAACGGCACTCGATACAGGGATGACTCGGGTGTTTACACCTACGGGGCGTTGAATTACCCTACGAACCTGAGAAAGCATATGAACATGAACCTGAAACGCTTCATGGTACGCGCCGTCATTGCGCTGTACCCGGGCCTCTCTCGCAAAGGGATACGAGTCATCATCCGTGGCATCACGAATGATCGACAGCATGAACAGGAGATCGAATTCTTCCACAAGAAGACATCACGCAAGAGAAAGAATGAAGCTTCTGTAATCCGTGCGGCTATTATTGAGCACCGTGCAGTCTTGGGGCTTGTCAACCCACAAGAAAAGATATCAGATAGGAAAAAAGATGAAGAAAGATGTTATCCCCTAATCCTGCGCAATTTCGTGTTTTTTGACCGAGAACTCGAACGCAAAGCCGACATGGAGCTGAGTAGGGGAAAATGCGCAGTCGGAGAGACGCAAGGCTGCGGTTCCGGGGAGGCGCCTCAATATCGTTCCATTATGCTACGTCAAGTCACGCGTTGTGACAATCGACTCCACAATCCTTTATACCATCATGAAGGAGATCAGTCCCGAGTTCAATGCAAGCAGGGAGAAGTTCACCCGCGGAGACGGGAAAATCTACCGGATGAATATCTTCGATTTCAAGCGCCTCAACACCAGCAAGAAAAAGTTATTCACTGGGATGATCGAAAGCGATGGAGTAGCCGTGTGTGGAGACTATCGGCGCTTGAAGGCGGATCGCCCAGTTCCGTCATCGGCTTCGCCCTTGGCGAAGCATGAAGAAAACAAAGAGGCTGGCAGTACGAAACAGGAGGCGCAGGAGGACGACTGTGCCGTTGGCGCGGACCCGGGAACACGAATATCGTACCCATCGCAGCACCCAAGCGTGCGGAAGACGGTATCGACGGCAACTTACGCCACAATGACATGCGACTTCCAAAGTTCTTGAGAGCGAAAAATTGCCGATAATCGGGAATAATGAATGCAAGGAAGGAAAGTGAGACATGGAATGCAGGAGTGAGCGCGCACCTGGAAGCTATGAGCAATTTCGCGAGTCGTGGATCGAACTTTCATTTCTTTCGTGAATTCATGGAATATCAAGCTGCTCGTGACGAGGAGCTGTGGAAATAGCATACAGAACCGCGATGGGCTCGTCTGCGAATGAATCCGCACAGAGGGAAGCAGCGCGCGTTCGCGAAATTTTTCAAACAGTTGATTGCCCTCATGGAGGACAAGAGTCAAAGGCTCATACTAGCATACGGAACTGGGCGCTGGGTACCCGGAAAAGGGTGTGTACCCGCCCCGTCGACGAGAGCGTACAAGGAGTGCGCACGATGTTTTGTCACGATACCGGTAGATGAGCTCCGAACATCGTATATGGATCATGAACTGGGATGTCCACCTCCGAGGGTCGAGATGGAAAAGTGCCCGTGGAGCCCTGAGGATATAAAAAAGCACGGAGAGCTGACGGAGCATCAAATGGCTCAGAGGGCGCGAGTTGGAGGACTCCTTGCATAGGTGAGCTCTACCAACGGTAACAAACGCACTGACTTCGTGAACCCAGACTTTAACGCCGCTATCAATATCAGACGACGTGCTGTATTGGAGAAGAGATATCCCGAGCTAACGAGAGCCAACTTTGTCGGGCAACCTCTTAAGGTGGCACTCTACGAGAAGCATTTGAAACCGATCGCAGCGGGCCGGTCGTAAACGGCCGGGAGACGCCTGCCGGGTGGATACCTATCTACCCTATGTGGCCGTGGAACATTTTTCGTTTCACTGACAAATGAGTTTGCGCTGGTAGCGCGTACCGGGTCGTTTTCGAATGAGAGTCTTTCTCAATAGTGCCTCTCAAGAGTCTTCGATCGATAGCTTGGAACCTTGGGGTAGCGATTCACCGTGCGCAGCGGAGTCTACACATACCTCTACCCTCTCGTCTCGGACAAGCCCCGCACGGGGTCCAAGCTCCTACGCACGGTAACAAACTCGAGCAAGTCGACCTGGCGGCATCTGCTCTCGCACTGTCTCGGATAGATTAAAGGCAGCGCAACTGCGTGACTTGAACCTGATGGATACCGGCGAACTGCATGACCTGACTGTAAAAGGCGCTGTCGTTACCCAACTTGAGCGGTGTGAAGTGGCCTGCCAGAGACTCTTCCAGAACCTTGCGCTATTGGGTCTTGAACTGCAGAATTCAGAGAGCTTCACTGAGGGAGTTTGTGACTCAAAAGCAGCCTCAGACCTAGGAAGCTCCGTGGAGCTTCTCGAAAACGAAGAGCGGGCGCTGAGACTCTGTGTCGACAGGTTCGTACTGGAGCTCCGGCAAGTAGAAAATCTGGCCAAGACTCTAGATGGAATCAGGGAGGAGGAGGAAAGGATTCTGTCGCTCGAGCAGCGCTCCATCGAGCAGGCAGAGAGATGCTTTTACTTGTGGAACGATGCCCGAGAAATGTTGCGGGGAACGAGGTTGACCTCGATCAAAGAGGTGCTCGAGTCAGCAGCTCGCTATCCGCGCATCCCGTCATGGACACCGTTGCCTACATCGAACTGAGACTGGCAGCGTGCAGCTGAGCGTTTGTCTGGCTAGAACCAGTCCTCTGAGCTTCTTACGGGCAGTCCACAGGGTACGCACGCGCGGGGACTTGACGATCTTCAGAATGGTTTTTACAAATTAGCCACGAAAATAGGCTTGTTGGTAAGCGGGTCAGTCTTGTTACGGTGCAGAGGGGATTGATGAATCCGGGATCGACGTCCGGCTTCGCTTCGTACATAAGTCTAGCGTTCTGCGTACCGTGAAAAGCGTGCTCCGTGGACCTCTGTTGCGTTCGTGCATGCTGCATTCGCATAAAACTGACACGCGATGCAGTCGCTCGCGTTCACACATTCATATACACGTGCACATTTGCACTCTCGAACGCAAACGAGTATACATGAGTATGTGCACACTCGCGTGCTTGTGCAACATAGATCCGTTGACGACCTCGGATTTTGGGGGAGCGCTCTATCCTCACGGCAGAATGCTTTCGCAAAGGCATGAATAGCAGCGCCCCCGGTGAATGTCCTTCTTTACGTGCCTCCAGCACCTCTTCATTCGATCGATTATCGGGAGAAAACTTTTTTAAAACATGGGTATTTCCGAAAAGCGATCTGAAAACAGAAAGTTGTCAAAGAGCCTCGCGGTGAATTCGATGGTTCATCGGTAAGGCAACACCACGAATCCGACAAATGACCCTGAAGCAGGATACCTCACTTGTAGCAGAAACGACGCTGCCTCACAAGCTGAAGCTGAAATTCGTGACCAGCACCGTTTTAAGACGAAGACAGTGTAAAGTTTCGCATCCATCATCATGTTCCAGGCACAGCATATCAGACGCATAGGATGCTCGTGCATGAACCATGAACGGTATGAAGGCGTACGTCCCGCGGTAGCCAAAACTCTCGTACGAACACTGCTCGCGCGAAGGCAGTGAAGCGATCCTGCTCGTGCGCGCGGTCGACGTTTGCAACTGCTGGACGTTCAACGACGTATCTTTGTTAGGTTGCGCTCTATCGTGCCGCGCCGAGCGTTGGGCAGGCAAACTCTGGAAAAGCAAGACCTCGCGGCAGACGAGTATGAACAGCTTGCCCAAACAAGCGCTACCGTGGCACAAAAATGTTGAGCAGTGCAGTTCAAGGTTTAAGCTTTCTGAATCGACAACGACGACTGGTGCCGCTGCTGCTGCTGCAACGCTGGTCTCGTTGCGAGCTGGCAACTGCAGTCAAACCGAAAGCAGAGACCGGCGCTGCTGATGATGCCGTTGCAACTGAACATGACTCTTGGAGCCGGGCGACTTGTCAAGAAGCCGAAAGTCCTCCACAGCGAACCGCTGAGCACGCCAGTTTGCTCGTTTCCGAGATATTTGCGTCGATCCAGGGCGAGGGTCCCTTTTGCGGTTCACCTTCGATTTTTCTACGCCTCGGTTTATGCAACTTAGAATGCATCTGGTGTGACACGAAATACACTTGGTTATTTAGCGAGCAGCGCCTAGCCCGGCTGCAGTCCCGTAGTCGCGCCCGTGACGGCAGTGCCACAACACCCGGTTCAAGTCAGCAGCAGGAGCAGCCGCTTGCGTCGCAGAAAGCCAACTTCTGTACAGTTTTTGATAGACACAAGGAGCTGCGACGGCTCTCTATAGAGGAAGTTTGCAGATGCATCGAGCTCGCCCGGGAAGGAACGCGAGCAGATGCTGTAGTGGTCACTGGGGGTGAGCCACTTCTGCATCTAAAACCTCTACGACCGCTCGTGAAGCATCTCGTACAGGATCTCGAGCTGAGAGTCGAATTCGAAACGAACGGCACGATCATGCCGCAGGTCCTGCTTGATGTCGATCACGAAGCGAAACAGCGAATCCACTTCAATGTTTCACCTAAGCTAGCGAATTCGCTTCAGTCAGCAAAACAGCGATTGCGATGGGATATACTTCATTACTACGCGACCCAGCTTCCGCACCAATCAATCTTCAAGTTCGTTGTTGATCGCGAAGAAGACCTCGCTGAAGTGGAAATGATTGTGAATGAACTGCAGTTACCGAGGACCCGCGTCTGGCTCATGCCGCAAGGCACGACAAGCGAATCGCTCGCACTTGCTGCCAGAGAACGAGTCATCCCTTGGTGTCTGCGCCTCGGCTTCCGCTACAGCCATCGTGTCCATATCGCGATATGGAATGATCGCAGAGGAGTCTAGCTACATTGTCGCCGCTCGGCAATAGATTGATCAGTTGCGTCTGGACGCGCAAGGTCAGCTTCTGCACACACACTACCGAGCCCATTTACTCTTGCAAATAGAATGGTATGCAGCTCGCTCGATTCCTCAGCTTTCATGGAGCGCGTGGCTTTCGTGAAGCGCAGCTACCAGCATAGCGGCGAGTTCCGGAACACCTGCACCAGCATGCGTATTTGCACCTGATTGTCCTCCTCATCGATATTCAATAGAAGAAATGTATCTCGTAGATCGGAGGAAGGTCGCGGAAAGAGTTTATGCTGTGACTGCTCGCTTGTGAAAAACGGGCCAACTTGTACAAGTCAGTCTTTGTACGGTCAGCAAACGGATGAACACCAGTCTCGATGTCTAAACCTGTGCATGAGAACCCTAAACCCTACTTGTAAAACGCTGTCAACGCGAATGTCATGTCGTCGGCCCACTCCTCTCCATAGATGCAATGGGGAGTACCACAACAGAAGCCAGGCGGTTTCAGGTTTCCCCAGCATGGATTTCAATCGCGGTGAAGAGACACGGATTCACAAAAAGAAAAAAGCACGCCTCTACGGGAGATTGTCTTGCATTGCACAAAAAACTACCGATTTCGCTCCGAAATGCGACGGTGTGTTACGTCAGGGAAGGATGCTCGTCGCCATCGATGAGAATTTATTCGGACGACATGCTAGACCTCTGAGTGGGTTCTCGAAGAGGGGCAAACAGTTGTTCATCCGGCACAGACAACTGAGCATAATGACAATATCAGGCATAGCAGCGATTCAAACGTGTGGTCGCCTTTAAATCGCCAGACGGTAGAGGTTGCTCAACATCTCATTCTTCGTTGAAACACCTCGTGGCTTCCCCTTCCCAAATAACTCTGTCTTGCTGCCGGACAACGTCGCTGTCCATGACTCAGAAGCGGTCAATGAGCATGCAACTGCGATTGGCCTTGAGCTGCTGTATCGCTAGCCTAAGCTCACGGGTCAGTACACGAGCCGTTCGCAGTGATCAAACCGAAGTTGTTCGACAACTCGTTCTGTACTCCATTCACGAGCCTTGAACTGCCGTGTTGCTTGCTGGCTCGCAAACGAGAAAGAGCGGAAAAACGCACTCGGATCCGGCGGTGTGCGCGCGACGGAAAGATACTTGTGGATTAGAAAATACGTATGCAGAAAGTTGAGCTGGATTCGCTCCATCTAACCAGTGCGTACGAATCCAGAAGAACAAAACGAATATAGAGTATAACGACAGCATCCGTGTAAACACGCTATGACAATTTGAAGCAGCAGAGAGCAACGGAGAAAGAAGGGCGAGATCTTCCCGAAAAGATCACCAGAAAGATCAGGAAGCACATTCTCTTGGAGCGGAAACATGAGTTTGATACGCAACTGGAAAATCCTGCTTAGTAGAACGTATTAACCGGGTGAAACTTCCGAAAACTGAAGTGCAGGTTGCCGTTCATCGTAGCGTTCCATCTGTCTAGGGTGACAATTGTGACGCATCTTTCGACTTGATGCAAGTCGTTGAGCAACGGGTTGTAAAAGTAACGGACGTAGACCTGCCAGCTGTCCATTTTCCTGTGGAAATTTTGATCGAACATTCGAGCGACGACACACCTGATGCTTGGGACAGAAGATGCAACCCGACCGGATCGAATGAATCATGGATGTGCGGAAACGCTGCCAAACATACTTTGACACGTCGATGGGCGACGTTGATGGTCAGAACGTCAACAGCTCAGGTGCCAACGAATATCAAACATCCTCGAAAATCATATGCGGGTCGATCAAGAGCGCTTCATCAAGCACAACCTGTAGGCGTGACAGCCTCACCTAATTTGCGCAGAAAAATTGGCACTCATGTTAGGGATTCCTGGTGTGCAGATAGATACGAATGACGAGCTGGCGCCTGAAAAGGTAGAAATGGTGGCGAGCTCGGAACAGAGGTCGCAACGACAGCCAGAGTCGCTGCAGATCGCCCAGGCTTATCGTGTTGTTATCGACCGCGGACCGACGCACGTCGTGTCCAAAGAAGAGTTGAGAAGCGATGCGGGCCTGTCTTGCATCTTGCGCTGCCAAGTTTCCGCGGATAGAGACCTCTCGAGCAAAGCAGACTTGCTTCGCAGAGTCCGGGCGCCCGTGTCTCCTTTAGCGTCTATTCGACGCAATCCGAATTCGACACATCAGGGACCATGATATCACCCTAGACGCTCATGATATGGAAGGCCCATGTAGTGAGATGTATTTCGTCTCTGCGAGCAAGGATGCAACATTCGAACGAATTCAGATATTTCAGTGGCGGGACTCCTTCAAGACTTTCCGTTTACGGTAAGGAAATGGAGATCACTTTACACGAACGATTGAGACGCACGGCGTATCGTTCTGCATGTGCCTGCTCGAAGTCGGCAAGCCCGGTCTGCATTGCGTATCGGAGGCCATGTTCAACTGCGCAAGACAGATGGAGAGGTAGGCATCGTCAACGGCAAGCATCCAAAGCTGGTCAACGTTTCTATTGTATGCTATTGTAAACAGTCGGGCATAAAACACCCCAGGTCGCATACCACCTACTAAAATGATGGTTTCAGGACGCCTGTCGACACCCTTAGCTCCGTCTCAGGCGGAGGAGATGCGATGCACGCTTCATCCAGACAGAGTACACGAGCGTCCAAATGGCGTACGCAGACGAGCTTTGCCAGGAGTTCATGCGCCCGTGCTAGGCTGCCGGAGCTCTCTGAGGTCCGCAGTCAAGATGCATGCATTCACCGAATTCCTTGCATCGTTCGAAATGGAAATGATCTATCTTTCGCGTCCTTCAGTTGTAGTCCATGACGCTGCACCTACTCTGTCACGCAAGGGCGAGCACTTCTGTCCGTCCGATGGGAGCGCACAACGAGTGTATGAGTCAATGCTTCGAGATTTCCAGTGATGCATTCATGACGACTTTCACGCATCACGAGCGCGGGTGCTCGCTGCATGAGGTAAACAAAAAATGAGCGTTAAACAGAGAGTGATGCACGCGATGGTGTACAGTTCGCTGACTGAACGTCAGATAACGAGACAGTCGAAGAGGCGTTGCTTGTCATCGCATGATGCCAACCGCGACCATACGCGCAAGCACCTTCAGCACCGAGGCTCTGCGCCTCGGTAGGCATCCGAATATATCTCGTGCTTCCGGAGCGTGCAGTAGTTTTGTTTCGAGCATTTTATCGAGTGAATTCTTTAGCACTAAATGTGGGCGTTGTGCTTCAATGCTGCAGACTTGCAGTGAAAAACAACTGTAGCCCGGAGAGTGCAGTGGATTCTCACCTCCAGTACGGCACTGGTGTGGTCCGGTTCAGCAATCCAGCTGCACGCCTGGAACGCCGCACACATGCACCGTGAAAGAATCTCCCAGGGGAATTAGCTGATGATACTAATGCTCGGTAATTCGATGGTGCTGAGTATACGAGCACGAGCATCCAAAAAACAATACACTCTTCAAGGGCCTGTATATAACGCAGCTTCCAACGCCGACACTTTGTGTGCGTTATGGCGCACTGAGTCACCGGCCGATGAACCGATCCTTTCGCGTGAGAGAGCTCCCACTAACGCTGACCTCTTCGCTGTGCAGAATATGCGGCATCGGTGCGTTCTGCTTGACGCACAACCTTCCTAAAGACAATGCATTTCTAGCGAGCGAACCTCTGACGCAGCGCGGGTAAACGCAGTTAGGTGTCAGTTGCGTGCACGCATCCGTGCGCTGCTTTCCAACATCATATCTTTGAACGCGTCCCGTGCCGCGTTGACGGCCATCGCATCGAGCCACTTTTTCGGAATATATACAACAGGTTGAAAGTCTATCGTCAGAGACATGTAACAAGCCGGCCGTTGCTGCTGCTGTGGAGCAGCAGCAGCAGCAGCAGCAGTAGCAGCAGCGCCAACCTCGGACACTGGTCGTATTTCCCAGTTGGCAGCATACCGACGCACGCCTTGGCCGCTGATGAACACGAAATTCACAGCTCCGCGGCTGGGGTATTCCTCTGCTCGCAGCAGCATTTTCGCTTTCACCGTGAAAATCCACAGCGACCGTGACTGCGTGGTGCGAATCAGAGAGATGCGCCCGTGCTCACCCTGGTGACTCTCGACGATTCGACATTGCTCGACGCCTCGGCAAAACTTGCCATAATGTTCATAATCTGTAACGGTTTGAAAGGCGACGGATTCGCTGACACCAGGCACAGAGGCGGAGGCGCGTACTCTGCGATGCGTCCCTTCGCTGAGCTCAATCACCGTGTCGATCTCCAGCGAATCCAGAGTTTGCAACCTCCGCTCACACGCCGCATCCTCGAGCTCCAATTGAGATTGCCACCAATCCGCTAATGATCCCGTGTACATCACGGGAATGATCTGAAAAGTCTCCCATGGACCAGCCTGCTTGCGATCACATCGGACGCTGAAAAAGCCGCTTGGCCCCATCCGCGACTGGTCTGCGCAAAGGAAGCCCCATCGGGATTCGAGTTGAATGATATTGCGTGGGTATGCACGCACCACAAAGTACTCCGCAGCATGTGGTAGATTTGAATGCGCAATCACATGCTTACCGCAATCATGTGTCGCGAGCAAATATCGACCAGAGACATCTCGAATCAGTGCGGTTCGGGACATGTCTGCGTATTCAAAGAAGAATGGCGACGGTTGGACACTCTGAGAACTGCGCTTCGCGCGATGTTCATGATGCCACGGCAGCGCGACAAGTTGTCCAGTGAAGAGCACTCCGCACCATAACCATCCTGTATCCCTTCCATAATAGTTCCTTGTGCGGATAAATGCCGCGAATCGGCAGGTAAGCGTCAAGGAACGCTCGATTCCAAACGTTGGAAGGAGCTCCAACTGGAAGCATTCCCAGCGTTTTGCATGCACTTTGTCTGCCACCACGCTCCCAGACCTAGGATTCGCTGAAAGGTAACGTGCTCCTACACGAATATATACGACCGCTCGCTGCGCGTCCGTCCCGCCAGCCTCAAAAGCGACGGATAGGTGTTGGGGGCAGGCGGCCTCATCGTCGTTGGCACCCTGCGGCACGGTGCTTTCCACGGCGGCCTCTATGCGAAGGATTCTCCCTTGGAGGTCGGTGAGCTTCCAAGGCCCTTCGGCAACCTCAGGCAAGTGCAGCAGCAAAACCGTGGAGTTCACCGCACCACGCTGTCTTTTCAGCGCGCGGAGGCAGCGTTCGTCCCTGCCTAGCTCAGGGCCTGGAACGGCTGCAAGATAGAGGCCGCGGGTGCAGCGCACCCTGACGGCCAGAACCTGCGACGGGTGCAGTCGATCAGCAGGCACAGAGCTGGCGGATTTCTCTCTCCTTTCCTGCGAGGCGCTGAACAGCGAGGCACCTTGCCAGCCCAGGATTTGCAGCGTTCGCCAGGTGTACCCAAAAGTGCGCGTATAGTTTTGGAGTGTTTGGAGAAGCATGCAAGCGAAATTAAACGAGGATCTTCTGAAAAAGTTAAACTCCGTACAAAGACCCTGAAAAGCGACTCATTGGTTAGACAGTCTTCCGCTAAAAGACCCAAGCATATTGGCGCAGTTTATGGAGGATTTATGCGCCTCGCCTCATCGCTGTTTACCGTCCGATACGCTGGTGCACCGGCATGCTGTCCAGCGAATGCCATTTCATGTCATGCCATATGTTTGCCAGGTTGCTATGCGAAAAAGACCAGAAAAGATCCTTTTCCTAACACAATTTACGGGCCAATGCTTCAAGTCAAATTGAGGCACTTGGATCATCGCTGGAGTTTGCCGGCACTTTCGCTAACCAAGAACGGAGTCGTCCTGCCTGGCGGGGTGCGCTCCTGCACTGCTGCTCTCCGCTCCACCAGCGACATGGAGGCAGTCGTCGCTTCAGGCAAGCGATGGCGGCAGAAGATCGCATACCCGCGCTTCGAGTCAGCGGGCGGACCCTTCTATACATCACCTGAAATGATGGACAAGAAGCGGCGCCCTTGCATCGTGGACCAAACACATGAGCCACAAACTCCGTTGAGCAGGGATAAAGGCGCACGCGTCTGCAGTGCTCGATCCATTTGCGCTATACGGAAGCCAGTGGGTGCATTCTGTTCATTTTACGGTATCGGACGCACCAGAAATACAAACAGGGTCAGTTCGATCCATCCATATCGAACAGAGCATTCAGCGCATTCTAGGTGCAAGACGGACGCCCCGGCACCGATGCATACCATCGATCAATGAAATCCTGTCGCTCGGGATCTCGAAACTGGAGCGTAAAGAGGTAGATCACAAGGGCGGCAAAAATCCACCGAAAGGGCACGACGGCGATCAGTAGAGCGCTCACCACAAGCCCATAGATGTACTGGCGGGTTCGTGCGGGATCCCGCCACAGATGGATGCTCTCGAACTTTTCCAAGTGTCTGTTCATGTGCTGCAACCAGACTTGCGTCGCTACTAGCCCGTGATGGATACGCACAAAGAAGCCGCTGAGGTACGAGGCCTTCATTTTCGAAGATTCGGACAACGATTCATGTTTTGGATTCTGCACAGCCTTCCTGACCGATAAAAGAAGGCCGCAGTAACCAAGAATCGCCAGCGGTATCAGGTACGTCACAGCGTCCAGCAGCACAACGAAAAGCAGAAAGAGGAAGATTGCAGCGGACACCGCCGGTCGGTCCCAGCGAATCACATAGCAAACAGCATCGAGCATGCAGCCTATGGGGGCCACCAGCTCTATGAAGGTCGAGATCTGGTTGCCCAGTGAAACTATGTCCAGGGTTTCAGTGTCGCGATCGCCTTGCCTCCGCCGATTTGCCTCCATATTCATGTTCACCCGTTGCATTGCTCGAACAAACCACCAGGAGCGTTCACCGGCTGTAATGCGATGAGCAGCATCAACGTATTTCCGAAATGCAGCTCGTCTGAGCTCGCGGCCGCGCAAGTCATCAACAGACATGGGGTGGTGTTCGACGACCACGTCCGCTTCAGATGCAACACTAAAGATGAATAACGAACGCGGTAGACGTCCGCTTAATACACGTTTCAGTGCCCTGCTACGCAAAATATTCAACCTAGCGATGCGTGCAAATGCCGGAGTTGGACACTGAACGATTGCCTCGAAGCTTGACGCTGGCACTTTAACGCCTGCGGTCTGCGCTGTAGTCGAAGCCGCGGGTGATGCGTTCGGCGAGCAGTCGCGCATCCGCGAGAGGCGCTGGCCCCGCTGCTGCGTAACTCCAGGGCTTGCCTCCTCTGCGAATCGCGTCGTCTCTGCCAGATCCAGAGCTTGTCGAAACCGGACACTCGAGCTCGTTTCGTCTACGCTCATCACGATATTTGCATCAAGGTGATCGACGTGATGTTGCTTGCTCGCTACATGGGCGGCGACCATCTCGCGAATGTACATCACCCACGCATCCCGGAGACGTGTTGAACGAAACTCGTTAAACGAGAGCACCAAACCTTTGTCGATCGCTCCAGTGGGTAGCAGCTTCGAGAATGGACCGTTGACATTCTTCTCAAGGTTCTTCGGCACGGTGAAACTGATCACGACAGCATCGCGTCGCAAAACCGGCAACTCAGTGGATTTCACTTCTCGGATCATTGAGAGTGGGACCAAGAAGTGCCCCCAGCCGAGGCTCGCTGCGAAACAGAGGTATCGCTCCGAGAGAAACAATTTTCCGAAGATCGGTATCGTGCCAGAGTGATCAAAAGCGGCTCCAGCCTTGACCAGTGGTTCGGCGTGGTCGATTCCGAAAAGACGTTTCGCCTCAGTCCATTCGGGCTTTGTTTTGGAGAAAATCTTGCCCAGTGCGATTAAGAATTCATCCCAGACTGCGAAGCTTACATGCGCCTCCGAAGGTTCGCCCTCGGTCAACGTACCGGACGTGAAATCCATGTCACGTTGCTCCAAAGAGACGTTTTGCCTTTCTGTAAACTTTCCCGTCTTGTCTCCACCGTACATAGAATCTGTGGCTGCCTTTGAGCTTGCCTCTGACAGCGTCTGAAAGACGAGCTCCACAACAGCACTATCCGCCACCGGGGTCATCAGAGGCGCATACCGAACGAACTCGGCAAGGTACGCTCGACCTTCACCAGAGCGGTCCATCAGGTTGAACGTCCAGGAGCGCGAGTTCTGCATAGCCAAGGCATCCCGTTCGCGCAGGGTGCGCATAAGAACGTAGTCTACAAAGTCGCGCGGTGCGTTCAAGCCCAGGTCCTCGAGGAGACGAGCCCTCGACGGTACCGTGTTTCTGGAGCGACCCTGGACTGGCGCCCCGAGATCTCCATGCTGCAAGTATTCAGCATAAGCGTGTCGCAAACTCTCGAGACTGGACTCGAGGAGCTCCGCACAGGCCTCAGCAAGCGCCAACCGCCACTGAAGAGCCCGCGAGTCCGCAGGCCGCTTCGAGGACGGCTCGCTTTCAGCGTTCGCACGCCAACCAGTCTCGTGGGGTTCTTGTTCACCGCTGGCGTGCTGACTGTGCCCAGAAGAAGGCCTCTTGGATAGGGTTTTCGAAGGAGTCCACAACGGAGGCAAGTCACTTGCCATAAACAAAAAGCAGAGCGCTTCGCATATCGACTGCACGTTCAACACCGGCAGGTGTTGTCGATGGAGCGGTGGCGGCTCGGGGCATGTCGTTCGGGGCACTGCAGACACCGCCGTGTACTGTGGAGCTGCGAAAACGTACCGGTTCGCGAGTCGCCCTCCCTACAGGTGAATTCTGCTATTGCGCTAGTCTTTTATGGTGCTGTCTCTCCTACGGAGAGGGGCTCTGCTCTTCGGTACGAGTGCTGCACTAGTCGGAGCAGCGCTTTCGCCCGTACCGGTGCACAGCGAAGCCCCAGCGGTGCACGGCATCGAGGAAAGCGCAGCAGACGCTGTCACGTTGTTGAACTGGTCGGCAACCCACGCAGTCCATACAAACGCTCTGTTCGTACCAGAAAGCGTTGATCAAGTTGAACAGCTTGTTGCGGATCGCCACGCAAAGTCGGAGAAACTGAGACCGCTTGGCAGCGCACTGTCGCCAAACGCGTTGGCCTTCGAGGCGGGCGGCATGGTAAGCTTGGCTCTTCTGGATAAGATTTTATGGATAGATGAGAAAAAGGCTCAAGTACGCGTGCAATCGGGTGCGCGAATCGCGCAAGTGACGAATGAGCTTCGCAAGAGAGGCCTCGTCCTACAGAACTTCGCTTCCATTTCAGAACAGCAAGTGGGTGGCTTTTTTCAGGTGGGTGCACACGGGACGGGGATCCGTATCCCTCCTGTCGATGAACAGGTGGTATCATTCCGGATAGCGACACCTGCCGTAGGCTCGATAGAAATAAGCAGCGGTCATCCGTTGTTCGGATTGTTGCGTGTTGGCCTCGGTGCCTTCGGCGTTGTGACCGAGGTCACTCTTCAAGCCACCGCAGCACACAAACTCGTCGAATACACAAAGGTGATGACGCACGAAGAGCTGCGAGATAGGCATGAAGAGTTACTAAGTCAACACCAGCATGTGCGCTATATGTGGATACCGTACACGGACTCTGTGGTCGTTGTCTACTCGGACCCGCTAGAACGTGCCTCTGCGCCAAACAGTGCGGATATGCAGCACCTTACGAACGATTACAAACTGGCACCATTGCGTGAGTTGTTACTCGCGAGCGCTGGAAACAGACTGTCGCCACAAGAAGTACAGAGAATGTCTTTTGCGGAGATGCGGGACTACCTGATTGCGAGAGACCCCTTGAATACCGAGTGGATTCGGCGAGTGAATCAGGCCGAGGCAGCGTTTTGGAAACGCAGTGAAGGCATACGCATCGATTGGAGCGATAGAATTCTGGGCTTTGACTGTGGCGGCCACCAATGGGTAAGTGAAGTCGCTTTTCATGCACCGCTTGGCCAGCGTCGTGATCTCGAATACATGACGAAGCTGTTGCGCCTCATTCAAGATCACCAAATACCAGCACCGGCACCAATCGAACAGCGCTGGACCTCGGGAAGCGGATCTCTGATGAGTCCTGTCTACCGGGGACCGGATACGCTCCCGCCGGATCAAGACGTTTACTCGTGGGTTGGGATTATCATGTATTTACCGACAGATGATGAGGCTGCGCGTCAAAGTATAACCAGGGAATTCTGGCGATACCGGCACCTATGTGCAAAGTTATGGGAAGCGTACGATGCCGCCGAGCACTGGGCCAAGATTGAAATCCCCAGTCCATCGTATATGGGATCAGAGGACGCACTCCGATACAAAAACTTCATTTTGAAAAGAGTTCGGGAGAAGTATCCATTGGACAACTTTGGACGCGCGCATAGGATGTTGGACCCTAACCGCATCATGACGAATGCTTTCATCGATGAGGTATTGCTCGATAATGTGGAACCATCGAAAGAATCGAACGTTTCGCAGGACCGCGTTATCTGAACGCGTGCCCGACGCTTTGACCTCAACGTCACAGAGTGCGGTTCTGCGGCGGCCGCTAACACATATGTTCCGACATGGTGCCCAGCGACATACTCAACGGAAAATACCCGGAGCATGCAGGACAGCTTGCGACCATCTTGCACAGCGTGGACGCCTTGGAAACTTCAATCCCAGCATACGACTACGGAGATCGGTGAACGTTCGAACGGGAATATATGCGGTCAAGGAAACTGTTAATGTGAGAACGCGCAACTGTGTTCACGTCTACGGACTTTCGACCGACGCGGAACTCACCGTTCCGATAATAGTAATGCAGCCGCGTTCGCTTAATCACGTAGGCATGATTCTGGAACTCGAGAATATCTCCGTTATGGACACGAGGATCGAGCTTGAACTGCCCGAGGTAGTACGGCGGAGGCGTCGTGACGTAAACATCAAAAGGCAGTTTGTCGCGATTGTCTCGAGGCCACTTTTTTCGGCTGATGACCGCCATTTCTCCAGAAGAGTCCCCACTGTTACGCGGACCGTTCTCACCAGGCTCTTTTTCTTCAGGAGACGCTGCCAAGGATGCCACAAGCCGCCTCAACACTCCGTTCAGCGTTCGCGCCGGGGCCACGCTGGAGAGCCCCGGCTGCACAGGACGACGAGGGCTTTGGCAGTACACGCGCAGCCGCGGACGCGACAGCAAACTAAATGTTTCTACGAACATGAGCCCCCAGCTTTCGTGACTTTCACCGGAGTAACAACGCTGCACGCGACGTTCGGTACGAGTTTCACCACAGCGCCAGCGAGAGCGTGCTGATACGTGTCGCTCCCTCTCTTGAACAGAAATAATTCAGCAAGTCTCAGGGACAAACGCCTCTTGAAACCAACAGAGCTTTCAAAAAGAATCCAAACCTCCGGGATACCAGGCGAAGGAGCAAACGTATGTTTTACGGTGCAGGTAGAATATCTGTCAATCGCTGAAGCAGCCTATGCAGCAGGCGCTGCATGTGAAAGCAGAGCGCGCATTTCACGTGCATCAGACACGCGTCGATCAGATCGCACGCGCGCACGCGCGCACGCATACGCATGCGCGGGAGGTCGCGCAGCGGACACGTGTACGCTGAACAACTCCTACAGTCTACGCGTTGACTATCGGCAGCGATCCGGCATCGATGAGGGAGCCTTGAGGAACGTCGTGTCGAGTGCTTGGATTCCGAAGCATGACGCATGAAGCGCGTCTTCGCTTCATGTTTTCTCGAAGGACCTACAGGCAGCATGGTGATTCCTGCTTGCTTCTTTCGATGATGATTCCGAACGAAGATAAAGGCATTGTTTCTGGTGCTTGTATATCTTTGGCCAAGTTACGTGTGCATCGCTTGTCCTATACTGGATTGGTTGGAATGCGCAGCAGTAGCAATTGCCTTCGTCAGGGACGATAGACTGATATGTCCTTCGTAGGGTGCTATTTGCGTCTAGAGGTCTGGATCGTGCACTGCACGGGCCCCTAGCGTCTAGGCGCTCGGGTAGCGACAAGTTCGGTCTGCAGGGACCATGACGGGAGCGTCTGACTTCACGAGTTGTCTGCAGCTGCTGCTGGACCTCGGTCAGGTTGTGTATTCTTTAGAACCGTGCAGATTGGATGATTCATCGACTGTCTGGAAAAAAATTGGTTTTCAGAAGTTTACAAGGCAATCATTGGCGTCGGGCTGAAAATTCAAAGCGTAGCGGAGCACGCTGATGAGTCCGATGTCGCAGTTAAGCTCGGGGGCAGCACATGCGTCTTGGAGCCGGTTAGAACTGCTGATACAGGTGATGCGATTGTCCGCAACGATCTCTCTGGTGCTTTGATTTGGTTCAAACCCGTATCGCTCCTTTGAATCGCAGAGCTGTGACTCGTGTTCTCGCTGAGGGACTGTCTTTTGAGGCTCAGCTCCAAATCCATGGGAAATTCAAGTTGACGCCTCGCACGAGTTCAGCTACGCAGCGTGCTGTATGCGTCGGCTCAGGCGGACATGCCGTCCAGGTGCTGCTAAGGATCTTCGCCACATGTAATACAAGTCTCGAAACAGGATCTAAATGATAGACAGATTCAATAACCATGCTCATTGTTCCTCAAAAACCGCCTCTATACGCAGATCCACTCTCCAGAACACCGTTCTCCCCAAGATATCGCACAGCATTCCGCAGGTGCCCCGCTTGGAAACGATGACACGCAAAACAACGGCTGCATCGCTTTGTATGCCAAACGGCGAGACTGTGCTACTGGACTTGTGCTGTGGACAGCCAAAGATTCCTCAGTGCATCGCTTGTGCTTGAGAGCGGTACGGAGTGCTCAAAGCTGCAACGAACGCAGCGGCTAGTTTGCAGCGTCGCTGCTGCTCAGCGCAAACTGCTGGCACACGCCCATTTGCGTCATTTTGGCATATTCTCTCGATCTGCGTACCTCTATCCATCACCAGAGTCCCCGAAAACTGAAATGTCACAACACTTGATTGAGGCGTGAGCGCGCAACCAGCTACGCAACGAGACGGGGCTTCTTGCGTGACCTTTCGCACGCGCCTGCAGCTCCGCTATCTTTGAAGCCGCCCATATGCTGCAGGCCGTGTACTGGTGATGTCGAAGCCCATTTACAACGACCTCGCGCCACTGGTAAGACGCGGCCGTCGTTCGGTGCCAGCTCTCGAGGCGACCGCCCTGAGCGCTGCGGTGCCAACGTTACCTCCGCGGCGCACCTTGAAACGCACAAACTCTCGATCTGCAAGTTAATGAAGACCACCGCTGTTCACCTACCTTCCTTCGTACCAGCACCTGATATAGCACAACACGGTGTGTGTAGAACAGTCACCAAACGTCAAAAAACTCACATCTGAGATCCGCTGGGAACTGGTGAGCGCACATCCGAGCGCAGCGCTGCGCTATGGATGGGCAAACAGGCCGCCTGTATCGATGCAGAATACTTTTGCCTTTGTACTTGGAACAGTGCGTGTGATACAGAGCATCGGCTTGTGTGTGTTGTTCTTGCGTCTGACACTGTGGTTGCTGGGCTCTACCAGCACGTAAACACGTCTAACGCTTGATAGTGTTCTGGGTTCTTGAGGACAAGTCTAGCGCTTTTACGACGCAGATCGGAAGTGCTCGCGCACACCGCAAGTCTCCGGAAGCCAGTGCTACACGGATAAATGTTTCGTTCTGAGGATATTGTTCTACTCCGCGTCTATTTTCAAAGAACAGCCGCACATGACTGTGTGGAAGAACTTGGACGCCGGGGTCTTGTAGAGTTTCGGGACCTAAACGCGAACACCTCGGCACTGCAGCGAACGTTCGCCGCTGAGCTCAAGCTGTGCGATGAACTACAGCGGAAACTTCGGTTTCTTTCCGAACAAGCAAATAAATATTTGCCAAGCGAGAAGACGTTTACAACCTTGGCTGCGCAATCACAACAGCTGATCGAAGCTGGACCTGGGTACAGCCGCGTGCAAGCAACGGACACCGTGACGTTGGAGGATCTTAATGGGCAGCTCCGGAGACTTGAAGCGGATCTTGAGGAAATGAACCTTCACTGGGACGCGCTGCAGAGTGAGCTGATTACCATTCGTGAGCACGGTTACGTTTTGGAGCTCGGAGAAGCCATTTTTTCGGAGGCCAGAACACAACGCATATCAGTGTCACAGTACGGGACGCTGCCGCTTTTGGAATCCAACGTTCTAACAGGTGAAGACGTCATCTCGGAACGTCGCGGACCTCCGGATGATTCCGAATCCGCAGGACAGCGCGTTGAACGAGGTCAAGGCCAGGGTTACACGCCTGTGAACGCAGTGCTTAATGTGTTCGCGGGTACCATAGCGGCGAAGCATCTGGAAGCATTCTCCCGAATGGTATTCCGTGTCTCGCGAGGGAACTGCTTTCTGAGATGGGTATCAATACCTGAACCCATCTTTGATATAGAGCGAAATGAGTCTGTGGCGAAGACGGTATTTGTTCTGTTTTTTCCGGGTCAGCATTTGCGATCGAAGCTCACCCGCATCTGCGAAGGGTTCGGCGCAACGCGCTATCCATTCCCCGACTCAACTGGTGAACGTGATCGCCTGAAAACGGAATTAGTAATCCGGAGACAGGAGCTAGAGGCTATCATTGAGACAACACAAAGACAACGAGCTGATGTACTCGGTGAGGTAGCTACAAACGTAACATTCTGGACCGAGAAAGTTGCCAAAGAGAAAGCAATCTACTTCACACTCGATAAGCTGAATTACGACGTCTCCGAACGGGTTTTCGTAGGCGAGTGTTGGTGCCCCCGAGCGGAGATCGAAGAGGCCCGCGCAGCTATTCATATCGGCGATATCCGCTCGAATGCCCAGGCGCCTTCCATCATGGAAGAGTGCGCTACGGATGAAGCGCCTCCTACTTTCTTCCGATGCAATCGCTTCACTGCGGTTTGGCAGGATATCGTCGAGGCGTACGGTATTGCTGCCTACAAGGAAATGAATCCGGCTCCGTGGTCCATCGCGACTTTCCCTTTTCTGTTCGCAATCATGTTTGGCGATGTTGGGCACGGCATGCTCATGACGGTCGCGGCGCTCTACGTCGTCTTCCGTGAGCGTCAGTGGCGTTATCGCAAGCTTGGAGATCTCCTGCAAACCATGTACGATGGCCGATATCTGATCCTTATGATGGGTGTATTCTCGATGTTTACCGGTTTGATTTACAATGAGTGCTTTGGTGTGCCGATCAATCTATTCGGCTCCACTTGGAAGTGGGTAGACGGTTCCGCGGTCGCTTGTGGGATCGATCACTGCGAGCAGCCCAAGTTGGGAATGCCGCCCAAGAGAACCTATCCGTTTGGCTTTGACCCCGCCTGGAAAATAGCCGAGAATAGTCTGACAATGCTGAACTCCTTCAAAATGAAAATGAGTATCGGCTTCGCGGTCGCGCAGATGACCCTGGGTATCATCTTATCGTACAGCAATGCGAGATACTTTGCGCAGTCGCTTGATATCTGGCATGTGTTTGTGCCGCAGATTCTGTTCTTTTTAGCTATTTTTGGCTATCTGCTTCTTCTCATCTTCCTGAAATGGTCAACAGACTGGAATGCGCCGGGAGCTTCGTCACCGCCTGACCTCAAGGCGGTGCTCATTGCCATGTTTATGTCGCCTGGGTCACTGCCACGAAGCCTGCGTCTTTTCCCAGGCCAACATGTGGTTCAGCTTGTGTTGCTCGCTATCGCCATCGTCACGGTCCCGTGGATGCTCCTTGCAAAGCCGCTCGTACTTCGACGTCGGATGCGGACGCAACGACCTCATGCATACACGCCACTACACAATGGGGATCGACGTGACGCTCCGGCGAACTTGAATAGTTCAGAGGCGGAGAGCAGGAAGGCAGAGCCTCACGAGTCGGCGGGCAATTTTGCGGAAATCTTTGTGAATAACATGATTCATACAATCGAGTTCGTCCTCGGTGCAATTTCAAACACCGCGTCTTACCTGCGTCTCTGGGCGCTATCACTCGCACACGCGGAGCTCACGGACGTCTTTCTTCAGAAAATTCTGTATACTGCGCTGGCTACCGAAAATGTGATTGCTACCATGATTGGATTCGTGCTGTGGTTCGGTCTCACAGTTGGCGTTCTCATGCTCATGGAGTCGCTTTCCGCATTCCTGCACGCGCTTCGACTGCACTGGGTTGAATTCCAGAACAAGTTTTACAATATTCATGGTTCTGGTGTGAAATTTACACCGCTTCGGCTCTGAGAGCGTAAACTGCGGGCCTGTAAACGTTCAGAGCGACGAGCAGTGAAAGTCCCAGTCGTGGACGCTGCATACCGGAGTGCTTGGCGCCAGGTGCTTTCCTGTCTGAACGAAGTCGCTGTGAGAAGAAAACATGGTCAGAACCGCGTCCTTGGTATAACATGGAGAGACCCAACAATAATCGCTGCCGAGAACTTGTCGATGGACAAGTGTCGGAAGCGAGCACACCCTTTCCGGAAGGAAACACGAGTAGCATGCTTTCAAGCTGGTGCCTTTTCCTTCATTACGTCGCTTCCGTTCTGTTCGCGCCCCCAGGACGACCGATAGAAACGTAAGAGCTCGTATCTCGCCCTGGAACAGGAAAAGCCATCTTGAGACGCCCGAGCAGCGCTCGATAAAAGGCATGCTTTGTCTCCGCCAATTGAAACGCATCCTCCCCACACATGTAAGAGTGCAAAGCGTCAACGGTTAGGAAAGAGCCATCTTTGAGTACACAGACGCTTCCGCGTTCCATATACAACACAGTTCGGTTTTGTGTGCAGCTGGAAGCAGTACAGCGGGTTCTTCGAATAGCGCCCACGTCAGCAAGCGTCCCAGGGGCTTACTGCAGGGCAAAGGTTACCATTATGATCAATAAAATGAAGTACAACATTTCACAATCAGGGCGTATGCATATACCTACTCATAGACGCCTCCGAGCGTTCTTTGAACAGCCATCTGCTATCTACTTCAGTTTACCCATGCACACGTCGACCATGAAACGTTGCCGCACGAAGTTAAACGGCGTCAGCGGCGTTTTTCCAGCATTGGGAGTCGGATGCCTGCCTGTAAGCGTCGCACAGGTCGCGGAGGTCTCCCAGCATGTCCTTGTGCACCCCTTTGGGATCAGCTCTCTGGAAGGGGCCTGCTGGGTCCGAAATAGACACAGAGTCTTGCCCCTATTCTGGATGGACGATACCTCAAGCTGACGCCCTCAATGGCATCGCTACGTACTACGCTCTCCGTGTCGCTTCCATGCATGCGCTAGGGACGAACTTTCGAACGCTTACAGCAGGCTCGGCGCCCCGTGGACCGTAGGAAATAGCCGCTATCTCCGAGAACAAGTACAGGCAATGTCATTTGAAGGTTGGAAGAGCGATGGGCGCTTTTGCGGATCGCTTATATCAGGCTCCGTCGCACATCACAGTGCAGTGCACATATGCCGTCAACGGAATCGTGAGAGGATCCGCGTCATTGATGATCATTGATATCTTGTACATTTTGAGAAGATCTGGTACATACGGTACGCTAGGTTCTTCGACCCGGTGTATTTGTTTCGATGTCTGCTAAGCTTAACAGTCAACACTGATGTGCGCATGATACTGGCGAGGAACCTGCTCCATGTACCAAGACCCAGCTTGTACGTTGTCGCAGCGCTGGGAGCGTTTTCGCTCTTCCAAGTTGGTAGCACAGTCGCGAAGTATGCACTATGGTTCTGGAAACAGAAGCGCGCTGGCCGCCCTGTAAGTCGCGGGCTCCTTGAAGTCGTCACAGCGCTGGGGCCGGTACCGGTTCCGGGTTTCGGCAACGCTCTCTACTTGAGTCGCGTCGGTTTCTTCCGTGCCCTTTACGAGTCCTGTTTGGAACGCCAGGTCACGGTCTTTTGGCTTAGCAGCACGCCATTGTTGATCGTTTCGGCTCCTGATCTGGTGGAACAGGTACTAACGAGTCGCACGTTCGAGAAGCCGCAGTATTTCGGGTATCGTTCCCGCACTGTAAAGACCGCTCTGGAGCTGCACCAAAGGGCCGAGCTTCTACGTGAAAAAATCGAGACTGCGGACCCAGATCAGCAGCAACGAGTTCGCGAAGACCCGTCGCGGGCGGCTTTGTTGGACTTGATTGACCGCTCGCTCACTGAAATCGCCTCGAGTACAGAAAAATTTCTCGCAGAGCTACGCGCTGAAGACAACGTGGGGAAAGACGCATCCAAGCTTATTCAACGATTCTACGTACAGCTTAACTGCAAGGTGCTATTCGGGCTGGTGGTCGATAATGCTGAAGCAACACGCATTGCGTCCGCTATCGAAAAGGCTGGTGCGGAGTTCAGCAGACGCATGATTTTGCCACAACGAGCCCTTTATGCATGGTTCGCCAACGTAAGCTACATCTACCATACAAGTGTCCTGCTTATCTTCGGGCAGAAGATTCTCCGCCATCTGCGGATATCATCAAATTCGTGGATAAATGGCTGGCTTGGTAAAGCAGGTCGGCTGCGAAGGTTGGCGAAAGTGCTCGGCTTATTGATGGCGGCTACGCAGACGGTGCCTATCGCTGCTAGCTGGGCACTGATACTGGTAAGCGTCCACGAAGATGTTCGTGAGAAGTTGGCTTGCGAGGCGCGACGATTGCTTTCTGAAGATCTCAGTGTGAACGGGGGCAGAGGTGTCGCCCAACAGGGTTCGGAGACCTCGCAGACTACGCCAGTGCAAAACGCAAACTTGACTGCATCGGATATTGCCACTGACGTGAATCGTCTATCCAAGCTGTTGAAGAAACATTCCTACTTTGATGCGGTAATTGCCGAAACGCTACGGCTCTTTCCACCGTTTCCTTTGATTCAGCGGCAGGCTCAATGTGACACTCACTTGGGCGACGTATTTGTGCCCGGGGGAACCCTCGTGGCGGCTGTTCCCTGGCTTCAGCACCATCACCCGGCGTACTGGAAACAGGCAGAATCTTTCAACCCGGAAAGATGGATCAGCCCAACGGATAATGTTGCTCGCCATGGAGATGCACCATCCGACTACTGCTACATTCCGTTCGGAAGGGGTCGAAGAATGTGCGCAGGTAATCCGCTCGCGATGGTTGAGCTCAAGTGCCTCCTGTTGCTTGTTGCTTTACAGGAGCCGGACCTGCTCTTCGACTTGGAACCACAAGAGACGTCTCCTGAGCCTCAGGCTGGAATGCGGTTTCCGCCCCTGACCATGCGCCCGCCACGATTTGCTGTTCGACAAGAAGAACCGATTCATCGCAAGTTATGCCAGCAAAACTCGAATGAACTTTGACGGGGCATCCGTAATTCGTTAGGTATGATTCCGATATCTCCACATTAGACGTCGATATAATAATGTTCTCATTGCGAGCGACTGGCTTCCAGTCGAGACACTGATTGCCGATATAGATTCCATGCGAACGATCCCAAGCGATATCAGGTCGCAAAGACGCCTTTGCCATGAGCAAATGCCATGGTTTGTACACCGAATATTCCCGGCCCTTCTCATATGAATAGTGCCCAATCGTGGTGATGTTCATCAGAAGCGCAGCTCTCCGTAAATCCCGTAATGGTCAGATGGAAATACAGCATGCCCGAGTCGCTCTCGACCCAAAAGCCGCATGGCGTTCGCTTGAAAAGGCCTAGTGAAAAGCACTTGGTCGAAACGAGCCCGCGGCCTGAACCGAGGTGGCAACTCCTTGACTTTGTTCGTGTTTGTGCGTGTGTCCCAGGTGAAACGCAAATGTGAAGGCTCCCCTACCTCAACAAATAGGTCAAAAAGTCGCATCTCTTCTGAGCCGATCGCTTTAGCGATTTCCTTCTCAAATCCTGCTTTTTCTTTCTCTCGAAAATTGGTATCTCCTGCAAATATTGCCGGGGTGTCACCCTCGAGCATCTCATACGCGATTTGCCTCATCTGCTGAACTCGGACTTCCGAACAGGCAGTTCCGGATTCGAGGTGTGATGTAAGCACTCGAAACTTGAAATCTCCGCACATATCTCTGGGCTCGAGCTGTATTGCGAGCAGACCTCTTCCCTGTGAAGAGTTTTCAAATTCAGTGTATTCGTATCCGTGAACTCGATACTTGCTTCGGTCAACGAACGCCATCACGAAGTATGCCTGCTCTGAGGGTAAGCCGAGATCAACAATTGGCTCATATAGAGCCTCAAGACGACGCAAGAGGACCTTGTAACAAGAATCATGCTGACGAGCGGACGTAATCGTCGACTGCTCTTTCTCGCCCTGCCAAGAGGAGAACGGTAAATCAGAGACTTCTTGAAAAAGCACCACGCCGGGTTTTGCACCCAGGACCTCTTCGGCAATAGCTGTAAACCGCTCGTAGTTAAACGGAGAGTCGAAGTCAACGTTCCATGTTACCAGCCGTATATACGACATGGAAAGAAGCTGATTATGCTCAAGAGCTGCGTTAAGCGAGCCCTATCGCCGGTTACCTGCGTGGAATCATAGGTCGTGCCGCGGAATCGTGCGCCCCACCGGTGTGTGTTCAAATCGCTGGCGGTGCAACCGGTGGTATGGATTGGTGAGCTCGACTTCCTTTCCTGTCTGTCAGTCTGTCTGGCAACAGTTTGAAGCTCTTTATTGCTGTACTCAGCAGGTGCACGACCTAAAGTTGCGGTGGCATCGAGTCGACGAATGGAACCAGATGAGCTCAAGAGCCCGGGTCAGAGGGTACCGAGTAAAGCGATAAGCATACTTCTTTGGTGTATGCGATAATCCCAAAGCTTCGGAGCTGTGTTCTCATCGGAAATAGAGGTTGGTATGCAATTCCTGGCACGCATGCTATGCACCATAGATGCTGCTCGTTTCGGAAAGGCGAATTGGTAGCTCGCGACTCGCAATGTTCGTATTCCGGATCGATCCTCGGAAGCTGAACGTATTGCAAGCGCGAACACAGCCCGCTGGCAGGCTGTAAGATTCAGCGCGTACGCAGACGCTTCCAGGTTCCTCTTGGATCAGATTATCGTTTCGCTGGTGAAAATATGTTTGAATTATCCGACTACCTGCTGGTGTGCTCGTCGCGGCGCTACGTGCGCCACTCCGAGATGCAACCCCCTCGCCGTGCCAGTGCCGGATCCGGGGCAAGATACACCACCCCGGCACCGATGACTTTCCCGCAGGCGTCGACCGAGAGGATGCATCTGGTTGTTGTCAGGATTTGGTCAACGGATGCCACGGACAGCAGAACAGTGAGCTGTACGCTATCTGCGAGGGGAGCAATTTTGCTTTCTGTCGTCTTGCTGTGTATTCTCAGCACAAGCTCAAAGTCATTTCGCGATGTCTACTTTGATGGACAGATTCGGCTCTTCAAAATTTGAAAAAAAATACCAGTATAATTCCCGAAGAGTCCACGGATCTGCGAGGAAAAAGGTTGCTCTACTGCTTGATGACGTGTCTGTACATGCGAAACCGCCGCTTGGCTCTCTCTGTCAGTATTAGCTCCGCAGCGCGCACCGCATCTCTGCTTTCGAAGGATGCGTCTCTTCATGGGCATCCAAGCTGAACCCAACAGGAGCATGTGATCGCGCATCGAAAACCGTCTGCCCGCAGTGCTTAGCGCTCCCCGCTATATCCCGACAATCTTTCACCGATTGAGGACAACAGTGTGAAAGAGTACGAACGTATCCTTTGCGGCACATACTTCCGCGTTGCGCAGTTCGTTTCCTCGATGCATCTAGAGGTCTACCGATTTTTCGGGCCGTTCGCCGAAGCTCGACATGTATCGATAAGGAGAGAGGCGCAACGACCGGTATTGTTCCAGCGTGTGAGCATTGCCGAACATTGATGACGTGATCGAGTCCATCACAGCTAGCATGACCGGTTCCGCCAGACATCAGGCGTCTCTTTTACAATTGAAACAGGTCACAGCATCCGCGACGTTGAACCACCACCGGGACTGATTCCAGTACAGCGGACTTTGTTTTTCCCGTTTGACTCGTAATTGAGAGTAAGTAGCAGGGCGATTTCTATGCAAAGGCTGTGGTTCAGCTTTTGCCAATTGCAGCCATTGTTCGCAGACCCTTGCAGTCCGCCAATACGCCACAAATTTTGTTGTTATGTTCAAATTCAACTCGTCCTAGTGTGCAAACATTTGCACATGCGCGAAGCATATCGACTAGGCCCGTTCGATATTACGCTCGGCGAAAAAGGCTGCACAATATCTGCTGAACACGCGGATCCGCTGCAAAACAGTTGAAAGATAATGCACCTCGATGTCGTTATGTGAGGCATTTTCCAGCCAGAGGGGCTCAGTTTTCATTTTGCAGCGTTCATAGAGCCCTCTTCCATGGCAAATTGAAACAACATTGTCCTGCATTCCATGAATAATGAGAACCGGAGCCTTGATGAGATGGATCCGATCAATCGATGGGAACATGTCCAGACAGGGAATCGTACAGCGAATGTCGGGGTACACCACGCGTAAACAGCTCATGAGTGGTGCAATGAGGACGACACCACCGATGGGAAATCTCGAAGCCAGCTCAACTGTTGGTCCTGATCCCACGGAGCGGCCAATGAGCAGGATTCGCTCGGGAGGCACGCCTAGATTGATAAGGTAACGATAACACGCGTACGTATCCTTATAGAAACGATATTCTGAGGGGCGAACACCAGCCGGTAACGAAAGACCGTATCCGGTGTAATCATAAGCAATCGCCTTACAGCCCAGAACCGTCGTCAATAGCTGCACATATGCTCCTGCAGAAGCAAGGTCCTCGGCATTGCCGTGCGAGTAGAGTATCGTGAAAAACTCCTCCGGATATCCCCTTCGTTCCCTCCTGGGTTGCGGCACTTGGTTTAAAATATCAAGAACGTGTCCAGCTTCCATTTCATCACGGGAATCTGCAGTCCCCCCGGAGGTACCCTGACCTCTTTCCAACGGGGTGTCTTGTAGCTTCTGCCCATGCGCAGCCCTGCTCGACAAATCAAGCAAGGCTGCGACCTCACGTGGATCAACTTTTGCCTCTTGACCGACGTGAGTAGACTTTCGAGGCCAGACTTTCCAAAACGGTCGACTGTAGCGACGCAACTCTTGCACAGGAGACGCCGAGGTTCGCTGCTCCGAGCGGTTGCGTGGGGTCGGCTTTCGAGCCACACCTCCGTCGTAGTAAATAACTGGAATGCGCGACCCACTTGCGGTCCATATCCAAAAAAGTTCGTTCTCCGACTCAACGGAATACTGCGGGGGGCGCGGAGGCTGAAAAACCATACGGGAATAAAGCAGCCCCATTTGTTCTCACGGAAGCAGCGAAACGAGCTGCCATAAGCTCCAAAAAGACGCTTTTCTTCCCAGAAAACGCGACTGTGGATTTCGCGGAGAGCGATACCTGCCTCGTCCGTTCTGAAGCAAACAGAACCAACTGTCAGTATCCAAGTTAGATTAATTTGCAACAGGTGTAGTATTTCAACTTAATTGGGTTCCGCTACCAGGTGCATGCCATCAAATGTTTCTTCGCGTTTTTTAGCAGATGTGTCCAAACAGCGTCCATGTTCAGAAGTAAAAATTCCAGGGAAACGTTATGGTGGTGAAAGTTGGGGCATCCTGTAAGCGCAGCGTCGCCGGCAGTCGGAAGAAAGGAAAAAACCTATTGGCCGACCATCGAACGATGAAGAGCAAATGACGAAGAAGAAAGAGAAGCTGGGAGATAGGCGAGAATATTTGTTTGCCCGACGAGACGATGTCCAGAATATTTTGGTACAGACGGCGCGAGTTCTAGCAATCCACGCAAAGCTGGGTTCAACCAGCGTCAATTCACGCAAAGGGTTCGTAAATCGAGACCTCAAAACCGCCATCAATGTTAGACGATGTTTGGTGCTGACGGCGAAACCCGAGGAGCTGAAGCGATCCTGCTTCGTAGGGCAGCCTTTCAGGCTCAACGCGTTCAGTGAGGAGCTGAAGCCGGTAGCTGTCAGCGGACCGAAAAAGGCTGGAAGGCGTCTGTGCGTGCGTAGATGTATGTACGCTTGTTGGTCGAAGAATGTGCTTCGTTTCGCTCACGATATATGTGCGCGCCTTGATTCTGCCTTGCGATTTTCCCAAGCTTCTTAGGCGTACAGCCTGCATATTCAAAGTGCAGTAATAAGGACCTACGGATTCAAACGCAAATTAAGTATTCTAGGTCGTCTTTTCGGAGTGGATCCGTCGGAGCTTCGCAGCTCGAGTTTGCTTCGTCACCAAGATAAAAATGATTCGCGACGCTCCCGAAAGCGGTTCCTAAAATGACCGATTCATCATTTAGTTTATTCGTACATTCCTCCACTTGTATCGTTTCCTTACGTGAAGCAAACTCATATTGCACATTCGACAAGCTTTCGAGCTTGTTGTTTAAAGACAGCTCGTAGGCAGAGCACTTCGCGCTGTCGCATTGACCAGCTAAAAGTCAAGCAGTCGTCAATTAACAACATCTTCACGAGCTCATGCCGCGAGCTCACTGAACATGTCACTTCAAATCATCGATTCCGTTCGAAAGACAAGTACGTTTCTCTGATTGATCATCGTTGATATAGGTTTACGCAGCTACAAGACACCTTTACCGGGCTA